>Ga0209702_10009140_pt1 | contig 11185 bp, 11 predicted proteins | sample FRY01_FD_187210 | JGI IMG/M metagenome (GOLD analysis project Ga0209702, IMG submission 187210) | Freshwater microbial communities from Lake Fryxell liftoff mats and glacier meltwater in Antarctica - FRY-01 (SPAdes) (version 2) | ecosystem: Environmental > Aquatic > Freshwater > Ice > Glacier... | reverse complement strand
TGGCAATGCTCCTGCGAGGCCGAATACCTTCCTGCGACCAACGACTGATTTCTCTAGCAATGGACAACAAGGCCGCAGATCCAGAACCATTATCGTCGGCACCATAATAAATTTCCCCATCATGCTCCCCGAGGTGATCTAGGTGAGCACTCAAAAGCACAAATTGTTCCGATTGCTCTTCCCCTCGAATGTACCCCATTACATTGGGAGCATCAAACAAGCGTACATACTGATCAATTTGCATACTGCCATTAATTTTGGCCACAACAGGAACCCCTTTTTGGGCCTTTATTCGGTTTTTACGTTCCTTTTTGGCCTTCACCCGCATTTGTTTGAAGATTTTTTTCGCTGCTTTGGGCGACATAACTATCAGCGGGATTTGGGGGCGACCGGTTTCGCCGTTTTCATCGGTGACCTCTGCCAAAGAAATACGTTCCTTTTTAAAGCGTTCCAAAACGCCCTCCACTTCTTTACCAAAATTTGGATTGACCAATATAACTCCTGCTGCCCCCTTTTGGCTCAGCATACGGTATTGCAGCCGAAGTTCCGTAGGCTGCCACTTGCCTAAACTATCAATGCCGCCTGGCATCGCAATAACCCATTTGCCTTTGATTTGAGCACCATCAAGATCGGAGTAGTGTGGTGTATTTTGGCCAAAGCCCACAAAAACCAGTTCATCAAAATGCACGTCGGTTTTGGGCAAACTGCTCCCCGGGTAGAAATCCTTCCCTAGGCGATAAGTAGCGCTTCCTACCGTGAAACTAGCATCATTTAAGCGCTCGCCTTTATAAGGCACCGACAAATGGTATTGGTTTTGGTCGGGAGGACGGTCTTGTTGCTCAAAAGGCTCGAAACCAAGCTCGCTAAGTTTCCCGGCCACCATTTCAGCCGCACGGGTGTACCCTTCATGACCAGTACCTCTTCCAGCAAATTCACGCGAAGTGAGTCTGCTCATGTCCAAAAGCATCGAATCTTTGCTCAGCTTTTGCTCTGGTAAGATGCTTTCAATTTGCGCAAAACTTGCCCAAGGCAGCATACCTAAGAGGGAAAAAAAAATTACATTTTTTAGCATGAGATTTTATTTACACGTGTTGTATGGCGCCCACCTTCAAACGATGTAGTTAAAAAGGCCTCTACCATTTCAATGGCTACCTCTTCTGAAACAAACCGTGCTGGAATGCATAAAATATTAGCATTGTTGTGTTGGCGAGCTAGCATGGCCAACTCCTTGCTCCAGCAAAGTGCTGCACGGATGTGAGCATGTTTGTTAGCGGTCATACAAACGCCGTTACCGCTGCCACAAATGAGTATGCCTAAAATTCCTTCTTGTGCCACTTGTGTAGCCACGGGATGCGCGTAATCTGGATAATCAACCGAATCGGGGGAGTGGGTACCTTGGTCATGCACCTGTAAACCGGCTGCTACCAACAGCTTTTCGATCTTTGCTTTTAATTCGTAACCGGCATGGTCACTGCCGATGCTCGCTTTTTGAGTTTGGTATTTCATATCAATCGTTTAGTTCGGCTACAGCGCGCTTTCGTTCAACGCGTTTTACCACCTGGATGCTAATTTCATAGAGGATAAACAAGGGAATCGACATCAAAATCATGCTGCCGACATCACTCGGAGTAATCACCGCCGCAACAATCATATTAACAATAACTGCCAACCTCCTATTTTTTTTTAGGAAGGCTGCATTTATCAGGTTTACCCGAGCCAAAAAATAAGCCAACATGGGAAGTTCGAAAATGAGTCCGGCCGCCAACACCATCGTGCTCAAGGTGCCGATGTATGACCGCAAGGTAATCTGGTTTGCAACTTCCGCACTCACCTGGTAAGAACCTAAAAACAATATACTCACCGGTGCGAGGGCATAATACCCAAAAAGCACCCCAATGAAAAACAAAATACTGATGTAAAACACCATGCCACTGGCCGCTCTGCGCTCCTTTACATGCAAGGCGGGCTTTATAAATAGCCACAACTCAAACGCTAAATAAGGAAAGGCCATGATCAACCCAGCATACAGCGAAACGCTCAAATGTTGCATGAACTGCCCGGTCATATCGATGTTAGCCACTGTAAACCCGATGTTATCGATGCAAAGCCCTCCCAAAAAAGCATAGGTTTCGCCCAGCTTACAAAAAAAGCGATAAGTCAAAAAATCTAAATTCTTAGGCGCAAGTATGATGTCATCAAAAACGAACCCTTTAAACGCAAATGCGACCAAGGCCAAAACCGCCACCACGATTGCAGAACGAATGAGGTGTTTACGTAGCTCTTCTAAATGATCGAAAAACGACATGCGTTTTTCATCCTTTTGCTCAAACTGATCGGTGTAACTCAATCTCCAAAAATTTCACACAAAGATAGGCGATGAAATGACCAAAAACGAGCTGACGAATCAATTATTAGCATGCCTATTTATACACAAAAAAGCCCCGCTGAAACCAGCAGGGCTATAAATGCAGCTTGGATTAACCGTTTTTGCGGCCTTGTACTTCCAAACGAATTTCCTGACACTTGTTTTTCAAGTCTTGGAGTCCTTTACGTACACGGGTACCAGCGGCGTTGTTACCCTTATCGTAAAATTTTTCAAAGTCTTTATCTAAAGACATTAGCATGCTTTTGATTGCTTCAAACTCGTTCATAACAAAATTATTTAAGGTTTTACCCTCAAAAATATCAAATTCAGTCAAAGGCAAAAACTTTATCTGATATTTCTTTATCCCATCGATATTACGCCTTCACTTTGGTAGCTGCCAGAATGTAGTTTTTCAGCTACATCTGAGAAAGCTTGGAGGGTGTAATTTACGTCATCCAGACTGTGTGCAGCGGTTGGAATCAAACGTAACATGATCACGTCCTTAGGTACTACAGGGTAAACCACCACGGAACAAAATATGTTGTAACGCTCGCGCAAATCTACCACTAGCGCGGTGGCTTCTCCCAAAGAACCGCTCAAAAGCACTGGCGTAACAGGCGACATGGTTTTGCCCAAGTTAAAGCCGCGCTCCCTCAGTCCGCTTTGCAAGGCATTTACCACACGCCACAACTGATCACGTAAAGAAGGATCCTCGCGCAATAATTGTAAACGCTTGAGGGCGCCAATGACCAAGGGCATTGGTAAAGATTTAGCAAAAATTTGAGAACGTGTGTTGTATCGCAAAAACTCTGCAGTATCGCTGTCGGTAGCAAAGAACGCACCAATGCTGGCCATAGACTTGGCAAAAGTGCTGAAATAAATATCCACCCCGTCTGTTACGCCTTGCGCTTCGGTTGTACCTGCGCCAGTAGCCCCCATGGTTCCAAAACCGTGGGCGTCGTCTACCAACAGGCGGAACTCATATTTTTGCTTCAGCGCCACGGTGCCAATTAAATCACCTTGGACGCCTGACATTCCAAACACGCCTTCAGTAATTACCAAAATAGCGCCTTTATTGCCGTTTTCTACAATCAATCGGGTAGCTCGCCTGAGTTGCGTTTCAAGGCTCTCCATGTCGTTGTGCTTGTACAAGAAACGCTTTCCCTGATGCAGACGCACACCATCAACAATGCAGGCATGCGACTCAGCATCGTACACTATCACATCGTGACGATCTACCAAGGCGTCGATGGCAGACAAAATACCCTGATAACCGAAGTTCACTAACATGCCCGCAGGCTTTCCAACGAAGTCTGCCAATTCTTGCTCCAATTGTTCGTGGAAGTTCGTGTTCCCCGACATCATCCGCGCACCCATAGGGTAGGCCATGCCAAAAGCTGCAGCTGCCTCCGCATCGGCTTGGCGCACCTCGGGATGGTTGGCCAGGCCTAAATAGTTATTCAAACTCCAAACCAAACGCTCCTTGCCTCGGAACTGCATTTTACTTGCTATTTCCCCTTCTAATTTAGGAAACATATAATAGCCTTCAGCGGCTTTGGCATGTTGGCCCAAGGGCCCACGACGCTGTTTGAGCTTGTCTAGTAAATCCACAAATAGTATTTTTTAGTAGAATGATGTGGCAAAGTTAAAGTAGTTAAGCGAATGTCAAATAAATAAAAACTAAAAGCTAGCACAACATACTATTATCTACCCAAATAGGTTAATATCTCTAATGAAATCCTTACCTTTGCAAGCTATGCTCAAAAGCCAGCAATTACGCTTTTTTTTGCTATTTATCGGTTTAATGGGGATGTGTTTAACACAATCTTGCGATCCGTATAACAAGATTTTAAAGAGTCCCGACTTAAACTATAAGTTCGAGATGGCCAAAAAATTCTATTATGAAGGCGCCTATTTCAAAGCGCAGCCTTTGTTAGAAGAATTAATTTCGGCTTATCGTGGTTCTGAAAGGGCGGAAGAAGTATATTATTTTTATGCGTATTGCGACTACCACATGAAGGATTATTTGGTAGCTAGCTTTCACTTTAAAAATTACACTACCAATTTCCCTACCAGTGGTAAGGCTGAGGAAATGGACTTTATGTATGCGTATTGTTTGTATTTGGAATCGCCCCGTTTTGCACTCGATCAAACCAGCACGCTAAAAGCATTAGAAGCCCTGCAGTTATACATCAACAAATATCCTAGTAGCCCACGTGTTATTGAATCGAACCGCATGATGGACTTTTTACGGGCCAAGTTAGAGCGCAAATCCTACGAAAGCGCCATGCTTTTTTACCAAATGGAAGATTATCGGGCCAGTGCAACCATGTTGCGCCGCACCTTGTCTGAATTCCCTGACATCGGTGAACGAGAGCAACTCGTTTTTTTGATTTGTAAGTCATACTTTCTTTTAGCCGATAACAGCATTCGCGACAAACAAGTAGAACGCTATGAGGCTTGTATCAGATCGTTTTCAGAATTAAAAGATGATTTCCCAGAAAGCCTTTACCTTAAAGAAGGTGACAATATGGTAGAAAAATCAACCAAAGCTTTGGCGCGAATAGCAGCTGAAGAAAAGGAAAAATCAAAAATTTCTCAATCAATCGCTAAAAATTAGCACATATGTCTAACACCACTGAAACCCGCAACTTGCGCGAGATGGACGCTGTAACCGGCAACATCTACGAAACTGTAGCCATCATTGCCAAACGCAGCAACCAAATTTCTGCCAAAATCAAGGAAGAACTCAACGGAAAATTGGCCGAATTTGCGCCTACCAGCGATAATTTGGAAGAAGTATTTGAAAACCGGGAGCAAATCGAAATTTCGAAGCACTACGAACGTATGCCAAAACCTACTTTACAAGCCATTGAAGAGTATAACAACGGCAATACCTACTTCCGTGTACCTGCGAAAGAGAAGTTGTTGAAGTAAAACAGCTTCTATGCTCACCGGGAAAAAGATTATTCTTGGGATAACCGGAAGCATTGCTGCTTATAAAACAGCGTTTCTGGTTCGTTCGCTGGTGAAATCAGGGGCTGAGGTGCGGGTTATTGCCACGCGCTCAGCCCTCGATTTTGTTACCCCCCTTACCCTCTCTACCCTCTCAAACCAGCCGGTTTACAGCGAATACCTCAAAAACGAACTGGGTGAATGGGTAAATCATGTGGAAATGGGTCTGTGGGCCGATTTATTAGTGGTTGCGCCTGCCACAGCCAACAGCTTATCGAAAATGGCCAATGGTCAGTGCGATAACTTACTCATGGCTGTGTATTTGTCGGCGCGCTGCGAAGTGATGTTTGCACCCGCTATGGACCTCGACATGTATCAACATCCGACCACACAGCAAAACATCCAAAAACTCCTAGGTTTTGGCCATCATTTAATCAAGCCAGGCACGGGTGCTTTGGCCAGTGGCTTAGATGGCGAAGGCCGCATGGCCGAACCAGAAGTCATTCAGCAACAAATTGAGGCTTTTTTTGAGGCGAAATTGCCTTTGAAAGGCAAAAAAGTAGTGCTGACGGCTGGACCAACCTACGAAGCTATAGACCCGGTAAGATTTATAGGCAATCGTTCAACAGGGAAAATGGGGTATGCCTTGGCCACCGAGCTTGCCAATTTGGGTGCCGAGGTAACGCTTATCAGCGGCCCAACTGCTTTAGATTGTCCCAACGGAGTACAACGCCAACTGGTAGAATCGGCCCAGGAGATGTTCGACGCTACAATGGCCGTCTTTGAAAAGGCAGAACTTGCCATTTTTACTGCCGCGGTAGCTGATTTTAAGCCGGCGGTGGCGGTTACACAAAAAATAAAAAAAGAAGGTCAATCACTTGCGATAGCACTCGTGCCTACCCTTGATATCTTAGCAGAGGCAGGCAAGCGCAAGCAACCAGGTCAATTTGTAGTCGGCTTCGCACTCGAAACGAACAACGAATTAGCCCATGCCCAAAGCAAACTAGCACGCAAAAATGTCGATTTAATCGTACTCAACTCACTCCAAGAGGCGGGTGCCGGTTTTGGTTACGATACCAACACCGTGACAATCATCAGCAAAACCGAACAAACGAAACTTCCCTTGGCCAGCAAACAAGAAATCGCCAAGCAAATCGTTCAATACTTGTTAAAGTGCTTATGAAATACGTATTCAGCCTATTATTAGCAGTATTATTTTGGGGATCAGCAACGAAAGCACAGGAATTGCAGGCTACTGTGAACGTAAACTTCACCAAGATTGGGGGTGCCGACCAACAACTATATCAGGCCATGCAGACCTCCATCATGGAATTTTTGAACACCCGTAAATGGACCGAAGACATTTTTCAGCAGCAAGAACGCATTGTGTGCAACATCACCATCCTGCTTGAAGAAAGGATCAGCGCAAATCAGTTCAAAGCCACGGTTCAAATACAAAGCACACGCCCTGTTTACAATTCAGGATACAATGCTGTGATGCTCAATCACACGGATCCAGATTGGGTGTTTGAATACGTAGAATTTCAGCCGCTCGAATTTAACGACAATGCATTCCTCAATAACTTAAGCAGTTTATTAGCCTTTTACGCCTTTACAATCGTTGGACTCGATTACGACAGTTTCTCGCTCCAAGGTGGCACCGAGTTTCACCAACGTGCCCAACAAGTAGTGGTGAACGCACAAAACACCGCAGAACCCGGTTGGCGACAAAATCAAAATCTGCGCAACCGCTATTGGCTCAACGAAAACTTACTTAACAGTGCTTTTAAGCCCTTTAGAGAAGGATTATACTTCTATCATCGTTTGGGACTAGACATCATGCACCGCAGCGAGAACCTCATTGAGGCACGCAAGCAAATCACCATCGCGCTTACCAAAATGCACACAGTGCACAAAAGCAAGCCTGGATCTATGCTCCAGCAAGTTTATTTAAATGGCAAGCTTACTGAAATAATTGGAATCTATTCGAAGGCCCTACCTGCTGAAAAATCGAATGTGTTGACCATGCTTTCAGAGATTGATCCTCCGAACATCTTGCAGTACCAAAAAATAAATTCCCCCTAACCTTTTTTCTTTCGTTTTACACCCCGTTGATTTGCAGTAATAAGTATGATAACTCGACTATACATCCGCAATTACGGCATCATCAGGGAACACGAAATCCGCTTTAACAAAGGACTCACCGTTATTACAGGTGAAACCGGTGCAGGTAAATCGATTGTGCTCGGCGCCATGGGACTTTTGCTTGGGGAACGAGCTGATGTAACCGCCTTGTTTGATGCCAATGAAAAATGCATCGTGGAAGGAGAATACGACATGGAGGCACCAGAGCTAGTGGTTTGGCTTGCCGAAGAAGGCTTCGACACTACCCTGCCTTTGTTAGTACGCAGAGAAATCATGCCTACTGGCAAGTCCCGCGCTTTCATCAACGATAGTCCCGCCGGCATCCAGCAACTCAAAGCCTTAGGCGAATGGCTGATGGACATCAGCGGCCAGCACGAAAGCCGCGAACTACATACCTCTCGGTTTCAACTCGATTTTATTGACGAAATGAGTGGTCTGCGTGAATCCGCTCCTCTATTCCGGGAAAATTATCAGCGTTGGCAGCAACTCAAGGGCCGATTGGCAGCCTTGCGACTATCGGAAGCCAGCAGGTTGCAGCAGCTCGACTTAGAGCGCTATTTGTGTGATGAGTTGGAACAAGCAGGTCTCAAGCAAGCCGATGAGCTAGGAGCGCTAGAGCAGCAACTTGAAGTGCAGGAAAATGCCTTACAAATCAAACAAACGCTTGAGTCGGTGGCTTTCCAACTACAGGAAGCTGAAAATGCAGTAGTTTTGCAACTGCAGCAATTAAGTGCCCAAATAAGTCCTTTTAAGGAACTCCACACCGAATTAGGGCGTCTTTACGAAGGATTGTATGGCAGTCAGATTGAGTTGACCGAGCTTAGCCGCGATACCCAGCAATTGGTGAGCAGCTTCGAGGCCGATCCAGTCTTGGTTTCAGAAATTAGTCAACGTGTTGATTTGCTCAATCGTTTGCTCAGCAAACATCGTGTAAATGATTTATCAGCGCTTCTGCAGCGTTGGGAAGCCCTGTCAGCCTCCATTGACCAGCTCGAGAAATCTGGCAGTGAGAGTCACCAATTAGAAACAGACATTCAAGCCCTGGAAAAGTGGTTGTTAACGACTGGCAAAGAAATTTCGGCCAAACGTTTACAAGCCTTGCCAGACATTCACGCAAAAATGCGAGCACTTTTGCCCGCGGTGGGCCTTGTGCATGCACAGTTCACCCTTAATATCGAGACGCACGAGCAATTGCTTGGTGCACGTCAAGGTCTCAATAGCATTCGGTTTTTATTCACAGCCAACCAAGGCAGCCCTGCCATGGAACTCCAGAAAGTGGCCAGTGGTGGTGAATTATCGCGCATCATGTTGTGCTTGAAGAGTTTATTACACGGCCAAGTGCGCCTTCCTTCAGTAGTTTTCGACGAAATTGATACCGGTATATCTGGAGAAACGGCCCTTCAAGTCGGCAAGGTACTGCGATCTTTAGCCGACCAACACCAAGTAATTCTCATAACGCACCTGCCGCAAATTGCAGCAAAGGGAGATATGCATCTTTTTATCAGCAAAAAAAACGAAGGCGGACGTACTGTTTCAAGCGTAGATGTGCTTGATAATGAGGGACGTGAACGTGCCATTGCCCAAATGATTGCTGGTGATGGTGCAGGGGAAACTGCGCTGCGTCAAGCAAAAGAGCTCTTGCATAAGTGATATTTCATTATTTTTGATACAAACACCAACAACTATGTCTCTTAATTTACTTCAAGGGAAGCGCGGCATCATCTTTGGCGCCCTCGACCCCAACTCAATCGCCTGGCATGTTGCTGAAAAAGCCTTTGCTGCCGGTGCTACTTTTACTTTAACCAATGCTCCTATCGCTTTGCGTATGGGCCAAATTAATGAGCTGGCGAAGTCCTGCAATGCCGAAGTAATTGGAGCTGACGCCACCAGTTACGACGATCTCAAAGCTCTTTTCACCAAATCAGAGGAGTTGTTAGGCGGTAAAATAGACTTTGTATTGCATTCCATCGGCATGTCGTTGAACGTGCGCAAGGGTCGCCATTATACCGATATGGATTACGACTTCTTTCACAAAGGGCTCGATATTTCTGCTATTTCGTTTCATAAGGTGATGAAAGCCGCTTTGGAAACCAACGCCTTGAGTGAAGGTGCTTCCATTCTTGCTTTATCGTACATCGCTGCCCAGCGCGTATTTCCTGATTACAATGATATGGCCGACGCCAAAGCATTGCTCGAAAGTATTGCACGCAGCTTTGGTTACCACCTTGGTAAAGCCAAAAAAATACGCGTAAACACCATTTCGCAGAGTCCAACCCGCACCACAGCTGGGTCCGGTGTTAAGGGCTTTGACTCCTTCTTCGACTATGCTGATAAGATGTCGCCATTAGGCAATGCGAGTGCTGATTCATGTGCCGATTACTGTGTTGTGATGTTTTCCGATTTCACGCGTATGGTAACAATGCAGAACCTCTTCCACGATGGTGGTTTTTCTAATACGGGCATCAGTCAGGACATCGTAGATAAAATGCAACCTTAAATTGTTAGCCATGAGTACATCTAACGCTCCCATTTTAGTTCCTGTCGATTTTTCACCAAGCACGGAACACACGCTCGAACACGCGATCATGCTCGCAAGCACTTACAATACAGGTATTGTTCTCACGCACGCGATAGCAACACATTTTTCGGGTTTCAATTTAGCCGAATTGGCCTTACATAGCGATTCACGTGAAAACGCCATTTATCAATTGATTGAAACACGTTTGAAAAAACGCGTGAATGAACTTACCCGCAAAGGTTTGCAAGCTGAGTACCGCATAGATTACGGTAGTGTACATAAAACCATTGCCAAAACGGCTGCAGAAATTAATGCTGCCTTTATCGTGGTAGGTGCACACGGACAATCGGGCTATGAAGAGTCCCTTATTGGTAGCAATTCCTTCCGGCTTTGTGCTACCGCCCCTTGTCCTGTGATAACCGTCCCCAACAACGAAACCCTGGCAACGCATTCCTATGCCACAATCGTCATGCCAATCGATACCAGCTTTTACACCCGTCAAAAGGTACGAATAACAGCTGACTTAGCTGCGTGTTTTGCATCTCATGTGCATGTATTTGGTGTATCTGTAGAAGATGATGCGGAGAGCATCCATCACGTCAGAGTAATTACCAAACAAGTGGCTGAGTACCTTGATAGCCGTGGCATCAATTATACCCTAAATGAGACCTTTGGTAACAACCTTACCGATGCTACAATCGTGTATGCCCAGGCAGTTCGGGCCGATTTGATTAGCATTATGACCGAACAGGAGCCGTCAATACGCAGCATGATAATGGGTGAATTTGCACAGCAGATGATAAACAGAGCCCCCATTCCGGTGCTCAGTCTTCGTCCACATGAAGTGAGCAAAACGGCTGGGTTTTCGATGTAGTGTGTTCTTTAATACTCAGGTTACAGCCTCGTTGGTCTTTCCGACGAGGCTTTTTTATTATGCGGCAAAAATCAGTAAGAACCGTTATCCTACTATTGACAATGTGTACAAGCATCTTTGATTTTCTGCAGAAATACGCATCGGCGAACTTGATTCAATCTTAGGTTCGCGGATGACGTCTTCTTAGAAAAGATAGTAAACAAAAAACCCCGATTATCTTACGATAACCGGGGCTAAACCAATCTGGCAACGACCTACTCTTCCACATCTTACTGCAGTACCATCGGCGCTGTGGGGCTTAACTACTCTGTTCGGAATGGGAAGAGGT
>Ga0209702_10009139_pt1 | contig 11185 bp, 4 predicted proteins | sample FRY01_FD_187210 | JGI IMG/M metagenome (GOLD analysis project Ga0209702, IMG submission 187210) | Freshwater microbial communities from Lake Fryxell liftoff mats and glacier meltwater in Antarctica - FRY-01 (SPAdes) (version 2) | ecosystem: Environmental > Aquatic > Freshwater > Ice > Glacier... | reverse complement strand
AATCCGGTTCCATTCAAGAAAGTTAAACCTTCACCCATTCCTTGAAGTGTTAAGCTCTTGTCGATCGTTACTCTTTCATTGAAGTTACCAGCTAGTACTTGAAGTACATCTCCAACACTTGCTGCATTGATGGCATTCTGTATTCCACAATGGTTCGTCGCTTGAGTTAAGTTTTGTACATTATAAGTATTGTCAATTAAACCATCACAATCGTTATCGATGCCATCACATACTTCTACTGCTGCAGGATTTACTGATGCATTAGTATCGTCACAATCTAAATTGTTTGCAGATGTACTCGCAGGTTGGATACATGCTAATATAGCAGGACCTGCTCCGTAAGTATCACCATCCACATCCGCGTACCAAGTTAAAGGTGCAGACGCTGTTAAGGTCACTGAAGTTGTTGCTGTTGATCCGTTATCATCAGTAACAGTTACTGTGTACGTTCCAACACCAAGACCTGAAAGATCTTCTGCGACTGCTGCATTGCTCCATAAATATGTAAATGGTGCTAGGCCTGTGTTTACTGTTAAGTCGATGGATCCATCGTTCAAGTTAGAACAACTTGGATCTACTTGTGTAGTTGATAAGGTTACCGGAGCTCCGATCAATTGCCAAGCAGCAATATGCCCAAAGCTCAATCCCGAACTCAGGACGAGCAGAAGAATTCCAAAAAATTTAAGCCAGCGTTGAAACAATGAAGTCGTTTTCACGTTCTGTTGTTGTAGCGATTTTTTCATGATTTATGTTTTTATTTTTTTGTCGGTTGGTGAAACGAACGGACATAAAAACATCTCAGATTCAGAAAAATTGAAAAACAATTTACCGAACAAAAGATACTTAAATGAGGTCTGTTTTTAAATTACATGAGTAAAAAAAATTGAAATTAGGGTTAAGGGTAGGGATTAATAATTGTTTTTAGATTGCTAAGGACAGAATTTTCCACAGCAATGCCCACGCAAGTAAAGGATATTTTTCCATATCCACAAGATTTTTTTTTGAACCGAAAACAGACCATTTGAAATTACAAACAGCAGTTTTGCAATATTTTACGTATTTTTCCTACGCTGTATTTTCCGGTTCAACAGCAAGGATGAATAAAGCAAAAAACAAATTCAGCGTAAAAAATTACTGATCGTTGGACAGCTTGATCAAGATTGATTTTTCACTACTGCAATTTGCTTCGCCTTTGGCTTTTAAAGTAAGGGTAATATTGCCTTTGGCTAAATCGTCATTGGATGGTGTATAGGTCGTATTCGCTTTTGATTCAGATTGAAATTTGCCGGAACCGGAGCAGCTCCAAGTGAGTTTGGCATTGCCTTCCATCTTCGCGTTGATGGCAATGGGATTGGTTCCTTTTCCTGCTAATTCGCCGGGTAAAGTGATTTGGGGTATAGGCATCACCGTGAGTGCGATGGCTTCAGAATCGTGCATACAAACTCCGTAGGCATAGGCCTTTAATTGGAGTCGAACAGCACCTATTCCTGCGTCCACATCACTGGGTGTATAGATGGCGTCGGGTATGCTTGCATCATCAAAAGTTCCGGTACCGCTGCTGGTCCACTGAAAACGTTGCGCTTTGCCTGACAGTAATTTCCCATACAATTTAGCGGGTTGTGACTGACACACCTTACGGCTCTTTCCTGCTGATACTTTCGGCTGCATGTTCACACGAATTTGTACTTCGTCGCGGCCTTTGGGGCAATCGGTATTATTGACTACATAACCGAGAGGAGGCGCGGGTGAAGGATCAACGATTGAATTCCCTGGATCACCAAAACTGTCTCCATCGGTATCGGCATAGTAGGTAAAAACGACATCGCGAACATTTACAATATTTGTAAGTGCCGTTATACCTTCAAAACTGGGAGAGGAAACTTCCTTAGTTTCACTTTCTACTTTATCAATAGACTCGGATTTGTTCTTTGCATTAAGTAATGAATGTCTGCTGCGAGGAACAGAAGGAGGCAAAGCATCAAACGCAAAAGGCGTTGTGCCGCGGCCGGAGTAAAGTAATTTTTCATAAGAGTAGGTTGGGTTGATTGAATACAAATAGGTCCCGATCATTTCAGACAAAAGCTGAGCAAACACCGGGCAAAGACCTTTCACCCCCTTGAAAAGGGAGAAAAGAATAGAACTATGGCACTGAACTAAAATCATATTAAAATATGTACTAAAACACAATTACAATTACAATTACATTTATCGTATTTGAAATACGGTACTTTAAAGAACTAAGCGGCAAGATAAAATATATTTTAAAACGCCGGACGATTGCATTTATAAAATGAACATTAAAATTGCAACTTATTGATTTTCTGACATTAAAAGTTTGAACCGATTTGGATTTTGAACAAATATTTCAAAATAAAATCCTGATTGACCTCAGTTTCAAAGTTGTGTCCCAATTAAACTTAAACAGCATTTTAGAAAAAAGAATTAGTTAGATTAGTAATACCGACGCTACTTATAAAATAGTCCAATAGATTAAACTTAATTCAATGTAAGTCGGCATTATACAATAAATTTATTGGAATAAAATATAATTACAATTGATATGCTTTTTTATAAGCAAACTATTTTTACGGCTATCGTTAACCGTTAGCCTTTTCTTCTCTGAAATAATTAAAAATAAAATCTAGAAAATTACATCATTACGACAGTCTCTTCTCTTCAATTTTTTTGAATATAAAGTCCCGCTTCGCATAATACTCCAACACCTCCGGCAATACTTTCAACATCCTGGGCGCGGCTTTAAGACTGTCATGAAACACCACGATGGAGCCATTGCCGGCATGTGTTAAAACATTTTTCTTGACTTGTTCTGCAGGAACTTTTTCATCAAAATCACAAGAGATCACATCCCACATGATGATGCGGTATTTTTTACGCAAACGAAATAAAGTGCGAGGGGTTAATTTCCCATAGGGAGGGCGAAATAAATTGGAATGAATTACCGTGGATGCCTTCTTCACATTCTCACAAAAATCATCTGCATTCACCTTCCAGCAATTAGGATGCGTATACGTATGATTCCCTACACCATGCCCTTCTGCGAGGATGCGTTTATACACTTCAGGATGCTTTTTTACATTTTCTCCAATACAAAAAAATGTTGCTTGTGCATTGTATTGTTTTAGCAAATCCAACACCTTCGAAGTTACCTCCGGGATGGGACCATCGTCAAACGTTAAATAAATTATTTTTTCTGTCGTCGGAAAATTCCACACCACTCCAGGATATAGAAAGCGTAGATATGTGGGTGGGCGAACCATTTTTTTAATTTAGAATGTAGAATTCAGAATTTAAAAGGATGCTCGATTCTGGATGCTCGATTCTAGAAAATTTTAGATCAATAATGAGGATGCATTGTACTAGAATTTTATTAACCGCTGATTTGTTATGATTATTATGATTAGAAGTTATTCAAGAAAAATATAATAGCACCATACAATTCAGAATTAAGAATTAAGAATTAAGAATTAAGAATTTTTACGCTCTTTTAAACTTCATTATTTCGCCTTCGATTATTTATTCATTGGGCTTCCGACAATTCTGAATTCGAAATTCTGAATTAATCAGGGGGGTAATTCTGAATTCTTAATTCTTAATTAATCAGGGTGGCAATTCTGAATTCTAAATTCTGAATTCTGAATTAATCAGGGTGGCAATTCTGAATTCTGAATTCTGAATTAATCAGGGTGGCAATTCTGAATTCGAAATTCTGAATTCTGAATTAACGCGTGTACTTCTCCTCCAATTTCTTAAACCTCGGCTCGAGTTGTTTTACAATATCATCTTGCCCGGCGGTTTTTGACATTCGGATGAGCTCGGAGAAGATCGCCATGGCTTGATTCATTTCTTTATCGATGTATTTCAAATACGGAGTACCTTTTAATGAGAAATAATAATTCAAATCATCCTCATAAATATCTGCCATGCGTAAAGTAATTTCTCTTCCCATATCCATGGCGTGTTTGCGACGTGCTTCAGGCAACTCTACTGTACTACTTGTTAATTGTCCGTCCGGAGAGATGGAAGGACGACTGATTCCTTTCGCCGCATTGAAATACTGTTCAATTGGACGCAGCATCATGACATTATAAGGCACTGTTTTATCCGGAATTTCTTCGTTCATTTTATCCAGCACTTTCACAGCGGAATCAAGTTTTGATTCTGCTAATAATCCATCTGCCAACCTCGAGAAGTTATTTCTAAAATTCATGGTCATGTTCAAATTATTCTGATCGAGGTACACATCTTCACGTTTCAAATTTCCCCAAACGAATTTACCCATCATGTTTTGATACATCTCCTTCACATCCACTCTACCGGTTTGTCCGGAGGCTTCAGCGTTAGTACGGATGGGAACAAAACGATAAGCCAATCCTTCCAATTGGAAATACGGCTCCAAACTCAAATAACTATCATTTCCTACGGTAACAGCAAAATAAATTGGGCGTGTCCAATCGTTGTTGGCAATGAGATCAAGAATCATTAAATCTGCTTTCATCAAATAGCTGCGATCGATGTCCCAGAAAATTGTATCCACAATTTTACTTGCATCTTCCGGTTTCACAACACCATTTTTCAAAACAGCTTCTTTATCTACTTTAATGAATAATTTTTTCGTCGGTAAATAGTTTAAAGCAGAGCCACCTTGTGTACGCACTTTCGCTTCCTGATTTTCGCTCTTAATAAATTCCATCACTTCCTTCACATCGGTATACCCTGGAATCTGACGATCGTAGAAAGGAACATAATCACGAGTTCCCTGAACGTATTTATCTTTTGTCATTGAAAACGGAACTGCATCACTTTGGTAAGCTTTGCGTTTCATCTGATCGATGTACCAATCGGTATTCAATAAACTTAAATTCACTACCCTGGTGTCGGTACGCACGTTCTCCACATCTTGAATATACCAGAGTGGGAAAGTATCGTTATCACCATTGGTAAAGATGATCGCATTGGGAGCAGTACTCTGCAAATAATTCCATGCAAAATCGCGTGAAGTCATACGGTGCGAACGATTGTGATCATCCCATCCTTCCTTCGCCATGATGCCTGGCACCGCTGCCAAACAAATGATAGAAGTTAATGCTCCGGCTACCGGCATACCTACTTTTTTCTCATTCAATTTTTGGGCAAGAGCAGCAACACCTAATCCGATCCAGATCGCAAAAGTGTAGAACGAAGCAGCGTAAGCATAATCACGTTCACGTGGTTGATAAGGATATTGATTCAGATATAAAACAATCGCCATTCCGGTAAAGAAGAACAATAACATTACCGTCCATGCATCGTGTTTATCTCTGCGGAAATGCCATACCATTCCGATTAATCCGAGAATCAATGGCAAGAAGTAAAAACAATTTCTTGCTTTATTATCCTTGAGTCCTTTTGATAATTGATCTTGCGGTCCGAGTCGCATCGCATCAATGGAATTAATTCCACTGATCCAGTTTCCTTTACTGATACCGCCATGACCTTGCATATCATTTTGACGACCTGCAAAATTCCACATGAAATAACGCAAATACATATGAATTACCTGATAGTTCCAGAAGAACTTTACGTTTTGAGCAAAGGTGGGTTTCTGATCTCCTTTTATTCCTGCCCATTCTTTATAGGCGGTAATATGATTTTCTTGTCCGCTGTACATACGAGGAAAAATAGTACTGTAAGCAGGATCATACACTGGAGTAATTTTTCGAGTTGTTTCGATGTATTTGTCTTCTCCCTTGGTGTATTGCATAGCACCTTCTTCCAAATCTGTTTGACGTGCGTTGTAATACTGTCCAAAAAACAAAGGTCGATCGCCGTATTGTTCACGGTTGATGTATCCTAACAAATTAAATGCATTCTCAGGATCATTTTCGTCCATCGGCGGATTGGCAGCAGAACGAATAACGATCATGGAGTAAGAAGAATATCCTACTAAAATAAATACCACACAAAGCAATGATAAATTGTACAATGGCATATTACGACGATAGGTATATTTTAATCCGTAAATGATCAAGCCAATAATGATCAAGAAAAATGAAATGAATCCCGACCAGAAAGGCAAGCCCATTCCATTCACAAAAAACAATTCGAATTTAGAAGCGAGTTTTACAAATCCTGAAATAATTCCGTACTGCACAAATCCTAAAATAGCCACTCCGGCGACTGCAGTTTTTATCACTCCGGATGTAGTTGGCTTGAATTTGCGGAAATAATATATAAACGCAAGAGCAGGAATCGTCAATAAATTCAATAAGTGAATTCCGATCGATAAACCCATCAAATAAGCAATCAAAATAATCCAGCGATCGGCATGTTTTTCATCGGCAACAGAATCCCATTTAAACATGGCCCAGAAAACAATGGCCGTGAAGAATGAAGAAGAAGCATAAACCTCCCCTTCTACTGCTGAAAACCAAAATGAATCACTAAAAGTATAAGCCAAAGCGCCAACAAATCCGGCGCCCATGATGGCAATAATATTTCCGGTGTTATATTCATTTTTAGGAGCAAGAATTTTGCGGGTAAGAATGGTGATGGTCCAAAAAAGGAAGAGAATAGTACCCGCGCTCATCAAAGCACTGAGAATATTTATCATTACCGACACTTGCGTTAAATCGCTACCGGCGAATAAAGACATCACCCTTCCCATCATCATAAAGAGAGGAGCACCCGGAGGATGGCCTACCTGTAATTTAAACGAGGAGGCGATAAATTCACCACAATCCCAAAAGCTCCCTGTAGGCTCGATGGTACTGATATAAACGAAGGATGATATGGCGAAGATGAGCCAGCCACATAAGTTGTTAATAAAGCGATAGTTCTGCATTTCTCTTAGACAATGTGGCGAAGTTAGAAAATTAAGGGAATGTGGGAAGTATTCAAATAAATTTAACAAGGATTTAAGCCTTTAAGATTCAGGCCAGAACGATTGAATTCAAAAATTTTCCAACTTAATTTGAAAAAGCAGGGATTTTCCTTGCCGAATCATTGCAAAAAGCCTTCTTCGAAAAAAAATTCATCTGACAGAAAAAGACCTTCATCCTTTCAAACAAATGATACACCCAATTTGACATTACTTTAATGTTTACACAATAGCATAATCGAACATTAAGTCCTACCTTAGCCCCAATGTTAAATTGGGCTAAATATGTGCTCTTCATCCTCCTTTTCGTATTCAGCGGACTGTTTGTTAGCGCTCAAACGGATCCGGCTCCTTTTAATTTAGGAGGTGGAACTTATTCGATGACAGCCTGGGCATTTGGAAGTGCTGCCGGCACCTACCCTCCCAATATGTATTTTCATACCTGCGCTCGTGATTCAAATCCTCTTTTAGGTGATCCGACGACAGCCAATTATATTGCTCTATACAATTTAGGAAGCGGAAACAGATTCAGTGGATTGGGTATTGCAGGGTTTTCCCAATTCAATTATTCTAAAACTCCAAATACAATTGGCGCCTCGGTCTTAGGATTGAATTCAACGGGTCGTACCGATCTTATTGTTTCATGGCTTTCAAGAACCTGGGGCTCAGGAAATCGATATAATATACGTTTGCAATACCGTATTTCGACTGTTTCTCCATGGCTGGATGTGCCCGGACCCATCGAATATGTTTCCACAGGAGTAGCTTCGGCGCTTATACAAACTATCTCTGTTAATTTAACAATTGCAACAGCCAATGCGGTGGACAACAGAGCCAACATGCAGTTACGTTGGAAATACTATTACGTGAGTGGTTTTGGAAACAACTCTTGTAATCTTTCTATTGATGACATTAACGTTAGCAGTTTAGCCTCTACCGGCGATAATATTTCCACAGGAGTTATAGTCGGTTCACCGTTTTGTGTTTCGAATAGCACTGGAGGAACGGTGACGGTTCCGTTCACCTATGCCGCGGCAAGCAATTTCACTGCAGGAGTTTGCACATTTTCAGCAGAACTCAGTAATTCGGCAGGGCAATTTATTTCGCCTACAGTCATCGGAACGGTATTGTCTAATGCTTCGGGTGCACAAAATATTGTAGCTACATTACCAGCTGGACTCGGTAGTGGAACAAGCTATCGGATACGCGTTACCGCAGATACTCCGCCAGTGGTTGGGGTAGACAATGGAGCGGATTTTACAGTTTATTTATCGCCATTTAATGTGTCATCGCCTGGTGCAAACTGTATCAATTTAGCTTCTAACATTTCATGGGTGCTTCCTTTGGGATGTTACAATGAAATTATGGTAGTGGCGCAACCGTTAGTCCCCTTTACAATAAATCCCGCCGGGAATGGCAGCGCATACACGGCAAATGCAACTTACGGATCCGGAACAGCTTATGAAAGCGGGTTTGTGGTTTATAAAGGTTCGGGTACCAGTATTACTATCAGCAATTTGGCAAATGCTACATTGTACTATTATAAAATCTTTGTACGATACGGAAACGAATGGAGCAGCGGCGAAGAAGTTTCTTGTACGCCAGGTGCTGGTACCTTATTAAAACGTGGAGACTTTTTAGTGGTGGGCGTGAATGCAAACAATTGTGGTGTAGGACCAGGAATATCAGGAGTAGGTCCGGATGAAATTAGTTTCGTCTGTTTCCGCGACATTTCTACCGGTACTACTTTAGATATTACAGATAACGGATACAATCGTTCTGCTGCCTTTCCTGGAAGATGGGGTGATAATGAAGGCGTACTTCGATTAACCAGAACAGGAGGAACTATCTTGGCCGGAACAATTATCACAATTCGTATAGATGGTAGCGGGAATGGATTTGCGATTTCTCCGGATGCGAATTGGACCTTTACCGATTTAAATCCCGGTTTTACTTTCAATCTCAATCAAGGTGGTGATCAGTTTCATTTTATGCAAGGTGGTACTTGGATCAATGGTGGTGGTGCGCACGATGGAATTTATACAGGAACAATTTTATTTGGATTTAATACAGGAACTGTTTGGACGGACTATGCTAATTCTTCTACACAATCAGGTCTATATCCCAAGTTAGATTGTTATGTTATTTTACCTGCTACAGGTACCGACTTTATTAAATACACCGGTGTTCTTGCTACACCGCGTACACAAAGAGCTTGGGTAGATCAAATCAATACCGTAACCAACTGGTCATCCTTTACATGTGCTGGTTATAATGCTGCCATCCCTCAATATCCATTAGGTGCTTCACTCAATATTGTTGCCGGCGGCTACCAAAGGGGGAAATGGCTAGGTGCAAAAAACACCGACTGGTACACCTGCACCAACTGGGAAGATTTTGTAGTACCTGATTCTACTACTGATGTTTTATTTCCGGCCAGCGGAGTAACTTTCAATTGCAAATTGAGATTGGATTCCATACATGCTTGTCGTGACTTAAATATTCAAGGATATAAATTAATTGGTGCTGATACCAACATGCGCATTCTTCGCATCTTAGGCAATTTAAACATCACAGGTGGAGAACTCGATTTTAGCGATAACAATCCGAACACCAGAGACGGACAAATACAGTTGCTAGGCAATTGGAATAATTTTAATGAGGCTGCATTTCGTGAGGGAAATAGTCAGGTGTATTTAATTGGAAGCTCTTTACAAGCCATCAACACCCCTGTAAAAGAAGTGTTTTATAAATTAGATATAAATAATTTAAGCAACATCAGTGCTGGAACTAATCTTCAAGTTGGCAATGTTCTTAATATGGTAAACGGCAGAATCAATACCGGAGCCAATGAAGTTTATCTTACTTCCACCAACGTTGGCAGTATTATAGGGTATAACCTTAGCCGTTATGTAAATGGAAAATTGCGTAGACAACTTTCAGTCAGCGGACTTTATGATTTTCCTGTTGGAGCATTAGGAAATTATGAATTGGCCACATTAAATATTGCCAGTCAGGTTGGAATGGCCAATGTAATTATAGATTTTGACGCGCCTTCCCCCGGAGCCGCACCAAATCCTGCCACTTGTTTTGTGAATGGGAGTCCGATTGGCAACATGCTCAATGCAGGCAACTGGACCATTCAGCCGAACACCGTTCCCACTGCTATTAATTTATCGCTTACATTAAAAGAGCGCGGACATACCAACTCCGTAGCTCTTGCGACCCGCTATGGAATTATTCGTCGTGATGATGCAGGCAGTGCTTGGTTGGGTGCACCAATGGGCACACATTCTAATGCAACACAATCAGAAGTAGGCGGAACAGCAACAGCAGTAAGAACAGGAATCACCACTGCTAATTTTTGGGGTGATTTCGGAATCGGATTTGGCAGCGCACCGTTGCCGGTAGAGTGGTTATCATTTGTTGCTAATTTGAAATCCAATACGGTAGTCCTCGACTGGAAAACGGCTAGTGAAAGTGGAAACGATTATTTCATTGTTGAACGGAGTATTGATGGACATAATTTTGAAGCGATAGGTACTGTTGCGGGAAATGGGAATACCAATACCATCAGTAGTTATTCATTTACGGATTACAATCCAGGTATCGGAATTTTATACTACCGCTTAAGCCAGGTTGATTTTGATGGGCAGATGGATTACAGCAAAATCGTACCTATTCGTATAGGCACCGGCGTTAGTCCTGTGGTTTTATATCCGAATCCAATTCGAGATATTGCCTTTGTTTTAATCCATACAGAAATTATTGGAGATGTTCTTTTAGAAATTTTTGATGCTGCGGGGAAACTAGTACAATCCGAAAGCGCCAATGTGCTTTCCGGATCCAATACGATTCAAATAGATGTTTCTTCTTTACCTCAAGGTGTTTATTTCTTGAAGCAAGGAGTGGAGGTAGTGAAATTAGTCGTTGGTCGTTAGTTGTTGGTCGTTAGTCGTTAGTTGTTGGTCGTTAGTTGTTGGTCGTTAGTCGTTGGTTGTTGGTTGTTGGTCGTTAGTCGTTAGTCGTTGGTCGTTGGTCGTTAGTCGTTAGTCGTTAGTCGTTGGTCGTTGGTCGTTGGTGGTTAGTCGTTGGTCGTTGGTGGTTGGTTGTTGGTTGTTAGTCGTTGGTCGTTGGTGGTTGGTCGTTGGTGGTTGGTGGTTGGTTGTTGGTTGTTGGTGGTTGGTTGTTGGTTGTTGGTTGTTAGTCGTTAGTCGTTAGTCGTTGGTCGTTAGTCGTTGGTGGTTGGTCTTTGGTCTTTGGTCGTTAGTCGTTGGTTATTAGTTGTTAGTTGTTAGTCGTTAGTTC
>Ga0209702_10009136_pt1 | contig 11188 bp, 5 predicted proteins | sample FRY01_FD_187210 | JGI IMG/M metagenome (GOLD analysis project Ga0209702, IMG submission 187210) | Freshwater microbial communities from Lake Fryxell liftoff mats and glacier meltwater in Antarctica - FRY-01 (SPAdes) (version 2) | ecosystem: Environmental > Aquatic > Freshwater > Ice > Glacier... | reverse complement strand
CGAACCCTCGCTTAGCGGTCCAGATCGGGTCTCCGACGGGGCTGTGAAGACACGGCGCCAGTCGGGTAACCCGCTCCTGCACCCATCCGCGGACCCCGCCCTGACTTTGCGATCGCCCTGGTGGTGAGCTTAGCACGCGAGTTCGTACTCTCGTTCGCAATCAGCGAGGTCGAGCGATTCTTGACGAATTGTCAGTAAAGTCAGACAACATCCCACTGCAAACATGGTCAAGGAGCTCACTCGAAGACTGAAGTACTTTCACGACCACTGAGGGCACTCTCCTATAAAATCGGCGATTGGGCGCATAGACGGCGTCCTGCTTTCGGGCGGACGAACTCAAACGAAATGAATCGTAGCGCCGCCGGTTCAACGCATTGAAAAAACCACCATCAGGGCAGTTGGACCATGACGGGAACGTCCGAGTTGGTGTGTCCGGCGTCCCCAAGCTGGCCAAGATCGCCCGCACCCCAACAAAAGACATCAGTGTTCTTGATTGCACATGCGGTCTGCTCGGCGGCATCGAGACCCTCGGGCGCCACCAAATCGAAGCCAAGAACGGCCCCCGGAGACGAGCGATTCGTATCGGTCAAGCCGTCGCCCAGTTGGCCCGCTTCGTTGGCCCCCCAACATCGTACGAACGGAGTCGAGTTGTATTTTCCGCACGAGAACTCATCGGCGGCAACGACGAATGTCGCATTGGAGGTGCTTCCGGCCTGTACCGCGATTGTCGAGTTTGTCGTAGTGGCGTTTCCGAGTTGCCCGCTTTGATTTCGGCCCCAACAAAAAATTTTGCCTGAAACAACCGCACACGAGTGAGCATTGCCAGCTGAGACCGATGTTGCGGCCCCCAAAAAACAGTTGAGTGTACAAAAACCTGTTGTTCGCGGGACTCGGCTACCGGTCCAGACGCCCAAGAAGTTGGCTCGGCCCGATCTTCCTGATTGGCCATAGCCACTTGCGCCCCAGCAATACATAGCCGCAGATGAGGAGCTAGCGCATGAGTGGAAGGGACCAACATCGAGTTGTGACAGGCTTCCAGAAGGCGGCGCGCCGGTTTCTTCAAAGAGTACGTTTACCGGTGTCGCGGACGCCGTCGAGCCGGCATCGTTTCCCAACTGACCCGTGCTTTGCGCACCCCAGCACTTGAGGTTGTCATCGCCAATCGCGCAGGAGAAGAACGCGCCGCGGCCGAACGAGTTTCCGTTGCTAAATGACTCGGCCGTAATGACGCCCGACGTTGCAGATCCCCAACAAAATGTAGTCGCGTCGGAGTATGATGTAGTACAAGTATTGTCGGTCTCGCCAACGGTGACTCGCGAGGATACCGCCAGGTTCGTGACTAAAGTCGGCAAATGGACCGTGTTGCTGACGGAGCCCAATCCAATCTGCCCCTTTGCGTTATGCCCCCAACACCAAACGGCACCTCTAGCCGTTCCCACGCATGCGTGGGAACGGCCGACGGCAACCGAAGTCGGTATCAGGCGATACCCAGAGACGAGCACCCCGCCGTTGGGAAGAATAACTTCGGGAGCGCCCGTCGCACTGAGCCTTAGATGGTAAAATCGATTTGGCGCGGCCTTCGGGGCAGTCGTGTCTTCAAACGACTCTGAGTTTCCGTTTGTTAAAGGTGTGAACGGACCCTGGCCTGATTTGTGATCGTTATAGGACCACTCCCGCATGAGGGTGGTGCTGGATGCTCTTCGCGCGCTTTCGGGATTTGACCAACCTGTGGTGCTACCGTCATTTGCTCGAACTCTGACACGGTAGGATACCAACGAAGCCGGAACAATCGCGCCGACGTTGTGAGAGAGCAACACATGGGCACGGAACTCGCCCTTGCTGGCGGTAATCGTGCCCGGCGTGATGGTGGCTGACGGCGCATTCGCATCATTCCAAACTGTGCCTGCGCCGGTAGCGCTGACAATCGTGGTCTGGCCGCCGCTGGGGGTTCGCTCGATGTCGTAGCCTTCGAGGGCGGGGGCGAGGCGCGTGCCTGTGACCTCGCCAGAGAGGTCGCTCTGGCCGGAGGCGTTCACGGCGCGGACACTGTATTGCAAAGACCGAGACGGGCGGGTGGGAGCGGTCCAGGACAGCGCGATCTCGGTGAAGCTGCCGGTCGCAGTGAGCGCGGTTGGCGCGGCCCAGGCGTCCGGGACGGTGGCGGCTGAGCTGTCGGTCCAGTTGGTCGCGGTGATGGGCTGGGTCGTCATCTGCACGGTGCCGCGGAAGACGTGGTAGGCGGTCGCGCGGGCGGCGGCGTCCCAACTGACCTCGATGCCGGTGGTCATCTGAGTCGTGGCGGAGACGTTGCCCGGGACCTCAGGCGGGCGAAGGCGGCGCCCGCTGATGGGCGTGCTGAGGGCCTCGGCGACACCCGGGGCATTCACGCGCACGCGATACCAGCGGATGTCGCCGTTGGCGGGGGCACCGCTGTCGTCGTGACTATTGCTGGTGAAACCATTGACGGCGCTAAAGCTGCCGCTGGTGGTTCCCGCGGAGCGCTCCCACTGGTAGGTGACCGCGCCGACGACTCGGCGGCTGGTGGAGGCCGTGGACGCGGGTGAGCTCGAGGCGTCGGCGAGCATGGCGCGGACGCGGTAGGAGCGTATGGTTCCGTTGGCCGTGCTGGTGGCCGCCGTGATGCGGACGTATTCGGCGTAGGTCTCGTCGGACGCCGTGACGGTCCCGATGGTCAGGGTCCCGGCTGGGGCGGCGCTGTCGGTCCAGTCTGTGGTCGTTCCGCCAGTTGTGGCCCACGCGCCGCTGTCGATGCTGACCTCAAAGCGCGTCAACGCAGGGGCCACTCGGCGTCCGCTGGCGCTTGCCGACTGGGCGCTCTCGCCGGCCGTGTTGATGGCCGTGACTGTGTATTCGAGGGCGCTGCCTGTCGGGCGGGTGGGCGCGGTCCAGCTGAGGGTGACGTTGTCGGGGCCGCTGGTGGTGGCAAGCGCCGTCGGGGCCGCCCAGGTGCCCGCCACCGCGGTGGCTAAGCTCGTGTCGTCGTACGTCGTGGCCGTGATAGCCGCCGCCCCCGAGACGAGGACTCCACCGCGGTAGACCTTGTAGCCCGTGGCGCCCGCCACGGCGCCCCAGGTCACGCGGATCTCGCCCGTCCGGTCCGTGGTCGCCTGGACGTTGCCCGGCACGCCGGCGGGAGGCAAGCGTGAGCCGGCGTCCGCGGCGCTGTAGACCGTCGTGGCGCCATTGGCTGAGGCGCTGACGCGGTAGTAGCGGACCTCGCCGCTGGAGGGGGCCGTGGTATCGCTGTAGCTGTTGGTTGTGGCTCCGGCGAGGTCGCTGAACGTGTCAGCGGATGCGCCGGCGGAACGTTGCCACTGCAAATAAAGAGCGCCGGCCTCACGTCTACCTGCGACGGCCGCGGTCGAGGCCCCGGGGCCTCCGGCGGTGGTCGCGCGGATGGCGTAGCTGACGGCCGCGCCGTTGGTGGCGCTGACGCTGGATACCGTAAGGAAGACCTTATTCGGGTCGGTCGCGTCGGAGGCCGTGACGGTCCCGGCCGTCACCGTGGGCGCGGCGGCCGTGGTGTCAGTCCAGGCGGTCGCGGTTGTACCACCTGCTGCGACCCAGGCGCCTCCGGCTCGTTTGACCTCAAAGCCCGTGAGCACCGCCCCGACCCGCCGGCCCGTGGCTGCACCGGCCGCTGCGCCCTCGCCAGCGGCGTTCACAGGGCGCACGGTGTAGGAGAAGTTGCTGCCGACCGGGCGAGTTGGCGCGGTCCAGCTGACCGTCACCTTGTCAGGGTCGTCACTGGTCGCGCTGGCGTTCGCAGGCGCTGCCCACTCGGCCGCCGGCGCGGTCGCGGTATCCCGGTCCTCGTAGTTGGTGCTGGAGATACCGACGTTGCCGCTCGTGAGCTTAGTTCCGTCACGATACACATGATAGCCGAGGGCGCCCGGCGCGGCGGTCCAGGTCAGGCGGACCTCGTCCACACGGTCGGTCGAGGCCATGAGGTTTGTCACGGCGCTGGGCGCGGACTGGCGGGAGCCTGAGGTGGCTTCGGAGATCGCTTCTACGGCGCCGCTGGCAGTGACTCGGGCGCGGTACCAGCGCACATCGCCGTTGACTGGGGCGTTGGTGTCGGACCAGGCGGCCACGGTGACGCCGCTGACCGGCGCGAAGTTGGTCGCCGTCGTGCCGGTCGATTTTTCCCACGCGATCGCGACGGATCCGACGGTGCGACGTCCGGTGGCTTCAATCGAGGCGGTACCTGGCCCAGCGGCGTTGACCGCCCGGACCCGATAGCGGCGCTGGGTGCCTGCGTCTGCGCGGGATCCAGTGAGAGCGACGTCGACGCGGTCCGCATAGAGTCCGGTCGTGGCCGTGACCGCCCCCGGCGTAATCACGCCGGCCGGAGCCGTCGTGTCGGTCCAGGTCGCGCCATTGCCGACGCCGGTCCAAGATCCGGCCCCGTCGACCTCGATCTCGTAGCCGGAGATCGGCTGCACGGCGCGCGAGCCGAGGGCTTCGCCGCTCCGCACGCTCTCGCCCGCGGGGCTCATGGTGGTGACCGCAAACCGATAGACCGGTGTGGCGGGCGCCTCGATGGCGGTCCAGCTGACCGTGACGCTGGTCAGCCCGTCAGACGTGCCGACGATGTCCTGAGGGGCACCGACGACTCCGCCAGAGGCCGCCGTGGCGTCATCGAAGGAGGTCACGGTGATGGCGTTCGCGCCCGAGAGCCTCGTCCAGTTCGCAGAAGATGAGCAGTTCGCGGTCAATGGACAGCGGTAGACCTTGTACCCCGCCGCACCCGTGACTGCGGTCCAAGTGATCCGCACATCTGCGTCGCGGTTTGTGGTCGCGGTGACGGTCGTAGGTGCACCAAGCGAGATGAGGCACACCTCGCCGAACTCGAGGTATCCAGCCGCGCACGCGCCACACCCGGCGTCCTCTTCGGCGACGCCGGGTACACAGACTCGGCCCTGGGCCTCGCAGGTCAGGTCCGCGCAGGTGAGATTGCTATTGCAACCACCGGATGGCTCGACGCAGGTCGTCGCTGATGAGCCGGCGGCGGTGCAGCCGAGCTGGCCACAGGTCCCGCAATCCGTGCCGACGGCAGGATCGATGACCCCACAGGCGCCACAGGTGTTGAGGGCGGTGGCGTCGATGCACCGGGTGCGGATCTTGGCGGGGTCGGCCGGGTCGCAGATGACGAGGCCGTCGGCGCAGACGCCGCAGCTGCCCCCGGGCGGATCCATCGTGATCGGCTCGGTGCCGCCGCAGGCGTTGAGCGTCGGCCCGGTGTCCGCGTCGTCGGAGGTGTCGACGTCGTCGACGACCTCTTCGGTCGTGTCGCTGACCGCATCGCCCGCCACGTCACTTAACACGTCGGCCGTCGTCTCGGGTCCTTCAACGCCATCGGGCGGTGTGACCGTGGTGTCGGCCGCCGCGTCCGTCAGTTCCTCGGGCGGGAGCTTCGGAAAGCAACCTGGGCTGATGCTGGTCGCGAAGGCGGCGAGCAAGGCAGCGGCAAGAGTGGGGAGCGCTCTCGCGCGAGGGGAGACAGAAATCATGCGGTCAGCCATCATCAACCTCGGTTTGTACGTTTCAGGACGCAGAGCAAGCGTTACAAAACATCATGCATGTTGACTCGGTCGGAGGTCAAGGGCACTTCGGGAGATTGTGCCACGAACGACATTTTCGATTGAATTTAAACACGTATTTTGTCTTCCGTGGAGGCCATGTCTCCCTAGAGGAGGTTCGCAGAAGACATCGGGGCCTTCGCCTCGGACCTACGATCCCGCGTAGGGGCGACCGTCTGACGCGCTCTGCCTGGCGCGACGCTCACACCTCAAAGCATGGATCTCGCCGGAACGCCGCGGTGGCCAATGGGCAACTCAGCGTCCGTTCGCCCTAAACGTCGTCGGCCTGCCGGTAGCAGGGGTCGCACAGGAGGCCATCCTCGGAGTACCAAGTAGTGCGCTGCGGCACGGCGGTTGTGCAGCGCGCGCAGGTAGCCTTTGGTTCCGGGGCGACCGCCTTGTCCTGGCGCAGGACCGCGGCACCGCAATAAATGCATTGGGCGCGTTTGGGGTTGAGCGGTCGGGCACACGAGGGGCAGGGTGGCGCGAGCGAGGCCGCGAGAGGGCCGATGCGGCCGTCTTCGAGCCCGTCCGCGAGATCAACGCGTGTCGTCGCAACCGCGATCTGGTGCTCGGTCAGGATGTTTTGCGCGCAGAGGGCCGATTTGAGCCCCTCGACGAGGAGCTCGAGCCGTTCGAAGCGTTGTTCGAGTTTGGCGATGGCGTCCCAAACGTCGGTCTGGTCGGCCAGCGCTTCGAGGTTTTCCCTGACTTCGGTGAGGTTTGGGTCTTCGAGATTTAGCAACGACCCAAATTTCCGTCGGTCCTCAAACATAGGTTCCCGCCTCGTCGTCAAATATTGATCTCGCGTCCATGACCTCGCGGACCGCGCCGCCGTACAAAGAATCATGTCTCGACGGGGTGTTGTCCGTCAAGCCACCTTCCCAAACTCCCAAACTCCCGAAAAAACAGAAAGCCCGGAGCGAACTCCGGGCTTTCTAAACCAAATCTGGTCGGTTTAGTCGTCTTCTTCGACGATGAGCTTCGAGCCGAACTCCTCGCGGAGGGTCTTGCCGACGTCCGGAGGCACGGGCGAATACTTCAGGAATTCCATCGAGAATTCTGCCTTGCCCTGCGTGGCCGAGCGAATGACCGTCGAGTAGCCGAACATTTCCGCGAGAGGCACTTCGGCCTCGACGCGGGCAAAGCCGTCTTCTTCCGATTGGCCGACGATTATGCCGCGGCGCTGGCTGATGGTGCGCATAATCGACCCGGCGAACTCGCCCGGACCTTCAACCGCGAGCTTCATGATCGGCTCGAGGATGACGGGCCTGGCAGCCGCGTAGGCCTGACGGAACGCGCCACGGGCCGCCGCTTGGAAGGCGTTGTCGCTGGAGTCGACCGCGTGCGACTGGCCGTCGGTGACGACGAAGCGCATGTTCACAACCGGGAAGCCGATGAGGCGGCCCTTCGTGATGGACTGGCGGAAGCCCTTCTCGATCGACGCGTTGAATTCGGTCGGGATGCTGCCACCGACGCACTTCCACACGTACTCGAAGTCCATCTCTTCCGAAGGCTCGATGTAGCCGACGACGCGACCGAACTGACCCGAACCACCGGTCTGCTTTTTGTGCGCGTAGTTGTATTCGGCGCGCTGCGTCACGGTCTCGCGGTAGGCCACCTGCGGCTTGCCGACCTCGCACTCGACGCCGTACTCGCGCTTCATGCGCTCGACGTAGACCTCGAGGTGGAGCTCGCCCATGCCGGCGATGATGGTCTCGTTCGACTCTTTGTCGAGGAAGGTGCGGAAGGTCGGGTCTTCCTTGGAGAAGCGGTTGAGCGCCTTACTGAGGTTCGAGACGGCCTTATTGTCCTTGGGCTTGAGCGACATCTTGATGACGGGCTCAGGGACGAACATCGACTCCATCGACATGTTGACGGAGCCGTCGGTGAACGTGTCACCCGAGGCGCAGTCGACACCGAAGAGGGCGCAGATGTCGCCGGCCTGGGTCACCGAGATGTCTTCCATTTCACTGGAGTGCATCCGCACGAGGCGGCCGACCTTCACCTTCTGCTTGGTGCGCTGGTTGTAGATCGTGTCGCCCTTACGCAGGGTGCCCTGGTAGACGCGGATGTAGGTCACCTGACCGTAGCGACCGTCGTCGAGCTTGAACGCCAAGACGATAAGCGGGGCTTCCGGATCGACCTGAACCGGCACCTGCTCGCCTTGCGCGTCGAGGGCCATGTTGTGCTTCTCCGGCGGGGAGGGCAGGAAGTAGGTCACGGCGTCGAGGAGCAGCTGCACGCCGGTATTGCGATAGGCCGAGCCCATGCACACTGGGACGAGCTGGTTGGACAGCGTACCGCTACGGATCGCCTCGCGGATCATGATGACGGTCCGGGGGTTGACCGGGATCTCGCCTTCCATGAGCTCCATCATGAGCTCGTCGCTGTACATCGAGACCGAGTCCAGCATCGCCGCGCGCATCTCGGTCGCTTTGGCGACGTAGTCCGCAGGGATCTCTTTTTCGAGGATCTCGCGACCACCCTCGCCTTCGAAGATGAAGGCGCGCATCTGGATGAGGTCGATGATGCCACCGAGCTTGTCCTCGGCGCCGATCGGGATCTGCGTCATCACCGCGTTAAGACTGAGCTTCTCGCGGATGCTCTTCGTGACATTCCACGGGTTGGCGCCAGCGCGGTCGAGCTTATTGATAAACGCGATACGCGGCACGCCATAGCGGCGCATCTGACGGTCGACGGTGAACGACTGTGACTGAACGCCAGCGACGCCGCAGAGGACGAGGATCGCACCGTCGAGTACGCGCAGCGACCTCTCGACTTCAACGGTGAAGTCCACGTGGCCGGGGGTGTCGATGATGTTGACCTTGTAGTCATCCCACTCGCAGAAGGTGGCGGCCGACTGGATCGTGATGCCCTTTTCCCGCTCAAGGTCCATCGAGTCCATCTTCGCGCCGACGCCGTCCTTGCCGCGCACTTCGTGGATCGCGTGGATCCGGTCGGTGTAATACAGGATGCGCTCAGTCAGCGTCGTCTTGCCCGAGTCGATGTGGGCGCTGATGCCGATGTTTCTTACTTTCGAGAGATCGAAGGCCATGGTGTGGCTCGCTTGGGGTTGGGCGCGGAGAGCGCGTTGACAGGTGCTCCGTAGAAGGTGCTCCGAGCGGCCGGCATGTACCTGAAGCGGGAGCCCGGCGTCAACAACGGGTTCCAAAAAGGGGCAGGCTCACCTTGTGTCGCGGTGGCGGCGGCGGTAAACCTCCGGTGCCGGACTCAGGGTCTGGCCCATTTATTCGCCGACCTTCAAGAGCGCCGGCGCCAAGCCCCATCAGGAGATCTCGTCATGACCAAGACCCGCGTTGCTATTAATGGTTTCGGCCGGATCGGCCGCCTCGCCGCCCGTCGCCTCCTCAAGCACGATTCTCTCGAGCTCGTCGCGATCAACGATCTGGCCGACAATGAAGCGCTGACCTACCTCTTCAAGCACGACTCGGTGCACGGCAACTATCAGGGCGAGGTCGAGCTCGACGGCGATGTCTTGAACGTCGACGGCCACGGCATCCGCATGACCGAGTACCGCAACCCCCTCGACAATAAGTGGGGCGAGATCGGCGTCGACATCGTTCTCGAGTGCACGGGCGTCTTCGTCGACCGTCCTGGCAACCAGGCGCACTTCGACGCTGGCGCCAAGCGCGTCATCATTAGTTCACCCGCCAAGGGCCCGGACATCACCATCGTGCTCGGCGTGAACGAGGACGACTTCGATCCCGCGAAACACACGCTCATCAGCAACGCGTCCTGCACCACCAACTGCGTGGCGCCGCCGCTGAAGGCGCTTCACGACGCCTTTGGTGTCCAGTACGCGGTCATCAATACGACCCACGCCTACACGATGAGCCAGAGCCTGCTCGATGGCCCGCAGAAGAAGAACTTCCGCCTCGGTCGGGCCGCCGCGGTCAACCTCATCCCGACGTCCACGGGCGCGGCCAAGGCCGTCGGCGAGGTCATCCCCGCGCTCAAGGGCAAGCTCCACGGTCTCGCGGTGCGTACGCCGAACCCGACCGGCTCGTTGGCCGACATCACGATGGTCCTCGAAAAGGACGCTGACCTCGACGCCATCCACGCGGTGCTCGCGGCCTACGCCGAGAAGAACCCGACCGTCTTCCGCTTCTCTAAGGAAGAGCTCGTCTCGTCCGACATCGTGGGCTCGACCTACTCGTCGACGCTGGACTCGCTGATGAGCATGAAGGTCGGCCCCCTCCTTAAGATCCTGTCTTGGTATGACAATGAGGCCGGCTACGCGGCTCGCCTCGTCGACCTCGCCGCCTTCGTGACTGCGCGCGCGAACGGCTAAGCACCGCAAGGAATCTGATGATGCGTGAACTCCAGAGACTCAGCCCTGGGCGTCATTTTCTGACGCCGACCGTCACAGCCCATGTCTTTGACGCGCCGCAGGAAGGCCCTACGGTCCTCGTGCAGGCGGGCATCCACGGCGATGAGATCGCTGGGGTTCACGCCCTCGAGGAATTGCTTGAGGAGGGGCTCGCGCCGAAGGCCGGGCGCCTCATTCTGGTGCCGGTCATGAACCCGGCTGCCTATCGGGCCAGGACAAGGGCCGCCGACGGTGGGCTCGACCTCAACCGGGTCTTCCCCGGCGACCCCGCGGGCCCCGAGCCGGAACGCAAGCTGGCGGCCATCTTTACGGGTCTTGTTCGCAGCGAGGCGCCGGCCCTCATGATGACCCTGCATGAGTCCTGGAAGCGCTTTCACCCCGACGTGCCGGTGTCCTTCGGGCAGACGGTCGTTTATGGCGTCGAGCCCCGACCGCCCATCGTCGATCGTTTGGTCGCCGCGATGAATACCGACCTCGCCACGGCCTATGAGGTCTGGGCGCCGCACTACTACCCCGTCGCGACCTCCTCGACCGAGGTCTTGGTGGAGATGCAGGGGGCAGACCGGATGGTCGGGCTCTGTATCGAGACCTGGATGGGGTTCGAGCTGGCGCGTCGTGTGGCGATGCAGAAGGCCATCGTACGCTACGCTCTCGCGGAGTGCGGCGTTATCTGACGTTCTGTCAGGATGGTCGGAGGTTGCTGTTGTGATTATTTTTATGGGATAGGGCTCAGAAGCCCATGCTCTTCGCGATGATCTCCTTCATGATCTCCTGGGTGCCACCGCCAATGGGTAAGAGGCGCGCGTCGCGGGCGAGGCGCTCGACGAGGGTCTCGCGCATGTAGCCCATGCCCCCGAAGATCTGCACGGCCTCATAGGTGACCGCCATGGCCGTCTCAGCCGCGAAGTTCTTGGCCATCGCTGCCTCTTGCACACAGGGGTCCCCGGCGTCGAAGCGCTTGGCGACCTGATAGACGAGGGTCTTTGCCGCGGTGGTCCTCGTCGCCATGTCGGCGAGCTTGTGGCGCGTGACCTGAAAGCCCGCGATAGGGCGCCCGAAGGCCTGGCGCTCGCGGGCGTAGCGTCGAGCCTCGTCGAGGGCCATCTCGGCCGTGATGGCCCCGTAGGCGGCGAGAGCGAGACGCTCGGTGACGAAGTTCTTCATCAACGTCACAAAGCCGGCGCCCTCCGGTCCAATCCTGTGGGTGTCAGGGACCCGTACAGCATCGAAG
>Ga0209702_10009131_pt1 | contig 11196 bp, 9 predicted proteins | sample FRY01_FD_187210 | JGI IMG/M metagenome (GOLD analysis project Ga0209702, IMG submission 187210) | Freshwater microbial communities from Lake Fryxell liftoff mats and glacier meltwater in Antarctica - FRY-01 (SPAdes) (version 2) | ecosystem: Environmental > Aquatic > Freshwater > Ice > Glacier... | reverse complement strand
GCCCGGTGAGCGTCAGGTAGCCCTCGGCATCGAGCGAGCCTTGGTCACCAGTCCGGAACCAGCGCTGGCCGCCCGCAATGAAAAAAGATTTAGCGTTTGCTTCGGGGTTGCCCTCGTAGCCGGGGGTGACATTGGGGCCGCTGATCACAATCTCGCCGATGCCCTCGACCTGCAGTTGGTCTTCGACCTCATGGGCGATGCGCAGTTGCGGGCCAGCGGCGATGCCGACTGCGCCGGGTTTTTGTGCGCGGGGCGGCAGGGGGTTTGAGGCCATCTGATGCGCGGCCTCGGTCATGCCATAAGCCTCGATAACGGGTGCGCTGAAGGTTGCAGCCAGTTCCAGCATCACCTGCGCGGGAAGGCTGGCAGAGGAGGAGCGTAGAAAGCGCAGCGGGGCGCGGGCGATAATGTCGGCGTTACGGCTGCTGCGCTGCAGGATGGTCTGATGCATGGTCGGCACGGCGCTGTACCAGCTTGGCCGCGCGGTATCGAGCCAGCCGAAAAAGCGCAGCGCATCAAAGCCGGGGGTGCACCAGACACTGGCCCCGGCGGCGAGGCTCGACAAAACTGCTGCGATCAGACCGTGGATGTGGAACAGCGGCATCATGTTCAGACAGCGGTCTGATGATTGCAGCGCAAGCGACTCCCCGATGTGCCGGGCCGAGGCCGCCACATTGGCGTGCAGCAGCGGCACGATCTTTGGCCGCGAGGTGGTGCCCGACGTGTGCAGGATCAAGGCGATATCGTCGGGTCCGGGGGGCGCGGTGTCTGGTGATGCGCCGGTGCTGCCTTCGGCGGTCAGCGTGAACTGACCTGCAGGGTCGGATGCGGCAAAAGAGAGGCGCAGGATGGCAAGGTCATGCTTAGCCGCCGCCTCCAGCGCCGGACCCGTGTAGTCCGCAGGCAACACGATGGCACGCGCTTTTAGGTCGGAGAGATAGAAGTCGAACTCGTCAAACTTGTAGGCCGGGTTCAGCGGTGCCGTCACCGCCCCTTGGGCGATGGTGACGAAGGCCGAGGCCATCTCTGGTCCATTTGGCAGCACGATGGCTACCCGGTCGCCCCGCCCGATGCCTGCACTGTGCAGCGCGTCCCGCGTCGCACGGGTCTGAGCGGCCAGCCCGCCGAAGCTCAGCCAAGGCCGGTCGGGCGCACCAATGGCAGGCGCATCGGGGTTGGCATCGGCAAGCAGGGCGGAAAGCGAGTCGGTCATGGGATCATCTGCCTCGGCGTGAATGCACCGTCGGACCTATATGGATCTGATGGCAAGGTCTATGACGATGCGGTCATGCTTTGCCCACAGGGCAGCACTGAACGGCTAGGCTGAACGTTGTAAGAATCATGCCGAAATGCAAGTATTTGCATGTCAATACGTGCCACCGCAACCTTCGGGCGGACTGCCGAAGGGCGTAGTCTCCAGCGAGGATCGCGCGTCGCTCAGGTCTGAACGTGACAGGGTGCTCTGCCCCATGACGGTGCCCCCGGACGCACAGCGCCATGCCCGCAAGACTGAGGAATCTCCCTCGTCCATCGCCATGGCACGTCGCTCGAGGGCCTTCGCGTGCTGGTGGTGATGTATCCATGGCGCGCCGCAGCAATGGCAGCGATCTCGCGTCGATCTGATATCGGCTGACCTGCACAGACAGGGACGGCTTGCCAAGTTGCGCCGGACGACTAGGCTGCCGGATAACACGATCAAAAGAGATAAAAGATGAAGACCTTTTTCAGCGAGAACCACCGCATGCATTTTCCGCAGGCAGAATTGTCGGGCGGCGCGTTTGTCACGCCTTATGAACGGCCTAGCCGGGTCGAATATGTTCTGGCCCGACTGAAGGAACGCAGCTTTGCCCCCGTGATCGACCCCGGTCCGGTTGATATGCAGACTGTGCGCCAGATCAACGACCCGGGTTTCCTGACCTTCATGGAACAGGCCTGGGACGAATGGAAAGCTGCCGGCATGTCTGGGGAAATCATTGCCGCCGGCATGCCGACGCGGCGGCAGCGGACGGACCGGATTCCGAATTATATCGACGGCAAGGTCGGCTACTACTGTCACGCGTCAGAGACCGCGATGACGCGCGGCACCTGGGCTGCGGCACAATCAGCGATGGCCAGCGCACAGGCGGCGCAGCGCGACGTGGCGGGAGGGTCGCGCGACGCCTTTGCGCTCTGCCGTCCGCCGGGGCATCATGCGACGGGTGACCAATACGGTGGCTATTGCTTTTTGAACAACGCCGCCGTTGCGGCACAGATGTTTCGCAATGACGGTGCCGCGCGGGTGGCGATCCTCGATGTCGATTTTCACCACGGCAATGGCACCCAAGACATCTTCTACGAACGCGGAGATGTTCTGTTTGCTTCGCTGCACGGACAGCCTGAGGACAGTTACCCTTATTACGTCGGCTACGCGGACGAGCTTGGGCGCGGGGCGGGCGAAGGTACGAACTTCAATTATCCCATGCCCCCCTTGACCGCATATGCACTCTGGTCCGAGGCACTTGATGACGCGATTGCGCGGATCAGGTCATGGGGTGCCGAGGCGCTGATCGTCTCGCTGGGGGTGGACGCCTACAAGGACGATCCGATCAGTTTCTTCAAACTCGACAGCCCGGATTTTACCGATTGTGGCCTCCGGATCGGGCGGATGGGTCTGCCGACCGTGTTCTGTATGGAAGGTGGCTACGCCATCGAAGCCGTCGGGATCAACACGGTCAACCTGCTGGAAGGGTTCCTGAACAGCTGAACCGGCTCTGCGATCTCTGTGCTAACCGATAAATACGGGCGCGTCGCAGCTCTATTGTGCAACCAATGTCCGACATTCCCTTTGGGAGATTAGCCAGACCGGCCCAGATGGACCACGTGGCGGGCACAGGTTCATTTTCGGGCTCGACGACACCGCTCCCACTTCAGGAACGCCGGTCAAAAGTAACAGAAACCTGAAGCCCGGGGTATCGCTCAGGCTGGATAATATTAAGAGGAACCTCAGCCATTCTCTCTGCCGCCCCGTTGTAAACCGAACCGCTGGAAACCCGTGAGTCTGGATCCGGGAACACCTGCCCTTTGAACCGGTTAGACAAGCAACTGGTCTCTTCCGAAAGGATCGCAGGATGCTCCGTCAACGATGGTTTGCGTTGCCACGGCTCATAAGGTTCTTGCTGGCGCAGTTCGCCGACGGGGTGGCGCTGGGCTGGAGCCTTGGGCTGGCGGTGCTGTGGTTCGATTTTGGCAGCATTGGTTCCGCAATGGCGCGCCTCGACAGCGCCACGCTCACCACGGCCTTCTTTGTCCAGACCGGCCTGCTGTTTGGCACCCTCGTGATGTGCGTCGCGGTCATGAACCTGAGCGACGATCAGAGTTGAGAATGTCGGGCTGAAGATCGGTCGAAAGGGTCACAACCCGAACAGACGCGCCAGCCTGACATTGGGAGGATTAACCATTTTCGGTCCGTACAGCCTGTGCAGCCTCTCGTCTCATTCCTGCGCTTCGATGGCCAAGCCGCTCATGGCGCAGCTTTCGTCCCCGGCACCTTCAAGGATGAGCCCCTCTGCCGTTTCAACCATCGAGCAGATGATTGGAAAAGGGGTGGCGCCAACGTCACCTTCAGGCTCTGTCAATGTCAGCCGACCCTGCGTCGCGGTAAAGGTGCCGATAACCTCTTGACCGCGAGCATCGTTGCGCAAGCCAAAACGCCCGTCCGCGCCCAGGGTCAGCACGAGCGGCCCGACCGTGTAGCTGCCGGGTGCCATTGTCACGTCAGACTGCGGGGGCGTGACTTCCGCAAGCTGAGCGTCGCTGATGCGTTGCTCGATCTCGGCAAGCTGCTGGCCGCGCGTTGCAAGGTCGTCAGCAAGCTGCGTTACCACGGACTGCAATGACTGGCGTTGTTCGCTGGCGGCAATATTCTCGGCTGCGAGCACATCCCGTCGCAGCGTCAGATCCTCGAGTTCGCGCGCCAGCGCGTCGCGCTCGCTTGTCATGCGTTCAAACGTTTCTGTCTCTGCAACGAGGCGGGTCTGCAAATCGGCCTCGGCACCACGAGCCTCCTGTACACGCGCCTCGGCATCCGCTGAATCGGCTGTGAGGCGCGCAGTTTCATCCGTCATGACCAGTAGCTGTTGCTGAATCTCTGCCTCGCTCGCCCGCGCTTCTGTAAGACGTTGGCCGACCGAGGCGAGCTCTTCTGTCACCTCGGCAAGGCGCAATTCGGTATCGGTGCGGGCGGTGTCAAACGCGACAATCTCGGCACGTAGTGGCGCGACCTGCTGTTGGACAGCGTTCAGCTCGGTTTGGTTTCGGGTAAGGTCGTCTTCGGCCACGGCAATCTGTTGCTCCAGCCCACGTAGCAATTGCACCTGTTCAGCCGCGCCAGTTCTGGCGATGTCGCGCTCATTGCTCAAACGGGCAGTTTCGGAACTGAGCGTCGCCACCTCGACCCGCAAGGTATCCAGCGTGCCAACGGCCTGAGTCTGTTGTGCAAGCTCTTCCTCAAGGTTGGCCCGTGCAGTCAGCAGGTAAATCGCGAATATCCAGCCAATCAGCGCGACAAACATCAGAATGACCGGAACCGGTTTTGTGAAATCTTGACGCTGAACCATGGGATGCACCTTTATTCAATGGGGCCGCGCCCCGAGGCTGCGACGCTGTCGGCTTATAACGTGATGCCATCGCACATAGTTCCCCTGCCGGCGGCAATCACATCGGGAACCACCTGCAGCGTTGACCTGTTTCCAACACCACGAAACCAGAAGACCGTCTGAACCGTTCCTCTCCAATGCTGGTCGCTAAGATACAGCGCCCCAACCACCTGCAACGGGCAAGAAGGAAGACCAATGCAGCAACTCATCCCCGACGCGGATGTGCATGTCTGGCTCCGTTCGATTTCATTGCTGATCGAGGTCGCGGCCGTGGGCGTCCTTGTTCTCGGCGCGATGGTCGCATCTTTCCTGTTTTTGCGGGAAGTCGCGACGCGCGATGACTTTGACACGACGTTTCATCGCTACCGTACGGGGTTGGCGCGCAGCCTATTGCTCGCGGTCGAACTGCTCGTTGCGGCAGATCTGATCGGCACCGTCGTGGTAGAGCCGACAATCGACAATCTGGCCGTTTTGGGCCTGATTGTGTTGATACGCACTTTCTTGAGCTTTTCTCTGGAGATCGAGATCGAAGGGCGTTTGCCATGGCGACGCCGAGAAGCCGGCAAGGCCCCCTCAGTCAAAGAAACCGGGCCCGAAAATGAACAGTAAAGCGGGCCCCGGTCGCGGCATTGATACCATGATGGGTGGCTACTTGCGGCGCAATACCATCAGGTCATTCCTGCGGCGGCAGATTTCCCTGACCAGCACACGTCGGGATCATCCCGCGTTTTTGGTGCCCCGAAGCCAAGCGCCTTACCCTAGTTGAAGGTCAGCGCTGACTCAGTTTGCTGTCGCCCTTGACCTTCCACTTACTGGAATCCCCATCTGTCAGAATATAGCGATCATTTAGGAGAGTCCCATGCAGTTCCAGATCGACAATATGGCGTGCGGCGGCTGCGCCACGAACGTCACCAAGGCGATTCATTCGGTTGATCCGCAGGCAAAGGTCAACATTGATCTGACCATGAAGCGCGTCAGTGTCGAATCCGCTTTTGATGAAGCCGCAGTCACGGCAGTCCTTGAAGATGCCGGGTATCCGCCGCGACCAACCGTCTGAACAACGTCCTCCATGCGGACTGGCAAAGCATCGGGAAACCCGCTGAACAGCCAATTGACGTTCTGCACGTCGATGGAACCGCATGACTTGCCGGTCGTTGCTGTCACGACGAAACAACACCTGCCGCGACCGTGCTTCGCTCTGACAGAGGCCAGAGAGTAGTCCTGCCTCCAACGCGACACTTTCCACTCACGTTGGTTGCAACAATCCACTCAATCAGGAGAACTCAAAATGAACATCTCGAAAACGATCCTCGCCGCGGCCGTTGCGGCAGCCGCGTTTGCGTCGCCTGCTTTGGCGCAGGACGCTGAGTTCCAGTTGCCCGAACAGTGCGCCACCGGGTCAGCAGCGGGCGGAATGGACCACTCTGCGATGGGCCACGGAGATGAGGCCGGCATGATGGGCATGATGAACATGATGGGCATGATGGGAATGGGAGACATGGATATCGCTGCCATGCCCGAACATGTGCAAGAGAACATGCGCAAGATGATGATCACCATGTCGGCCATGCACGAAGGCATGATGCTGGAGGACGCCGACGTGGCATTCGCCTGCGGGATGATCGCGCACCATCAAGGTGCCATCGACATGGCGCAAGTGCTGCTCGCACATGGTGACGACCCGCAGATGCGGGCGCTCGCAGAGGGGATCATCGCAGCACAAGTCGGCGAAATCGAACAGATGACCACGTGGCTGGCTGAAAGCGCCAACTAGCCTACCACGTAATCGCTGCGCAACCACCTGCGTTTCGTGCAGCTTGCAGTCAAGTTTGGCGAAACCTGCCGCGGAGATGCTGCCATGAACATCGTAATTTCCGGATCGCAGTCGGGTCTGCCCATCAAGATCATCATCGGCGCAGTCGCTAAATGCGTCCTCATCCGATGAAGGCTGTTTGGTGGATCAAACGCATTCTGACCGGCCGACCTCTCCTTGTGGCACTCTTCTTATCCTCGGGACTGCTGCCGCTTCCGGCCGCAGCATTTTTCCACAACACTGCTGATTCCGACCCTGGCCGCGTGCTTTATGTTGAACACTGCGCGGCCTGCCACGGCGTGGATCTGGAGGGGCAGGCCGACTGGCGCAGTCCCGACGCCAGCGGCATGTACCCGGCGCCGCCCCATGACGAGACCGGGCACACTTGGCACCATAAAGATGCGATGTTGATCGACTACATCACCCGCGGCGGTCAGGCTGTTCTGGACGATCTGGGTGTGACCTACAATTCCGGCATGCCGGAGTTCGGTTCGGTGCTGGACGCAGGTGAGATCACCACGATCCTCGACTATATCAAGTCCACTTGGCCCCAACGCATTCGCGACTCGCAGGCAGAACGATCGAACGCGGTTGCTGTCGATTGATAGGATGTCGACCTGCGGCAAAGTTTTCGGAAGCGCCAGAAATCGAACCACAGCACGCTCTCTGTCATGCTGTGATCCAGTTCAACATTCCACCAGCCGCGCGGACCCCGCGCCCTCATCGACGATGACCGCGTCTTGCCCGCGCCTGACACCGAAACCGGGTTATGCAAGACGTTGATCGGTCGTCCAGACAGGCCTTCTCGGCCTCTCGCTTGGCGGTTCTGTTCCGGTCTTCAACCCGCTACAGATCCACCCGCCGCAGCCGCAAGGCATTGGTGATGACCGAGACGGACGACAGGCTCATCGCCGCTGCTGCGATCATCGGCGACAACAGCATCCCGGTGACGGGGTAGAGTAACCCGGCCGCGATCGGCACACCGAGTGCGTTGTAGGCAAAGGCGAAGAACAGGTTCTGCTTGATGTTGCGCAACGTCGCGCGGGCCAGCTTGCGCGCCCGGACGATGCCCATCAGGTCGCCGCCCAGCAGGGTGATGCCTGCGCTTTCCATCGCGACATCCGCCCCGGTGCCCATGGCAATGCCAACATCGGCGGCGGCCAGCGCCGGCGCGTCGTTCACCCCGTCGCCTGCCATGGCAATCTTGTGACCATCGCGGCGCAACTGGTCGATCAGATCCTTCTTGGCTTCAGGCAGAACGCCCGCGCGCACCTCGTCGATCCCCAGTTTGCCCGCCACCGCCTGCGCCGTGCGTTCGTTGTCGCCGGTCGCCATGATGACCCGCAGCCCCTGCGCATGAAGTTCCTTGATCGCCTGCGCGGTGCTGTCCTTGATCGGATCGGCCACGGCCACGATACCAGCCAGCGTGCCATCGACTGCGATGAACATCGCGGTCTTGCCCTCCGTGCGCAGCGTATCAGCCTTTGCATCGGCCTGCGCCGTTTCCAGCCCCATCTCCTGCATCATCGCCCCATTGCCGAGCGCGACAGCGCGTCCACCGACTTTGCCGCGCACGCCCTTCCCGGTGATGGCTTCAAAGTCCGCCGCCTCCTGACGCGGCGCACCTGACGCCTCGGCCCCTTCGACAATGGCCTCAGCCAGCGGGTGCTCCGAACCGCGCTCAAGCGCTGCAGCCAGAGACAGCAGGTCGGTCTCCGTTATATCGCCAAGCGCCACGGTGTCCGTCAGCTTCGGCTTGCCCATGGTCAGCGTGCCAGTCTTGTCCACGATCAGCGTGTCGACACCCGCCATGCGCTCCAGTGCCTCTGCATCCTTGATCAGCACGCCCGCCTGCGCGCCGCGCCCCGCCGCCGTGGTGATGGAGATCGGCGTCGCAAGACCAAGAGCACAGGGACATGCGATGATTAGCACGGATACGGCCGAAGCGATGGCAAAGACCAGCGCGGGTTCCGGGCCAAAGATCATCCAAACAACGAAGGCGAAAATGGCGATGCCCACCACGGTCGGCACGAACACCGCCGAAACCCGATCCGCCAGTCCCTGAATGGGCGCGCGGGACCGGCGTGCATTCGACACCATCGCCACGATCTGTGCCAGCACGGTATCGGCGCCAACCTTGCCCGCTTCGATCACAAGACTACCGTTCTTGTTGATCGTGGCCCCGGTCACCGCATCGCCCGGACCCTTTTCCACCGGCATCGACTCGCCCGTCAGCATGCTTTCGTCCAGCGAGGACCGCCCCTCGATCACGACACCATCCACCGGTACAGCATCACCGGGGCGCACGCGCAGCCGGTCGCCCGCCATGATGTTTTCCAAGGGCGCATCGTATTCGGACCCATCAGGCAAAATGCGCCGCGCGGTCTTGGGTGCCAGATCCAGCAGCGCGCGGATCGCATCGCCGGTGCGTTCGCGGGCGCGCAGTTCCAGCACCTGACCCACAAAAACCAGCGTCACGATCACCACCGCCGCCTCGTAATAGGTGCCAACGCCGTGACCCATCCGGTAGGCTTGGGGGAACACCCCCGGCAGGAAGGTGGCGACCAGCGAATACAGGTAAGCCGCCGCCACCCCAAGGCTGATCAGCGTCCACATGTTGGGGGACCGGTTCACCAGCGAATCCCAGCCGCGTTGAAAAAACGGCAGGGCAGCCCACAGGATGATCGGCGTCGCCAGCCCAAATTCAACATAGCTGGCTGCCTGATGCCCGATCCAGTCGCGCACCGGCAGGGCAACGAGTTCGCCCATGGTCAAGATGACCAACGGCACCGCCGCCGCCGCCGAAATCCACATCCGGCGGGTGAAATCCGTCAGCTCGTGGCTCGGCTCATCCGAGGGAACCATCGGCTCCAGCGCCATGCCGCAGATCGGGCAGGCCCCCGGTGCATCGCGAACAATCTCCGGGTGCATCGGGCAGGTATACTGGACATTCGCCGGGGCCGCCTTCTTGCGCCCGGCGGCACGCCCGGAAGCGAAGAACCAAGGATCGGCATGGAACTTGGTCTGGCATTTGCCCGAACAGAAATGAAAATTCTCCCCGCCGTAACTTTCGGTCCGGGTGTCGGGCTTCAGGCTTACCGTCATGCCGCAAACCGGATCAATGGCCGTCTGGCCGGTAGGAGTAGCCAACCCCCCGGTGCCCTCGGACATGGCGGGGTCGCCACGGGAATGGCCTGCGTGCGGATCTGTAATGGGCATGGTGTTCTCCTTTTCGCGCTGTGGTCTGCGTGAAGGCCAGCGCACAGCCCCCCGGAATCAAGGCGCCCCTTCCCGGTGGTGGAAGGTCAAGCGCGGATCTTCGCGATGACGCCAATCAGATGTCTGGAACGGCTTTCGTCAGCAGATCGCGCAGCGGACGTAAACGGGGTTCCACGAATATTGTCGATCATCCGGATCGAAGACCCCTCCCTGTTCGCTATGAACTGATGCGGAGGATGCCGCCACCCGGCGGCATCGCGTGTGCCATATGGAACTTGCGGGAACCAACACGAGAAAGGCATCCATGTCGGCGTAAGATGTCCATTGTTTTCTGGACACCTGCCCCGGTCAGTTTCTGCGGTCCGGTTTCGAAGTCAACGGGCGAGTGCTTGCGTTCCGTGTTGTAGAACATTCGTCATTCTCTGTGATCACGCAATGATCTGGTTTGGATATCACATATTCTGGCCAAAGGCATCCGGGCGTCGAAAACACCTGCTGAACGGCAGTTGACACTCAAACTTCGCCAAAACAAGACAGGAACACCTCTTGTGCTCCCCTGCACGGTTCCGCTGAAGAAGGCGCTTAATAGGGCGCGGGCCAGCTTGGCAGTTGCGCCTCTACCAACGCGTCCGATCTTGGTCAGCGCGACAGGCGGGCGGATGGGCTACAGAACGATGGCTGACATGATGCTGAAGGAACGCCGTCGCCTGGGTCTCGAGGCATACGACCTGCATGCGATGCGCTATCGCGGCATCAAGGAATTGGCGTTGATGGGCTGCGATGATGATCAGATCGCCAGCTACAGTGGACACAAAAGCAAGGCAATGATCGTGAAATACGCCGGCGAAGCGCGGCAGGAAATTCGTGCCCGTCAGGCGCGAATCAAGCGTTACTGAACAGAACAAGTACAGAACAAGAAACTGATAGCCCTAAAATGGGCGAACCGGCTAACGCAATGAAATGTATGGAGGCGGGTACCGGAATCGAACCGGTCTTCTCGGATTTGCAATCCGGTGCATAGCCTGCCTGCCCACCCGCCGATTGGGTGCAGTCATTAGGGTCGCGGCGGCTGCGCGTCAAGCGGATATCGGGGGGAGGCCGCCAATCTGCGGCCCCGCGCCCCGTAGCGCAGGCGCGCTAGGCCATGGCCCAAGGGCCGTGGTTCTTGGCGCCTCCGGTGCCGTCCATCCGCTCGAAACCATGCGCGCCAAAGAAATCGCGCTGCGCCTGAATCATGTTTGCGGTTGATCGTCCGGTGCGCATCATGTCGAAATACGAGAGGCCAGATGACAGGGCAGGCACCGGCAACCCCGACCGCGCCGCCTCTGCTACCGTATCGCGCAACCCTTGCTGTGCGCCGCGCAACAGATCGGCAAAGAACGGCGCGCGCATCAGGTTCTGGCTCGGGTCCGCCGCCAATGCCTGCGCCATGTCGTCCAGCATAGCCGAGCGGATGATGCAGCCTGCGCGCCAGACCTTTGCCACCTCGGGCAGGGGCAGACCCCAGCCAAACTCCTTTGACGCCGCCGC
>Ga0209702_10009129_pt1 | contig 11200 bp, 12 predicted proteins | sample FRY01_FD_187210 | JGI IMG/M metagenome (GOLD analysis project Ga0209702, IMG submission 187210) | Freshwater microbial communities from Lake Fryxell liftoff mats and glacier meltwater in Antarctica - FRY-01 (SPAdes) (version 2) | ecosystem: Environmental > Aquatic > Freshwater > Ice > Glacier... | reverse complement strand
GTGCCAGAACCAGACTACGGTCATGGATACCGAGTTCGTCTGCCCAGCGCTCAACGGATTGTGCCAGTTCCGCAGGCACAGGATTAATGAGCATTTCTGTGAGCACGAGCAGCTCAATCAGCTCCAGTCGTTGTTGATGGCTAGGGAAGACGTCCTTAGCGGTTTTGATATCAAGCCCCTCTAGCTCGTTGAAGTCCACGTCAACTCCAAGCAACTCTTTGAAAATTAGGCCGAGGAACTGCGGTTGAAATCCACTCGCCCAGCCGCTCGTTAATCGACAAGCGCCAACGACCGCAGCAGCAACGTCTACTGCCTGATCGACTTGAGTATGAGCGAGAAACATAAGATTCCTTAGCTGACCAATCATTTGCAAATTAGATTTGATTGTATGTTACGGAGACGTAGAGGTATAGAACGTAAAAGTCCGTAAAGTCCGTTCACACCCGGTAACCCAGGGTATTCCCCAACACTTTTATATGACCACTGAGCTTGCCTTGTGCCTGATCTTTGAAGAGGACGTCTTTCTAATGTTACGCAGTGGCTACAGTTTTGAAGGCAGTAGTTTTTGCGCGTCAGCCACAGGCGTTGCGGGACAGATGAATGCTGGCGAAGGCTCGCAAAACGCGGCAAGTTCCAACCTGCTAGGCCGGGCCAAACGCAGGAGGTAACAAGCCCCAGGGTCTACTTGCAGGGCGGTGACGACGCTGCCGCCATAGTCAGGCCTTCATAGCAATGCGGCCGATTGGAAACACCGAGGCCGCGAAGAACCATGACTCTATGGCGTAGCGGGTAACGTTCATTCCGGGACGTCGATTGGTACGGTGTAGCAACCAGTTGTCAAACAGCAGCATATCGCCGACCTTAAACTCGGGACTGACGACAGGAACCCGCTCGCGGAATTGATCGACTTGTTTGTCAGAAACGGTCCAGTCGAAGGGACTACCCTCCCCGGGCATGACGTAGAGTTATAACCGAATCTGGTGTTTGAGCATTTGAAAAAATGCGGCGTATCTGGTTGTTTGGCTGATCGGTTGCCGCCCAAAAACCGAATAAGGATACGCCACGGCGAGCAAGAGTAACGTTATTGAACTCGCAGGTCGAGAATACAACCAAGCCCTATTGACTGGCAGCTTGAGAACCGGAGCTCAGCAACTAATTCCAGCAGCGGCAGAAGCCGAGTTGCAGCAGTTGCTGGCCCAGCATGCGGGCAATTCACCATCGGCGGGGATCGCCAGTGTGGTTCGCAGCGGCTAACTGCTTGAGCGTGAATGTCAGACTAGCGTGGGACTTATACCAGTCAGAATCCAGGAGGTACGCTCTAAAAAAGGCGAGGCTGTGACATTCCGTTCACTGCTTGAAGTTCTCGTGGGACCCCAAGCCAAAGGCCTCTCGGTCAGCACGGTATCTGGATTAAAGCAGGCTTGGCCGGAAGGCTGCCGCCACTGGGACGAAAGGCTGTTTATGCCGTGACGAAATGTTGTACATGATGTTGAGGCTGGGGATGTGTGCCCACGAAAACGGGCGACGCGTGCGCGGATGCAACTACCACTTTGCAGGTGATTGTCGGGGTGAAATTGAAAGATGAAATCGAGGCGAAATCAGTTGACTAGGTCGCCGCCTAGCTCTGGTGCGGAAACCCCTCTTTTGACAACAACTTGTCTTTTTGCCAATGGCGCATTTAATTTGCTTATACTTTAATGTCGCACCACTAATAATAATAAGGATGTGTATGGATAGTTCGGCGAGTATGCGACCCATAATGGCACTACTAATGTCGGTTTGTGCTGCCCAGTCTTTCGCACAATCCGGAGTCCCGGAGAAAAGTGCTAACTTACAGTGGCACAGTCTCCTCGCATGGACGCATTCGTGGGATATGGCTGATGCTGTTACCTATATGCCGGACGCCGGTGAGCGGGATACCTGGGGGATTGATACATCTCCACGGGTCGCTAAGGTTCAGGACCGCGGGACTGCGGCTATGCCGTTGTTGCGCGATCAAGGGATGTGGGGTCAAGTGTTTACGCTGCCAGCGTTCCCTGGCCCCTTATACACGCCGACCGATCCTCGATTTTCTGGTCGGCCGTCGTTCTTCGCCGACCCGATGGTCCACCTCGGCCCCGACCTCTACAACGTGCACTCTATCCTGTCGCCGGTGATCGACCCAGAAGACCCCAAGACATTTTTCGCTGCGCCCGACGGGTACCAGCCCCCTTACTGGATAGCGGTATTGGCTCACCCACCGGTGGGTGAAGCTAGCTTGGAGGGTATGACCTCGCTGTCTGCTGTGATGGATTCCCATCGAGGAGTCACCGGTGCGGGACCCACGGTAGGTGGCACACTTTATGGCGATAATTGGGGTGTAGCCTATTTCGGTCCGCAGCCTCCTGCGTTTTTCTGGCCGGGTATCGAGCGCGCCTATCAGGCTGAGACGGCGCTGGTCGTAGTGTTCGTCGGGTCTGGAATTGACGGATCCTGGATGGAAGTCAGCTGGCGCGAGGGCGACGAGATAAAAACACGTCGAGATACGATCACTCTGGGCGCGCAACCTGACGGCGCGCCACTTCCGTTCGAGGAGACTTTCTTTGGGTGGGCAGAGACAATGTGTATCAGCGCCATGGGCATCAAGCTTGGCACGACTCTTGAAGCTGAAATCGATGCACTGCGTACTTAGTCCTCGCCTTTTATTCCTGAGGGTTGAGAGTGCCTGAGCGACCTTCCACATGCAAGGATACAGGAACATATACTCAAAGGCGGTGCGGTAGCGCGCCCGGCACCAAGCCTGTAACTGCCGGCTGTCTCGATTGATTTGTGGCATACCAATACCGACCTCCGCCACACTGGACAGCAGCTTCCCCGGCAGATCGGTAATCCCCCCATTTTTAACCGAAGTTAACGGCGGAAAGTTAAGCAGCTAGCGCTAAGTTCTGACGCGGTGTTATGCCACCAAGACCTATATTGGGCACTTCGTTGTTGCAACTCCCGAACCATCGTGTCGTGTACTCCGGCCCTTCCGCAATGCCGTCAAACAGGGACTAATGGAGGTAATCGTAACGGGCAGTGCGATTGCAGCCAATCAAACACCCACACCCGAGCTTACGCCTCCAGAAGCTCGATAAGATCTCGTTGCGGGGTCATCATAAACACAATGCGACGCCCGCCAAATGCCACAGCTGGAACTGGTTTACTGAGAGGGAGGCACCCCTTTTTCCGAAAGCGCGCTATCTCAGCGTCCAAATCATCGACTTCGAAGCACAAATGGTACAAACCTCCCCGTGTGGTGCCCACAAAGCGACTAACTGGGCTGTCCTTGCCGATGGGCTCTACTAGCTCAATAGTTGTCCCATTCTGTAATTCCACGAAGCACACCGTCACCTGTTGAATGGGGTCTGAGACGGGCTCGGAGATGCTCAAGGGCTCAAAAAGCGGCTTACAGAACTCTTCCAGGTATTGCTCGATGTCGGCTACAGCATAGCCAATATGATGAAAGCGCACGTCTCGTTTAGCTCCTGGTCGGTCCGCAATTTTTACGGCGTTTCATAAATTAGTACCCCACGGGCGGCAGCGTCAGGCAGTGCAGACATCGCTGGCGAACAAAGGCACCCGACGAAAATGCCCTCCCCTCAATATATCCGGGTTCATAGTCTCGCGCAATTTCCACATATTACGCCGCCATTGCAAGTATAGAAAATGTAGACGGGGTTTAGCTGCCAGATTGCCTGGTCCGTCTCGAAGAAAAATCGGGACAGACCACCAAAGAAAAATCGGGACAGACCACGATTAAACTTCGACGGTCTTGGGGGAAAGGTGAATCGTGGGCTGATGAAACCGTGGTCTGTCCCCTGTTTTCGCCCTGTTTTCGTCCCCTGTTTTCAGGTGCGACGGCCAGCAACATCGCGACAACCGCCATCGGCCAAGGTGCTTTGGCGTCTGGCGTTAGCGCGACGGCTGTAGGGCAGGATACTGCAGCTATTGGAGATTATTCATTGGCCTCTGGTCAAGGTGCTTTAGCCTCTGGCCTAAACTCTTCTGCAGTGGGCCAATCGTCTTTAGCGTCTGGAAGTAGTGCTACGTCGTTGGGTCAAAGCGCGAGTGCCTCAGGACGCAAGGTTACTGCAATTGGACAATCGGCAAATGCATCGGGCGATTACTCAACGCCAGTAGGGCAAGGTGCCGCCTCTTCTGGTGAAGGCTCCACTGCGCTTGGTTTGAGTTCTCGAGCGGCGGGTGTAAATACACTTTCGCTCGGTAATGGGGCTTTTTCAAGTGAAGCAAACTCCGTTGCTTTAGGAGCCGGGTCGGTGGCCAGCAGAAGTAATACTGTCTCAGTCGGTTCCTCATTCATGCAAAGAACAATTAGTGATCTGGCACCAGGAATTGAAGACACGGATGCCGTAAACGTTAGCCAGCTGGATGATGCAGCTCGGGTCTCTAATCGTGGTATCGCCGGGGTAAGTGCTCTGGCTGCCCTGCCTTCGATTGAGCCAGGAAAAAAATTCAGTGCTGGCCTTGGAGTGGGTTATTACGAAAATGAGAGCGCCATTGGAAAAATCGGGACAGACCACGATGAAAAATCGGGACAGACCACGATTAAACTACGACGGTCTTGGGGGAGAAGTGGGTCGTGGGCGGATGAAACTGTGGTCTGTCCCCTGTTTTCGTCCCCTGTTTTCACCCTGTTTTCAAAAACTAGTCGAACATAGCGCATGCAGAAGTCATAGGCATAACAGCTTGCTCCAGATTGGCCGGCGTCAGATTGGCCGCGCTTTGCTCCAGTAAATTACCCAGTGTGCGTGCATCCTCAGCTGTCATGTCGCCATCGCTGACAGCGTTGCTAATGGCACCATTAGCTTGCTTAATCAGTACCGCTATCTGGCGTATATCGGTATTGATAGCGGCCAGTTTTGTTGCCTGATTTAGAGTGCTGGCATTGGCGCCGCGCGCCTCGGCAGCGCAGATCGCATCGCGTGCCAACAGGTCCAGGCGGATAGGTTTGTAACGCGCAATACCACCCGTGATATCTGCTGTTAACTCCGGATACATGGCTTTGCCCACAGCGCGCCGTATGGGTGAATGGGCGACATAGATGCTGCCATCAGGGGCTACGATGCTCATCGCGAGTGAATCTTCTCGTCCTTCGGCAAAGTAGCGCAACTCACCTGTTTCACGATCCAGTAGACCCATGCCCACATGCAACATAAGGTTGGCACCTAGCAATTTCTTGCCACCGCCAATTCCGATCACCACGCCATTGGCAGTAATAGTCGCTGTTAAGGAATTGGTTTGTTTGTCGACGTTGGCATAACCATCAAACCCGGTCAGCTTAGCCGTCCATTCCACAGCGCCACTGTCACCGCTGTCGACCAACTTGATCACGTCGTTGGCGGTGACGGCATACAGCTCACGATTATCCGGTGACACTGAGATAGAGCCGACCAGCGGCTCTCCAACATCCACTCGCCACACTTCATTCAATTCATTATCAAGCGCGATCACATTGCCAAGATTGTCAGACACATAGACACGTTGGCCGTCTGCGCTAAGCGCCGGGGTTGATCCGGTGCCGCCCTGAAATGTTGCGCGGTTTGTTATCTGGAATTCGAGGACACCGCTGCCACCATCAAGGTCGTTACCAAGGTCGTTAACCAGGTCGAGGGCGTAAATCGCGCCAATTTCTGACTTTCCGTCTTCGGTGCCATCCTCTGCATCTTCCGCGGTGGCGGCGATATAAATCCGACTACTGTCAGGGGCGATACTGAAAAAGTTGGTCACCACACCACCACCGCCATAGAGGTAGTTTACCGCCGAGGAAAAAAGGCTTAAGCCACCATCGGTCTTACCAAAAGCGGCATCCATCAGTGGGTCGACTTTGTTAATGATGAACCCGGGAACCTTCGGCCCTGTGCCGCTAATGGCAGGCGCGCCAGGTATTTGTCCGATAGGGGCTATCAGTTCGCCGGTCTTTCTGCTGAAGGCAAATAGCTCTCCTGCTTTGGACACTGTTACCAGTGAATCTGTCGCCGGGTGATAGTTGAAACTATGAAGTTTAGCGGATGAATTCTTGCCGGGCTTTAAGGGAGGAAGACTTAAACCGGTGGCCGTACTCCATATCGTTGAACCGTCTGGTCGCAGGGCCATGGCGCGGGTATAGCTAACGACATAGAGAATTTGAGATCTCGGGTTTTCCGGGTCGTTCAGTATGAAAGGAGGGCTGCTTGATTCTCTATCGCTGTCGGGTGGCAGCACCCAACGTCGCTGGCCAGTTTGGGCATCGAGAGAAACCACAGCCACACGGTCGCCGTGGTAGAACTGTGGGCTAAAGTATAGATTGCCTGCATTATCAAAGACGGGTCCGTTACCGACGAAGTAAGAAGGCTCTGCAACCCAGTCGAGTTCAAACATAGGGGCGGCGGCGACCCAGACATTATCTGAATTAAGCGCGCCAACATGTATAGCATGAAAGGCATCCGGCTCGGGTATGACATCGTAGCTATGCTGTCCCGCAGAGCGAGCGCCAACCGGCTTCCAATGGGTTTTCTCCGGCGGGCCAAAAACCTTGGGGTTATGGGGGCGCTCTTCTTCAATGAAGGTTTTGAACAATACGAAGCCAATAGCGGTGATCAGTGCCAGGCTGGCAACCGCCTTAACGCTCGATTTCATTCGAGTTCCTTTTTACTGGACCACCCATGAACAGTGTCTCTTCCCAATTTCAACCGTGATCTATTATAGTGGCCGCTAAAACAGGCATGGAAGCATATTCGGCCATGTTAGTTTTTTCGTTATGAGAAGAGCGTGAGATGAAAGTAAATCGAGTTCAAGCCGACCTCTTCAAGCAGCTGATATCGGAGCTAGAGAAGGCAGGGGTTAGTTCCGAGCAGCTGTTTTCCAAATCCCGCTTAAGGGGTGCAACGACGTCTGGTTCCGGGGAGGCTGCGCTTGCGGGTGCTGAATCGTTGGCGCTACTGGAAACGGCAGTGCAGCTTACGGGTGATCCCTGTCTAGCAATACGTCTGGGGCAACAAGTAGGCATTGCCAGTTACGGCAGCTTTGGTTTTGCTTTAATGAGCTGCGCCAATCTGCGAGAGGCCGTTCAGCTTTTACTTCGCTATGGGCAGGTATTGTTCGAGCCTAGATGGACATCGTATGAGCATGAGGGTGGCTTATTTTTGCGCGCAGACATAAGGCTGGGCACTGCCGCACAGCGACAGCTAGTAACCGAACTGAGCTTCGCGCAACTTTCTACAGTGGGAAGTTCTCTGTATAGAAACCAGGTAGAGGGTGCCGAGATACATTTGAGTTATTCCAGGCCTTCGCACTCAGCTTGCTATAAAGCTGCTTTTCCCGTGTCGGTGACCTTCGACTGTGAACACAGTCAATTGTTTCTGCCGGCGCAGGTTCTCGATACACCCGTCAAAACGGCAAATCCATCTGAGCATGTGCTCTTTCATCAGCAATGCGAGGAGATGCTGCGCGGGCTAAATAGTGCCCAGAAAACCACGACCGATGTCCGTCGTCTGCTGATCCAGTCTGCCGGTGAGTTTCTCGACATCTCGCAGGTCGCAGAGCGCCTTTATGTTAGTGAGCGTACCCTGAGGCGCCGCCTCGAAGCTGAATCTACCAGCTTCAGAGCAACCCTCGAGCAGATCAGGGATTTGCTTGCCCGGGAGTATCTTACCGACACGGAGCTGACTGTCGCCGAGATAGCGCATCTGCTGAACTATAGCGACACGGTGAACTTTCGGCGGGCCTTTGTGCGCTGGAACGGCGCAACGCCGAGCCGGTATCGTCAACAGTAGATCGTGCAACCAGGTGTGTAGTGTTTGGCCGAATATGCTTCTCCTGGATCCATTAGGGCAGAGTACTGTACAGCGGGTGTGGGAAGGGACGTTTGAGCCACCAATGAAAAAATCATTACCCTGTGACTGTGACTGTGACTGTGACTGTGACTGTGACTGTGACTGTGACTGTGACTGTGACTGTGTTGGGTGCAGCAAGCCTGCCAACAGTGTTGAATAAGCTACACATGGAGTACCTATTAATGAAAAAACTGATTGCCGGCCTTATCGGCGTAGTGGTGCTGGCTGGAATATTTGTACTGGCATTACCGACCATTCTGCACAAGGCGGGACTGCATCCGGAGTATCACGGCCCGAAGGTTGCGCTGCCGGCTAAACGCGCTCTTGTGATTACCACCAGTCACGACGTGCTTGCCGCTCCGGGCGAAACAGAGGGCCCAGCCACTGGCGTTGTTGCCTCAGAGTTAACGCACCCCTATTACGTTTTCCTTGATGGGGGTATGCAGGTCGATGTGGCCAGTATCAAAGGCGGGCAAATTCCGATTGCTCCGGACTCGCTGTCCCGTATGTCAGCCACACCGGAGACTGAGCGCTTTCTTCAGGATTCTATTTTCCAGGCGAAGGTCGAGAAGTCGATCAAGATCGACGCTATCGATTTCAGTCAGTACGACATTATTTTCCTGGCCGGTGGTTGGGGCGCAGCCTATGACTTTGGTTACTCCCCAGTGCTGCCACAAAAGATTAGTGACGCTTACTACGCTGACAGTAAACCGGTGATCGGTGGCGTCTGCCACGGGGTACTGGGTTTGATCAATGCTAAAGATCGCGACGGTCATTTGCTGATTGCCGGGCGTCGCATGACCGGGGTCAGTGACAAGCAGATCAAGGAACTCAAGATTGAAATCACCCCGCAGCACCCGGAAACCGAATTGCGTAAGGCCGGAGCCCTATACGAAAGTCAGACTGCGTTTCGGGATATGTTTGCCACTCACGTTGTGGTGGATGATGAGAAGCGCTTTGTGACCGGACAGAACCAGAATTCCGGATTGGAAACGGCGCACAAAATGATGCAGGTCGTTGCAGAACAGGGGCAGTAACGATGAACACGGTGGTTAAACTACTGGTGTTATTGCCGGCGATCCTCTTTCTAGTCACCGGTATGCGCTGGCTGGTGGCGCCAGCCGAAATAGCGCCTAATTTTGGCTTGACGCTGAGTGACAGTATCGGCCTCAGTTCCCAGATCGGTAACATGACGGGCTTCTTCCTGACGCTTGGCAGCTGCATGCTGATTGCGCTTATCAGTGAACGTCGCAGTTGGTATTACCCCCCCATGATGTTGTTGGCGATCACAGCCCTAGGTCGAATTCTTGCCTGGCTGCTGCACGATGCTACCCTTGCTGTCAGTCAGATCACGGTAGAGGTGGTGGTGGCACTTGTCCTGCTGCTTGCGTCTCGCCGCCTGCCGCAAGAGCGCTGAACGGGTGACTTGGCGTTTTTTACGGCAGATATTTTGTGTCTCTGCCGTGTGTTCAGGTTGTGTGAGTACTGGCGCGTTTGGGATCGAATCCTTAGGAGTCGAATCGGTAAGTGATGTCGTTCTGGACACAACGCAGCAGCACTCCGCCAGTAGCCAACGGCCCAACATCGTGTTCATCCTCGCGGATGATCTGGGCTATACCGACATTGCGCCATACGGCGGCGAGGTCAATACGCCAAGCCTGAGCGCATTGGCGGAGCAGGGTGTGCGCTTTACCAACTACCACACCGCAGTGACGTGGTCCAATAGATCCGGACAACCCAGTTAAGGGATAATACCCACAACTGGAGATTGGAAAAATGACCACAAGAAAGAAGTATTCGAAAGAATTTAAACTGGACGCGATCGGTCTGGTGCTAAACCAAGGCTACACCAGAACACAGGCTGCGAGCAGCCTCGGCATCAATGCCAATATGCTGGGCCGGTGGCTAAAGGAACAGCAATCAGATGACGGTCATGCCTTCCGGGGCAATGGTAAGCTGACGCCGGACCAGGAAGAGATCAGGACGCTAAAGGCGCAGGTGAAGCGTCTGGAAATGGAGAAAGAAATCTTAAAAAAAGCGACGGTCTTCTTTGCCAAAGAAATACGGTGAAATACGTGTTTGTTGCCCAGCATAAGAAGACCTGGCCTGTTGACCTGATGTGTCGACTATTGGGTGTTACTCGCAGCGGTTATTATGATTTCTGCCGACGAAATAGGGGTAGAGTTGATGACCCGTATCATCGGGAGCTACTCGAAGCAGTGCGCGAAATCGCCCGGGCAAGCGACGACAGTTACGGTACTCGGCGTATGAAAAAGGCACTGAATGCGCTGAGTTATCCTGTCAGTCGAAATAAGGCCAGAAAGTTGATGAGAGAAGCGAAGCTGCAGGTTAAACACCGGAAAAAATACAAGGTCACGACCAATAGTAACCACAAGCAACCGGTATTCGACAATGTGCTGGACCGGCAATTTGATGTTGAACAACCGGACCGGTTTTATGTAGGGGATATTACCTACCTCTGGACACAGGAAGGCTGGCTGTATCTGGCGGTTGTCATTGATCTGTACGCGAGAAAGGTGGTGGGTTGGAGCATGGGGTCGCGGATGAATACCCAGCTGGTGACCGACGCGCTGATGATGGCCATCTGGCAAAGACAACCCAAAGCTGGCTTGATCGTTCACTCGGATCGGGGTTCACAATATGCTAGCAAGGCGCACAGGCAGCTACTTAAAGCTCACCGCTTCGTTGGCAGTATGAGCCGCAAAGGGGACTGCTGGGACAACGCCGTAGCGGAGAGCTTCTTCGGGAGCCTGAAGCAGGAGCGAGTCCACTGGCGTAATTATCAGACCAGACTCGAAGCACAGCAGGATGTGCTGAATTATATAACCATGTTCTACAACAGCTATCGGCTGCATTCATACCTGGGGTACGTCAGCCCCAATCAGTATGAAGCGGAGATGGCGGAACTGAAGAAAGCCGCTTAACTGGGTTGCAAAGAAATGCTGGACCACGTCAGACCTCACTGGGCACCGCCAAGTAAAGTGGCTGTTGCGATTTCACGGGGGCTAGCCCAGGAAGATCGTTACCGACAAGCTGAGACGTAAGCGTGCGGCGAACTCATCTTGTCGCCCGCCCAATAGATCGTAACCATAGTGTCCACTTAAAAACAGGTGGACACCTATTATGGATGGATCAAGCGAGACAAGGATACCGGCGAAGCGTCGGTCTCACTCTTCCCAATTCAAGACACTGGTTGTTGAGGAGGCACAACAGCCGGGTGTCTCCATCGCTGCAGTAGCTCAGCGCCACAACCTGAATGCCAATCTTATTCACAAATGGAGCCGGGAACCACAACGCAAATTGACTCGCTCGTCTAACCTTCCCTC
>Ga0209702_10009125_pt1 | contig 11202 bp, 6 predicted proteins | sample FRY01_FD_187210 | JGI IMG/M metagenome (GOLD analysis project Ga0209702, IMG submission 187210) | Freshwater microbial communities from Lake Fryxell liftoff mats and glacier meltwater in Antarctica - FRY-01 (SPAdes) (version 2) | ecosystem: Environmental > Aquatic > Freshwater > Ice > Glacier... | reverse complement strand
ATTGCTGAAGCATCAAAACGACCTGTCACCTAGCAAGCATTACAATTAACTGCGCAAAAACACCTGCAGGCAACTCGCTGCTATCGACATACCGACGACACCCGAAGTTTTCATTCCGCCGATGCTACGCAAATGCAGCTACGAACCCAAGCCACTGACGATCTCGTACATGGCTGGCATGCGAATTACTTCATCGCTGTCTTTGTTGGACTTTGAAGACGAATGGTTCCAAAGAACGCTTGTCGACTCCGAAGAATGTAAAACTGTACTGGTTGGCTGACCGCCACTGGCTGGCGAACAATGTAGTTTAGATCGTCCATTGTCACGGTCTCCCACTCGTGCAAGCCCACCAATATATCGCCAACACTGATTCCTTGGCCTTTGGCTGGACTGCCTGGACGGACTTTTTCCACCCTCAGTCCGCCAGCGTACTTGTCGTTCAACTTACTAACAATGGCAGGACTCTCGGGCTTCAATTCCACACCCAGCATCTCCCAAACCAATTCAACTGGAGAAAAACGTCCTTGCTCCAGAGTCATTTTCAGTTCAACTTCGCGGCCATCGCGCTCAACCACCATTGTCAAGGTCTGACCTACCGCTTCATCCAGCATCGAACGCTGGAAATCTAGTTGTCGCTGAATATCAAAAGTGCCCACACGAATCAAACGGTCGCCAACTTGTAAGCCAGCACTGGCGGCGGGCGAGTTGGTCACGATTCTAGTGATCTGGGTGATTGGTTTGTGCGCTGGATAAGTGGTTTCGACGGTAACCCCGTGAAAAATTCGCTGAGTCGTTTCGCGATCCAGTAGATCCGACGCTACTTCCATGGCTTTGTTGGCAGGAATTGCGAACCCAATACCTTGAGCCCCAACGCGAACGGCGACATTGATGCCAATCATCTGGCCATCGAGATTTACTAACGGTCCGCCGGAATTTCCCGGATTAATGCTGGCGTCCGTTTGAATCAAATCGTAGTAAACCTGTTCATCACTTACCGGTACCGTGCGATTCAAAGCACTGATGATGCCCTTGGACGCTGTGTCGGTATATCCGTACGCGTTGCCAATCGCCAAGACGCTTTCAGCAGGCATGATATCGGAACTGGTACCGATTGGGATCGTTGGCCAAGGTCGATCAACCTCAACTTTGATGATCGCCAAATCCGTATCGTGATCGTAAGAAATCAAGTTGGCAGTGGTCGAGGTTGTCCCACTGGTCACGATCAAATTCTGAATGCCTTCGATCACGTGGTAATTCGTTAAAATATAACCTCGCGGATCAATCACAACTCCGGTACCCATACCGTTGACGCGTTTGACTTGAGGCGAAAAACTAACTGGTTGAGCGGTATCGGTGATCGTCTTCCGCCCACGCAGATTGACAACCGTATCCTTCACTCGTTGGTAAGCAATGACCTCGGCCGTGTTTCGATTCGAAGGCGCAACCGTATCATTGCCTTGGATGGCAGGATTCCAACAGACAACCCCAACAACCATTGTCAACGTCGATAGCCATAATTTGCGTCGCATATACATTCGCAGCCCGGAAAGGAATCGGACGATTCAACTATGAGTGTGCCAAACAAGTCGCATGGGCCGATTTGGCGTCCAAAGTGGTACGACGTTGACATCGGTTTCATCGACCCAAAATAATCGGCGGCGTTAGATCGGTGCTGTCAAACCGCAAATGTTAACCAAGTTAACATGAGCTTTTTCTGGTTCGAAAATCCAAGTTGTCAAAAATCGCGATCCAACGTTTCGAACAGGGATAGTTGCCATGATAAAACGTCGCGAAACCGACCGAGCCGACTTCAGACAGATAGCACCTCAACAGCTAGCATGCATTTGCGTTAGACCCGCGTTCACCGGAAAACGCTGCGAATTTCAAGAAATTTAGTTGGAAATCGGATCCTGTATTCCCGCTGGCGACCTCTGAATCGGCTAATATCGCTAGCACGCTTGATAGCGCTAGGGCCAAATATGCCTTGGGCAGCGGCTCTCGCTTTTTGTGGCGACACAATGAAAGAGCGTTACCGACCACGGTTCTTGTACAACGCTTGCCTTACGAAAAATCCTATGATTCCCCATGCGATCGTGAGAGCGGCCAGACTCAACGTCTTCGATCACGCCCCATCAAGCCAACCTATGAATTATTCGACGGCGACCTCTGGCGGTAATTGCCAATTATTTTTCTTAGCAGCCGCACGAGTGGTTACCAGAATGGTGTCCGTCGAACGGTTAGGATCGACCAACCAAGTCAACTTGCATTTAGGATCCTTGGCACTGGTGACTTCAGCATTGGCGTTCGCTTTGACGACCAATGCCGACAAAATTTCCGACAACGGTGCTTGTTTCAACTTGAAATCGGTAATCTTCTGATTCTGAGTGATACCGTCCAAACGCAATTGGTTGCCATCGAGATCAATTTTTAATTCAAATGGTAAATCTGGGTACGAAGCCTTGATTTCAGTCACCATCTCGCTCAGTGCATTGACCAAATCTTGCTCGGGAATACTCAGATCACGCGGTATCTGAAGCAATTGGGCTAACGTTTGCGGTGTCTTCGGCTTAGCCGCTACCATTGATCCATCAACGCCACTGTAACGCATCGCCGTAAAATAAAGAGCCGTTGTAGCCACCAGGTTTTGTACTGAATTGGGAGCAAGCCAAGCATTGAGAGTTGGCACATCATCATGGAGCCCAATGCGAATCGCTGCAGATACATTCTCAATCATGTCATCATATCGTAGCAACGCATTTTCCCAGTACTTTATTCTGGGCAAATCCAATAATCCTTTCTCAACCATCGGTCCAGCCAGTTGAATGTTCGCGACCACTGACGTAATGCAGTGGAATTAGACTTTGCACGATCGGTAATAAACTTCGTCTCGAAATAGGCAGCATCATCCTGGTCATAGTGCAAAGAAGCGAACACGCAACGCAGATCCGTGGACAGCTCATTCTTGACTAAAGCGGCCAACCATTCCCAGCGGGGGCCCAGCCATGCCTTTCCAATTTCATTCCATACCATGACAGGGTTGACAACCAGTTGCAGCTGCCGATCTTGATCAGAACAGGCTAAAGCGGTGGAGAAAGGTAGCGTCAAACTGGTCCGCCCACCCTCGGAAATGGCAATCGTCATCAGATCTGGTGAAGTCACCAATACCTCTCGAGCCATAAACACGTCATCCACCAACGTCGTGTCAGCCAACTCAGGATCCATCATTTCGGAATTCAACCGGTCCAGCGGCGGCGAAGGTAAGCTATTCCAAAATTCTTCATTGACAATCGCCGCAGTCACCAAAGCAACTTCAATCGATCGATCGGAGGCCGTTCTTGAGACTAGAAAACGTCCACCAAACGGCGCGGAAGTCTTGGCCGGACCTGCAGTCGAAATTTCGCTGGGCTGATTGCCTTCGACATTTTTCTGGAATCCAGAAGGGTCCTTGGACAGCGACTGCGTTAAATCGTTAGAAGTCGTCGATCGGCTGCCCCCTTCAATGGAAACCGAATCAGTGCGATCCAATTTGGCGATCGCTTTCCAACCAGCAAGCTTCAACGTTACTGGCTTATTTGCTTGAAGCCAGACGGCATGTTGCGCCTTTCCACCCACTTGATACTGAGCCACAACTAGACGGTCAAACGACGTCAGACTGAAACGTTGCTTCCAATCATCCACCAAATTTCGCAGTGTTGAATCACCCATTCCGTCGATCGCCGCGACCAACTTCTCCACGGGTGCATTCTCCCAAAAGCCCTTGTCGATAATCAACATTGCGGCTGGGTTACTGGGGATCGATTCAATTTCAACTGGAAAACCAACCGTCGGGGACTGCCATAACATTTTCCCGTCATCTTTGACCAATTCCTGAGTCCAAGCGGTCGTGGAAGCGGCGATCACGGGTTCGGCTGGGACGTCCGTTGCCAGATTCTTTTTGCCGTCCGCGCCATTGGCATCCTTGGACGCCGTCACGCCGTAAAGACCAACGCCATAGGGCCCGGCTATCAAAGCTGCAATTAACACAGCCGCACCCGAGCCGATCACCCAAGTCAGCCATGCTGGTTGGTTCTGGGAAGTGGCAATTCGTTGACGCCCTGTGGCACTCTCGCCGGAGATCACAATCGGATTGTTGGCAACGTTGCGGCCCGTAAAATCGAAATTGGGAACCGTGATCAAATCTTTGTCCGATGAATCGCGTAAGGATTTCGATGCCAAAGATTTATCAACGCCATGCGAAAGTTCTGACGTGACTTTAATACAGAGTGACGACTGATCCTGGCACCACTTCTTGGCAGCAACTGCAGCGTCATGAGTCTGAAAAATTGCCGCAGCTGAAGGTTGAAGCTGAACGACCGCATAAAGTTTCGCAGCTAATTTGGCGGCGGTCAAAGTTCGCTTCTGGGGTGACGCTTGCAGCAAGATTAAGAGCATCTCCGACACTAACTTAGGGCAACCCGACGGCAAAAATTTTGTCAAACTTTCATTTTGTGAACTCGAAGATCGACCAGCAAGCTTCTCTTGCCAGTCGGCGCCTGGAAAAGGTATCGATCCCGCCAGCGAATAAAACAACAGACATCCTAAACCGTACAAATCACTGGCGGCGCTTGACTGACTTAACGACTCCATCTGTTCAGGTGCCAAGAAATCAGCGGGTGACCAGCCCAAGGGCAGAAGCGCATCCACGGGTTGGTCCAAACCAAACGCCAGTTTTGGATCATTCTCCCGAGGCCCAAGACCCGAAAACATTTTTTCCGCCAGTCCTTCTAGCTTTAACAGACTTGGACTTTGCATACGCAGCGCAGCGCGACCGGATCGATTCAAGATCACAACACTCGGATTCACCAGCCCATGAGTTCCCCCCTGCTGATGAAGGTGAGAACATGCCCAAGCGACGTCCGCAATGATGGTCAAAGCCTGCTTCACCCCGACAGGCCCAACATTTGCCTTCGAATTCTTCGAACCACTCGCCAACTGCTCTGCCAAACTTCGATAATCCTCTTGCCGCCCGCAGTACTCTGCTTCCACCACCGCGCGGTAGTCCGACAATTCCAAGGTCGCAGACGGACCGACCAAATGCGGATGCTCAATCTTGCTATACCATTCCACGCGCTGCCCAATCGCTTGCCAATCTTGGTCGTTGGCTTTGGCGACAAAGCTTAAAAGAAAGCCGGGCGATTGGGGAATACCTGAAGAAGCGTCACTTGTCGAAGATTCGTTTGACTTTGCTTCACTTGCGTTGCCAGCCAATCGGCAAAGGTAATGTTCTGGCAAAGCCGCATCGTTTAATTGATCCAACGTTTGGAACGGACCGAATTGAAACAGCGGTCCTGCAGGTCGATTTTCGTCAACGCCAAGCAGGATCCGGTTCTGGTAATCGGTCAGCCAACTTTGGGCGACCAGCCAAGTCCCTAATTGCGAAGCAGAAAAATTAGCATTGCCCGCGGTTTGGGTCTTCACAAATGCCTTCGTACTTTTTAACCGATTCCGACTTAACAGGTCATTGCTTTGCAGATAGTTCCAGTAACGCTTGACACTTAAACTCATCGAACACCTTCAACCAATAACGGTCAGAATTCCTTCTCAAGTTCCCATTTAAAAGTTTATACTTAAATCGCTGTTTTTGCAGGGGCCGCAAAATTTTAAGTAAGCCCAGGTATGTACTAGAAATAGCCGTAAAGTTATCTTTAGGGCGTGGAATTCGAAATTCCGCCCGATCCACGTCATGCAAATGAACGAATTTTTGGTGCTGTGGTCAGGGTGAGGGAATGAACGCCGCAATTTTATGGCTATCGTTGAACAACTTTGGACGCTGGTTGGGCCGGCATTCCCAAGCAGGTCGGCGACTTGGCACCCGGCAGAAGCAAGATTCAGCCGCACATTTTTCTGGGAACCTTCAGTTCTAGGAAATTTACGACCTGGTGAATCTTTTCCGGCCCGTGAAGCTTTGTTCAATGGACTTACGAATTTGCCTGCAATTGAAGTACGATGCAGCTCAACTTCTTGGGACCGCAGCATGGCTTTGGCGACTGTTTCGTTGGATTTGCTCGATTGTCGCTCAACTTGTTGAAGCCATTTTTGAATACTTCCCCCCGAGTGTCTGAAAATTTAATCGATTGATTGAATTCAAGTGATATCACTGTTCGACGATGGGTAAACGTTCGACAATGATCCGATAATTCAACCTAAACAATACCTTGATCGAAGATGAAGGAATCCCGATGAAAGCATTTGAAGCGGTTCAAAAATATTTCGACAAAGCCGCAGACCAGCTTGAGCTTAGTGAAGCAATGCGAAAATTGCTGGTGACTTGCAAAAGAGAAGTGCAGGTCGAAGTCCCTGTCGAAATGGATGACGGTCGACTTGAGACATTGATTGGTTTCCGGGTCCAGCATAATAACGCACGTGGGCCGATGAAGGGTGGGCTTCGCTATCACTGGGAGGTCAATCTAGATGAAGTTCGCGCTTTAGCCTCTTTAATGACTTGGAAAACAGCGGTCGTGAACTTGCCTTACGGCGGTGCAAAAGGCGGAATTTGTGTTGATCCACGCAAACTAAGCGTCAAAGAAATGCAGCGGATCACTCGGAAGTTTGTGGATCAAATCCATGAAATCATTGGTCCTGATGTCGATATTCCAGCCCCGGATATGGGAACCAATGCTGCGGTAATGGCCTGGTTCCGCAACCAGTGGGAAAAATATCATGGTTTCCATCCGGCTTGTATCACAGGAAAGCCTGCTGAACATTACGGGTCCAAAGGACGTGAAGAGGCGACCGGTCGCGGCGTCGGCAATTTGGCGTTCAAATTGCTTCAACGATTGGGGCGACTTCCCAAGAACACCCGGGTTGCGATTCAGGGCTTTGGCAATGTGGGATCTCACGCTGCTAAACTGTTGCATGAATCGGAATTCAAGATTGTTGCCATCAGCGACCTTTCAGGTGCATACTTTGCGTCAGAAGGTCTCGATATTCCGGCGGCACTGAAATACATCCTGAAGAACGAGACGCTGGCAGGCTTTGAACAAGCGACGGTTATTTCCAATGAAGAACTGCTGGAACTGGATGTCGAAATGCTGATCCCCGCCGCGTTGGGCGGTGTTATCAATGCCAACAATGCTGATCGAATTAAGGCAGAAATCATTATCGAGGCTGCCAATGGACCGGTTACCCCAGAAGCCGACGATGTGCTGGACGCAAAAGGCGTTGTCGTTCTGCCAGACATCCTGGCGAATGCCGGTGGTGTAACGGTCAGCTATTTTGAATGGGTACAAAATCGTCAGTACTACAGTTGGGACCTTAGCCGCGTTCGGCAGAATCTAGATAGCGTGTTATCCAATGCTTTTGAGGACGTTTGGCAAATGAGCACCAACCATAAGGTGTCTTTGCGGACCGCGGCATTTATGATTGCGATCGATCGCGTTCGGATCGCAACCGAATTGTCGGGTTTCTAGGCTGCCGGGCAAAAGCACGGCTAGATCCAGAAACGTCAACGACACGATGAAATCTATCGCCCCAGTACCGTTTGAAACCATTCGGCTGCTGGGGTTTTTCGTTTGACGATGACCTGTTTTCCCCCAACGAATGGCAATGGACTTTAGTCGACGTGTGCAGGTCGGCGTTCAAGAAATCCGAGTCTATCAAAGCAAGCCATCAATTTTTGGTTTGCCTTGCACCTAGTCCGTATTCGCTGGGCTAAATTGACGGTCAAAAAATAGACATCAACATCATAGATTTGAATGAAAGCCCTGCTGTCTTTTGGGAAATTCAACGGGCTAACCCTTTTTGCTGATCTCAATTCGCTTTCACTTGTTGGCTTTGATTTACTGGCTGCCCGATTGCAAGGGCAAAGCCATAATGATTGTGCCAGCAATTTCTGGTCCAATATCCTTGAATACCGAAACATTAGCATCACCCTAGACGTATTTGCGTAGACACATAACATTGTGTGCAGTTTAGAAACGATGAACGCTGCCGAACATTGGAAAAGGGAAGTTACCTTGGTCGAAGATCCCAAACTTTATTACTCAAACAAAGCCGACGAACTTCAGATTGAACTTGAAAAGCTAGAAGGCGTTTGTCGTTTGGGCGGCGTGTTGCGCGGAATTTCGTTTTTACTGACGGGCGTTTGCTTTTTCACGGCATTCTTTCAATTACACGAACCAAGTTCACTATGGTGGGCGTTGTTCGGTTTATGTACGGTCGGTTTTTTGGCAGCGGTTATGGTCCACGCCAGATTCGAAGCCCAACGACTAGAGAAATCGCTTTGGGTTTCTTTCTTTAAGCAAGGAATCGCCAGGATTGACCGGGACTGGCAGAACCTTGCGAGCCCGAAAACGTGGTTGCTTTCAAATGAACATTTAAAAGTGACAGACCTGTTCGAGAGTTTCGGTCAACCCGCAAGAGAATTGTCAGCACTCGACAGAGCGTTGATCACGGATCTGGATTTAGAAGGCGAAAATTCGTTGTGGCGGTTGATCAATTTGGCCAGAACGCAACTGGGACAAGAGACGCTTAGCCGCTGGATGATGGAAGCCAGTTTGGGCGAACAGTCCCAACAACGGCAAGCCGCGGTCAAGAGCCTAGCCGCAGCCGAGGATTGGCGGCACAACTTTTTACTTTGTTGCTGGAATGCGATCAATCCAATCTCCAGCCCCTCCAGTATCACTCGGTGGGCAATCGGGCCCAAGCCTGAACCTTGGCTACGCGCCATGATTCGGGTGGCTCAAGTCAACGTATTGATCTTCTTCGCAATTTTAGTCGGTGGATTTACAGGTTGGTTGTCGGTTGAAAGCACCGGCACGGCCCTTGCAATCTTGGTCGGCGCCAACTTCTTGATCAGCGTGCTAACCGCCGGCACCGTTCATGAAATTTTTCGTCGCGTGGGTGCTCGCGCTTCAGATGTTGCTCAATATCGCTTTCTGCTTCAAATGATTGAAACCGCTCCTTCAAATTCACCGCTAGTGGACAAACTGAAGCAACAACTACAAAAGGGACTGAACGAAGAAATTGCCAGCCATTTAACCCAAAATAAAGGCGAAGGCGTTGGCTACTATCGCCCTGGGATGGATCGATTGGTTTTTTGGAGTTCACTTTCAAACATTCGCAGCGGCATCTTTTTCCCGGTGTATGTCGTGCTGCAGTTCGGCTTTCTTTGGGATTTGCATTTGTTGGACAGATTGGAAAATTGGCGCACAAAGTGGGGCAGGGGGGTGCCGGTTTGGTTCAACGTTCTAGGGCAATGTGAAGCCTTGGCTTCGGTAGCGCAGTTTCGATTCGAACATCCAAACTGGGTTTTCCCAGAAATCCACTCCACAAACAATGACGCAAAGTCCGTGATCAGCGGAACAACAATGGGACACCCGGTGCTGGGACCCAAGTCAGTCACCAACGATCTAAATCTGGGCCCGTTTGGCTCGACGTTGCTGGTGACCGGTTCGAACATGTCCGGCAAGAGCACATACCTGCGCGCCGTTGGAGTGAATCTGATTCTGGGCCGCATCGGAGCACCTGTCTTTGCCCAGCAATTTCAAATGCCGGCCGTGACGATCGGTTCAAGCATGCGAGTTGCAGATTCGCTCTCGGAAGGTATTTCGTTCTTCATGTCAGAATTGCAACGATTGAAACAAATTGTCGATCGAGCGAAAGAATTCTCTACGCAATCTGAAATGCAATTTGTATTTCTGCTTGATGAAATCTTGCAGGGTACGAATTCTCAAGAACGACAAATCGCGGTCACTCGAGTGGTTAGGCAATTGTTAGCCAAACATGCCGTGGGTGCACTTTCAACGCACGATCTCCAGCTGCCAGAAGTGCCAGAATTGAAAGGCCAATTGGAAATCGTTCACTTCAAGGAATCCTTCCAAACAATCGACGGCAAACAGCAGATGACTTTTGATTACAAGATGCGACCGGGGATGACGCCGACCACCAATGCCTTGAAACTACTGGCATTGGTTGGCTTAGACGACCAAGAGTAGCCCACTACTTTTCAATTTCGCACGATTATTGGAAATCGGACGCCTACAACTTGAAGCCTGATGCATACAAGCCCCGGGAAAAGGCAAACCGATCGAACCATCCAACCATTGAATTACGCTTAACCAATCGCTATCGCCAGTAATGGAAGTAGGCTTGGTTCGATTGTGTTTCACAACCAGCGCAGGACAAAGAGATGTACTCGCATTTCGGATTCATTTTTTGCTTCTGAGTTATGGCCACTTGCAAGAGTCGAACATTCAAATTGCTTTAGCGATCCGCAAAAACTTGGAAACTATCGATCGTCGAGAAGTTGGTTTCCAGGCCCCCTTCAACCGAAGATTGGCAGCGAATCAACGTAGGGCTTGAACCAACGACCATCCTGACGAGTAAAGACGTTGCAAGTGCCAAAACCGCCGTGGCTGAACGCGAATGCGTTTGGAAACTCTGCCACTACCCCGAGCCGAACAAACTGGCCCGAGCCGAACAAACTGGCCCGAGCCGAACAAACTGGCCCGAGCCGAACAAACTGGCCCGAGCCGAACAAACTGGAAGGAGTTGCCGCTAAAAGCGTTTACCCAATGGGCTAAGCAATCTATCTTAAATCATCTTCAGGAAGCTGTACTTGGATCGATCCTGATTGGAAGCTAGGGCGAAGCCAAATTTCTCAAAACGATTTCGCGCCGCCCTTTCGCATTTCAGTAAACGGCTCCTTCGGTCGATTCCAAAAAAAAAAAACGACCAATAACTCCAGCGGTGGTGGAACGCTGAGGTTAAAGATCGCTTTAATGCTTCCATTTTGAAACGCCGATCGCTAAGCAATCGCTCCAATGGTGGTCAGGTCAAGCGCTGACACCGTTGGATCCCAACCGCGAATAGAAAACCTATTTGCCGGTTCGTGATTCGGTGTCGTAATAGGCGTGCATTCCGTGTTCGGCAACGTCCAAACCAATTTCTTCTTCTCGTGAAGAGACTCGTAGAATGCCACAACCCTTGAGAACCAAGAACAAAATCATCATGGTTAAGAATGACCAACCACAGATCGAAACGGTTCCAATCAATTGCACCAAAAAGCTAGTCGAACCGGATGCGAGGTGCGTATTTGGCAAAAAGCCGATCGCCAGACATCCCCAAACACCGCACAATCCGTGAACCGGCCAAGCGCCAACTGGATCATCGATTTCGGCTCTTTCCAACAGCACGACCCCAACAATCACCAACATGCCCGCG
>Ga0209702_10009122_pt1 | contig 11204 bp, 10 predicted proteins | sample FRY01_FD_187210 | JGI IMG/M metagenome (GOLD analysis project Ga0209702, IMG submission 187210) | Freshwater microbial communities from Lake Fryxell liftoff mats and glacier meltwater in Antarctica - FRY-01 (SPAdes) (version 2) | ecosystem: Environmental > Aquatic > Freshwater > Ice > Glacier... | reverse complement strand
AAAAAACAAAGCAACTCTTCAATGAGTTGCTTTTTTGTGTTATAGCAGTTGCGAGTAATCGGGAAGTAATAAAATAAAAGCTTACCTAGAGATGGGAAGGAGAAATAAAGTATCTTTGTAAAAAACAAATAGGTTATGACCGCAATTGCTTTACAAAAACGGCTACTTAAACAAATAGCCGAAATAGACGATGTAGCTGTTTTGAGAAAAATAGACCAAATTGTTAAAACCAATCCTAAAGTGTATCAGTTAACCGATGAACAAATGGAAGAAGTTCGTGTCTCGCAAAAGCAGTACGAAAACGGGGAGTATTTTACTAGTGATGAAATGAATAGTTTGGTAAAACAATGGGCAAAAAAGCAATAGTTTGGACTTCTTATGCCAATTTTCAGATGTTTATGATATTGGATTATTATACGAAACGAAATAAAAGTCCCGATTATAGTTTGAAATTATATGCCGCATTAGAAAGGATTATTGAAAAATTGGATTTTAGCATTACGCTTCCCCAAAAAACAAATATGGAGGATGTTTTTTATTTTACCCACAATCACATTTCGATTGTATTTTCTTTCGATGAAAAAAACATAGTGGTTTTGGCTTCTATTGATGACCGAAGAAACCCTAAAGCATTGCAAAAGTTTCTTAGTAAACTATAATTCTACAAAATTTTATTTTCTCAAAAGCGAACCGCATCTATGAGAAAAATAAAAATCAAACAACACGACATTAAAGATTGTGGAGCTACAAGTCAACATACCCACTAAGCGAAGTGTTCCATAATAGCGGCTCACTCTTCGAGGTGTGATAAAAAACAAAGCAACTTTTCGACGAGTTGCTTTTTTGGTTTTATACACTAATAAATATATAACTGTAAAGTTTCATAACATTGCTGATGCTCAGTTATAAATCTGTAATTAATTTTAATTCAACGGTGTCTCTAGCTCTTTTCTGCGCTAAAATTGCAATTGACTTTTCCGTAAGTTGAAAAATTCTTGGATACCCGCCAGTAGTTTGCGCATCTTTCATTAAGATAATTAATTTACCCGATGGAAGCAATTGTACAGTTCCGGGTAAAACCGGACTTGTAATTATAGATTTGGTATGTTTTACAACTTCTTCTTCCATTCTATACCCCATTCTATTGTTATCATTAGAAACTGTAAATGTTGTTGAAAGTATTTTTCTTAGTTCTCTGGATGAAAATAATTCTAATTCAGGACCTTTAAAAACTTCTATAGCATTTGTATCATAAAATGGGATTTTAGTATTTATGGCTGCCTTAGGATGTTTATTATTAATTTCTTGATGCTTAAAAGAGAGTAAATCATTTTTTTTAAAAAATCCTTGGGAAGTAATTCCGGCATAAAATGACCTGCTTTTCAAAATCATTTCTGATTGAAATCCTCCACTTACTGACAAATAACATCGAATTCCTTTTTTTAGTTTTCCAAAAGACAGTATGTCTCCATTTTGTACAGGATACACTTTATAATTTAAAATTGGATTATTATTGAGTTCGGCACACATTTCAGCACCTGTAATAACAATATTTGCTGAAGCCATAAAGGCTAATTTTGGCCCAACCATAGTTATTTCCATAACAGCATCATTTTTATCATTATTCAATAACGCATTTGCAAAACCTCCAGAAATTGAATCCATGCATCCACTCATTGGAACCCCAATGTTTCTATATCCAAATCTTCCCGTATCCTGTATAGAAGTATATAGTCCCGGCTGTAGTATTTTAAGCATTGGTTATACTTTTAAGCTCATAATTTCCTGTATCTTGAGCTATTTTAATCAATTCAAATTCTTCTTTTGAAATAGGGTTAAATCGAATTTCATCTCCCGGGACAATTACACAAGGGATTTCTTTTTTTATATCGAATAATGAAATAGGGGAATTTCCAATAATATGCCAACCGCCGGGGGAACTTTGAGGATAAATACCAGTTTGGTTCCCTCCAATAGCAACCGCTCCTTTTGGCACAGCTAAACGTGGAGAATCTCTTCTTGGAAAACTTAATTTTTCCGATAGGCCTCCCAAATATAAAAAACCCGGTAAAAAGCCAATTCCATAAACTGTATAATCAACACTTTTGTGCAATGAGATAATTTTTTCAACAGGCATTTTTTTCTCAGAAGACAAATAGGCTAAATCTATTCCAAATTCTTCATCATAACAAACAGGAATATGCCATAAAGTTTTCTCTAATTTTTCAGGAATGTGTAGTTCATTTTCATATATGGATTCTAAGGTGTTTTTAATTTCAGCAAAATAACAATTTTTAGAATTGTAAATAATTAATAATGAATGATATATAAAATTTAATTCGAGTATATCTTTACTTTTTTGATGCTCTATTTTAGTGACAAAAAATCGAATGTCTTTCAATATTTCTTTCGAAATTATTTGAGGCCATTCAATTAATATTGCAGATTCCCCAAAGGGCTTATATGTAAGTTGATAATTTCCCAAACCTTCAATTATAAAAAATTATGATGATACAACACCTTTACAATCTCTATTGCATTTTCAGTATCAGAATGTACACAAAAAGTGTTCGCTTTTATGGGTACTTTTTTTCCAGTAACAGTCGTTACTTTTTCAGTAGTAACCATTTCTGAAACATGTTGTAAAATTTTTTTCGGATTGGTTATAAGAGCCTCTTTTTCTTCACGAGAAACCAAACTTAAGACATCGTTGTAATTTCTATCTGCGAAAGCTTCATAAACAATGGAAAAACCATTTTTAAGCGCATTCTTTTCTATGGCTGAATTATAGGGTACATATAGTTTTACTTCATTTTTATAAGGCATTATTGCATCTAAAAATTCTAAAGATAATTCATCATTTTTTGCAATATCATTATACAATGCTCCGTGTGGTTTTATATGATTCATTGTCGCTCCCTGTTCTTTAATTATTTGCAGTAACGAATTAATTTGTTTTTGAATGGTTCTCTTTAATTCATCAGGATCCAAAATCATGGTTTTTCTTCCAAAATTTTCTTTATCAGGGTATGAAGGATGCGCACCTATTTTTACATGATATTTTTTAGCCAATAACACAATGTTTCGCATTATTTTTTCGCTACCCGCATGACCTCCACAAGCAATATTACAAGATTGAATGTATGGCATTAATTCAGCTTCATTATTCAAGCCTTCTCCCACATCACAATTGACATCAATTTTATTCATTTTACAATAATTCAAAAACTTTTAAAATACTTTTAAAACCTAAAACTATAGTAATCAAAATTATTATGGCTGAAATTATATTTTGTCCTAATTTGTTTTTGTACTTGCCTAAAACAGAAGTTTTATTAACAACCCATAATAAAAATAAAGCAATAATAGGCAACAGAAGTCCATTTGCCACTTGCGCAAATTTTATAATTTCAATCGGATTGAATTGTAAATATGAAAATAACACGCCAACTACTAAAATAACACACCAAAACAGTCTAAACTTACTGTTTTTTAAGTTATCATCCCATCCAAAACAACTGTTTGCAACGTAAGCCGCAGCCAATGGTGCAGTAATGGCCGATGTTATTCCTGCAGCGAATAAGCCTATACCTAAAAAATACTTGGCATATTCACCATACAAAGGCTCTAAACCTTTTGCTAAATCTGCAGCGCTATTAACATCTTGTCCATTAATGGCGGCAGCTGCAATTATGATTGCCATAGATACAAAACCACCTAAAACAATAGAAATCAAGGTGTCTTTTCGGGCAAATTTTAAATCACTTTCATGTTTCCATTTTTCTTTTACTAAAGACGCATGTAAAAATAAATTATATGGCACCACTGTTGTTCCAATCAATCCTATGATTGTTAACATACTTTCTTCGGGAAAAGAAGGGACAAACATTCCTTTAAGCATTAATCCAATATCTGGTTTTGTGATTATGGCCGTAAGTAAAAATGAAATACTCATAATTACAACTAAAGCTATTAAACTGCGCTCCAATATTTTATAATTTCCGATATAAAGTAGTCCAAAAGATAAAATTCCAATTACAATAGGATAAAAGTTAAAAGAAGGTTCGCCTGTTATGGCAACAATCCCCAAAGAAGCTCCGCTTATGTTTCCGGCCTCATAAGCTGCATTTCCAATCACAATTGCTGATAAAATTAATATAACAGCCAATTTTTTTAGTATTGGAGAGGTTATTTGCTCTTTTATTACTGCTGCCAATCCCTTTTGAGTTATAATTCCTACTCTTGCGGCCATTTCCTGTAATACAACTGTTGCAATAATAGATAATGTCATTGCCCAAAGCAGTGTATAACCAAATTTAACACCTGCCAATGTGCAATATGTCACTGTTCCAGGACCAATGAATGCTGCAGCCACTAAGGCTCCAGGGCCTGCATTTTTAAACCATTTTATCATATTTTATAGTATTTCTTTTCAAAAGTTTTATGGGTTTAACTTTTTTAGCAAACTCTATTTAGTATTTCAATTCCTCCAATTCTTTAAAAGGGGAAAGCTCCATTTTTTCCATGGCGTTTCTGTAATTTACCCAATCAGTTTTGTAAAATGCATTAATTTCGGTAATTACTTTGCTTACCTTTTCATCGGCATTTTTAACTAAAGTAAGTTCAGTTTTTCCCGGGTGTTGCAATAAATCATCTATGTAATTAGCAGCGGAATATAAATATGAAATTGCATTTGGAAATTCAGTTGCTGTAATTCCTTGTCGTTTATCTTCTTTGCCTAACACCCCATCAAGTAAACCCTCTATTTTTTTTAAAATTTCTGAATGCAAGCTAATTGTGTCTTTCTTGCTTTGCTTTTCATTGGAATCTTTATTTTGGGCTTTAATGCGTTTTTGAAAATCTTCAACAATTTCTTTTGAAGCCAATAAGCGTTGTGTGGCTTCACCCGCAACACCTTTTTTATTTTCAAGTTGTTTAAGTAAATCATACTTGCTTTTTAACACTTCAAAAGGCATGTCAACTCTTGGGTCATAACCCACTTTTATAGTTTCTGAAGCGGTCTGATCTCCAAAATTAATTTTTATGGCATAAGTTCCCGGCAAAACAGTAACCCCGCTTGGTTCAGAAACACCTGGTTTCTCTTTTTTTCTGGAAGGTCCTCTTTTTCCTTTCTCGGCTAAATTCCAAAATAATCTGTGTACACCATTTTCTTTTGGTGCGGCTGAAGAAATGCTTCTTATCAATTCATTTTTATCATTAAATACCTGAAAGAAAATGGAGTCTAATTTTACCAAAGGTTTTTCAGATTTAACTTCATTTACAGCTACAATATTTTTTGAGTTCTTTTTCTTTTCAGCTGAAGCAGCTTCGGATTTTTTCTTTTCAGGTTTATTAATACTGTACGTAATCATCGCACCTTTGGCTCTGTTTTCGCCGTTAAAAATTGCGTTGGCACCAAATCGTGTTCCTGCAGCTTCTTGATTTTGAGTAATAAAAGCGTTTGGAGGCGTAAACAAATGTAAAGGTTTGTCCAAAATTTGTTTACCTTCTTTTGCCATTGCTCTAAAAGGCCTGATGTCATCTAAAACATAAGCGGCTCTTCCAAAAGTGCCAATAATTAAATCGTGTTCTCTGGGATGAATGGCCAAATCCATTGTTGAAACCGTAGGATAATTGTTTGTCCATTTTGTCCATGTTTTTCCTTCATCTATGCTTATATAGAGTCCGTTTTCAGTTCCCAGAAAAAGCAAATTGGAAACTTCTAAATCTTGGACTACAGAAAGGGTGTAGCCAAAGATTTCATCTTTTCCTGCCAATAAATTTTCCCAGGTTTTCCCATAATCTCGGGTTCTGAACAAATAAGGTTTAAAGTCGAATTGACGATAATTATTTACCACCGCATACGCTTCCCCTTTATTGAATTTTGAAGCTCTTATTTGTGCCACCCAACTTTCTTTAGGCATGTCTTTTATATTTTGAGAAACATTTGTCCAAATAGTTCCTCCGTCTAAAGTCAGTTGAATATTTCCGTCATCAGTACCTGCCCAAAGTATGTTTTCATCTAAAACACTGGGTTCAATGGCTAAAATGGTACAGTGATTTTCAGCTCCAGTGGCATCCATGGTAATGCCGCCACTTTCATGTTGTTTTTGTTTTTCTTTATTATTTGTAGTCAAATCAGGCGAAATGATTTCCCAGGTATGCCCTTTGTCGGAAGATTTATGGACAAACTGACTTCCAAAATAAAGGGTTTCATTATCTGTTGGATTTATGGCAATTGCCGAGTTCCAGTTATATCGAAGTTTTATATCCGGATTGGGATGTGTAGGTTTAATATTTTTTGCATTCCCTGTTTTACGGTCATACCTTCCAACATTACCTTGTTGTGACATTGCATAGCCAAAACGGGAATCTTTCGGGTCTGGAACCACATCAAAACCGTCTCCAAACATCACTTCTTGCCAATAAGAATTTCTAATTCCCTGTGATTTTAAAACATACGCAGGACCAGCCCAAGAGCCGTTATCCTGCATTCCGCCATACACATTATAAGGAAATTCCATATCTACATTAATATGATAAAATTGTGCAATAGGCAAGTTTTCTGCAAAACGCCAAGTTTTCCCTCGGTCTCTGGTAATGTACAATCCACCATCATTTCCGTCAAGCATAAAATTTGGGTTATTGGGATGAATATACCAAGCGTGATGATCGGGATGAATGCCTTTTGAAGTTTCATAAGCAGGCATTAATTGTCGAAATGATTTTCCGCCATCTTCACTTACGTTTACATAAGTAAAAAGGGAGTAAATTCTGTTTTCGTTTAAAGGATCCACAAAAATATCTGCATAATAAAAAGGTCTATTTCCAATGCCATCAGCACTTCTTCCGCTCGATTGATCGTTTACCATTTTCCAGGTAAATCCACCATCTTCAGATTTGTACAACGCGTTTTTTTTGGCTTCAACCAAAGCATACACAAATTTTGGATTGCTTGGTGCAATCGCCAAACCTATTCTTCCCAAATTCCCTTCGGGCAAGCCTTCTTTTTCAGTTAATTTTTTCCAATTTTCTCCGCCGTCATGAGTTATATATAATCCAGAGCCTCCGCCACCAGAATTAAAAGTCCACGGTTTGCGTTGGTGTTCCCACATGGCGGCGATTAATTTATTAGGATTGCTTGGGTCAACAACCAAATCTGCAACGCCTGTTTTGTTGTTTACAAAAAGTGAATTCGTCCAAGTTTTTCCGCCATCTGTTGTTTTAAAAATGCCGCGTTCAGGGTGTTCTCCCCATGGAGAACCTATGGCACCAACATAAACGGTATTAGGATTATTTTTATCAATAATAATTTTATGAATGTTTCGTGTTTTTTCCAAACCCATCAATTTCCAGGTTTTTCCGGCATCTAAACTTTTGTATAAACCATAGCCGCCGCTTAAACTATTTCTCGGATTTCCTTCACCAGTTCCTGCCCAAATCACATCGGGATTGCTCTGTTGCACTGCAACTGCACCAATAGATCCCACAGCCTCGTTGTCAAAAACAGGAGTCCAGTCTATTCCGCCACTTTCGGATTTCCATAACCCGCCAGAAGCAGTGCCCACAAAAATAATATCTGGATTGTTGGTTACCACATCAATGGCTGTAACTCGCCCACTCATTCCTGCCGGACCTATGGAGCGTGTTTTAATGTTTTCAAATTTCTTACTGTCAAATTGTTGTGCATTTATTGTTAATGAAAATAATAAAATTAGGGAAGCGATTTTTTTCATAAGAATGAAGTTTGGTTAAGGTTATGATTTCGCGAAGATATCATTTTTTTAATAATCATTCTAAATTTACAATTTGATTTAATCAACTAAAATTTAGTGAATTATTTTAAAAAAAAACGTGTGTATTTCTCAATAGTTTTAACAGTTTCCTCTGATACTATGTATTCCTATATAATCAATGGTTGGTTTCATTATCAGGAGCTAGATTGTTTATTCCTGCCTGTCCATTGTATTATTTTTTCATATAATATTTTTTGACTAAAAGGTTTTGATATATAGTCATTCATCCCCATTTCAATATATTTTTCTGCTTCTCCAACCAGTGCGTTGGCTGTCATCGCAATAATAGGAATCTGTGATGTAGGTAAAGACATATTATTACGAATGTGTTTCGTTGCTTCACATCCATCCATTTCAGGCATCATTATATCCATCAGTATAATATCATAATCTGCCGTAGCTAGTTTATCTATCGCAATTCTTCCATTATCAGCAATATCAACTTGACAATTATATTTCCCTAATACTTTTTTTGTCAGCAACTGATTAATAAGGTTGTCTTCTACCACCAAAATCTTTAAACCTTTTGCTTCTGAATATGAAATATAATTTTCTACTGTTTTTGCGGGAATACTTTCTGCATCACCTTTTCCAAAAGGTAATGTAAAAAAGAAACAACTTCCTTTATTGGGTTCACTGCTAACCGAAATAGTTCCACCCTGTAATTCAACCAATTGTTTTGTTATTGTCAAACCAAGCCCTGTTCCACCATATTTACGATGAGTGTCGCTACTTCCTTGCGTAAAACTTTCAAAACACTTGACAATTTATCGCTTGGAATACCTATGCCTGTATCTGTTACTTTAAAAATCAGCGTGTAAATATCGGCTGTCTGATTTTTCAATTGAATGTCAATATTCACATTACCAACCTTCGCCTACTTTTTCGCCACGAGTAATAATATTGATTTCCTGACAAGTAGCGTAAAATTTATAGTTTTAAAAACAATTGAAACCATTATAACAAAGAGAGAATTAAGTCAAATTTAAACAAAATGAGCCCGATACAATATCGAGCTCATTAATTATAAATTTGTCTAAACTTTTTGGAGCAGTCTAAAAAGTTGCTTTTTTATTTATTTTATTGTAAATATTATTTACCAGATTGTTTTTTCATTTCTTTTTCAATCATATCATAAAACTGGTCAATCTTAGGCATAACAATAATTCGTGTTCTTCTGTTGGCTGCACGATTTTCTGTAGAATTATTAGCAACTAAAGGTAAAAATTCACCTCTACCAGCTGCAATTAATTGTTTAGGGTTTACTTTATGTATATTTGTTAAAACACGAACAACAGCAGTAGCACGCTTTGCACTTAAATCCCAGTTGTCTATTAATACTCCATTATTATAAGGTACATTATCTGTGTGACTTTCTACCATACATTCAAAATCTGGCTTGTCATTTACTACTTTAGCAACTTTACCTAAAATTTCTTTAGCTCTATCGCTAATTTCATAACTTCCAGATTTAAATAATAATTTATCTGCAATAGAAATCATTACAACTCCTTTTTCTACATTAATTTGGATGTCTGGATCGCTAATTCCAACAGCACTTTTTAAACTAGTAACTAAAGCTAAAGTAACACTATCTTTACGAGTTAATGCGTCTTGCATTCTGTTGATTTTTAAATCTTTCTCCCTAATTAATTCCAAAGATTTTTCAATATTTTCAGCTCCTTTAGCAGTTAATATCGTCATGTCTTTTGAACTGCTTATCAAAGTTTGGTTATGATCTTTTAAACCAGAGACAATGGCATTAAGACCATAAATAGTGGCACTAAGACCCGCTTTTTCTTCCAAACAAGAATTTAATTTTACAGTACAAGTATTTAATAAATCTTGAGTTTCTTTGTTCTTAGCTTCTAAAGTTGCGATTTTCTTTTTAGCTCCACACGAGCCTAATGTTAACGCTACAATTGATAATAATAAAACCACTTTTTTCATAATCTTTTTTTTTAAAATAATTTAAATTTAATATTGGTACTAGTTCTTGTTAATATCAACAAACATGCCGCTTTTAAAATAATTTATATACAATATGCTTTTGGTATAATAGTAATTATTTAGTTGATGTTTGTCTCTTTTTTTTAATGTTCTGAAAATCATATTGTAAAAAGAAAAATGTGCATTTATTATTGCTAAAAAATGTTTAAATTTCCCTTCAAGTAAAAATTTTATTCCTGCAATTCCATCTAAAATTAATCTTGTTAAGATAATAAAAAATATTTTATTTTTAGGTATATTTTTTAAAAGCATTAGTAAAGAATTTCTGAAATTAAGGTATGTTTTTTTAGGATTTGAAGCATTAAGAGTTGCACCACCTATATGATAAACAGTAGAATAGCCGCAATATTTAATTAAAAACCCTTTGTTTAATGCTCTCCAGCACAAATCTATTTCTTCTTGATGAGCAAAAAAATCAGAATCAAAACCATTTAATTTCAAAAATACTTCTTTTTTAATAAAAAAACACGCTCCAGAAGCCCAAAATATATCTATAACATCATTATACTGATTTGTATCCTCTTCTATTTTATCAAATATTCTTCCTCTACAAAAAGGGTAACCGTATTTATCAATAAAACCTCCCGCAGCACCTGCATATTCAAATTTAGATTTATCGTTAAAATCTTTAATTTTAGGCTGAATAATAGCAATTTCAGAATCTGAATTATATAAATCTATAATTGGTTGTAACCAATCTTTAGTGACTTCAATATCAGAATTAACAAGTGCAAATATATCTTCTTCTACGCTTTTTAAAGCTTCATTATAACCTTTTGCAAAACCATAATTCTCTTTATTTTGAATTATTTTAACAGTTGGAAAATTTGTTTTAACAAACGCTACAGAATCATCTGTAGAACAATTATCTGCAACATAAACTGTAGCTTGGTTAGAATATTCTGTTATAGATGGCAAAAAGTGTTCTAACAACTTTTTTCCGTTCCAATTTAAAATTACGACTGCTACTTTTTTCAATGTTATATAGAATAATTTGGTAAATCTTTTAGGAAACGATATTTTTCATTTTCAAAATCCATAATACAAAAGTAATGATTCAATCCGTTTGTTAGCATTAAATACTCTGCTTTTAACTTTAAATTATATCTAGCTATTTGATCAAATGTGTCTTGAGAGATTTTAACTTCTGGAGCTTTACATTCAATTAAAATTTTTATTGTCCCATCAGTATTAAAAACAACTATATCATATCTTTTTATAACTCCGTCTAGTTTAATTATTTTTTCTACGTTAATTAAAGAAATTGGATATTTCTTTTCTACTATTAAATATTGAATAACATGTTGCCTAACCCATTCTTCTGGAGTTAAAGCAAGAAATTTTTTCCTTATTTTATCAAAAATCTTTACTTTATTTTCGCTATTTTTGAAGCGAAAG
>Ga0209702_10009118_pt1 | contig 11214 bp, 10 predicted proteins | sample FRY01_FD_187210 | JGI IMG/M metagenome (GOLD analysis project Ga0209702, IMG submission 187210) | Freshwater microbial communities from Lake Fryxell liftoff mats and glacier meltwater in Antarctica - FRY-01 (SPAdes) (version 2) | ecosystem: Environmental > Aquatic > Freshwater > Ice > Glacier... | reverse complement strand
CGATGAACTAAACGAGCACACCCCGCACGGCCAACGCCACCAAACCCCAGGTGGGCAGATCTGTTGGCCGCGTGTGGGCAGTTTTCGTGGCCACCAGTGGGCATTTGTGCTGGCCGCCCGTGGGCAGTTTGGATTGGCCATTGACAGTTTGACCCTGGGGAGCCGGTACTCAAACTCCGCTTTCGTCGAAAACTCTCCCCCATTCAGAATCAGCAGATCGATTGATATAGGAAGCATTTAGCGAACGTCAGGCGCCGTTTCTCAGGCTTCCCGGTCGCTGTCAATCACCAATTTCTCCTTTGGAGAGTAGCTTCCGTTCTGGAGTTCTTTTGCATTTACGACGCGACCCCGCACAAGATTCGGGCCCGGGGCGCCTTGGAGGTGATTCTCAGCAGCGATTAGGGACATTTTCTGATTCGACTCAATACTGTGGGCTGTAACTCTGGGGATTATGCGATTTCGAATCCGCAGATCGTTTGCGATCCATCGGGTGGACCCTTCACCTTTCCAGGTTCCGATTTCTAAAATTGTTCGTACTCGCCAATGTAGGCTCAGAATACTTATCTCCCAACCGAGAACGGGCATGGGTCGGATTTGCCCCGTAGCTTCTTTCGCCGGTGACCGACGCACTCTCTGCAGAGACCCAAGCGATCGCCCCAACCCGAACATGGAAATAGCATTCCGTTCACCCGTTCGAATTGTTCTCTTTTTTTCCAAATATACAGTCCTTCCAGAAGCTACCCCTAAGCGGGCTTAGGTCCCAATCCTTTCTCCCGAGCTCCAAAGCCTGTTCGGAGATTTGGTCGGGGAATTTTAGATCTTCCCAACTTCTAATTTTGACAACAGGCAGAGACAGTTCTAGCGCCAGTCTTGCCGAATAGCTACTCTCGAGAACTATCGGCAAAGCCCCCATATAAAGAGCTTCATAGAACCTATGAGTGTCCATTCCGTTTCCTCTAGGACAGACAACTAAGCCACAGGTTTGCATGTCTCGCAAGTACATTTCACGCCCAGCGATGCTAGGTACGAAATCGCCTCGAACAAGATGCTGCTGAGAGTCAAAAATTTCCATTAGGCGAGTTCTCCACTTCTTTCCCGTGTCAACAGAAAAATTCCCATAAATGGCAAATTTCGTATGTTGTGTCCAGACTTTTGCTGGGCGAAAGGCAATCCGTAATATCGAACTGTCACCGTAAACACGATGAAGAATCGATTCTGTGGTGGGATTGGTGAGACCCAGGGGGAGAACCGACGTTGAAAAAAAAGCAGACTCGCGGCTCTTTCCTTCCAAGTTGCAAACCCAAAATTTTCTATAATTAGTGAGCGCCCGGAGAGCAACCAGCTGCCAGAAGTTCGTCTGGTGATCGGAATGTCCTACGACTAGATTCCGAGGGGATAACCTTTTCCTGAATATCGGATGTTGAGGCTCCCCACGCCAGACTCCTTTTCGAAAGAGAAAATCGCGCTTCGAATAGTCTGCTGCATCCGACTCTTGTGCCCCCTGCAGGATTAATTCATGGGTCAGATAATCCTTGTCCTCATGGATTTTAATTAGCTGCTTTAGGACACCGTTCAAAATTGCTCGTTTCGGGAATTGGGGACTGGGCTGGGCTAAGAAAAAACGCAATCAAGCCTGGGGGGGGTGTAGGTCCCTTCAACTCTTCTTTGTCCAACATTCCAGAGGGACAAGCGCAAGCATAGAGCGTCTCTTAGAACCCCGCAGGTAGAAATCGCTGGGCTAACTGTGGTGATTCCTGGTTTTGTGACGACGGTCCCAGTCCAAACCGTAGGTCAGGTCAAGGTGTCCCCTTCACCTGCATCAGTCCCAGGCGAGCGACTCTGGTAGGGCAACAGCGGAACTGTTATAGCCTCAACTTTTTGCTCTAGTAGTGGGGCGGGTAAGACGCCGGGACTACTCAGAAGAAGGTCTTTTAGTGCCCTCTATCGTCCTTAGATCACGGAGGAGGACCCAATCGCTCATTGGTGGGTGCCAGAAGTCTCTGAAAACTACTGACCCTGGATTAAGTAGTCCAGCAAGGTAGCTGAAAGAGGAAGTGCCAGTGACGAGAACTCGAGCTCGGGAGAGCCGATGCAGGGAGTCCAGAGGATCATTGTCGGCAAAGACCTGAAACATTGCGGGATCGTAGGTGTTTTGGCCTCCGGGCACTGGTTCCGTACAGATTGAAATTTCTGCACTCGCGTCGCAAAAGTGAAACTTCACTCTCTTGGCGTCGTCGAGGATTTCTTCGACAGAGGTGAAGCGACTGGGATGAGCTTCCAAAGAAACGTCTCCGCGTCTAAGGTGAAACAAAATTTTGCTCGGAGCGCCCCGGGTCTCTTCGGGTCGTATTGGCGCGTCGTAGACGGCCCTCAGAACCTGCCGGGCTTCCTCGAGCATTGAAGGATTGAGGTCGGAAATTGCTCTTATCCGGTGAGAGGTAAGAGCAATCGGCGCCGAATTTTCTGCGAGTGCCCACAGGACGTGAAGTCGGGAGCCCAGAGAAAAGACTCTCATCCGCTCGGGAATGGGAAATCGGGAAGAAAAGTCAAAAGCCCGGTTCCAAGAGACCACAGAGCCCTGTTGATTACCTCCGTGGTGCTCGATCTCGCGAAAGGGTCGGTGGGCATAGGGGATCCCCATGCGCTGAGAGACGGCAAGGGTGAAAAAGGAATATAGAACTTGGGACCCCCCACCATCTGAACGAACTCTATTCGTCAGGAATATGCGCCGATTCGTCCTGCTGTCCTTCGAGAATTTTTGGGATAACCAGACAAACAGTTTTAATGTTGCTAGTTCTCCAAGCCCACAGACCCGGAGAACCAGAATGAAGCGGATAATATTTATTGGCATTCGTTACTCACTCCGTTTCAAGGAAACCCCACCTAGCTAAGTGCTTTTGCGATGCAAAATCACACCAAAGGCGCCCGCACTGAGTCAGTTCGATGGTGGGGAGACTTTGCCCACGGGCAAACCTGTGGGTGTCTTGGCTAGATACTGGGCAAAATCTTCTGACTCGAGTCCGCCCATTCCGTTAAGCACTGCGCTAGGAGGGTTTTTCCATGCATCTGACTCGCTCCAGGAGCCCGCGAAATGGAGAAAAAAGGAGTTGCTCAACGTGTCTGATACCGCTTGCTGGGCCAAATAGTTGCCAGACAGGTTGCCGCTTTGATACAGGGAGGGGTGGCTGACGGCCATTTCGAGGTTCCAGATAGATTGAAATTTGTAGGGTAACCAATGGCAGCCGTGATCCAGGACTTTGTGGTTCAAGAAGGTCTGTTCCCACGCAATTGCCCCCTCGACGTCTCGTGATTGCGCCTCACTGAACCATTTGGAGAAAAGATCGGCCTTGTTTTGGGGCATTACTAATAATCCCGAACAAAACACATTGTCGTGAGTCGGCAGCCCTTCCATCGAGTACTCCTGTTTCGCCGTTGCAAAAAGGCTTGAGTCCAGTGGGTAGGAAGGAGAATAAAAGCGCTTTCTCAAATACGCGAGGCGTTTTCTAGCGAACAGCAAATCAAACGGTAGGCTCTTTGTGAGTGATACAACTCCGATTTCTTGGTTAGGGCAGGCGTGAAAAACATCGGGCGCAATGGGGTTGATGATCACATCGGTGTCCACAAGCGCGATCCGCTCCATTCTCGGAAAAAAACGCGCCACCACTGAGGGAGCAAGGAGCTTGAGCCAAGCTCCATTCATGGAGGAATCTTTCTGATTGAACGCCTCTTTATCGGTAAGAGCGATGATTGCCAACTGGTGCTTTTGCGCGTAAAGCAGCCAATACGGTAAGGAGTAGGAAATGAAGTCTTGGAGGTAGTTGCTACCAATGGCGGTTGTCACCAGGGCAGACCGTGTTTCTTCCTTTAGGTTCCACACCGACATTCCTTCGAAGCCACCATTCTGTTCAGGGCTATTGTTCAATTATGGGTGCCTTCCGGGTGAGGAGTATTGATTCGAGACCAATCAAAAAGAGTCAGGTGGCTTGCAAGAGAGGACTTTGGTGAGCCGATTAACACTCTTGCCCCAAAGTGCTCTCGGACAGAAGAAGATAACGCTATTAGAAACGCCTCAGTTGAGAAAGGTCGGTTCTCGGTTTCGAGCGTGTCGTGACGAGGGTTAAATTTACGCGGGTAGCTCTCCCAGAGCGCATCATTATCGTTTTCAGTTCCTCGTTCCTGCCAAAAATAGAGGTTTGTGTTCAAGTCAACTCCTACGAGCACAATCTCTGTGAACCCCATTAGGGCGCAGAGCGTCACCAGGCGGGCAACGCTGGCCCCGTTGTCAACGACTACAGGTTGGGACGAGATTGCCTTACCTGCTCTGGCGATGATTTGGTCAAGATCGGGTTCGAGATTTTTCACGCTCCGCGTGGCGAGGTTGTACCGACCGTACATGAACGAGCGATTCGCGAGAGCAGTTGGGATTCGGACCATTCTTTTTTGGAGGCCTACTCGTTTCGGTCGGAGAAGGAATAGTGCGAGCTGTGGGTTCTCCTTAGCCTTGAGCGCCAGAGCCTCAGACATCGCGATAATCTCTTTCGATGGGGCTTCGTCGAGACCATCTGCCTCGAATGAATACGCGTCCGGAGTAAAGTGATGCGACACCCACGCGTTTATTCCAATCGAGAAGCCGTTCTCGATTTCGAGAAAATCCCTGTCACACAGCTCATTAACAGTCGAACCGCTGCCCAAGATAAAACATCTTTCACCTGTTTTCCTTGGGATGGAACGCAACCCCCCCCTCGTTAGCTCTTGGAATCCAGTTTCAAGACAAACTTGCCGAGTCCTGACGGACTCTTTCTCGGTGATGTGATTCAGGTGGATTCGTCTAAGGAATGATGCTGCTGGGAGTTCGTATGTTTTACGCATTAGAGACTTTCCTGACATATCCACTTTCCTCCCGGGTTTTTGCACGAAAGACGATTTCTCACGCAAACAAGCGCACTAGATTACAGATTCTTTGAATATCCCGCCCCTTGACAACCCTACTCGTCGAGTTTCGACCCTGTCGCGCGCACCTAGCGAACTTTGAGCTGAACCTTTGCAGGTTCTGTGGAGTCGAGCTGGTTTAACCGGCGTGCTCTCAATTTTTTTTGAGGGTGTGGATTCCAATATATTGAAAACTCCGAGGGATTATTGACCTTCGTGCGAACGCGGCCTCTGTCCGTTCTGCCGCACGCTCGGCATCACTCGCCCCTCGTTCTACAACGTCAGGAAGCGTTTCCAGAGCGAGGGCAACTCTGCATTAAACCCTCGTTCCCGCGCCCCGAAACAGCCAGCCCGTACCTTCGTGCAGGAAACCGTTGAGATCGTCGTTCAGATCCAACGCATGCTCGAGAGCAAGGGGTGGGATGCTGGCCCGAAATCGATTTGGCACGCTGGCGTCGATGGGGCGCGCTTCGCGGACACAGTCCCCTCGGTGTCCACGATCGCGAGGATGCTTGCGGATACCGGGTTGGTTGCGCCGAATCCGAGGAAACGGCCCCGCACCTCGTATGTTCGCTTCCAGCGGGCATACGCGATGGAAATGTGGCAGCTCGACGCATTCGAGTATCTGCTCTGTGGCGCTGACCGCCGGAAGGTCACGATCTACCAGGTGGTTGATGATTCCACCCGGTTCGATGTGGGCAGCTGCGCGTTTCACGACCCGGAGAATGGCCGTGATGCGGTCACGGCGGTCGCGGCAGCGATCCAGGCGCACGGTGTTCCGCAGGAGCTCCTCAGCGACAACGGGGTCTCGTTCAATCAGTCCCGACGTGGCAGCATCGCCCCGCTGGAGCGGTTTCTCGCTGATCGGGGGTGCCTTGCGATCTCGGGAAAGATCCGGAGCCCGACCACACAGGGGAAGAATGAGCGTTCGCACCAGACGCTCCAACGGTTCCTGGACGCGCATTCGCCGGCAACTCTTGAGCGGGTGCGGGAGCTGATCAGTGAATACCGCGACTACTACAACCACCGGCGGCATCATCAAGGACTCCCCGGCGAGATCACGCCGGGGCAAGCGTGGGACGTGGCCGAACATCACCCCGCTGGTGGGGAGCCGATCGCGCACGCTGATCTCCGCGCGCGTGCGCTGGCGTATCGTGATCGGGCTGCGGCGGCGACCGCAGCCGTTGCCCCTGAGCTGGTGCCAGGGGGCGTTCTGCCCGAGCTGCCGGCAGCCCTCGACCCGCAGCACACCGCCTCGGGCCGGCTACGTCAACGCTCTGACCTGGTCGTGATCGGGAGAGAGAACCCCCAGGTGTATCTGCACGGGAACGTGCTCAAGGTGCCGACACATCTCGTCGGCGAATACGAGCTGATGATCAGCGATACCGAGTACATGTTGTTCGATGTGCGTGACGGGGCCGAAGCGATCGGGTTCCCCCTGCCGCTGACCACCACGGCCGCGAAACGGACGTTCCCGTTATGGCAGGTCCGCGGTGCGCGGATCCGAGACGCGAAACCCGGGTGGACGGCGAAGCATATCGCCCACCAGGCCGAGCACTACTCGAGCAAATGAGCTGCGCCGAGGTCGCGCCGTCGGGTGTCAACGAAGCGATGACATCGGTTGTAAACGATCTCACGAGAGAGGTTGTAAAAGAACTCACGAGATTACACATACCACCTCGGTGGACTAGAGGTACCGACTACGGCTACTCGCCACTCAACTGCGGGAAACAGGCCATCCGAATCGCTCATCAGCAATTTTCCCAGACCCCAGCCCGAATTCCGGGAAATCGGGGGGCGTTTTAAACTTTGCTGTTACTGACCCACGCTCCTAGGAGAACAAATTACAAACGACTTAGGAAACCGCGAGAGATTGGGTCTTGAAGTGTCCTACCTCGAGGAAGAGTCTCCCTAGGAAATCGTCGGCGCAATGCCTTTCATTGACTTAGAGATATCTGCGCCGCTTGTGGTCAGTAATTGTGACGTCCTGGTGTCCGCAAAGTTGACTGACATCGTTCGTTACCATCGGGAACAGGTGCAGAAATCACGAGGGGCATTGAGAGCCTCGACACGCAAATTCCCGTTGGCGCGGTGACCGTGGACAAAGAAATCGTCACAGATATGGAGGAAAAGCCGATGTGTTGCCTCTCCGTTAATCTAGCAATTTATGTCATTGAACCACGTCTGATTGCCGAGATGGTCCGTGGCGAGAGGCTCGATATGCCTGATCTTGTTGAGGGCAATTTACCAAAACTGAGTTCACCCGCGTATTCTCTTCGAGAGATGTGGATTGATTTGGGTCGCCCCGATGACCTCCACAAAGCGGAAAAGTCGTATCAACCGGAGAGGCTGCTATAAGTGGACATCATCAAGTATCCGCCGCCAGTGGACAGAGCTGCCTTCGAAGGTGAAGGTTCTGGTGAAGCTCTTTATGGTTTGCCCCGAGAGGTCAGGTATTGCCAAAAGTGCGTCATTTCTAATCAGCGACCCAACTCTACGATCGAGCTCAAGAACCGACCCGGTTCGCTCAAGACCACCATTTCTTTTGACGGGGAGGGGGTCTGTGATGCCTGCCGTTTTACCGAGAAGAAGAAGGTAGACATCAACTGGGTCGAAAGAGATGAGCAGCTCCAAGCCCTGTGCGACGCTTTTCGGAAGAGCGACGGTTCCTACGATTGCATCGTTCCAGGTAGCGGGGGAAAAGACAGTTTCTACGCTTCGCACATATTGAAAAATAAGTATGGGATGCATCCACTCACCGTGACGTGGGCGCCCCACATATATACCGACTGGGGGTGGAGAAACTTTCAATCCTGGATTCATGCGGGGCATGACAATTTTCTGATGACTCCCAACGGGCGAGTGCATCGCCTACTTACTCGCCTTTCCACTGAGCTTCTCCTCCATCCGTTCCAGGCTTTTATGTTTGGGCAGAAGTTCCTGGCCCCCAAAATGGCGGACTTATTTAACATTCCTCTGGTTTTTTACGGCGAGAACGAGGCTGAATATGGCAACCCAATCGGGGACACCTCCTCTGCTCTGCGCAGTGACGACTTCTACTCGTTCGATAACCTTTCCGATGTTCGGCTTGGAGGTGTTGCGTTCGACGACCTGATTTCACATTTTGGAGTGGAGAAAAATGATTTAATGCCTTACTTCCCCGCACCGAGGTCGACGCTTTCTGAAAAGGACATCCAAGTTCATTATCTGGGGTACTACCTGCGTTGGCACCCTCAGTCCGCCTATTACTACGCCGTGGATAACGGAGGGTTCGAGGCGTCCCCGGAGAGAACCCCTGGGACGTATTCGAAGTACAACAGTATTGATGACCGCATCGACGATTTGCACTACTACACAACAGGGGCGAAGTTCGGCATTGGCCGGGCGAGCTACGACGGTGCGCAGGAAATTCGCTCTGGTGATATTGACCGTGCGGAAGGTGTTGGGCTCGTCAAGAAGTTTGACCACGAGTTTCCGGATCGTTTTATGCCGGAACTTTTAAGTTACCTCTCGCTATCTCCCGAGGAGTTTCCCGAGGCTAGCGCGATGTTTGAACAGCCGATAATGGACCGGGAGTATTTCGAGTGCCTTGTTGACAGTTTTCGATCCCCCCACCTGTGGAAATGGGATGGAAACTGGCAGCTGAGACACCCGATCGAAGGTTGAACATGGGAATCTCTGCTTCGCGGCCAGTGAGACTGGTTGCCCGGCTCGATATTAAGGGCAAGAACCTCATTAAGGGCATTCGGTTTGAAGGCCTCAGGGTTGTTGGGTCCCCGAACGAGCGAGCTCGCCATTACTATGCTGCAGGTGCAGACGAATTGTTGTACATGGATGCAGTGGCAAGCCTGTATGAAAGAAACTCTCTTGCCGACCTGGTGGCCGAGGTTGTGCAGGACGTCTTCATTCCCATCACGGTCGGTGGTGGCATACGGTCCGTCAGCGATGTGCGCACGCTGTTGAGAGCAGGAGCCGACAAAGTTGCCCTCAACACTGCTGCCATCAGGAGGCCCGAGTTGGTCACTGAGATTGCCGAGCACTTTGGTAGTCAATGTGTTGTTCTTTCTGTTGAGGCTAAAAGCACGTCACCGGGAAAGTGGGAGGCCTACATTGACGGCGGTCGTGAGAAAACGGGCCGAGACGTCTTCGAGTGGGTATCCGAAGGCGTGGAGATGGGCGCCGGAGAAGTTTTGGTTACGTCAGTGGACCGTGATGGGACGGAAAAAGGTTTCGATGTGGAGCTTCTGAAAGGTCTATCCGAAATTTCCAGAGTTCCCATCATAGCGAGTGGGGGAATGGGGACGGTTCTTCATGGGGTTGAACTCATGGAACAGTCTGATGTTGACGCGGTGGCAATGGGTCGCGCTCTTCACTACAACAGGCTGGATATTCCTGCGGTGCGCAAGGCAATGATCAAAGCGGGCGTTGCCGTGAGGAAGGACACCCTTGTCTAAGGTCACCGTTGTGGATTATGGGCTGGGAAACTTGAAGAGCGTTTCTCAAGCTCTCAAAGCTTTGGGGGCAGAGCCGCAGGTCACGTCCGACCCGGACATTGTGGATCGTGCGGAGCGCGTCATTCTTCCGGGAGTGGGAGCATTCCGCGTGGCGATGGAAGCTCTCCGCAGTCGGGGTTTATTTGATGCCGTCCTTGCAACAGCAAAAAAGGGAACCCCTATTCTGGGAATTTGCCTGGGAATGCAACTGCTTTTCGACAGTAGCGACGAGTTTGGCCACACGGATGGCCTGGGTCTGATTCCTGGGAAAGTCAGCCCGATTGTTTCTCCAGAGGAGAGGTCTCCAGCAGTTCGATCCACCCATATCGGCTGGAGAACTTTGGATATTACTCCAGCAGGACGCAGTATTCGGGACTTCGCCGGACTTCGCCCAGACACTTCGTACTATTTTGTGCATTCGTATGGCGCCAACCCTCTGCATGAATCAGACTTTTACGCTTCAGTTCTTTATGGAGGCCAGAAAGTATGTGCCGTGGCGGGCAAGGAGAACGTTCAGGGTGTGCAGTTCCATCCAGAGAAATCTGCGAAAGCGGGACTGAGAGTATTGGAAAGTTTTCTGGACCTTTAGGACGGTGATTGGTCGTTTTGGTGACGCTGGGAACCGGCGAAGCCCAGCGCCGAGTCCAGATTTTTCCATCCGGTGGCGAACCATTTCCGTGCCGCGACCGAGAAGGAGAGCAACGGGCTGGACCGCCGCCCTCCCTGTTTCGTCATTTTCCCGGGACTCCACAACGAGCCGAAAGGCCCGTCGCGTGGAATCTGCCGGGTATTGCATTGGCAGGTCTCCATCTGCTCGTGAAAGTTGGAACTAAACCCAGGGCATATTGAACCTTGTGGCAGGTTGGGGCTAAGAAGCCGGTCCTGGATGAGCGGTAAGATCATTGACGAAGTGGGAAATGAAGTACGAGATGGAGCGAGTCAAAAGTGCGCGTATTTGTAACAGGTGCCGAGGGCTTCATCGGGTCCCACGTGGTGGATGCGCTACTAGGGGGCGGTTACCAAGTTACGGCCTATGTCCTCTACAACTCCTTCAACGCTGCAGGCTGGCTTGACCGCGATGATGTCGCTTCGAATGGCGAGGTTCAGATTGTTCCGGGAGACATCCGTGATGCCGATTCAGTTCAAGCCGCCGTCGGGGGGCACGATGTCGTCATACACTTAGCCTCCTTAGTAGCCATTCCCTACTCGTACCAAGCACCTCGGTCATACCTTGAGACCAACGCTGTTGGCACTTTGAATGTGATGGAGGCTGCGCGCCGAGCTGGAGTGTCGAGAATTGTCCATACGTCCACGAGCGAAGTATACGGATCGGCTCAATACGTGCCGATCGATGAACAACACCGACTGGTGGGCCAGTCGCCCTATTCCGCTTCGAAAATCGCTGCCGATCAAATTTCTCACAGCTATTGGGCATCTTTTGGGCTCCCGGTAACTACGCTTCGGCCATTCAACGCCTATGGGCCTCGACAATCCCAGCGTGCCTTTATACCTTCAGTGATGGTTCAGCTGCTTAATGGAGTACAAGAACTCTCGCTCGGTTCGCTCACCCCCACGCGTGACCTCACGTTCGTGGAAGACACCGCGGCCGGTTTTGTCGCGGCGGCGACGTCCGACAAGGGGTGCGGGGAAGTGTTTAACATGGGCAGTGGATTTGAAATTTCCATGGCTGATGTTGTCGACCGAATTGCCGCCATAGCTGGTGTTGACACCCGAATTACCGAAGACTCTTCTCGGGTTCGCCCTGAAGCCTCAGAGGTGGAACGGTTGTGGT
>Ga0209702_10009114_pt1 | contig 11217 bp, 12 predicted proteins | sample FRY01_FD_187210 | JGI IMG/M metagenome (GOLD analysis project Ga0209702, IMG submission 187210) | Freshwater microbial communities from Lake Fryxell liftoff mats and glacier meltwater in Antarctica - FRY-01 (SPAdes) (version 2) | ecosystem: Environmental > Aquatic > Freshwater > Ice > Glacier... | reverse complement strand
CTCCGATTGTAGTACGAGCGGCTGAATTTGACAATCTGCCGGGGGAATCGCGCTTTTGTTTCTTTTCAACCGATTCGCGTTTGACAACTGGAACGACTCTCTCTATAATCGAGACTAACCATAAAAAGCACTGTGGCAGGGACGCCCGGTTTTGTTTGCCGATGGCGTTCTTTTTTAATTCTCATTTCCGTTTTCGCAGGTGAGGGCAAGATGAAAATCCCAGAAAGTTTGAGACACGCAGCCTATCGTTCTTCCCATTCAACGCCGTTTGCCGCGCTGATTTCTTCTGTTGCCTCCTCCTGTACCTCCTGTTATTCCCCCTGTTGTTGCTGTTAAAGCGCCACTCGTTTTTCCCGTCTGCACCACCCAATTTCTTATACGGCTACGGGGATACCCCCGAATTAGCGTTGTCAACCGCGTACTGTTATCAACCGCGTACTGTTGAACCGTTGATTCGCTGAAGACCCGCCGCCATCCTACAACTGAAACTGCCTTCTGATCCGCCCGATGCTGTGTGCGTTCTCTTTTTGCACGCCCGCACTTTTCGTGCGCCCCCGTTTGGGGATGGATTGGCATTGGCGAACGTCCAAATGGCTGTTCCTGCGCAAGCGAGCCGCCATCCCACAGCGCAGCCGCGCAGCCGAGGAAGCAACAATTAATGAGCATTTCCAGCGCACTTCTCCCCCAAAACGAAGCCTTTGACGCCTGGCAACACGCCTTTTTCACCCGCCTCAGCCGCCGCTTCGAGAGCGCGCCCGCCGAGGATATTCTGGCCTGGGCCATCACTGATTTTGGTGCAGGGCTATCGATTGGCACCTCTTTTGGAGCCAGCGGGATGGTTCTGATGGACTTGGCCCTGGCCATCGACCCGGACGTGGACATTTTTTACGTGGATACGGGCTACTTCTTTCCCGAAACCCTCGACCTCGTCCAACGCACCCAAGACCGCTATGGCCGTTCCCTGCGCCGGATGACGCCGGAGCAGACGATTCCCCAGCACGAGGCGGACTACGGCCCCACCCTCTACGCCCAGGACCCGGACCTCTGCTGCCAAATTCGCAAGATTCAGCCAATGGAAGCGGCTCTGCGCGACAGCACGGCCTGGGTCAGCGCTCTGCGCCGAGACCAATCCGCCACCCGCGCCCAAACGCCCATCCTGCGCTGGAATGGCCGCCACGGCGTCGCCAAAATCGCACCCCTGGCCCGTTGGAGCGAGGAAGATGTGTGGAGTTATGTCCATTCCCACAACCTACCCTACAATGAACTCCACGACCGCAACTATCCCAGCGTTGGTTGCTGGCCCTGCACACGGCCTGTGAAAGCCGGGGACGATCTGCGGGCCGGGCGCTGGAGCGGGCTGGCAAAAACGGAATGTGGATTGCACTGGGCAGAAGGCAAAACTGCGTGATGCCAGGGGTGCGTCGCACCGGTAGGAGCAGCATCCATCCAGAAATATAATGCGGCGAGTGCGTCGCGCCAGTAGGAGTTTATGTATGAATGGGATTGTGCTGATTGGTCACGGCAGCATCAAAAGTGCCAGCGGCGGGGCGATGATTCGTCTGGCCGCGCGCCTGCGCGAGATGGGCGTTGCGCCTGTGGCCGAGGCGGGCTTTCTCAATTACAGCCGCCCGACTCTGAACGAAGCCATCGAAAAGTGCATCGGCTTGGGTGTGCAGCGGCTCTTTGTCCAGCCTTATTTTTTGATCGACGGCGTTTACGTGCAGAACGATCTGGCCGGAGAGATCGCCCTCCACGCGGCCCGCTGGCCGGACATCCGTTTTGTCACCGGGCGCAGCTTTGGCGACCACCGGCTGATGAGTACGATTGCCCTGGACCGGGTGCGGGCCGTCGATCCCAGCTTGGGTCAGGCGCGCAAACAGGCCGCTCTGCTTCTGATGGCTCACGGCACGCCCGATCCGTCGGCCAACGCGCCCCTGGAACGGATCGCCAGGCGACTGGGCATCGCAACCGATTTTTGTCGGGTGACGGTCAGCTATTTGGATTGCAACGAGCCGACAATTCCCGCGGCCATCGACGGACTGGTAGAGAGTGGCGCATCCCGCATTGTCGCCCTGCCCTATTTTCTGCACCGGGGGCGTCACGTCCGGGACGATTTGCCCCAGCTTCTTGCCGAAGCCCGTCAGCGCCACCCCGCGCTGGAAATAGCCGAAGCTGCCGAATTGGGCTACGATCTTCGGCTGGCGGAGTTGATTGTCGAGCGGGTAAAAAATGCAGAGATTTGAGATTGGGGATGGGGTGGTGGCAGAAAAAGGGGCAAAGGGTACCAGCACTGGCAAAGCGTGGCTGGTGGGCGCGGGGCCGGGGCGAGCTGATCTGATTACCGTGCGCGGGCTGCGGGCGTTGCAGGCGGCGGATGTGGTGGTCTACGACCGGCTGATTGGCCGGGAACTGCTGGACGAAACGCGGGCCGATGCGGAGTTGATCTACGCGGGCAAGCGCCCGGATCACCACACATTGCGCCAGGAGGAGATCAACCGGCTGCTGGTGGAGCGGGTGAGCGCCGGTCAGCGGGTGGTGCGGCTGAAGGGGGGCGATCCCTTCGTTTTTGGCCGAGGCGGGGAAGAGGCGCTGGCGTTGCGCGCGGCGGGTCTGCCCTTTGAAATTGTGCCCGGCATCTCTTCTGCTTTGGCTGTACCTGCCTATGCGGGCGTGCCTGTCACCCAGCGGAATGTCGCCACCAGTTTCGCCGTCATCACCGGCCACGAGGCTATGGATAAAAAAGGGGGAGACAAAGCCGACAGTCAGACCGATTGGGACGCCTTGGCCCGCATCCCGACACTCGTCGTGCTGATGGGGGTGGGGCAGATCGCCAGCATTGCCCAGGCGCTCATCGCCGCAGGACGGGACGCGCAGACCCCTGCCATCGCCATCAGCGAAGGCACGACTAACCAGCAACGCGCCGTGCGCGCCACGCTGGCCGAACTGTCCGCAGCGATCGCGGCTTGCTCAATCGACTCCCCGGCGGTGATTGTCATCGGCGAAGTGGCGGCCCTCCACGACCAGTTGGACTGGTTTCTCCCCGACGGCGTTTCGGCGGGTTTGTTGTAATGCCCACCCCCAGTCGCTATCCCATCACCCTCACCCATTTGGAAAGCAGCCTCGCCGTCGTTGTGGGCGGTGGGATTGTCGGCGAACGCAAAGTGCGCGGTCTGCTGGCGGCCAGCGCGCGCGTGCGTCTAATCGCACCGGAAGTTACGATTGCGCTTGTCGAGTGGGCTGAAAGCGGACGAATTGAGTGGGTGCAGCGGGCGTATCAGACGGGCGATCTGGCCGAGGCGGGGATTGTCTTTGCGGCGACAAATGTACGAGCGGTCAACCGGGCAGTGACGGACGAAGCGCTCTATTGGGGTCTATTCGTGAATGTGGCCGATGCGCCTGCCGAAGGCAACTTTCACGCGCCGGCGGTGCATCGCACAGACGAGGCAGTCATCGCCATCAGCAGCTATGCGGGACGCCCCGGCATCGCCACCCGTCTGCGGGCGCGGATTGTGGCGTTTCTGCCATCCGCGTAAGTCGGATTGTCAATCCGACTTACCGGCTTTGGATTGTGCGGAGCAGATCGCTGGTGAGTTCCTGATAGACCGGGGGAAGCGTGCGGCGGGTGGCCCAGAAACCGGTCCAGGCGGCGAGGAATGCCAGCCCGATCAGCGCGGGCAGGGCGGTGGGCAGGAGGAAGGGCGAGGGAATCCACAGAGCCGCGCCGATTGTGCCGGGGAGCAGCCAAGGCCAGGAGAGTCTCTTCAACAGGGCCAGATCGACAGTAATCCAGGCCGTCGTGGCCCCGGCCATAAAGAGTCCACCGCCCAGAAATGCCAGCGCCAGCCGGTCGATAAATGTGGCCCATTCCCCGTTGGCCGCGCTGGGCAGCAGGGCCATCCAGACCGTCACCCCCGCAATCAGCAGCCCCGCAGAGAGCAACATCAGCCCGTTTTGCAGCATTGTGGAGACGCGCATGGCCGGCGTATAGACGTGCATCAGCGCCACCAGAAAAACCATCCAGCCAAAGACCCCGGCCAACGCCAGCCAGCCCCCCAACATCCACACCAGCCCGTTTTGGCTCAGCCACGCCTGGCGCACATCCCAGCCGCTCTCGACCGCCAGGGGTGTGGGCAGCAAAAAGAGACCGTAGAGCAGCACGGCCAACAGGTTCAGCGAGGCAAAGCGGGCCAGCGGAATCAGTCTCATCGCTTACTCGGTGGTGGTTGATTGTGGCGTCGGCGGATGGTCCAGAGCGGCAACCCGCTCGTCCAAACGTGCGCGATAGCGCTTCTGGGATGCGGGGCCAGTGGAAGGATCGGAAAAACGCGCGTCGGCTTTGGCCTGTCCCTGGCGCAGGGCATCTTCCATATCAATCCCGCACTGGTAGGCGATTTTGAAGAGCATCACTTGCAGGTCGCTCAGTTCGAGCGCCAATAGTTCGCGCACGGCTTCCTCATCTGGCGGGTCCAATTCGCGATAGCCTTCGAGCATCTGCACCAGTTTGCTCACCTCGCCCAGTTCTTCCACCGCGTGCAGCAGTGTATGGCCGACCAGCACCCGATCCCACGTGCGTGCTTTGTCCCAATTTTCCAGCCAGCGCTGGTAATCGCGGATGTGCATAAGAAACCAATTTGTAGGTGCGGTTTCTAACCGCACGTTTAGGGATATTCCGCCAATATGCGGTTAGAAACCGCACCTACGAAAGACTGCGGACGCTGCGCAGACGGCGCACAAAATCCACCGAGCGCAATTGGCGTTCCAGCACCAGCACCAGATAGCGGTAGAGAATACTCTCCACTCCCTGGATTGTCTGGGGATGCAATTGCAGGCCGCGCACGTCATTCCAGGCGCTGCGTTGCAGATGGCGCAACACTTTCAGCAACGCCGGTTCGATGGGTTCTGTGCCGCCCGCGGCTTCGCCACAGCGGGGACAGAAGACACCGCCCGCGGACAGGCTCAGATAATTGGTCACGGCCTGCAATTCGTCCCCACAGGCCAGGCAATTGAACAATTCCGGCTGAAAACCCACCAGACTGAGCAGGTGCAACTCAAACCAGCGCAGGAAAAGGTCGATCTGCTCCTCGCCGCTGTCCAGCACGCGCAGGGCAAAGAGCAGCATCTCCCACAGGGCTTCGCTCTCGTCCTCTGCGCTACCAAAGGCATCCACCAGTTCGCAGACGTAACCCGCCCAGCCGATGCGGTCCAGATCGGCGCGCAGGTGGAGAAAGCTCTCGATTGTCGTCACTTCGGTGACAATGCCCCACGTGCGGGCCTGGGCTACCAGCAGATTGGCGTGGCTGAAGGGTTCCAGATGGCCGGCTTTGCGGCTGGTCGTCTTGCGCACCCCTTTGGCGATCAGCTCCACTTTGCCCAGGCGCGGCGTGTAGACCGTCAAAATGCGGTCGGCGTCGGCGTAGTCCCGGCGGCGCAGGATGACCGCTTGGGTGCGATAGGTTCGGCTGCGTTCGGCCATAGGATTGGAAGGATAGGCCGCGTATAACGCGGATGCGGATGACGCGGATTGGGCGGATACGAACAGATTTTCTACGGTTGATTATATCACGCGGCAGGGGCGGGACAAAGAGGGGTGGATATTGCGTATTGCGTAAGGAGTGGTGATGAATCCTTATCAGCACTCCTTACGCAATACGCAGTACGATGCACCCATCACAGCGCACGAAAAAGCCACGCCTCAGCGTTCTCGTCTCGTTCAATCTGTTCTTCTTCGATCAGATGTTCCAAATGAGCCAGCGTTTCGGCCACGGCAAAGCGCACTTCGTGGGTGGTGAATTTGTCGATGGAAAAGACCCGGCGGGTGATCTCCAGCGTTGTCGCCCCTTCGACGGGGATGGCCTCCCGAATGGTCACGAGACGTTTGTGGTGATGGGCCAGCAGTTCGTCGATACGTTCGGCAAAGTTGGTGATATCCCGCCGGTGGCCGGGCAGAGCCAGCCGCACATCCAACGGGCGCAGGCGGGCCAAATCGGCGAGGAAGCGGCCCAGTGGATTGGCGGGTGTTGTCGGCCAGGTGCCAACATTCGGCGTAATTCGTTGCAACACCTGATCCGCACAGAAGATCAGCCGATCAGCCGCGTCGTAGAAAACTGTCTGATCGTCGGCGTGGCCCTGAGCAGCAATCGCCAGCACACGCCGGTTGCCCAGCAGCAGTTCAGCGCCGGGCGCGAACGTCTCCACCCATTCCGGGTGGGGTCGCACCGCAGCCCGCATCCCCCGCATACTTTGCAGCACACTCTCCAGAAAGGATGCTTCCAGCCCGTTGCGGTGGAGATAAACGGTCGTCTCGTCCAGCCAATCCTCCACAGGCGAACGCCAAATGACCGCTGCCGCTTCTGCCGTGGCCGCGGACATCCGCACGGGCGCGGCGTTGCCCGTCCACGCCTGCAACGCGCCCGCCATTCCGTAGTGGTCCGGGTGGACGTGGGTGAGGACGATCTGCGCCACATCTGCCGGGCCGATGCCCAATTCCGCAAAGGCCGCCAGCCAGCACGCCCAGCCCTCTGGCGTGTGCAGCCCTGTATCCAGCAGCGTCCAGCCGTCGTCCCCGCGGATCAGATAACAGTTTACGTGATCCAGCGCAAAAGGCAGGGGCAGACGGAGGCGGTGGATGTCGGGGGCAATCAATTCAAGAGGGTTCATAACACCAATTCCGCCATCATCCGCACGGTTTCGATACTATCGGCGTTGATGTTGAGGGTCGTAATCGGACTCTCTTTCCAGAGTTGCAGCCGGTCGGCGATGCGTTCCCGCGGCCCGCAGAGAGCCACCGCGTCCACCAATTCGTCGGGCACGGCGAACATTGCAGCCACTCTGTCGCCCTGCAAATAGGCGGCCTGGATGCTGTCGGCGGCCTCTTCGTAGCCGTAGCGACAGGCCAGATTGTAGTAGAAATTTTTGTTCTTGGCCCCCATCCCGCCGATGTAAAGGGCGAGGAAGGGCTTGACTTGCATCCAACAGTTGGGCAGATCGTCGCCCAGCACAACCGGGACAGTGGGCGCGATGTCGAAGTTGGCCGTACTTTTGCCATTGCCCGCGGTGGCAAAACCGGCTTCCACCGCTTCGGCAAAATTTTCGGCGTAGTGTTCCGGCGCAAAAAAGATGGGCAGCCAGCCGTCCCCGATCTCTGCGGCCAGTTCCACATTTTTCGGGCCAATCGCGGCCAGATAAATCGGCAGATCGGCCCGCCCGTGGATGATACTTTTCAACGGTTTACCCAGCCCCAGCGAACCGGGACCGGCGTAGGGAATCTGGTAGTGTTCGCCCTGATGCACCAGCGGCTTCTGGCGCGCCAGAATCGCGCGCACGATCTCCACGTATTCCCGTGTGCGGCCCAAGGGTTTGGCGTAGGGTTGGCCGTGCCATCCCTCCACCACCTGCGGGCCAGAGACGCCCAGCCCCAGCAGCATCCGCCCGCCGGAAAGCTGGTCCAGTGTGATGGCGGTCATCGCGGTCATCGCGGGCGTGCGCGCGGGCATCTGCAAAATCGCCGTGCCCAGATGGATGCGCTCCGTGCGCGCGCCGATCCAGGCCAGGGGCGTCACCGCGTCCGAGCCGTAGGCTTCCGCCGTCCAAATGGCGTAATAGCCCAGCCGATCGGCCTCTTGAATCAGGTCCATCGGCAGATCAATTGTCGAGCCAGAGTATCCGGCGTTGAGTCCAAGTCGCACAGTAGCCTCCTGAAAGAGAAGGGATGAAGGGATGACAAAAGGAAGGGATGAGAAATTCGTGCCCATTCCAATCCGCGTCTATCCGCTCAATCCGTTTTGTCCGCGTTCTATTCTTCCTGTTGCCTGCTCTCTATCAGTTGCGAAAGGGTTGTCACCAGCAAGTCGTGTTCCACGGCGTGGATGCGGGCGGCCAGGACGTCGCGGGTGTCGCCGGGCTGAATGGGGACGGTTCGGGTCGCCAATACTGGCCCCTCGTCCACCCGTTCGTCGGGGACCAGATGGATCATTACGCCTGTGTGGTCGACTTCGCCCCGTTCAAAAGCGGCCAGTGCGTCGTCAATGGCGTGCGCGCCGGGGAACTGGCCGGGAAGAGCCGGGTGCAGGTTGACGATGCGCTGGGGGTAGTGCTGGAGAAAGGCGTCGGTGAAGATGTGCATCCACCCGGCCAGGACGACCCAATCGGGCGCGTAGTCGGCCAAAATCGCGGCCAGGTCGGCGTCGTATTCCGCCCGCTCTTTGCCCGCGTCCCGATAGGGCTTGAGCGGGTGATAACGAGTGGGGATGCCCACCTGTTCCGCCCGTTCCAGCCCGAAAGCGGCTTTGCGGTTGGAGACGACAACAGCGATGCGGGCGCGCAAACGGCTCTCCTGCACAGCGTCAATGATCGCCTGCAAGTTCGAGCCGCTGCCGGAGATGAGGACGGCGAGAGTAGGGAGAGAATTGCGTATTGCCGATTCTCCATCCAAGATTGGACTCTGAGGTCGATTGACAGTTTTCAAAACTTCACTTCCCATCCTCGGTCTGCTAGGGAACCAATTTCATTGCTTACGCTGCACGCAGTACACATCACTTCGCCGGAATCAACGCTCCCAACAACTCCGCTTTCCACGTCCCCGTTCCCCGATCGTATGCGCCGAAGCCCGCGCCAAACTCCCAATAGGCCCAGCTCATCCCCAGGCTCTCGGCAGTGCGGGCCACAAAGGCCGTGTACTGGGCACGGGAAGGCATATCCGCCCGGCTGTACGCGCCGAACTCGCCCAGGTAGATGGGATAGCCGTTCGCCTTGCCCCAGCGGGCGGCTCGGCCTAAATCGGATTCCACGTTGCGCCGTTCCAGGTCTGTGCCCGTCCAAGTGGTTCCCAACCAACGGGAAGAACCCTCTGCCCACTCCGCGCCCTGATGGGTGAAGTGAAAGGGTTCGTAGTAGTGGACGGAGACGATCAGATGTTTGTCGTCTTTGGGCAGAGTGAGAGTGTAAAGTTGGCTGACGTTGTACCAGTTGCCCGGCCCGATAATCAGATTGCGGGTGGGGTTGCTGGGGCGGATGACCGCCAGTACATCGGGAACCATTTCGTTCCAGGCAAAGGAGGTCAACCCGTCGTGGGGTTCGTTGAGCAGTTCAAAAAGGAGACTCTCCGGCGCGTCTGCGTAATGCTCGGCAATCTGCTGCCAGAGGGCGATGAAGCGCTCTTTGTGGCCCCGGTGATCGGTAAAAATCTCTTCGTAGTGGTGAATGTTCAGCACCACCAGCAGATGGTTCTTTTCGGCCTGCTCCACCACCCAATCGATGCGGGCGAAGAAGTCCGGGTCAATCGTATGGGGGGGCGCGGCCAATGCGTGGGCATTCCAGCGGATGGGGACGCGCACGTGCTGGAAGCCAGCATCGGCGATGGCAGTGAAGTAGTCCTCATAGAGGGTAACACCCCACGCGCCCTCTTGGGGTGCTTCCAGCGCGTTGCCCAGATTGATGCCCCGACCCAACTGTTGATTCTGCACAAAGGGGTCCACGCCGGGACGCTGGAGAGTGGAAACCCAGGCGGGCTGCTGCCAGGTTACGGGCACGCAGGCGGTGAGAAATAGAGAAAAAATCAGAATTGCGGTTCGAGTGCGTTTCATAGTTAGCTTTGTCTGTAGTAGTCAACGACAACTTGCAATTGAACAACTCCAACACGGGTGACCCAGGCTGAAGTGCGAGCACAGACCCGAACCATCTGTTTGACAGAGGCAATGTCGAAGGGAGTCGATTCGACTTGCGGCTGGGAAAGCCAGTAAGGCTACTTCAAAGAATAAAATACCCAGGCGAAGTCCCCGGCACTTTCTCTACTGGCAGGTCGGTACTAATCACTAAGTCACCGTTGTCCTTCGTGAAGTGCCGGGGACTTCTGGATACTTATTTTCGTGAATTCACCTAACCAGCCAAACGGACAAAGTTGGCGGCGAATGCAGCGAAATGCACCTGCAACACAAGGGCCTGTGCGTGCACAGCGGACCTTGAGATGATGCGCTAATCTTTCACCCCATCATTATTCATCCGCCGGCATTCGCAGCTTACGCATAGGCCGCTGCTCGTATGCGTGCGCGGCCAGGGCCTCCTCGTCCATATCCACGCCCAGGCCGGGCGCGGTGGGCAGGGCCACGTAGCTATCCTTCGCCACAATCGGCGTGCGGTTGTATGTGTTGGAGAGCGCCTCGAAGTTGACGAAATACTCGCCGATGAGGAAATTGGGCATAGCCGCCACCGCGTGGAGCATCGCGGCCAGCCCGACGGCGGTGCTGTTGTAGCCGTGGGGCGCAATCGCCACGTGATAGGCTTCGGCCATCGCGCCGATCTCGCGCAGTTCCAGAATGCCGCCACAGTTGCAGACGTCCGGGTTGAGGATATCCGCGGCCCGCTTCTCGAAGACCGGGCGAAAGTCGTTTTTGGTGTAGAGTTCTTCGCCCGTCACCACCGGCAGGCTGATGTTGCGGCGCACTTCGGCCAGGCTGTCCAAATCCTGGGCCGAGACCGGCTCCTCGTACCAGAAGGGGCGGTAGGCTTCCAGCATCCGGGCCACGCGGATGGCGTGCATAGGGGCCAGCCGTCGATGCACCTCCACCAGAATTTCCACGTCTGGGCCGACGGCATCCCGCACCGCGGCGATGCGCGCCACTGCCGCGGCTTCCTCGCTTTTGTCGATCCACGCCCGCCACGGGCCGGGGAAGGGGTCGAACTTCAATGCAGTAAAGCCTTTAGCGACTGTCGCGGCGGCAGCTTCCGCGGCCTGTTGCGGTGTGCCGCCCCCACCCCAGCCATTGGCATAGACCCGGATTTTGTGGCGGAACGCGCCCCCCAGCAGATTGTAGACGGGCTGGTTGGCCGCTTTGCCCGCGATATCCCACAGGGCCTGTTCGATGGCGCTGATGGCGCAGAAGAGTTCCAGGCTGCCCCGCTTGCCCGCAAAGTCATTGTAGGCCATAAAGACGAAATGTTTGATGTCGAAGGGGTTGCGCCCTTCCACATAGCGGGCCAACTCCTGAATCTGCACCTCCAACTGGCGGTCCCGGTCCAGTTGGGTGTAGGCTTCGCCCCAGCCGTGGAGTCCCTCGTCGGTCTCCACTTTGACAAAGAGCCAGTGTTTGGCGGAGCCGGAATCGACCAGATAGGTTTTGAGGTTTGTGATTTTCATTGTGACTCCTGGGGAATTGAAGAAGATTTTGGACGCTGATAAACGCTGATTTTTGGTGCAGCTTTGACGCTATATTTTAACGCAGA
>Ga0209702_10009113_pt1 | contig 11217 bp, 9 predicted proteins | sample FRY01_FD_187210 | JGI IMG/M metagenome (GOLD analysis project Ga0209702, IMG submission 187210) | Freshwater microbial communities from Lake Fryxell liftoff mats and glacier meltwater in Antarctica - FRY-01 (SPAdes) (version 2) | ecosystem: Environmental > Aquatic > Freshwater > Ice > Glacier... | reverse complement strand
GCGGCTTTGATATGCATGATGCGGTGTTGACGGGTGTTGAAACCCGCACCTCGTCACCCTTGAGAATCACGCGTGGCGATGACTTTGAAAGTCTCAATGTCAAAGGCCTTTACCCGGCCGGAGAAGGCGCCAGCTACGCGGGCGGCATTTTGTCGGCAGGTGTTGACGGCATCGAGGTAGCCGAAGCCGTGGCGCGCAACATGATTTAAACGGGGTCGTAGTAATGGATTTCCAGAATGACACACCCGCTCACGGATTTGAACGGGCCATGGTAGGCTCCTGGCGGACGGCAGGCATAGGTGTGGGTCGGGAATGCCTCCCCACCATTGCCTTGCTCGTCGTTGCCAACGGTCAGGTCACCGGAGACCAAGTAGACCTCTTCCCAGTAGTCGTGCACGAATGGCTTGGTGGTGAAGACGCCGGGGGCGAACTTGAGCAGCCGGGTTTGCGAGCCGCGCTTGCCATCAAAGTCCAGTTTACCCGCCAGAATCTTCTGCTGGACGTTTAGCCCGGGCGGGTAGCCCGGCGGAATTTCCCAGCCGCTGATCATATCGATGGTGTGGAATTCTTTGTGTTCTTTGTTGACTGCCATGAGAAAAGTCTTTCGTTGTGGAAATAAGAGGTGTGGCGGGTGGGGCCGTCGGTCAGCCAGCGATCGGCAGGGTCTCGATGTCGTAGCCGTGGGCGATCGAGCGTTTCAGCACGGGGTCTTCCAGCTCGAACTCGAAACGCGCGGCAGGGCGGATGCCACCTTTGGCCGCCAGTGTGCCGCAGTACATGACCGCGCTTTCCGGCAATGCGGTCGCGCCCGCTTTCAGACCTGCGATCAGGTCGAGTGGATCGCGCATGGTGGTGACCGGGCCTTCCTGATAGAGGACGCGCTCACCGCCCTCGAGGATGTAGGAGCGCAGGATCAACTGATCCCAGTGGCCAGCCACTTCCTCGTACGGCCACAGCACGGGGGCCAGGGGCTTGTCGCACAACTGCTTGGAGATGGTGACGCCAATAGTCTCCACCTTCCGGTCTGTGTGATCAGAACCCACACCCACCCACAGCTTCCCTTGCAACTGCACCAGTACGAACTCGACCTCGCCGCTGGAATCGCCGCCGCTGACTTCGATGCGGGGGGCGGTGGTCAGCCGGGCGGCAGCCACGCGGTAGTACACCGGCGTGGACGCTGGACGCGCCACGCCCAGTGCTTCCAACTCGACAATGTGTTTCTCCATGGCGATATGGTCTCGCCCGGTCCAGCCAGCAATCACGGCACAGTCTAGCGCCGAGGGGAAATCGACGACACCCTGATGGGAGATGAGTTTGAGCGGCAGCACATGCGAGGCCATAGAAGTAGAAGACATAGGGGTACAAAAAAAGAGTGAAAAGATCGACGCCCGCAGGCGCCCGGCGTGCCGGTGGCGTTCACAGGAATTCCCCGACACGTATAACTAGCCAAAGCCAATTCCTAATAGGCCAGAGATATTCCTAAAGAGTTTCATTCTCAGGGATAACTTTAAGGAACTGACTGATTTATTCTGATCAAATCATGAGTTTTACGAAAGAACTTGATGCGACGCAGAATTCCCAGCATGAGCGCGCTTCTGGCCTTTGATGCCGCGGCCCGGCACCAGAGCGTCAAACGCGCCGCCGATGAGCTGTCTCTCACGGAAAGTGCGGTGTCGCGCCAAATTTCTCTGCTGGAAGAGCTGTTGGGCGTGCGCCTTTTCAATCGCATCAAGAAGCGCATGTCTTTGACACGGGCTGGTGCGGTATATGGTGCTGCCGTGGCGCGGTCCATTGAGCAGATCGAGCGGGATACGCTCGATGTGATGGCCCACGAAGGGGTGGGCGGAAGTCTGGAAATCGCTTGTCTGCCCACGGTCGGCACGCTGTGGCTCATCCCGCGCCTGCAGAGTTTCTATGCCACCCACCCCGACGCCGTGGTGAGTCTGAGTGCGCGCAGCACCCGGTTCCTGTTTGAGAAAACGGGCCTGGATGGTGCAATCTATTTTGGTGCATCGCTCTGGCCTGGGGCGAAATCGGACTATCTGTTTGACGAAGAACTGGTCCCGGTGGGGCCGCCGGATCTCCTGTGTGGTCAGGAACTGATGGCACCCAGGGATATCGTGCAGCACCGCACCCTGCACTTGATGACTCGAATGGATGCTTGGAGCTCCTGGATCCGGGCGGCAGAGTCTGACAGCGCAGAGGTCATGCGGGGGCCACGATTTGAGCTCCAGTCCATGCTGATCAGCGCAGCCTGTGACGGCCAAGGCGTGGCCTTGCTGCCGCGCTTCCTGATCGAAAAGCAATTGCTTGAGGGCAGTCTGCGGGTGTTGTCCGATATCTCGATTCGCAGCGAGGGTGCGTATTACTTCGCCTACCCTGAAGAAAAAGCCGAGGAGCCGAGCCTGGTGAGCTTTCGTGCCTGGCTCCAAGAGCAAAGCGACCTGTTTCGTAAGGCGGCTGGCATCGGGTCCTGAAAAACCCCAGGGGACACGCGCTGGGCGTGCCCCCTGGCTGAGCGGTCGAAGCGCTAGCCGTTACAGGGTGGCCGCGTGCTCCAGGCTGTCTATCATCGCGATGCGGCGCAGGAAGGCGCGGCGCGAATCCAGGCTGGACATGGCATTGCGAATTTCATCGCGGAAGGCGGTCTGATCCTCTTCGGTCTTGGCTTCCAGGTTGCGCTTATTCTTGATCGTGCCGACCTGGATCGCTTCCATGGTCACGGCTCGTCGTTGGCGGTCGTAGCCGTCCAGCGTTTCTTCTGTGGCCTTTCCCTGGATCACGTCGCTCAGACGTGCAGTCAGATTCAGCGCGTCATGCAGGCCGCCATTCATACCCATGCCGCCCAACGGGTTGTTGATGTGGGCCGCGTCACCGGCCAGAAAGGTGCGGCCCTTGCGGAAGTTGTCCGCTACGCGCTGGTGCACGCGGTACAGCGTGGTGTGGCTAACCGGGGCCTCGTCGGGAAGTACGCTGGCCAGCGACGCCTTCACGTACTCGGCGTTGGTGGCCACGTCATCGGCTATCTCGGAAGGCACCGGCATCATCACGCGCCAAGCGCCCACGATGCGCAGCAGGAAGTGCCAGCGTACCGGGTCGGCCCAGTAGCTGACCGAGCTGATGCCCGGGCGCATCGCGGCGATGTCCGCCGATGTAGTCATCACGATAAGGCGCTCGGGCCACGTGAAGCCGTCGAAGCCGATATCCTGGAGGCGGCGCACGGCACTGTTGGCACCGTCGGCGCCGATCAGCCAGTCACAGCGATAGGTAACGGGGCTGGTGTCATCGTTGATGGTGAGCGTGACGCCGTTGGCGTCCTGTGTCAGCGCGGTCAATTCGCTGTCGAAGCGGATCGTGAACAGCGGGTTGTGCTTCAGCGCGTCCAGGATGATGCGGGTGAGCCTAAACTGCTCGGCTTGCAGACGGAAAGGGTGGCGTGTCAGGTCGGCGATTTCCGAAAAATTGAACCTCCCCAACTCGCCGTGCACGGTGGAGGTGTACTGCACCGTCGATGCCACCAGACCTTCGGTGAGCAGTGGCTTGGCAAAGCCCAGGTCGTCCAGCAGGTCCAGCGTGGACGGGTGGAACGTGGAGGCACGCGACTCCATGCTCAGTGTGCTGTTTTTCTCCAGCACCGTTACGGGAATGCCTTGGCGGACCAGATAGGCGGCCGCCATCATGCCTACGGGACCGGCGCCAGCGATGATGACGGGAAGCGATTGTTGACTCATGTAAAGACTCTCTGAGAGACAGGATTTCGCTTCGGCGAAATCCGTAGACCATTGGGCTTCGACTGAATTTACCTCTGTGGTCTCGAGCGCTTTGAGCACCCTGCCGAAACCAGATGACTTGCTATTGATGCAAGTTTTCCTCAGTCTTGACACCATGCTATTTGTGAATCGCTATGAAGGTCAATTGACAATTTTGGAATTGTTCTTGAGGTTTAGTTGAGTTTTTTTGGTGATGGAGAAAATGCTTGGCGTGGAGCGTGGGGCAAACCGGGGGCTGAACCATTTGGCGCAAGTGCAAGCTCACGTTCTCAGCATGCGGCGCATGCTTGAGCCGCTGCGCCAATGCTGCAGGCGAAGCCGACCGGGAACAGTCGTGAAGTTCGAAGCTGCGACCTTCGCTGTACAGTTGGTTGGCCATCGTCAGTAATGGCGTAATACGGACAGAACCAGCCAAACCGCTTGCGGTGACAATACTCAGTGATTCTTTCCGGTGACTCTTTCCCCACCCGCACATGACACAACAACAACAAGCTACCGCTAAACCAGCAGGCAGACCAACAACACGCGCCGTCAATCCGCTTCTTGAAAAACTCTTCGAGCTATACCCAAAATTGTTTGGCGCGCAGTTCATGCCGCTCAAGCTCGGCGTGTTTCAGGATTTGCTGGCGCGCCATCCTGACGTGTTCAAGAAAAGTGAACTCAAGCTAGCGATGGGCCAGCACGCCCGGTCTACCCGCTACCTTGAAAGCGTGGCAGCAGGCCATGCGCGCCATGACCTCGATGGCAACCGGTTGGAGGCGGTTGCCCCCGAGCATGTTCATCACGCGATTCTGGAAATATTTCGCCGTCGCCAGGCACGCTCAAAAGAAGATTTGCGTCCCCGGCTGCGCGTGCTGCTGATGCAGGCGATAAAAGCGTCTGGTTTGACACACGCTGACTACGCAGAACGTGTGCGGGTGCAGGACGACGCAGCCAACGCCCTGCTAGCAGACGCTATCACTGAACTTGGCGTGGAAGCCGCCAAACGCGAAGCGCTGGCGCGCACTTTTCAAGCCAGTGGCAAGACAGCACCGGAGTTTGCCGAGATGTATGGCATGGACGTTCGCGACATCAATAGGGCACTTCTATAAATACCAGGGGCTTTAGGGTGCTTCTAGAAATTCAGATTTTAGTTACGACGTAACTTGGGTACAAGTTAGTCTTCTCTGCAACTGCGTTGTCGGGATGAAGTGCAAGGCGCCCGAAAAATGAATTTATAGATGTGCCCTAAACCTGCCCAGGCTGCGCGTTTTGCAATGCGGCGATGCGCTCTTCAATCGGCGGGTGCGTCGCAAACAGCTTGCCCATGCCGCCAGTGATGCCCATGGCCTCCACCGCCTTGGGCAACTGGCCTGGCACCATGCCGCCCAGGCGCGCCAGCGCGTTGATCATGGGCTGCTTGCGGCCCATCAACTCGGCCGCCCCGGCGTCAGCGCGAAACTCGCGCTGACGCGAGAACCAGGCCACCACGATGGCGGCGGCAAAACCGAGCACGATGTCGAGCACGATGGTGCTGATGTAGTAGCCCATGCCGGGGCCGGAATTGCTGCTGCTGCCGCGGCGCAAAAAGCTGTCGATGGCGTAGCCGATCACGCGGCTCAGGAACACCACAAAGGTGTTCATCACGCCCTGGATCAGCGCCAGCGTGACCATGTCGCCGTTGGCAACGTGCGCGATCTCGTGGGCCAGCACCGCCTCGATCTCTTCACGCGTCATGCCCTGCAGCAAGCCGGTGGAAACAGCCACCAGTGATGAATTCTTGAACGCGCCGGTGGCAAACGCATTCGGCGCGCCTTCAAAAATACCGACCTCGGGCATGCCGATCTGGGACTTCTCGGCCAGCTTGCGCACGGTCTCGACAATCCAGGCCTCATCGGCGTTTTGCGGCTCGTTGATGATGCGCACGCCGGCGCTCCGCTTGGCCGCCCACTTGCTGATCAGCAGCGAGATGATCGCACCGCCAAAACCGATGAGCGCGGCAAAACCGAGCAGCATGCCCAGGTCCAGGCCATTGGGCGTGAGGTAGCGGTTCACGCCCAGCAGGTTGGCGACAATGCCCAGCACCACCACAACGGCGAGGTTGGTCATAACAAAGAGAAAAATACGTTTCATGGGGGTTTCCGTGAGATCAGTCATGCAGTAAATGGGGCGCACAGCGTTGAAATCAATGCCCGATCAACAGCTCTTATTTTCTATCTGGGTGGCCGGAACACAAGAGTGTCCTTATAAAAAAATGGGTTCTCGTTGCCTATCCACCAGCCAGGCACACCCAACACGGGCAGGGGTAAAAAAGGCTTGGCAGAGAGCTTGGCAACGCTTACATCGCTAGCCAGCCACGCATCCATCTCTGCTATTGAATCAATAGCTGGCTGTGCCAGGTATACGTGGGCTGTGATAGGTTTTCTAGGGTTTACCAGTTTTTCAAGTAGTGCGTGGCCAAACAAAATCAGCTGCGCTTGCTGCCATAGCGGGCGCAAATCAACAAACAGTTTTTGCCAGTCGCGCTCTGCCAGCGCGTCCCATAAAGGCTGCGGCGCGATCAGCAAGGCAGCGTTCTCGTCAAACACCGTCAGCGCATCACGCACAACGCCACGCAGGGGTTGCACACCGGCCTGGGCTATTTCAGTGGCCTGCAATTGATTGAGTTTTTTCTTGGTTTTCGGAAAGCGTAGCCAACACAAGCCGTTGAAAAAGTCGTGCAAGTTATCGCGTGTCGGTACGCTGCGGGTTTCAAAAATAAACTGCTCATAGGCAACACCAGGCGGCAGCGCTGATTGGTCAACAAACACCAGTGGCGCGTGTGGCGAAGCATTGAGCAGCGCAGCGACGCTGCGACCCGCGTCACGGTCCAAGTCTGCAGACAAGTCTGAATAAGGCACAAGCCAGGGCCGCGCCCAATCAACCTTCTCCAAAAAATTCAGACCAGCCGCCAAGGCAGCGACTCGCCGGAGCGCAGCGGTTTAAGTTGGGCCTCGCCAAACGCAAAACTCTCGGGCGGCAGCCAGCTTTCTTTCTTCAGCGTGATCGTTCCCTGGTTGCGCGGTAGGCCATAAAAGTCGGCGCCATTGAAGCTGGCAAAGGCTTCGAGCTGGTCCAACGCACCAGCGGCATCAAAGGCTTCGGCGTAGAACTCCATCGCAGCGTGGGCGGTGTAGCAACCGGCGCACCCGGTGGCGTGTTCCTTCAGGTGTGCCGGATGCGGTGCGCTGTCTGTACCCAGGAAGAACTTACTGCTAGCGCTAACTGCCGCTTCTACCAGCGCCACCCGATGCGTCTCACGCTTGAGCACCGGCAGGCAATAGTAATGCGGCCGAATACCACCCGTAAATATCGCGTTACGGTTGTAGAGCAGATGGTGAGCGGTAATGGTGGCCGCCGTGAATCGGTCGGCATCGCGTACGTAGTGAGCAGCTTCTTTGGTCGTGATGTGCTCGAACACGATTTTGAGTTCGGGAAAATCGCGGCGCAGCGGAATCAGTTGCGTATCTATGAACACGGCCTCGCGATCAAACAGGTCGATCTCAGGGCTGGTCACTTCGCCGTGCAGCAGCAGCAGCAGGCCTTCGCGTTGCATCGCTTCCAGTGTTTCATAAGTCTTGCGCAGGTCGGTCACACCGGCATCGCTGTTGGTGGTCGCTCCCGCAGGATAAAGCTTGACGGCTACAACGCCTGCATCCCGGGCACGCTTTATCTCCTCTGGCGGCAAATTGTCGGTCAGGTACAGCGTCATCAGCGGCTCGAACTTCACGCCTGCAGGTACAGCAGCCTGGATACGCGCGCGGTAGGCCATGGCCTGTGCCGCAGTCGTCACCGGCGGGCGCAGGTTGGGCATGATGATGGCGCGGCCAAATTGCGCCGCGCTGTGCGGCACCACGGTACGCAGGGCGTCGCCATCGCGCACATGCAGGTGCCAGTCGTCCGGACGGGTGATGGTGATCTGGGAACTCATGGGCGTTATTGTCCCAGAGGTCGATCGCCATCGCTTCGCACCATCGAGCGATACACAGAATGAAGCCAGCTCACTGGTCCGCCTCCCAATGAGACGTCAGGCCCGACCCACGCAGATTCTCCGCAATTTGAACGGCAAGCGCGCATACGCTGGCTCGCTGATCGCCTTCATCACCCCTGTCACCGAGCGCAGCTGCGACCCGAGCGAGCGCACCGCGGCACTCCCACGCGAGCCGCACTCGCCCGATCTGTTCGGCCAGCGTCACGGCCAGCGTCAATTCCTTGCGCGCAGCCTGGTACGAATTGACAGCAAGCCATGCCCGCCCACGCAAGCAATGAGCCTGCCCAATCAACGCCCGCATGCCGCCGCGTGAGGCCAGCGCCAGCAACTGGTCCGCATGGCTGATGCACCCCTGCGCGTCGCCCTCGGCCAGCGCCGATTCGGCAAGCGCCTCCATGCAGCGCGATGCCAGCCAGCCTTCGCGGTAATCCTGCGAGTGCTGCAGAGCATCTTGTAGCCTGGACAGATCACATGAACCGCCGAGCCGCAGTTGTGCGATTGCTAAATTGGCTTGCAGCCTGGGCACCCAGTACTTGATGGCAGCATCGTACGCGAGTTGCAGGCCTCGCTCGAAATGCTCCGACGCCTCCCCGGGCAGATTCAGATCGAGAAACAGGCAGCCCAGCGCATCATGCGCCATCATCTGGTAGCGGACCAGCCCCAGTGTCTCAAGGCAGGGCAGTGCTTCGTTCAAATCAGCCCAAGCCTCGCCAAACTTGCCGAGTGCTACCCGGACATGGGAGCGCCCGATCAATGTCGGACCCAGATGCCACTGAAGGTCGGCGGCTCGCGCGATGGCCAGCGCGGCATCGAAGTTCGACAAGGCGCGCGGGTAGTCGGCCAGCCCCATGTGGCCGGTGCAGGCCCAGCCGATCATCATCAGGTTTTCCGATTCATAGCTCTTGTCGCCGATGCCGCGCGCAAGGTCGAGAGAACGCGAGAAACAGACAATGGCCTCAGCCGGTTCGGCATTGGCGAAATGCGCTTCCCCACGGCCATGGAACGCCTGTACGGCGACCAGGTCCGTCAGGCGCAAGCGCTCGCAGATATCCACCGCCTGCTGGTGATACGTGATCGCCAGATCGTTTCGGCCATTGCTCCACGCCACCGTCCCCAGGTGATACAAGGTATCGGCCACATGCCGCTCATCCTCTGTGGCGCGCGAGGCCGTGAGCGCTTCATCGAGGCAGGCGACGGACTGCTCGTAGGCGTCGGCGCGCCGATACGCCATGCCGAGCTGAATCAACACATCGCGCGCATGCTCATGTTCGCCAAGCGCGCGTGCCGCATCGATCACCCGCTGAAAGTCGGTCACCGCGCCCTCGATCTGGCCGGCCTGCGCCCGCGCCACACCGCGCCGCTCATACAAGGCAAGCTCCTGCGCTTGCGTCGCGGCCTCCGGATGCGCTTGCAATAACGCGACGGCCCGGTCAAACCACTGCAGCGATTCTCGCATCGCAAACAGTTTCTGCGAACGATCGGCGGCCAGGCCCATATACAGCAGCGCCTTGGGCCACACCTTGCCGCGCTCATAGTGCTCGGCAAGGTGGGCATCGCGCTCGTGCGCATCACTTTCAACAAGCTGCTCCAGCAGCTCCGCGACGACCCGGTGCAGCAAAACGCGCCGGGCCGCGCCGATATCCCGGTACACCACTTCCCGTACCTTGTCGTGGCTGAAATCATAGAACCCACTGTCCTGAGCCTCGCGTAAAAGCCGGCGCTTGACCAGCGACTCCATGGTGTGCAGAAAGCGCTCCTCGGGCACCCGGGTCAGCGCGAGCAGGGTCTCGAAGTCGAAGCGACGCCCGAGCACCGCCGCCAGGTCGAGCAGCGGCCGGTCTTCATGCGGCACACGGGCCAGACGCGCGCGCACCGCATCACGCAGGGCGCCCGGCAACGGCAGGCTGAGCGCGTTGCTGACCGGGTATTCGCCTTCGTCCAGCGAGTGCAGGATCGACCACAGGAAAAACGGATTGCCGTCCGTTTCCCGGTGCAGCCGGGCAGCAAGATCGCGCGCCCCCAGTTTCGGGTGGTTCAGTTTTTTGAGCAGCACTTCTGTATCGTCGGATCCGAGCCGCGCCAGCGCCATCTGCCGCGTATGCGGTTCACGACCCAGGCTCTCCACCAAGCTGGTGAGGGAGTCGTTGCTGTCAAGTTCCTCGTCCCGATAGGCACAGGCCAAAAGCATAGGCCGGCTCACGATCTGGCGCCCGAAAAAATGCAGAAATCGCAGGCTGGCATCGTCAGCCCATTGAATGTTGTCGACGATCACAACCAACTGCCGGTTTTGCGCGAGCGCGTCGAAGAGCTGAACCAACGCATGAAACAAGCGCGCCTGCCGCGCCCCGGGAAAGTCCGAGGACAAGAGCGGCAGGTCATGCAGGCGCGCGCTCATGGCCGGTACCAGTGCGGCGATCTCGGCCAGCAGGATCGGTGCAATCATGCGCAGCCGGGCCTCGGGCGCGGCCTCGCAAGCCTGCGTGGCGAGATCAATGACCGGTTGATACGCTATCGCGCGCTCGATTTCGTAGCAATTCGTTACCAATGCGGGTAAAGCCTGCTGCTGCGCATAGGCCGCCACTTCGTACATAAGTCGGCTCTTGCCGATACCCGCCTCCCCCTGCAGTAGCATCACGTGGCCGCTGCCCGTCGTGAGCCGGGCGATCAGGCCGACAAACTGCCCGTATTCATTGCTGCGCCCGACGAAAGGGAGCTTCTCATCACCTCCGTGCGCGAGCTTGTTTTTCGCTGCCGCGGCGTTCACGGCCTCGATGGGCAACGCATCCAGCTGCAAGCGGTCGGTCAGTTGCGGCGTGCGCGCGGCTGCCAGAAACGCCGCCCGCTCTGGCACCGGAATAACAAGGTGTTCCACCAGGCGTTGCGCCAGCCCCTTCGACGGCCGTCGCTCTTCGGCTTCTATCTTCTTGATGGTGGCCTGCGAACAACTGACTTTTTCCGCAAGCGCACCCTGGGTCAGGTCAAGCGCCTTGCGCCTGCGCCGTAGCCAGTATCCGAAAGAATTGTTCCGTTCGTCCATAGCCGATGCCTGTTGTCCTTACCCGTACCGACGTATCTTATCCCCGCAATTGGCAACTGTCCCCCTTTTTGTCTCCCCATTTGTCCATTTCCTGGTGACCCTGCGCCGGGACCGGTGGGGTGCAATGCCTATACGGGTTCCAAAATCGCGGGCGAGATCATCCGCGTATGAATACGCGAAGGATGATGGCGGGATTCGATTAACGGCAAATCTGCCTAACCCCATGCCGAACACGGACGCGCCGCAAGCGGCGCGCCGGTTAGCTTGTCGTTAAGGAAACTCTGCAAAACTCCGTGACTTTTGTGCAATAAGTCCTTGCCGAAAACCTGATATTGCTATAAAATACATAGCATGAAACAAACCGCCTTGCACCTCGATCTCAACCTCAAGAAAACCCGCAA
>Ga0209702_10009109_pt1 | contig 11219 bp, 23 predicted proteins | sample FRY01_FD_187210 | JGI IMG/M metagenome (GOLD analysis project Ga0209702, IMG submission 187210) | Freshwater microbial communities from Lake Fryxell liftoff mats and glacier meltwater in Antarctica - FRY-01 (SPAdes) (version 2) | ecosystem: Environmental > Aquatic > Freshwater > Ice > Glacier... | reverse complement strand
ATCAAGTTTTCCACTTATTTCTAAGCCTGATTTCTTCAATACTAAATTTTCCATAATATTATTTTTCTGCTTTAGCGAGATTTTTTATCCAATCTTTTAAGTGTTCCATGGTATTTATATTAGACATCTGCTTTCATTATATTTAAAATATCAACCCAACTATCTCGCTGTACTTGTAGGTTTTCAGCATCTAACCATAAGCTACTACCATCTGTAAATTCTACATATGTATAAAAACCTTCAGTTGGCTTTTGATTTGTGTAACTAATTTCTCTCGGAGGATCTACAAAATATTCTGTTTTTACTGTTACTTTTTTCATATGAGTTTATATTAACGCTAATAAAGGTTTGGCTATTTCAATTAGATCTTTGAAATTTTCTTTAAAATCATTCATTAATTCTGGAGTTTTAAATCTAAAAAAATAAATTTTGAAACTAAAATCTTCAACGTCTGTGTAATCACAACCATTATAAGCATCTCTTAGCTGACATAATTGTGACAGTGCCAAACACGCTTCAGCTTCTTCTCTTGTGGGGAAAAGGTTTTTATTAAAAGCATCGGGATTAGATAACCTTAAATGGCATATACTGGAATTACTATCTGAAAAATAACCCCCCACACTTTCTAAATCAACCCAAATTTCCGGCAATTCTTTAACCCTTTCTATATACCCATTTTCCAAGTATATTTTAAAATGCATTGCTTCGGGGCTAAAATCATCTCCTTTATTCCACAAAGTACCACTCACTAAAGAATGAAACTTTTCTACTACTATATACTTTTTCATAATTTTAATTTACTTCGTTTGTCATACTTTGTTCCTATCAAGCTTCTCAGATCGTCCCTGGCATCCTTTAAACAGTATTCGTAGTTCAAGATGTCTATAAGCCTTTCTTTAGGATAGTCGTCCCAACAAGAGTCTAAGTCATCCATAGTGAACGGCTGTGTTTCGTTTTCTTCTCCCATTTTTAATTTACTGATTACACCTTATTAGTGAAACATTAACTCCACTTAAAAGGATTGCCAGTTTCAGTTTCTTTCCAAAATCCTACAAAACCAAACATAAAAATACCTACTATCAGTATAAAAATGAGTGCTATGTAACTAAGTGGATTGTAAGGATTAAGTCTTTTCGCTTTTGAAAAATTTCCTAATCGTTTTAATCCTTGTTTTTTCCTTTCTTCGTTTGATACCTCTTGTAAAATTTTTAGGTATTTTAATGTTTTTCTAAAATTCATACTTTTTTATTTATCAATTTTGCCAAATTACTTATTTCTTGTTTATAACCTATCGGTTTATAAAAATCGCCTATGTATTTTTTAACATACTCGTTTTTATAACAAGCAAAAAGGCGCCCTCACTTATAGTACAACATTTTATCCTAAAATGGGGGAATAGCTGTGTCTCGCAGGTGTGTGCTGGATTGTGCGTTACCACACTTCATAGTCTTCTACTGACTCAATTTCTACCCCAGCCCTGCTTTTAATTCTTCACCTTTTAAATTCAATTCTTTCATAATCAAAATATTTCATAATCTTCATCTTCTACTCTAATCCCGAACCCAGTATTGTACCGAGCATGATCTTCTGGTGTTGCTACTCGGTGAACATCACCTGGAGATGTATTATGCTTAAAATAAGACATTTCTGAACTGCGAATGTGTTTGAACGCACCTATAATTGCTCCTGATTTATCGTGCCCTTCTATGTGTATTATAAATTCATGTGGGTTTTCATACCAAACACCAGCCTGCAAATCTCTACCTTTTATGTTAAATTTTTCCATGTTTAAAATATTTCGTAATTTTCTTCACTTATTCCCTGCTTCTTGTACTCTTCCATCGTAGCTAAACGATATTTACGTTCTAATGTGTTAAATCCCACATCACACCACAACTTTGTATATGATTGACCTGTGGGTGTTCTAAATACTAAACCAGCTTTGTTTCTTTTAATGATTTCTACAAGACCAGTTTTAGACATGTAAAAACACCTTTCCTGTAACTTATATGCCTCTAAATTAAACTCTCCCATTATATTACGTTATAATCCATTAGATTCTTAGCTGTAGCCTCTTTGTACACACACAGATCGTCTGGAGATAAATTTAAATCTTTTATAGGTGTTCGTTCACGCTGTAACTGTATAGTTTTGACTATATTATTCTCGCAAAACACTAACATATCTCTTAACATGTAATATCCGTTCAACACTAATTTTGGTTTTTCTTTCAAGCTCAGGGCCTTATCTAGTAGAAGTAAATTAACTATTGCATTTAACAACCAGAAACTAGGGTTAGTAGAGAATAATATCCCACATAAACACAGTATTAGGTTTAATTGTAATATAAGTACCATTATTGATTTTTTCATATTCTGTTTTTTAAGTTTAAAGTAACCCGCCATCTACTAGAGACGACGGGATTTTCCGCTATGAAAATGTTTTTATTTTTTTCCTGTGTTCGTCCCTAGTATATAGAAGATGAACAATAATATGAAGACTGTTGGCGACATAATTTTAGTTTTATATGTGTAGTTATACTTTATTTTTGCTCTTTACCCAACCAGATATAAATTCTTGATACAAATGGGCATATACTTCTTTGATATTTATTTCGTTGTGTGTTTTCTTGTATATGATTAATCCTCGCTTCTCTAGTTCTGCTAGATTACTGGATATTATATCAGAGTTGTTGCATAGTTCTCTTAATTCTTTTTGATTACTAAAAACATATACTTGGTGCTCGCGGGCAGCCATTTTTAACTGTAGCCTTAGAATAAATAATTTTAAAGCTAGCGGTATATTTTTAGTAATAGCTAGGATCTCAGGTATAGCAAAATCTTTAGTGTTGTTATAAGGTCTAGGTATTCTGTATATAGTTACGCGATCTAAGAATATACCTGTACTCTCTATCATTTTGTCTCTCACTAACTCGGAAATAGATCTAGCTATTTGTTGTGTAGATAAAGATAGATCATCAGCTAAGTCTGCTGTAGGAATACAGAATCTCCATTCTTCGTCTACTAGTTTTGCTGCTCTAGATAAGTAGATAAACAACAAATGTTTAGCTGTTACTCTTACTTCTGAAAAGTTATCTGGTAGATGACCGTATTCTACTTGTATTAGACCTTGCACATCTGCGTGTTTCATTTTCATGGCTCTTACTGTTTGAGCCGGTAAATTTTTTATCACTATTTTAGACATAATGCTTTGCTTATATTAAATTAATAATTCACGTTTTCGTTATCGAGCTGCAAACCAACACTTTAATTTTTGTAGAAAAGTTGTTTGAACACGTTTTCGTTGTCTTAGATATCTAATATAACAAAAATATCGAGAAAACTCAGGTAAATTAATAAGTTTGTACAGAGTCAACATATATGGTATGCAATTTTGACCACGTTTTCGTTGTTTGAGTAGAAAAGTTGTTTAATATAACTATTTTACTGGGTTTTTAGGGGTAATTGTAAGCATAGCACAAATGCTTTAAATATTAAAACGGAGTTTTCGTCCAATATGTAAAAAAGTCATATAAGATTACATTAAAAATTGTGTTTTTATAGCCGGTGAATTTTAGTTATCGGGCTGATTATCAGTAATATACCACGGTCACGTTTTAGTTATCTAGATGATAACCAATATCTTACGCATGTTATTTGAGGAGTTTTTGTCTAAATATACGTCTAAGACAACTTTTTTACGTGATTTATAAGTTTTAGTGTAAGCTTATGATACTGCTGATCACATTGAAACCGGAGTTTTCGTTAGATGAGTAAAAAAGTTAATATAAAAAAAATAGCACTGGGACCCTCTTCCTCAGATTTGGGTAGCCAATGCTATCTAGTTATGCTTTTTCTATGCTTAATTGGTGTAGAGAATCTACGATCCTTTTGTACGTTGAGTTTGCTGCTTTAAATGTAGTGAACAGCATTGTTGCTTCAGCAAATTCTGCGTATTCTTCATAGTTCATTTTGTTTGTGTCTATATTAATACATTCATTGCCGTCCCATTTAAATATATTCATTATTTTATCGAAGAATAGACCATGAGGTACTAGAGTCATCCAGTTGTTTGGTGCAGCGCATATTTCTTCTATGAAAATGTGGACGTGCTTAGTGGCTACATCACCGTCCTGTGCGATTTGTTCTTGTGTGCATCCTAAAAGAACGACTTTTAATTTGATATTTCCTAACATATTTTCTAGTTATTTATGGTTTGTAACATTGTTTCGAACGATGCCTCTATGGAGTCTAAAGCTATACTGTCAAGTACAGACCCTAGGCATGATTTGTTTAATAATCTGTTTTCTTTAAATTCTTCCTTGAGAGTTTCTTTGTCTATTCTCACCGCAGCGAGTGATTCTCTAATTGTAATCTCGTTGTATATGGGAGCATTACGTTGTCCCTTGAATCCTTTAATCATAGCGTTGATTTACTTGTTATTTACTGATTGATATTTGCTTTACGCACGGATACTCCACCCCTTAACAAAAAAAAAGAGTGAGGGTTTCCCCCCACTCAATAATAATATTAAACAGTTTCGATCACGTAATCTTGAATCGCTGGACCATTGTAGTCTTCTTTCTTGCCTGAAGCAATCAAAGTTCTGTAGTCAAATTTGATCTCTGGTTTCTCAGTATCAACCATATCCGCAAATGCTTTGTAAGCGTATGACGGGAATAACACCTCACCTGAAGTCACGTCTTTACGATCTGTCGAAGATACAACCTTAAACGCCTCCAACAATGTGATTTCATCGTCACCTTCTTCACCTGTAAACAATTTACCATTTGTCACCTTGAAGCGGCTATACGCCGTCATCGTAATGTTTCTACGCCCATCTTCTGTCTCACATGACAGGATATGAGTCCCGAATTTTTGCTCACCCGTAGGTTCATTTTTTACTACATCGATAACTGTCACCAATCCTGGCTTCAAAATTGCAGTGTCTAAACTTGTTGCTGCTGCTCTCTTAAGGAAATCTGCTTTACTGTACTTCATAATCTTTATGTATTTTAATATGTAAACCATGAGGAACATCCCCACAGCAAGAAACAGCGAGGCCGAAAGGAAGACTACGGACGCAGGGAAGACTACGGCCACGACCTCGCTGGCAATGTTGTTTTAGAATTCTGTTAATATTGAAGTTGTCATTTTACCTGTGTGAATATCTAATTCACGGCCAAGCACAGTTATGAACTCGGGCAAATCAAGTTCATCACCACCCAGGTCTTGTATAAGCTCACACCCGACTGGTGTAAGTCTTGTGTAATCGTAGAGAGATATCAACACGATATCAATTTTCTCCCCACAAGCGAAATGCAAATCACTGGATTCCACAGTACGCCCTGCTTGGTTTATACGTGTTGTTGAAATTACATTCACTAGTTTCATTCTTGATCCTTTCGGCACTAAATTTAAATTTATCATAACTTTTTAGTTTATTGGTTTATTATGGTAATTCTTCAATGCCAACGCCATGATGGCAATTGACATTGTAAGTACAAACACTAGGAATAGGTGAATAAGGTTGCTACTAGGTTTTGATAGTAAGATTGCACAACAAAGGATGTTAATGCCCATAGGCAGGGCTATCAATATGTTAATTAAACTTTTCATGGTCTTTAGTTTAAATAGTGCGACGTTCACTTGGCTATTGTGCCACACTTTTTACCCCACAGCTCAGGGATTAATATTAAATAACAGAGTTGTCTTTCAACTCCGAGTAAAAGATTCCAGTATAACCTTGATCTTCTACAATGTTCACATACCCGTTTGGTGTCATGAACCAAGACACACCTTCAACACTCTCAGCCTGTATTCTTCTACAGGCCATCTTTACTCTGTCTACTTCTTCTTGTAGAGCAGTTAAACTTTGACCCTGCATTTCTGAATCACACCACACAGTGTCTTCATCTATGGAAAATCCATACTCTAGAGCTGCAGCTATCATAGCCGGCTCAGCTTTTGTTTCTTTCACTAAAAATTCGTTGTTCATAGCGTTTATTTTATTTACGTGTTAACATGTCTGCGATTCTTATGTTTCGGTAGAATGATTTTGATTTTATTCCTTCTTCTACACACTTGAAGAACTTTTCTTCAGACTGTTCTTCCTTTAATGTTTCAAAATACCATGATATTAGGTATCCTAAATCACTTTCTGGCACCTCATGATGCTTGCAATCTCCTATAAATTTCAATTGATTATCCATATTATTCATATTATTTACTTGTTTCTGACTCCATTATTGACTTTAACTTATTCCACAAAACTGTGGTTCGGTCCAGGGTAACATTGTCTTTGTGACGCACTGTTACGAAGAAGTTTGGGTTCTTCGCAAGCGCAAAGCTAGTGCTAAATTCAATGTTTAACACTTTTTTCTTCTTTGTGATTCTTTTTCTTTTGCTCATCTTAATATATATTATTGTTTGTTTGGTACTCTCTTCCATCAATACTCCACAGCATTGAGTAGTTTCCGTCATCATCGCAACGTGTTTGGCCTTCAAACACAGGTGTTTCTGATATTGAGTATAACTCTGTTGGAGTTACAAGTGTTCTTTCTGGTGTTAACTTTAAATGTGCCATAATTTTTTTGTATTAATCTTCCGTTAATGTTATGTTCGGACGCATTACCACGTCCATATAATTAGCATACACCTCTGTGTAAGCCGCGAACTTACTCACATCCACAGGTTTATCTGTGAAGATTCGGTAACTGTTAGTGCCGAGGTCCAACACCTCTAGGCCTGCAACTGAATACAGAGCCTTAACTCGTGCATTCATACTTAAAATTAGTGTCATCATATTTATTTGTTTTATTTGTTTATAATTTACCTGTGTACTTATTCAGGAAATTTACTTCTATCCCGCGGTCTTCGAGCACCTTTGCACATCTTGTACATGGCGATAATGTACAATACATCGCACCACCTATAGCGCGTTTAAAATGCACTTTCTCATATTTTCTGATTGCAGTCACCTCTGCATGACCGCAGTAGTTCGGGTGGTGGTTATGACCTGTACTTTCCACACCATCTGGTGCTATGTAAAGCGCACCAACTCGGTATCTCTCATTACTTAATGTAGCTGCTTTAGCTACCTTTGACCATGTAATTTGGTCCTTATATTTACCACTGTTAAGCTTAGCGGTATAGTACTCTCTGGCTGCCCAGATATTCTTTTGGCTGCAGAATTGCAGTCCTTGTTGTTGAGTTCTTCTACCCTCAACAGGGTCTATGAAGAACTCTACCTTTTTCCCTGAGGGTAACTTATACGACTTTCTCAAGTCATATCTCCCTCTCGGCGCAAAGTCATAGATGATTCGACCACCTACGGATTTTAAAATTCTATCGCAGAACCCTAAGATCTGTTCAGATGCAATGATGCAATCTAGGTCGTTGCCAATCTTACCCTCCCCTGTGTGATGATACAATGATGTGCTCCCACACACCACGATCATATTAAATATGCCATTCACGACAGCATATTCTTTCTCTAATAATTCTTTAGTTTTCATAATCATAGCGTTTTTTTTTATTTAATTTAATAAAGCTTGGTTTTCAGTGCTTCTCAACCCCGGCTTACGGACACACTTCTAGTAATTTAGAAGTCTATTTCAACTTCCTCTGTAGAATCAGCTCCGAACGCGTTGTTCAAGAAAGATTCTACAGCGCCATCTGAGCCTCTTATACGAGCCCAATTAATGTATTTTGGTTTAGACGTATCATCAGTACGTTCACCATGTACCCATATTCCAGGGTACTTAGAGGTGCATTCTAAGCTAAAATAGCCCACGCCCACAATCTGTGTGGACATGAATACTTCGTCCCCTGTGGACGGGATAATTTTCTTTGTTCTAGTCGCACCTGGTGCTGTTAAGAACTCACGACATGCAATAGTTAAGTTTTTAAACTCTCTGTGTGACAAAGTTACACTTTTCGAAGCAAAATTATTATTCATAGCGTATTGTAGTGGTTTTACCTTTACCCCCACCTAAGGTTGTTTAACAATAACTCACACTCAAGTAGTGAGCACTTTATAGTACCGCCTGTGGAATCGAACCACAGCTAAGACCGTCACGGTAGAGCATTCTAGCTGTTGAAAAATATCTTCCCTAGTAACTCACTTTCTACAGTGAAGAAATTTGATTCTATGTCTCTCGACAATCCACCGTCAGACAGAAAATTTATTCTGTTTCTACCCTCGTACATTCTTAATTCTTCAGGATTTATAGCACCTTGGGCCACCAATATTTGCAGCCCTCTAATTACCAGTTTATCTGGTTGGCGTATAATTAAACCTCTTACTTCTAATCTGAGGTTATTTATAATGTCTAGCCCTAGAGATAACTGTAATTTATTCTCTATAGCTTGCACTTGTTTCAGCACTCTTTGATCTCTTTTTGTTTTTTCTGTTAATTTCATAATCTTTCTTATTTATTTATCTAATTTACATAAGTGAACTCCCCACACACGTAGGGAGTTCTATTTTTTTAACAAGTGATCTCAAACAAAGTATCATAACCACTCTCTGGATCCTGGACATTTCCATCGATATGCTCTATCGATTCCAAGGCGTTTCCAAACTCTTTTAATGTGATCAGACCACCGCCCAATCCTATGTTCCACAAAAATTCTAAATCCATCTCACCTTTAGGGATGAAAGTGTAGCCACCAGTTCCCATGGCTTTATCAGTTAATAAGATTCCACCTATGCCGAATCTCACATCGAATAAATTGTTGATAATATCATTACTCATAACGTATTGTGAAGGTTTATCTATACCACCTTCTAAGATGTTTACAAAATACTCACACTCAGGTAGTGAACGACCAAGCTATCTCATCAGTGCGGCTTGCTCAAAACCGCAGACCCCCCCGAAGAGGGTTTCGAAATTAATCTCTATGAAAGGCAAAATCACCGTGGCGGTGACCCACCACAGAGTCATCAATCCAACTCACCTCAAACGGCCCAACAATCACGGTCGCAAGACGACCACAATCGAAAGAAGAGCACGCCCAGAAAGACGACACAACAACACCACCAACTTTAACAACATATAACAACATAGCGAAACACGGCCAAAACACCACAAGGCGCACTCACACCGACACGAGTGAAGAAAGACGAACACAACGCGTGAACAACGGACAACAGAACCAAGCCCCATATCAAGGCGAGAGCAGCCGCAGGCTAGCGAACAATATACGCTATACTTACACAGACCACACAGACGACACGCACGCCCAGACGACGAAAGGACAACAGACCCAACCCGACACGCAAGACCAGCAAGGACAGAGGACGACCACAAAGTAAAAGAGCTAGCAAACGAGAAACCCCCAATATACTAGCGGATACTCCAGGACAAAGACCCCCACCCCCAAAACAGGCAAAACACACCAGGACAGGCGAACCCCCCGCGAGAAACGGGCAGGGCAGAAGACAACTATGGCCCAGACTCTCACTAGAACTCATCAGTTGCCAATAATATCTTTTTACTTAAAAAGTATGAGTTTTAGTCATATCTTGGGGGGATTCTTAACTATAAAAGAAAAATATGAAAAATTCAAAAAATTGCATCTACAGCATAACTCACAAAGAGACGGGGGGGAGTATATATAGGCAGGGCCAATTCTAATCTGTATCGGTGGGGGAACCACATATCTCATCTTTACAACAAAACACACCACAACGTAGGGTTGAGTTATTTGTTTGAAACATACGGGGTAGAAAGTTTTGATTTCGAAGTTATTATGGAAGACTTGCCTTTGGAAGAAATGGAGTTTGCGGAGGTGTTGGAGATGTCTAAAATACCCAAGGAAAACTGTCTAAATATGGCTGATCCTTTCGCTAGAAAGTACTACATAGTAGACTGGGAAATAAATGCAGTAAGTTCCATAGAGCTGTTTGATATATTGATGACCTACGGTCTGAGTAAAATGCGTTGGTGGCACGGGGTTATGAAACAGAAAAGTAGGGGGGTAGAATTGGATCAGTGGAAAAACTTATACAGAACCGAGGAAGAAGCTAATTTAGCTCTTTCACGTGTTGAAGTACGTGAAACTATTGTGGTAGAAAATGTGGAAACTGGTGAAAAAATAAAATTCGTTGGAAAAACTGCTGCAGCTTCTTTCGTAGGATTAAGCCCCACAGCTGTATCTCAACGTCTTAAAAAACAAAAAAGACAACCACAAGAGACTTTCTCGCTTTACACTTTATCAGAAGGTAGTTTTACAGGAGTAGTAGAAGAGAAAAAAATCTCCGGCTTTACAGATCACCACAAGTTAACCGCTAAAAAAGTGGTTGCTACAAAAGACGGGTTAGTCTTAGAGTTTAGAAGTATAAAATCAGCCGCAAAAAGTTTAGATATATACCCCAGTGTTATTAGAGATTCGATACGTAAAAATCGTACAGTAGCGAGTGGGGCTGCCGGCGGCACAATTTTCTCTTACTTGGAATAATGATATTGCACATGCACAAAAATACACACGGGGGGGGGAAGGAACACAGGCCCCAATTTTTACATACGGAGAAATATTACCTTACACCTATCCAGATTCTTTCTATCTTTACACCAAGAAATATAAGAAAATATGAGAATTAGTGTAGTTTCCGGCTTATTTTTAGTATTAGAGAAAAAAGATTTAGACGTAACTTTAACACAGATGCAGCTTACTTTAGCTGGTCGTAGGTTTGAGAACATCTACTACTCCTCAAATCTAAGTAAGGAGCTTGTCCTGCCAGTAGTGGATAAAATACACCGCTTATACTGGCACATGGCTATGAAAAATAAGGATATAACTGTAGCTACACCAGATATAACTAGTGCATCTGTCTCCCTGCTTGTTGTTAAAAAAACTGGTAGAGATTTTTTACCTGAGATGATGCTTATGGATAAGGATATATTCTTACTAAAACAAGCGGTAAATTTAGCTGTGGGTATGGATATAACAGAAGAAGAAAAGGAAAGTATAAATGTGATTTTGAGAAAAGTAAAAATATGAGAACTACAAGAACAAACTTATACTTCGATATGGAGTTTACGGGGCTACACCAAAACACAACACTTATATCTTTAGGTATAGTTTCAGAATGTGGAAAGACATTCTATGCAGAACTTAACGACTATGACGAGTCGCAAGTTGATGAGTGGATAAAAGAGAATGTAATCGACAAACTTAAATTTCATGCTCCAACTGAAGAAGAAGATGAGCCTT
>Ga0209702_10009107_pt1 | contig 11220 bp, 12 predicted proteins | sample FRY01_FD_187210 | JGI IMG/M metagenome (GOLD analysis project Ga0209702, IMG submission 187210) | Freshwater microbial communities from Lake Fryxell liftoff mats and glacier meltwater in Antarctica - FRY-01 (SPAdes) (version 2) | ecosystem: Environmental > Aquatic > Freshwater > Ice > Glacier... | reverse complement strand
AGACGTTTTCGATACGAATAGGCTGTGACCGGGCCGAAACTTCGGACATCGGGGACTCCTTGCAGACCAGACAGGCGCATCGGCGGGGCAATTGCGCCCTGCCGATGCTTGAAAAGTGTGGATTATCGGGTGATGAACGCGTCCCAGAGTTCCTGCACGGCTTGCCGGTTCTCTGCCCAGTAATCAGCGTCCGTGATGAACTGCACCGCAAGGTTTTCCGGTGCCGATGGGCTGATGGCCGTTTGCTCGTCTGTGATGACACCCAGATCAAAGGCCAGCGATGTCGTCGGACCGTAGTTGATATACTGCGGCATCTGCGCCTGCTGTTCGGGGGCCAGCATCATCGCCAGCGCCTGCATCGCCAGATCCTTGTTGGGCGCGCCCTTCGGGATCGCCAGACAATCCAGCGCCGCTGCTGCCTGATTATAGGTATATCTGGCGTTGATACCGTCCGCGACAACCGCATCAAGGCGGCCGTTCCAGATCGAGATCATATCGACCTCGCCATCAGCGATAAGCTGTGCCGATTGCGCGCCCGATGTCCACCACACGTCGATATGCGGCTTGATCTCTTCCATCTTGGCAAAGGCGCGATCCAGATCCAGCGGATAAAGCTCATCCATCGCTACACCGTCGGCAAGCAGCGCCAGTTCCAGTGTAGTCACCGGATTGTTCCGCAGCGAGCGCGCCCCCGGAAACTTTTCCACATCCCAGAAATCCGCCCAAGTTTCGGGCTGCTCGTCGGTGTAAAGATCCGCGTCATATGCGAGCACGGTTGAAAAGTAGATGATCCCCGCCCAAGCATCGGAATAGGCCGCAGGTTCGAACCCCTCGGTCGAGATGATCGAGTAATCGAGCGGCTCCAGAATACCTTCGGCCTGCGCTGCGGCACAATCGGCCAGACCCAGATCGACGATATCCCATGTGACCGCACCGGCGAGAACCTGTGCGCGCACTTCGGCAATGCCAGTCAATGTATCCTCGAGGATCGTGATCCCCAACGCTTCGGCAGTCGGCTCCAGAAGCGCCTTACGCTGGGCATCCTGAAATGCACCGCCAAAGGATGTGAAGGTGATCGTCCCCTCCGCCATAGCAGGCATCGGTCCAAAGCCTGCTATCAAAGCTGTTGTCGCTAAAAGTTTGGAAATTCTCATGATATCCTCACTGTTGGGTTTGAACTTGGTTGAAATTTTCTTATTATTATTTCAATATAAGCAAGTCAAAGTCAGGTTGTCAATAAAATGCTGAACCCGAAACAGGCTCCGGCCACACCAGCCAATCCCGATGCTGAAGAAGGCATCGGGCAGAAAATACGATTGCGCCGTAAGGTCAGAAACCTCTCTTTGCAGGAGGTCGCAGCCCGTGCGGACATCTCTATCGGTCTGCTCAGCCAGATCGAACGCGGTCTGACCACGCCATCTGTCAGGTCGCTCACCTCAATCTGCAAGGCACTGGAAATGCCGGTGGGCTGGCTGTTCGACCATTCTTCCGACAGTGCACCCGACAGCCCTCTTATCGTACGCCGCCATCAGCGCCGTGTGCTGGACCTTGGCGCGAAAGGCATGATCAAGGAGCTGATGACGCCCGACGCCTGTGTCGGCATCCAGATGATGCGGCTGGTGATCCGGCCTGGCGGGTCCACGGGGGGCACACCTTACAATCACCCCGAAGGTGCCAAATGCGGAACGGTTCTGTCCGGTGTTCTGGGGCTCGAGGTGGACGGCGTCGAACACCGGCTGGAACCAGGTGATTCCTATGCGTTCGACGCGACCAGCATGATCCGGTTCTGGTGCGTCGGATCGGAAGAAACTATCGTCATTTGGGTGGTCAGTCCCGCCGTTTACTGAACCTCGCCCCCTCAGCCTCGGAGACCGCCCCCATGATTGCCAACGAGATCGCGCCGATTGCCAACTCCCTGTGGTCGGCCACGGCCAATCCGACACCGTCCTGTCCGCCCTTGGCGGGCACCGAGGAGACAGAGGTTGCCATCATCGGAGGCGGCTACACCGGCCTCTCGGCAGCGCTGCATCTGGCTGAGCGCGGGATGGCCGTGACGGTGCTGGAATCCGAGACACCGGGCTGGGGCGCGTCGGGGCGCAACGGCGGTCAGGTCAATCCCGGCCTCAAGGAAGACCCCGATATGATCGAGCGCCAGTTCGGTGCCGAGATGGGCGGGCGGATCGTGCGGCTGGCAGGCGGCGCGGGCGATCTGGTCTTCGACTTGATCCGCCGCCACGACATTGATTGCGCGGCGGCGCAAACCGGCTGGATACAGCCTGTCCACGATGAAGCGGCGACAAAGGTCGTGCAGTCGCGTGTGGAGCAATGGACGCGGCGCGGTGCGCCCCTGCGGATGTTGTCACGGCAGGAGACGGCAAGTCTGCTGGGCACGGAGTCCTACCTTGGCGGGATGATCGACGAACGCGGTGGCACCTGCATCCGCTGAACTACGCGCTGGGGCTTGCCCATGCCGCGCAGAAAACGGGTGCTGTGCTGCACGGGCACAGCCGTGCCGTCAGGCTGGACAGCACCGCGAACGGGCATCTTCTGCACACGGCGCAGGGCAAGCTGACAGCCCGCAAGGTTCTGCTCTGCACCAACGGCTATACGGATGATCTCGTCCCGCCGATGCGACGCACATTGGTGCCGATCCGCTCTGTGCAGGTTGCCACCGTGCCGCTGAGCGAAAATATCCGGCGCACCATCCTGCCCGGCGGGCATTCGGCCTCGGACAGCCGCCGCCTGTTGCTGTATTTCCGGCTGGATCAGGAAGGCCGCTTTATCATGGGCGGACGCGGGGCCTATGACGAGAAGACAACCAAGCGGCAGATGGAGGCGCTGCGAAAGGCATCGCTGGCGCTGTTTCCACAGCTTGGCGATACGGAATGGTCCCATGCATGGGGTGGTTTCGTGGCGATGACAGCCGATCACTATCCGCATCTGGACCGTGTTGCCCCCGGCATCATGGCGGCAATGGGATATAACGGGCGCGGTGTTGCGATGGCGACGGCGCTGGGGCGTGTGCTGGCGGACTGGGCCTCCGGCACGCCTGAGGACCAGCTTGATTATCCGGTGACCGTGCCAAAGCCGATCCCGTTCCATTTCCTGCGCAAACCGGCGGTGAGCGCCACTGTCGCGTGGTATGGCTTGCGGGACCGGCTGGGGGTCTAACCGCTGCAAGGCCGGGTGGGGTGATGGCACAAGAGGCAGGCGCGGATGGCTGAGAAGGTGGAGATTGCCGTGATCGGGGCCGGTATCATCGGTCTGGCCTGCGCGTTTCGGCTGGCGCAGGCGGGGCATGAGGTTGTACTGATCGATCCTGACGCGCCCGGCGCCGGTGCGTCCTATGGCAATGCGGGCACGATTGCCGATTACGCTGTGATGCCGGTGGGCAGCCCTGCGGTGCTGCGTGATCTGCCGCGCCTGCTGCTTGATCGCAACTCACCTCTGGCGATCCGGCACGCGGCGATTGTGTCACTCGCACCCTGGCTGCTGCGGTTCGCGTGGCAAAGCCTGCCCGCCGCCACCGCACGAAACGCCGCCGCGATCGCGGCTTTGACAGGCGATGCCGCGAAGCTGTGGCAGGAGTTCGCCGCCGAGATCGGGGGACGGTCGATCCTGCAGCATCGCGGCGCGCTTTATTTCTACGAGACCGCCACGGCGTTCCGCGCCGCGCATGCCGATATGACGATGCGGCGCGGTATGGGGGTCAGCGTCGATCTTGTTGCCCCGCAAGAGGTCGCCGCGCTGGAACCCGCCCTGCCCGAGACGAAGGGCGGGGCGTTATTTCCCGATGCGGTGTTCATGTCCGATCCGGGCCAGATGGTCGCCGGCCTTGCACGGGCGGTGGGTGATCTTGGCGTGCCGCATCTGCGCCGCACGGTCTCCCGTTTGTCACCGCAGCCGGAGGGTATCCGGCTGTCCGGCCCCGGATTGGCGCTTCAAGTCTCCAAGGTGATCATCGCAGCGGGCGCGCATTCCAAGGAACTGGCGCGCATGGCCGGCGACCCTGTGCCGCTGGAGACCGAGCGCGGTTATCATCTGGAATGGGATATGCCCGCACCGCGCCTGTCGCGGCCCTGCTGCCCGACATCGCGCGGGTTTTATCTTTGTCCGATGAAGGGCCGCCTGCGGGTGGCCGGAACGGTGGAACTGGGCGGGCTGACCGCACCACCGTCGCCGCATCGCCTGAAACGGCTGGAAGAGGGCGCGCGCGCGATCTTCCCCGATCTCGCCGCGCCCGACAGAAGCTGGATGGGCTTTCGGCCCTCGATACCGGATTCAGTGCCGGTGATCGGTCCGGGCCGCGATCCGCGTGTGATCCATGCCTATGGTCACGGCCATATCGGCCTGACACTCGCGCCGGTCACCGCGCAGTTGGTAGCAGCGACAATCAAAGGCTCTCCACCCGATGCACGCCTTACCCTCTGCAGACCGTACCGTTTTTGAAGATTGTTTCCCTACCTACTCAATTGGGACTGGCCCGTATCACAAACTCAACTATTTCACCCTAATGGCAAGTTTTCATCAGCCTTATGATGGCGTGCTTGACCGACATCAAAACTACACACACGAACGGCGATGTGCTTGCCTGCAAAAAGTCCTGAGGCATTCACTCGTAACCGAAGTTTGATTAAGAATTGAGACGACCTCCTGCAATGCCGAGAAATCAGGGTTTGATGATCGTTGAATGTCCGGTCATTCGGTTTTCGCTCGTCCGCTCGCACCTGCAGCGAAGGTCCGATTTCCGCCCCTCGCGTCGGTTCTGCGCAAATCACTGCGCAAGACCGACAGCCCGTTGAGACTGGCGACGCTCGGTCGCTGCGCCACGCCTGAGTGGCCGCTTTGGCGAAACATGGCAATGGGGATGGGGATCCCGCGGCTCTTAGCTGACAGCCATGTCCTCTGCCATATTCCCCGTCTCCAGCGCCTCCATGAACCACTGCGGTCTACGCCCCCGGCCAGACCAGGTCAGCGCCGGGTTCTCAGGGTGCCGGTATTTCGCAGGTGCGGGCGCACGGGCGGTTTTCGTCTCATTGCCGACGAGTTCGGCCAGGGAGTAGGCCAGATCCCGGGCGAAGGCTTCCACTTTGGTGCGGGCTTCCGCCTTCTGCCGATCTTGATAGGTGGAGATCGCCTTGGCGACGTCCTTGCGGCATTTTCTTCAGTTTGCTGAGCGACAGTGCCTCGAGATCGAAATCAGTCATTGGTGCGATCCGTGTCCTGAATGTTCCGATTTGGATAGCCCGTCGCGGCAGGGGCCCGCAACTCCCGGCAGGCAAGGGTAGGGGTGGCGACAGATGGTGATCGTCATATTCGCCGCCAGTGGGGTGCTGGGCATGGGGTCAAGCAATCCCGATTGGCAAAATGACAGGGTCTGGTATGTGCTCCCCGCGCCTCTCTGTCTCCTGTGCCATCCCTTCGACTGACAATCCCCTAATCCCGTTCGGTCTCCTGCGCGCAACCCCACGTCAGTCCGGGCCGAGTTGGCCGCCTTTGGCGTCCTGCCCGCACCACCCCGGTCTTTTGGGGGTTTCCGGCGTCCATGCTGTCCACCGTGCACGCCTCACCCGACGGGCTTTTTCAGGGTCTTGTCGAAGGGACGGTCCCGAAGACAGGAAACACAGGAGCTTATCATGCAGAACATCGTCATCCTCGCCGGCAACATCGGTCAGAACCCCGAAGCCCGCACCACCCAGGGCGGCACCCAGATCACCAACTTCAGCCTCGCCACCTCGCGCCCCCGCCTTGGCACCCGACGCCCCGGTGTTCTGGATCGTGCTGACCATGTGCGGCCCCGTCCTGCTCGCGATCGGCAACCTCTATCGCACGCTGCGCTGGCCCTAGGGCGAGACCGCCGATGCGCTGGCCCCTGGAATGCTGGTCGCCGCAGCGGCGATGTTGCTTCTGGCGGGCGCCCTGCCCAACTTTACGCTCGCTCTGCCGACAGGGACCGCGCTCCCTTACCTGCTCGTGGCGGTTCAGACCGCGTTGTTCGCCGGTCAGTTCCTGCTTCTCTTCACGCTCCAGAAGGTTGGCGGGCCGGTCCTTCTGAGCCTGCTCGGAGCGGTTGGCGCGATCGTCGGCGTGCCAGCGGCGATCCTCCTCCTCGGCGAGACGCCTCCCGGCGGCCTGATCTACGCAGTGCCGTTGATCGTCGCGGGTGTCGCCTTGGTCAGTTGGGGCGGAATGAAGCAGGAAAGGGTAGCGGCATGAGCGATGCTCACGAAGGACGACGGGAGGTCATGCCCTCGGGGCTGGTGATCGAGAACCCCTCCACGATGCACGATCCGGCACCGCTGGCCTACTCGCAGATTGCGATCGTCCCGGCAGGTGAGCGATGCAATTGGTTGAGCGTTTTGTGGAGAGTTGCCGTTCCTTCATGCGCCTCCCATTTTGGGTGCGGTTTTGGCTGCCGTTTGCTTTGGGGGGCGTCAATCTGGCTGCGTTTTTCCTGACGCATACCCCCATCGGGTATTGGGTGGCGTAGTGCACGGCGTTTGTTCTACTGGTCAATGGCACCATTATTCTAATGCAAAGAGGATGGGGAAAGCTCCTCGCTTTGCCCCACCTCATTGTCTGGATACCGCTCCTGACATTCGTGCTTGTTCGTTTCGCCGACCCTGACGTCTCTTCAACCGAGTTTACTACGGAGTTGCATTGCTGACGGTAAACGGGATCTCCGTCGTCTTTGATATCGCAGACACGTGGCGCTGGGTTAAAGGCGAAAGGGCCGTGGCGTAAAAAAGTGCGCACAAGCCAAATATGAAGGTTCAGGTTCCCTCTGGCAAATTCGAACGGAGAAACTGGAAGAGGTAGGGTGAGGTGAGAGGTGCTTTTACGTGACGGCATCGCGATATGACCAACTTCTGGCGTTACGGCCGCCAGCGGATCGTTTTCATGATGTCCCAACTTCGACTGGCTGGTGGTCGTCAAGATTGTTCATTGGCCTGAACAGACCCGGCGTAGATCCAGCTTCATTGAAGTAATAATTTACGCCCCAGAGACGGTTCGACGGCAGTCGCGTTCCCTCCGCCACTCGCCCTTCAGAAAAGTTTCTCCCAGCCGGGTCGCGACCAGAATTTCCCGTTGTTTTCGAGGGTTATGCGGGTTGGGCTGTTAACCGGCGTCGGTGCCGCAGTAGCCGGAAGTGTTCTCTCCGGGCTGATATTCTCCGGACCTGTTAACCGCACCCATTCCGGTTCAGTGTGACAACACATTGGAGAAAAAAGGAAATTTCTCTTGGATCGAATGATGGCGTTTGCAAAACCATTCCCATCGAGCGCACGACTGGCGTCGGAAAAAGCGGTCTAGACCAAGTAGTCAGCAGCTGCTTCACTCTCGTACAGAGCCTTGATTGAGGTGGCGGAGGAGATCGCAGAACGGGTGCTTTGCTCCATCAGGTCCAGCACCCGGAACGTGTCACCGATCTTCGCAACGGCTTCGATGCGTCGATATTGGCCGCCGCAGGCTTCCGCATACCGACCCAGCCCCTTCAGCTTTGGTATTGCATCGCCAAACTGGATACCGTGAGGGTCGACGATGTCCGCAACAACCGAGCCATCCGGCAACTGACCGAAAAACACGAAATCAGGTCGGACGATTTTCGCCTCGTCTCCATCCGCATAGATGACGCCGAGCGAGTCCTGGCTTGCTCGAGACGGGTTGCGATACCACCCGACCGTGCCCGCTCGCGCCAGTTCGGCTTTCACGACTTCGCCTTCCCATGTGTTGAAGTCTTCGGGGAAGAGACCGTCCTCGCCACACAAGAGGTGCCTCTCGAAGCGCGGGAGGGGCGTCTCGGTGCCATTTGCTTCTCGAATTGATGTCGCCTGCATCCATGATGATGGTCGCGCGAGATCGACATCCATTGGATTGGCGCTCATTTCCCGGATCTGGCGGTAAACATCTTGCCGTTCATCCGACAGGCTCTTGATCTCGACCCTGTACTTAGTGAGCCACTGGGTCGCCAGTTTCTCCGCCTCAGCATCAAGCGATTCCTTCACTTGCGGGATCAGGCCAAGCGCCGCAACCGTGACATGGGCATCGATCAACGCGCCTTCCAGGTCGTCGGGATCGCCTTCCAACTTTGCAATGTAGTCACTGAAGGTCGTCGCCAAGTCCGGACTGACAATGCGCCCCGCCCTGCGGTAGGCATCTTCGATCACCGCATAGTCCGCAATTTCGAGGAAGTCATCGAAGGTCATTTCCCCGACCTTCAGATCGGTCTTCAGGCTCTTGCCCTCGACTGTCATCACCGCTTTTCGCGACGCGGCGATCTCATCCTTGTAGCGCGCGCGGGTGCCTTGCAGCACCTTGTGCATTTCGGCATGGGCAAGTTTCCCGGCCTCGGCCAGCAGCCCGTCAGCCGCCAGTTCGTGGGCCAACGAAGTAAGTCGCTTTACCGGACGTGCCTGTCGCTTTGGCAGCGTTTGCGATGGCAGCGCCACAAGCTTTTCCCAAACGGCTTCCGCAATGCCGGGATTGGGCTTCATCTCCGCCGGGTTGATCAGAACACGGCGGCCGGGAAGGTCTTCACCCCCATCGCCACCAGACATCAGCGCCTTGGCAACGTCCGTGACCGACTGCTCGTCGAAGAATGGCAGCAGGCAGTCAACCGCATTCAGACGCTCGTTGCCAGGAATGCGGCGCGCCAGCGGCGTGCGAACCATACGACCAAGCAGCTGGGTGATATGGGTCTTGTCCCTGGCGGGCCGGAACGAAACCATTACCTCGGCTCTCGGACAATCCCAGCCCGTGCTGATGGCATCCTTTGCGATCAGCACCCGTACCCACGTCGACTCCTGCACCCGCTGGGGCGATATATAGGGCACCGTGTGCCGACCGAAGATTTGCGCGGTATGGTCGCCAAACACATGAGCCACCGCATCATCCGCCAAATCGGGCCACCGCTCGTAGATCGTGTCGAGCGATCGGCCAATGTCGTTGGGATCAGGGGTATTCGGCACCTGCAACACCATCAGCGGCAGGACAACGTTTGCATCGCTCTGTTGCTCAGCATAGGTCGCCCAGGCGGCTGAAATATCCTTCAACTTGTCGGTCCCACGACGCACGAGAACGGTATCGAACTGGCCCGCTTCCTTCGGAACGTCGAGGATGATCGTGTCTTTCAGCAGGCCCGAGGCTTGCACCTTGGCCGAATCCACGACAACATTCGGCAGGGTAGCGCGGCCCTGCATGTCCGTCATCGCAGCATTGAACCGTTCGACCGTGGCCGAGATGCCCAAGACGACGGGGATGCCCGGCACCGACCCCGACCCGTTGATCAGCCGCTTGACGATGGTGGTCTTCTCGCCCGCGCCGGTGGCCGCCCGCATCCCGCGATGCGCCTCGTCCAGCACCAGATACAACGTCAGGGCCGGATCATCGATTGTGTTCTGAATCGTGTCCCAGATCGTGAACGACCGCATGTCGGGCATGATCCGCATCTGGCCGTCCTTCTCGACGCCTTCGTCATCGGCATCGTGGCCACGAACCAGCAGGCTCGACTTGCCCAGCTTCTGAGTGTTCAGGAAATAGATCTTCCCCGCCTCCAGCGTTTCCCTCTGGAATGTGCTTTGAACCACGACCAGATCCGAAATCGAGATGCGGTCGGACGCCTCCAGAAGCCGGAATCGCGACTGCTCGTTCAGGGACGGATCGTCGCTGAACCAGATCACCACCGCGCCGGGATCGGGCTCGATGTCGTAATTGTCGTCGCCATGGAACAATGCTTCGAACACGGCTGCGGCCATCACGGTCTTGCCTGCGCCGGTCGTCGCGGTCAGCGAGAAGGCGTGCTTGTCCTTGTCTTCGCTCCAGCGACGCGAGGCCTTCTTGAGGTTGACCAGCACGTCCTTGACGGCTTCTTCCTGGTAATCTTTCAGCGTGAATTTCATGGCTTAGCGGCCCATCGCAAAACGGAAATTGGAGAGGTAGGACTCGTAGAGCCGTACCGGCTCGATGGTGGCGGGCAAAGCTCGTGCGACCGCCTGAAAGCGCCGGTCGTCGTCGGTGACGACATAGGCCACGCGCAGGCCGTCGGCGGCCAGGGCGGCGGCGCAGAACTCTGTCGTTCGATCCAGATCGACAAGCAGGCCATAGGTGTCTGCCACCTCCCAACCCTGCGCGGGCAGATCGTTGATGCGGCGACCTTCTGACCCGGCCCGCATCCACAGAAGCGGTGCAACGCGCCGGAAGGCGAGGTTGTGGCTGACGGCAACCGGGGCCTCATAGGTCAGCGTGAAGAACTCGGCGTTTTCCTCGAACCCTTCGGCCATCGGAAACTCGTCGGTCATTTTGTAATCGCCATCGATATCTTTTCCGTTTGGCATTCTGCCAGTAATGGCCGCCGCGATCCGGGGTTTTGTAATATAGTCGCAGATACCCCACTTCTCCCACTCCTGATCCCCAGGTCGCAGGCCGCTTCCACGAAGCGCAACTTGCTCAACAGCCCCAACCTCGTTGTTGGTAACGCAGATACACTGACGCCGGTGTCCATCCTGCTTGTTTAGCCGCATGACCGCGTGTGCGGTTGTCCCGGAGCCACTAAAGAAGTCCAGAACAGTAGCATTGGTTTTGTCTGCCAAGAACAGTCGCAAGCAGTCTTCAACCGCATGCAAACTCTTTGGAAACGGAAAAGAGCGCTCGCCCACGAGTTTTTTGAGCAGATCGGTCCCGTAGATTTCTGCATTGTGCGAAGTTCGATTCCACGTCGAGATTGGCATTTTCACCTTACTCGACTCATATCGAGCAACCACACTGCCATCTTTCGCACGATCAAACACCTTTGCCCGGCCGCTTTCGATATCTTCAATCCGTCCTGACGTCAGGTAGGAAATCTCGTATGTTTGTGATTTATCTGGCGTCTTTCGACCGACGCGAACATAGCCCTTGTTCAATAGGGATTGTAGAGATGGACCAGTGAGCCCCCAATTCATTTGAGTTCCATCGTCTCGAATGGGAAATACAGCGGAACATTCTGGCAAGCTAGGTGTCCCATCCCGGACGTTTGCCTTGACGAACGTCGTCTGCCATTGTTCATCGCGCGGGCAACGCTGCGCGAGTTGATCGCGGGGCTGCAAGCCCGTGCGACGGGGGAGACAGCGCGATGATGTTATCTCTGCACAAGAACGCGACGACGACTCCGGCGATCCGGGCAAGGATCGCGGCCAGCGAGGAACCGGCTGCGGTGCTGGCGGGACGTTACGGGGTGACGCT
>Ga0209702_10009106_pt1 | contig 11221 bp, 12 predicted proteins | sample FRY01_FD_187210 | JGI IMG/M metagenome (GOLD analysis project Ga0209702, IMG submission 187210) | Freshwater microbial communities from Lake Fryxell liftoff mats and glacier meltwater in Antarctica - FRY-01 (SPAdes) (version 2) | ecosystem: Environmental > Aquatic > Freshwater > Ice > Glacier... | reverse complement strand
ACAACCACAACCTGGACAGCGCGCCCGATTTTTATGGCGACATCATCACCACGCGCGACTACCAGGACCGGCTCGACACGCTGGCGCGCGTGCGCAGCGCCGGGGTCAAGGTCTGCTGCGGCGGTATTGTCGGCATGGGCGAAACCCGTCGCCAGCGCGCCGGCCTGGTGACCGAACTGGCCAACCTCACGCCCTACCCCGAGTCGGTACCCATCAACAACCTGGTCAAGGTTGAAGGCACGCCGCTGGCCAACCAGGCCGATCTCGACCCGTTTGAATTTGTCCGCACCATTGCCGTGGCGCGCATCACCATGCCGACGGCACGCGTGCGCCTATCGGCAGGCCGCCAGCAAATGGGCGACGGCATTCAAGCGCTGTGCTTTCTGGCCGGTGCCAACTCGATTTTTTATGGCGACAAGTTGCTGACCACCGGCAACCCCGACACCGAAGCCGACGTGAACCTGCTGGCCCGGCTGGGCATGACACGCTCGGCACCCGATGCCAGGTAAGCACTCAAATTCTGGAGTACCCATGAGCCAAACTTCTAGCAATGCCGCCACGGCCTCTAGCGCCACCCCTTACGGCACCTTTCCCCCTTCATCGGCAAGCTCAGCGCGTAAACCCATCAGCCTGCCGCGTCTGCGCGAAATGCACAACCAGGGCGAAAAAATCGTCATGCTGACTGCATACGATGCCACCTTTGCGGCTGTAGCAGATAGCGCTGGTGTTGAATGCATTCTGGTGGGTGATTCGCTCGGCATGGTTTGCCAGGGCTTGAGCAGCACCGTTGGCGTGACGCTGGAGACCATGCGGCATCACACCGAATGCGTGGCCAATGGCCTGCGCCGCGCACAAGGCACAGCCTGGCTGATTGGCGATTTGCCCTTCGGCACTTACCATGAGTCAAAAGAGCAGGCCCTGCGCAGCGCCGTGACTTTGATGCAGGCGGGTGCCCACATGGTCAAGCTCGAAGGCGGCGGCTGGACGGCGGAGCTTGTGCGCTTTCTGGTCGAGCGCGGCATTCCGGTCTGCGCGCATCTGGGCCTGACACCGCAAACCGTACACGCCCTGGGCGGCTACCGCGTGCAGGGTAAAACCGATGAAGCTGCTGCTGTGCTACGGCGTGAAGCCAGCGCGCTGCAAGACGCAGGTGCCGCCATGCTGGTACTGGAGATGGTGCCCGCCGCACTGTCGCTGGAGATCACGCAACTGCTGACGCACTGCCCGACGATAGGCATAGGCGCTGGCAACGGCACGTCTGGCCAGGTGCTGGTGCTGCACGACATGCTGGGTATGAACCTGGGCAAAATGCCAAAGTTTGTGCGCAACTTCATGCAAGGCCCAGACAACAAAACTGCCAGCGTGCAGGGGGCCATGGCCGCTTATGTTCAGGCTGTCAAAGGCGGCAGCTTTCCGGATAATGCCGCCCATGCGTGGTAGCTAGAGGGCAGCAGAGAGCAACATGCACATCGTCCACACCATCGCCGAGCTGCGGGGCACGTTAAGTGGCTTCAAACGCCCATCGTTCGTGCCCACCATGGGCAACCTGCACGACGGCCACATCGCCCTCGTGAAACAGGCCAAGCCGCTGGGCGACGTAACGGTCTCAAGCATTTTCGTCAACCGCCTGCAGTTTGCGCCGAACGAAGACTTTGACAGCTACCCGCGCACGCTGGACACCGATGCCCAGCGCCTGGAGGCGGCTGGCTGCAATGTGCTGTTTGCCCCGCGTGAAAAAGAGCTTTACCCCGAGCCGCAAACCTACAAAATACACCCCGCGACCGACCTCGGCGACATGCTTGAAGGCCACTTCAGGCCCGGGTTTTTTATCGGTGTCAGCACCGTCGTGCTGAAACTTTTTTCATGCGTCTTCGCCGGTATGCCAAACGGCGTAGCAGCCTTTGGCAAGAAGGACTATCAGCAGGTCATGGTGGTGCGCCGCATGGTGCAGCAGTTTGCGCTGCCGATTGAAATACTGGCCGGTGAAACCCAGCGTGCCGACGACGGCCTGGCCCTGTCGTCACGCAACGTCTACCTCAATGCAGAGCAGCGGCTAGAAGCGACTGAATTGGTGAAGGCGCTGCGTGCTTTGAGCGTGACAGCCAAGGCCGCGCCCATCTCCAGCATCCCCGCCTTGGAAGCCCAAGCCATGCAAGCACTGGCCAGGCGCGGCTGGAAACCCGACTACCTCACCGTGCGACGCCGCGCCGACCTGATGCCGCCGCACGGCGTTGCTGACGAGCCACTGGTGGTACTGGGTGCCGCCCAGCTGGGCAGTACGCGGCTGATTGATAACCTGGAAATCTGAGTTGACGAACTGTAAGCCGCTATATTTTTAGTAGCTGGTCACGCCCATTTTTATTGATCTACAGACCTTTTTTCTCTAAAAAATAATGACTCGGCTCGTTCGAATGACGGCTGGAATAGTCATGCTACTTCGGCAGTCGGTTCGCGTTCCATCAGTGCGGCAACCGCTTGCGGTGGCGTGATCTTGCCGTCAAGCAAGGCGACTACGGCACTCGATATCGGCATCTCGATGCTAAGGCTTGCGGCGCGTTGCACCACGGTGCGGGCGCAGTACACACCTTCGGCCACATGGCCGAGTGACTCGACGGCCTGCGCCAATGTTTTGCCCTGCGCCAGTGCCAGGCCGACCTTGCGGTTGCGGCTCAAATCGCCCGTCGCCGTCAGCACCAGGTCACCCAGACCGGACAGGCCAGCAAAAGTCTCGGCACGCGCGCCCAGTGCCACGCCGAGGCGTGTCATTTCAGCTAGGCCACGGGTAATCAGCGCGGCCCGGGCATTCAGGCCAAGTTGCAGGCCATCACACAGGCCAGTGGCAATCGCCAGCACGTTTTTCACAGCCCCGCCAACCTCGACCCCGACGATGTCGTCATTGGCGTAAACACGCAGCGTGGAGCTGTGAAAGGCCGCGACCAGTGCTTCGCGCACATCGGCGTGTTCACTGGCGGCCACCAACGCCGTCGGCTGGCCGCGCGCCACTTCTTGCGCAAAGCTGGGGCCGCTCAAGATGCCCGCTCTTAAATTAATAGCTACCTGCGCCCGTATTTCATGCATCAGCAAGCCATAGGGTGCATCAACCGGGGTTTCAAAGCCTTTGCTCAACCAGGCCACGGGCACGTTGACCTGCCGCAACCCTTGCAACATGCCGCGCACACCGGATACAGGCGTGGCGATGATGATGAGGTCTTGCCCCTGCACAGCATCAGCGAGGGTTTTGTTGCCGCCTCTGAACTTGAGGCTGTCGGGCACAGTAACACCCGGCAGGTAGCGAGTGTTGCTGCGCGTGTTGTGGATGGAGGTCATCAGCGCTTCATCGCGGCCCCAGAGTGTGACCTGATGCGCGATGAGTTGTGGATTGCTGCGGTGGCTGGATGCAGCGCTGATGGCCAGCGCCGTACCCCAGGAACCGGCACCGAGGATGATGATTTTCATGCAGCGATCAATGCAGGGCAAGCCATCATATCCACCGGCTTAAACGATGATTTGTGGCGCAGCCGGGGCGGTTGCAGCGGCGGCGGCCTGGGCCTGCTGCTGCTCGTACATCGCCTGGAAGTTAATTTCAGCCAGATGTACAGGCGGAAAGCCGCCGCGCTGGATAACGTCTGCCACGTTACCGCGCAGGTAGGGGTAAACAATTTGCGGGCAGGCGATGCCGAGCACGGCGTTCATCTGCTCGGGCGGCATGTTGCGCAGCTCAAAAATGCCGGCTTGCTTGGCCTCGACCAGAAACACGGTTTTGTCACCAATCTTGGCCTGCACGGTGGCAGTCACCACGACTTCGAACATGCCTTCAGTCACCGGAGCGGCTTCAACACCGAGTTGGATGTCAACCGCAGGCTGCTCCTGATTGAGTAGGATGTCGGGCGAATTCGGTTGCTCCAGCGACACGTCTTTGAGGTAAACGCGCTGGATCTGGAAAACGGGGTCAAGAGCGGCTTCTGCCATGGGAAACTTTCGGATGATTATTTTCGGGAAATGATGGCCGTTCACAAGACGAATCGAGCGGGCATGGGCGAATTATCTCAGGTGGCGTCTACCCGGCTTTTATGCAGCATTCAGCAAAGGCATCAAGCCGCCCTTGGCATCGAGAGCCAGCAGATCATCACAGCCGCCCACATGGGTGGCACCAATGAAAATCTGCGGTACGCTGCTGCGGCCGGTGATCTGCATCATGGTCTGGCGCTCGTCGGGCCGCAGGTCAATGCGGATTTCGTTGAGCTCTGCTACGCCGCGTTGCTTGAGGAGTTGCTTGGCATGGATACAGTAAGGACAGCTGCCGGAGGTATAAATTTTGACGGTTTGCATTCGTGAATCTCGTGAAAACGTGGGGTAAAAATCAGGCTTGAGAATCAAGCCTTGGCCAGGGCCTTCTCAACCGGCAGGTTGGCCTCTTTCCAGGCCTTCAGTCCGCCGCCCAGAGCCTGGACCTGCTCATAACCGAGCTTTTTGGCCACAGCCACAGCGCGGTTCGCCCTGGCACCGGTAGCGCAGACCAGAATCAGCGGCAAACCCTTGTTTTTGACGGCTACAGGCAGCTTTTCTTCAAGCTGCGAAAAAGGCACGTTTTTAGCACCCCCGACGTGGCCCGCCTCAAATTCGTCTGCTTCGCTGACATCAATGACAACGGCTTTTTCACGGTTAATCAGTGTCACGGCACCGCTGGCGCTCAAAGCCCCGGCGTTCATGCCGCTGGCAATCATGGGCCAGGCCAACATCCAGCCAGAGGCCAGGGCAACGGAGATCAGCATCCAGTTATCAATCAGAAATTTCACGTTTAAGCCTTTTAAAATTTTTCGACCAAGCCAGTGATTTTAGAATGCTGGTGTAACTTTGCCTTTTTGTCCTGATTTAGCCCTCATATTTAGCCTTGTTCCTGTCAATTTTCATCTTCCAAAATGCACAAACTTGTACTCATACGCCACGGTGAATCAACCTGGAATCTGGAAAACCGCTTCACTGGCTGGACCGATGTGGATTTGACCGCAACCGGCGTGCAGCAAGCCAAAACCGCCGGCAAACTGCTTAAAAACGAAGGCTATGACTTTGACGTAGCCTACACCAGCGTGCTCAAGCGTGCCACCCGTACGCTGTGGCATACGCTGGACGAGATGGACCGCACCTGGCTGCCCGTAGTGCATAGCTGGCGGCTCAATGAGCGGCATTACGGCGGTTTACAGGGGCTGAACAAGGCCGAGACGGCCAAAAAATACGGCGAAGAACAGGTGTTGATCTGGCGCCGCAGCTACGACATACCACCGCCCCCCATGGATGCCAACGATGAGCGCAGCGAACGCGCCGACCCGCGCTATGCAAAACTACAAGCTGGGCAAGTGCCTTTGACCGAATGCTTGAAGGACACGGTCGAGCGTGTCATGCCCTTCTGGAACGAGGCCATGGCACCCGCCATCAAGGCTGGCAAGCGTATCGTCGTTGCGGCCCACGGCAACTCGATACGCGCGCTGATCAAATACCTTGACGATGTGTCTGAAGCCGACATTGTTGGCCTGAACATTCCCAACGGCATTCCGCTAGTTTACGAGCTGGACGCGGCGCTCAACCCGTTGCGTCACTACTACCTGGGTGACGCGGCTACAGTAGCAAAGGCGACTGCAGCGGTGGCCGCGCAGGGCAAGGCCTAATAGAGTTTTTGGGGTCAGCGCCCAAATTCGCCGAGCCTACGGCTCGCCCAAAGGGCGCGGTGCGATGCACCGCTGCGAAATTGGTGTCTGACCCCAATAACTCGCGAGGTCTAAGTCCGACAGGCTGCTAGGTGTATATTGTTCTTGTGCTGGTTGGGCAAAAATTTTGCTTACCATTCAAGTCAGAATAAAATCGGTTCAACCAAAGGTTTCCTCATGCGTCAAGCTATACGTCAAAAACTGAAAATAGCAGGCTGGATTTCAATCGGCGTAGTGGCCGGCGCCCTGACCACCGTGCAACTGCAAGCGGTTGCACGCGGCGGCCTGGCTCCTTTGCCACTGGAAGAGCTGCAACAGCTGGCAGCAGTTTTTGGCATGGTCAAGTCTGATTATGTGGAGCCGGTTGACGAGAAAAAACTGATCTCTGATGCTATTACAGGCATGGTTGCGAGCCTTGACCCACACTCGGCCTACTTTGATAAAAAGTCGTTCAAAGAATTTCGCGAAGGCACCAGCGGCCGCTTTGTCGGCGTTGGTATCGAGATCACCCAGGAAGACGGCCTGGTCAAGGTGGTGTCGCCCATCGAAGGCTCGCCCGCTGACCGGGCCGGCCTCAAACCCAATGATTTGATTACCAAGATTGACGACACCAACGTCAAGGGCCTGTCGCTCAACGATGCGGTGAAAAAAATGCGTGGCGAACCGCGCAGCAAAGTGGTGTTGATGATTTTCCGCAGAGACGAAAGCCGTACCTTCCCGGTGACCATCGTGCGCGAAGAAATCCGTACCCAATCGGTGCGCGGCAAGGTCGTTGAGCCCGGCTATGCGTGGATTCGCCTGAGCCAGTTCCAGGATCGCACGGTGGAAGACTTCGCCACCAAAATAGAGCAAATTTACAAGCAGGAGCCCAACCTCAAAGGCTTGGTGCTGGACTTGCGCAATGACCCGGGTGGCCTGCTCGATGCAGCGGTTGCGGTTTCTGCGGCCTTCCTGCCTGAAAACGTGACCGTGGTGTCTACCAACGGCCAGCTTGCAGAAAGCAAGTTTGTCTACAAGGCCGCACCAGAGTTTTACCTGCGTCGCAGCGGCAATGACCCCCTCAAACGCCTGCCTGCCGCGCTGAAAACCGTGCCACTGGTGGTGCTGGTCAATGAAGGTTCAGCCTCTGCCAGCGAAATCGTGGCCGGTGCCCTGCAAGACCACAAACGCGCCATCATCATGGGCAACCAGACCTTCGGCAAGGGCTCGGTGCAAACTGTGCGGCCGCTGGGCCCGGACACCGGCATCAAGCTCACCACGGCACGCTACTACACGCCTAGCGGCAAGTCGATTCAGGCCAAGGGCATAGTCCCCGACGTGATGATTGATGAAACGCTTGAAGGCAGCCCTTTTGCCGCCCTGCGCACCCGCGAGGCTGATCTTGAAAAACACCTTAACAGCGGCCAAGGTGCCGAGGTGAAAGACGCGAACCGCGAAAAGGCCAGAGAAGCCGCCTTGAAGCGCCTTGAAGAAGATGCCAAGAAAACGCCCGAGCAGCGCAGGCCGCCGGCGCTGGGCAGCGACAAGGACTTCCCGTTGCTGCAAGCCATCAACCAGCTCAAAGGTCGCCCCGTCATCATCAGCAAAACGGCGACAGTTGAAGACAAGAACGAGAAAAAAGAGAATTGATGGTTAGCAGGGTACCTCTAGAAATTCAGCTTTTCAGGATGAAGTGCTAGGCGGACGGAGCGCAGCAACCGCAACGTACTTCAGGTACGTGAGGATTGCGAGTACCGCCCAACGACGCAATTCGCCTGAAAAATGAATTTATAGAGGTTCCCAGCAGTGAATGACGACCAGTTACTAAGATATTCGCGCCACATTCTTCTCGACGAAATAGGCATCGAGGGACAAACTAGGCTGCTCGCCTCACACGCCCTGATCGTGGGCGCAGGTGGCCTTGGTTCACCGGCTGCCCTGTACCTTGGTAGCGCAGGCGTAGGCCACATCACAGTGGTCGATGACGACCGGGTCGATGCCACCAACCTGCAACGGCAGATTGCGCACAAACTCTCGGGTATCGGGCTGTTCAAGGCCGAATCCATCAGGCGGGCGATAGCCAATATCAACCCAGATGTGCAGGTCACCAGCGTGACCACGCGCGCTGACGACGCGCTGCTGGGCGAGCTGGTACAACAAGCCACCGTGGTACTCGACTGCACCGACAACTTTGCCACCCGCCATGCCATCAACCGCGCCTGCGTCAAGCACCGCACGCCGTTGGTATCAGGTGCGGCCATCCGCTTTGACGGGCAGGTGAGCGTCTATGACCCGCGCAATGAAGTCTCACCCTGCTATGCCTGTGTCTTCCCCGAGACCGAACTGTATGAAGAAACCCGCTGCGCAACCATGGGCGTTTTTGCGCCGTTGGTGGGCATTATTGGCAGCACACAGGCGGCGGAAGCCCTCAAGCTGCTGTGCGGTGTGGGTGACACGTTGGCGGGCCGCCTGCTGATGCTGGACGGTCGCAACATGGGATGGAGTGAAGTCAATATGCCACGCCATGCAGCGTGCAGCGTGTGCGGCACGGGTGGCCAATAAAAAATCCGGCCTTCAGGTAGGAAACATCCTACAAGGATACTGAGGTGATGCTGTCAGAATAGCCATCAATGTGCGGATACATCGAGAAACAAATAAATTGAACCACTTTTGTTCGTGATCGGCGCGCGTTGGCACCCATCTGAAAGTTATGAACCCCAACCGGATTTGAGCAGTGAGACTGAAGACCTACATCGTCGAAGACAACCCGACCATTCGAGAAAATCTGATTGCAACGCTTGAAGAATTGACCGACGTTGAGGTTGCCGGGACAACAGACAACGAAAACGAGGCCAAAGTCTGGCTGAACGACAGCCAGAACGTCTGGCATCTGGCCATCGTCGATTTATTTCTCAAACAGGGCAGTGGCCTGGACGTTCTGCATGCTTGCAGGGAACGCAGCCCGCAGCAAAAGGTGGTGGTTCTCAGCAACTATGCTACCGCCGACATCCGCAAGCGCTGCGCTCAACTGGGGGTAGACGCAGTCTTCGACAAATCCAACGAAATTGATGCGCTACTGGCCTATTGCGTGGAGCAAAGCGGCAACCACGCAGACCAACACATCAGCGCACAATGATGTGGGTTTTTGGGGTCAGAGCCCAAATTCGCCGAGCCTTTGGCTCGCCCGTAGGCTGCAGTGCTTGCACTACAGCGAAATTGGTGTCTGACCCCAATAACCCGATCAAAACCCGTGCAGCCTGATACCGCAACCAGCACAGTGACAGCGCGTTACACGCGCTCAATCAATCAGCTTGTTTTTCAGCGCATAGTAAGTCAGGTCGCTGTTGGAAGCCAGACTCATTTTTTCCATCACACGGGTTCGGTAAGTGCTGACGGTTTTGACGCTGAGAGACAGCGTCTTGGCAATATCACCAGCAGTCTCGCCCTTGGCGAGTTTGAGGAACACCTGAAACTCTCGCTCCGACAACTGCTCATGCGCAGCCATGTCGTTGGGCCGGTTCAATTGCCGCGCCAGCAGTTCTGCTACCGTCGGCGTGATGTAGCGCTTGCCAAGAGAAATCACACGGATCGCGTCCACAATTTCCGACGGGTCGCATTCCTTGTTGAGGTAACCGCTGGCACCTTGCCGGATCAGGTTGACGGCGTAGTGCTCTTCCGGGTAGCCGCTCAAAATCAGGATGCCCACATCAGGTGCCTTGGCACGGATCATGGCCAGCGCGTCAATCCCGCTTTGGCCAGGCATGGACAAGTCCATCACGAGAATGTCGAGCTCGACATTGCGCACCAGGTCTATGGCTTCGCGGCCACTGCTCGCCTCACCCACCACGCGCAAGTCCACATGGTCGGAGAAAAATTGTTTAAGCCCCGATCTGACGATGGCATGGTCGTCCACAATTCCAATTTTGATCATGTTGCCGTCTTTCGGGCTAGGTTAGGGATGAGGCGGGGGTTATTGGGGTCAGACACCAATTATTGTCGAATATCTCAAAAACACCACAACAAAATATTCAACGTATCGTCAACATGAAAAATTTCGCCCTTCCAAAAATGGCCCTCCGTCTGCCGCTGCCGCTGGCGGTGCTGGTTGCTGCGCTGCTGATCTTCGTCAACGAGGCCGCTTTCCAGGGATCCAAGGCCGCGATAGTGCAAATTTCGGATGCCCAAAATACCCGGGGGGCGATTAACAAGTTGCTTCAGCAAATGCTGGACGCTGAAACCGGTCAACGTGGCTATCTGCTCACTGGCGATGAGCGCTACCTCAAGCCGTACAACCTGGCAATGGCAGACCTGAACCAGAATCTGGATGCGCTGCGATCAATTATTTCAGCACAACCAGATGAACTTGCTGAATTTGCGCTCATATCGCGAAATGTGTCGCGCAAACTGGACGAGATGGACTTGACGATACGCATGCGCAAGGACGGCAAAACCGACGCCTGGAAGTTTGTGTTGACCACAGACGTGGGCAAGCAGCAGATGGACGCGATACGCGAACAGGGCAACAAATTGGCCGCCATCAGCATTCAAAGGATGGAACAGGGGCAGGCCAAGATTCATCAGTCGTTGCAGCTGTCGCGCATCGGCATCGCCCTCATGGCTCTTGGCGGCTTGCTGATTTTTTACAGGTACCTCAAGCAGACGCAATCCCTGTTCGAATCCGGCAAACGCGAGCGGGATCAGCTCGATTTGCAGGTTAGGGAGCGCACCGCCAACCTGGCCGAGCTGGCGACGCACTTGCAAAATGTGCGGGAAGACGAACGCGGACATCTGGCGCGCGAGCTGCATGACGAGCTGGGCGCGCTGTTAACCGCTGCAAAACTCGATGTGGCCCGGCTCAAGTCGCGCCTGCCGCCAAACCTGCCCGAGGTGCTGGAGCGCCTGGCGCATTTAACCAACACGCTAAACAGCGGCATTGCCCTGAAGCGTCGCATTGTTGAAGACCTGCGGCCATCGTCGCTGACGCACCTGGGCCTGGTGGCATCGCTTGAAATTCTGGCACGCGAGTTTGAGGAACGCTCTGGCCTGTCCATTACCACCGATCTTGAACAGGTCGAGCTGGGCGGTGCCGCCCAGTTGACCGTGTACCGCCTGGTGCAGGAGTCGCTGACCAACATTGGCAAATATGCCGAGGCGAGTCAAATCGTCATCAGCCTGAAAAACATGGAGAGCCACATCATCATTGAAGTCCATGACAACGGCAACGGTTTTGATGTCGGCGAGGTTGCACCCAACAACCACGGCCTGACGGGTATGCGGCACCGGGTCGAAGCGGGCGGCGGGCGCTTGACAGTGACCAGCGAAAAAGGTAGTGGCACCCGCATCTATGCGGTTTTACCTAAGACGGCCTGATCGCGGGAGTTTTGGGGGTCAGAGCCTTCCTACGCCGCATAGTTAGTCGGGCCTGCAATATTCAAATCAGGCGAACGCAATGGCCGAAGCCGGCGCCGACCAAGTCAATCTAGCCGCAATAGACCGCATCAATGCGGCCACGCGTTGAGCATACGTTGATTTGACCTTCT
>Ga0209702_10009103_pt1 | contig 11226 bp, 10 predicted proteins | sample FRY01_FD_187210 | JGI IMG/M metagenome (GOLD analysis project Ga0209702, IMG submission 187210) | Freshwater microbial communities from Lake Fryxell liftoff mats and glacier meltwater in Antarctica - FRY-01 (SPAdes) (version 2) | ecosystem: Environmental > Aquatic > Freshwater > Ice > Glacier... | reverse complement strand
TCTCTGCACTTGAAACGGTTATAGTGTAGGTGTCTGCTTCTACTTGCGCCTTATACTCTCCGCCGTCCCAATAGGTGCTCTGACCGAAGAACTCAAACATACTTTTCCAATCTGCATCTTTACCTCCGAGGATTTGGATAAGCTCGGTGCCCTTGCGAATCTCTGCTGTTACATCTTTTTTGGAGTCCTTTGCATACGGCATGAGTATGCCGACATAAAGATCAAGTGGCGCGGTGGCGTTTACGGTATAGGTGTGAGGCGAGCCGGTAAGCGTGCCGTAGTAGGCCTTGGAAACTGCTGGATCAACCACGGTAATCTCGCTCGTCTCGACGAGGCGTGGCTGGTGAGCGGAAGCGGGTGAAGGCAAGACAAATACCCCAATGGCGAGGAATGAAAATACTGAAATTGTGAGTAACTGTTTTTTCATAATCTACAGGTTAGTATAAGAAATTTTCAACTTTTAGTCAAACAAAAAGAGGAGCAAATGGAAAAGGAGGGTGAGAAGCGTAGCTTCGCAAGGCCGGAGCACTGGTGCGAGGCGGGGTAGCGGAATTTTCCAGCAGGAAAATATCCGTGACTTGGGGAAGAATTTTCCATTTGCTCCGCTGGTTTCTTTTGGCGAATTGGGGGCGGGCATGTATGTATTATACTGCACTCTTGCAAAATAATGCAAGTTTTACTAATATGTATCTATGGCAACAGGAAAGAAACTTGGGGAAAACCTAAGAAAACTACGTTTGAAAAAGAACTTGTCGCAAGGAGACCTTGCGACGATTTTGAGCGTTGATCGGGCTTATATCAGCAACATCGAAAATGGTCGTATGAATCCAACTCTTTCAACATTGGAAAAAATAGCTAATGCACTGGGAATTTCCAGTAGCGAACTTTTAAAATAATTTAATAAAAAATATGTTAGATAATCTAAAGAAAAAAGGAATATTAAGGAGCATAGGGATAGTACTGGTGGGCGGTTTAGTAATATTGTTTTGGTGGCTCGGGTGGTTTTATATAGTGTTTTATATTTTAGGGTTGTATGGAGCTGTATATATTATCTCCTATCTTTTCAAGACAACCGCTATAATAAGTTTCTTGCTTGGTATAGGCGGATTTGTTTTATATGCTATTTCAGCCGTGGTGGGACTTTATTTACTGTATTCTGTTTTACAAATAATGTTTACTGGAAGTTTCTTGTTTGGTTTATTGCTCCTATTTCTTTTGGGAACATTCGGCGCGTTATTATACTTTATTCCAATGGCGATAGGGCTTGTTTTGGGCTACCCCTTAATATTTATGTCTGAAGATATAGAAAAAAGATTTCATTCCGAAAATGTTCCTATCAAGGATATAGATTAAAAATGGAACTAAACAAAAAGAAAAACATAATAGTTAGTATTGCCGCCCTCTTTTTGTTTGCGGCGTTAATAAGTGGGTGGCCTTATGGGTTTTTTACGCTCTTGCGGTTTGTTGTCTTTGCAGCTACTGCTTATGTCGCATGGATGGCTTACGAGCAACAAAAAGAAAAATGGGTTTGGATTTTTGGATTTCTTGCTGTACTTTTCAATCCATTTTTCCCGATATATTTGAATCGCGATGTTTGGATGATTATTGATTTTATAACCGGAGTATTTTTGATAATATCAGCATTTTTATTGAAACTGAAAAATTAATCCAATATTTATGACAAAAATCGTAAAATTAAACACATCACTAGATGAACCAAAAGAAAAGAGAGAGCTTCAACAAGCAATTTCCGAAAAGGAAAAAGTGCTTATTGAGCTTGTTGAAGAAATAGAGCATTTCAAAATTGATTTATCGGTTGTTAAACAAGAGTACGACATAAAAATTGGACGGCTTTATTTGAAACTGGATGAAATTGATCTAGACATTTTAAAATTTAAGAAGATTGAGGATTTGATCAATAAAGGTTTTTCTTTTGAAGAAGCACGAAAGGTGGTGGAAGATACGCTAAAAAAGAGACGCGACCAAATTGAAGAAGAATACAAAAAGCTTAATGAAGAAGAAAAAGATGTTGATAAGCGAAAAAACATTTCAAAAGAAGAGCAGGAGGAATTAAAAAAACTATTTCGCAAGCTTGCTCATAAGTTTCATCCCGACTTAACCGGAGGCGATGACGCAATGATGAAAAAAATTAACAAGGCTTATAATGAGGGTGATTTAGAAACTCTGCGTGCGATTAATCAAGGTGAAGGCATTGCCAGTATTGATATAAAAACTATTGAGGAACTCAGAAATAAATTAGCTAGATTGGAGGAATCGATTAAAAAAGCTCTCTATGAGCAAGAACAATTAAGGCGTTCGGAGTGGGCTATTTTGAAAGATAGTATTGATAAGGCAGAAAAGCAAAATCGGGATATTTTAAGTGAGCTTTCCGAAAAAGTGGTAGAAGATATTGCGAAAAAGGAAAATCTGCTTGAAGAATTAAAGAAAAAATATGGACAAAGATAAAAATAATAAAATAATAAAATCACCCTTCTATTCGCTAGAAAAACTTAGCGAGGATTCTAGTATTGCAAAAAGAGGATTACGAGATCTCGGCATTTTGCCCCAAATGCAAATTCTTCTTAAGGAAATTGAGAAACAGTACTTTGAACATAATTATCAAAAATGTATCGATCTTTGTGATGAGGCACTTGCCTCAGAACCCTTGCTCTCTGTTCCACTACGATTTAAAGCACTATGTCTGGCGTGGTTAGATAAATATGAAGAAGCAATAATCTGGTTTGATAAAGCATTGCAGACAGAACTTACTCTTGAGATCGCACCATTAGAACATCATTATGAAAACGATGGGCTAGTACACACAGACATCGATTTTGTAATAGTTATATCGCGTAAAGGATTTTGTTTATTGAGGTTAGGAAAATACAAAGAAGCCATTGTTTGTCTTGATGAAGCATTAGCAATTTATCCACAAAATTATATAAATCTTCAAAATAAAGGACTTTGCCTCGAAAGACTAGGACAACTTGATGAAGCATTAGATAACTACGAAAAATCATTGATTCTACAGCCAGTTAATGATAAATATTATGATTTTCAAGGGTCAGTTAGCCATTACTTTAAAATTATATCCGATAATGATTCTAATTTTTTTGAAAGAACTGACAAATTTTATAATTCAGGGGCAAGTCAGATAGCTATTTTATTATGGGAGGCTTTTTTAGAAAAAGATAAAAATAATTTAGAAACACTTATTTTGAAAGCAAGAAATCTTCATAAAAATGAGAAATATATTGAGGCAATGGACATATTTTCTACCTGTCTTAAACAGGAAGATAAATTATTTCATATTTGGCAGTTTAGAGGTGATTGTTATTTGATGCTTGGTGATTATAAAAATGCCTTGAGCGACTATTTGCAGGCGATAGAATTAAATCCGATAGCTGGCGTGGCTTATGACAACACTGCAATGTGTTTTTCCTATATGGGGGATCATAACAAAGCACATGAATTTATTGATAAAGCGATCACGATACAGGAACAAACCGGACAGAGAGAGGATGCAGCAATGCCCATGACAAGGAAAGCACAATTTTTCGAATTTCAAGGGGAAATGGCCGACGCTCTTGATCAATATAAAAAGACATTGGAAAGATTTCCTGACAGCGAATACGCAAAGAAGAAAATACAAGAGCTATCTTAGTTATATGGAAACAGAAATAATACAAGTTACGGAAACGAACAAAGAGGTTGTACCGCAAAAACCTAAACAGGATAAAGGACCTGCTGGTTATTTTATTAACGCAATTAAAGAAGCTCTTGCCATTTTGTTTTGGGTGTATGTTTTAGTAAAACTATTTGCTTTTGACATTGATATTTTTTTGATGAGCAAATTCTTACCCGAATATGCGTGGTTGCTAAACTTGAAATTTTTTATCCTAGTTTTCGGGATAGCTTTGGTTTGGCTGGTTACTAAAAATAAACATATTCTCTCATGGTCGCTTTATGTGTTTTTTTATCCGGTGATAATCTTTCTTTGGAAAATTCCATTCTTTATTCTTAAACAAAAAAGTTGGATTCTAGCGTTCGCGTTCGTAAACTCAATTATTTCTTTCTTCCAATCAGCAAAGTATAACTTCATTACATCTGCATTTTTTCTAGCATCGCTAGCTATTATTTTTAATTTTTCAAATGAAAAACTATTATGGTCTGCTACGGTAATAATTTTAGCGCTTCTTCTTTTAACTTATGTTCATAAATTTATTTTAGTTTTTAAACCCTCCAGCGTATTTCAGTTTCATATCAAAATATTTTCAAGCATTAGAAAACACTTCGCTTCTTCTTTTGAGTTGGACGAAAGTATAAGAGACTTACCCGTGGTAAATTTGGATCAAAAACAGATGGAAAAGTGGACGACAAATCTTCAGATGTCGGTGTTATTCAATCGTGTCTGTTTATTCGCGGTAAAAAAACTGAGGGATTACCAAAACAGCGGACTAAATGTTGTTTCTTATGTGCTAACAATTTTAATGTTGATAGTTTTAACAATATTTTCCTTTGCCGTAATAAATTATGGTCTTTTTAAGATTGATTCTGGCTTGTTTGGTTACTCCATAGCACCAAATTTCTTTACTTTCTTTTACTATAGCTTTAACAATCTTTTATTTAATTCGATTAAAGAGATTACCCCAATATTACCGATCTCGCAAACTGTCTCTATGCTGGAGTCATTTTTTGCTTTATTTCTTGTTGTAATTTTTGTATCACTATTATTATCTGTTAGAAGTCAGAGACACACCGAAGAATTAAATGAGGTTATTGAAGGAATTAAAGGCCAAGGAAAAGAAATGGAGGGTTTTATAAAAGACGAATACAAGATAAACAGCATTGATGATGCTATGACTGAATTAGAAAAATTAAAAGCTGGAATGACAAAGTTTATTTACAAAATAACCGAAAGTATTTAATAACTACAAACGCCGAAAATTCTGCCCGCCCCCAATTCGCCAAAAGAAACCAGCGGAGCAAATGGAAAATTCCTCTCCAAACCCCTCCTTTTCCATTTGCGACACAATTCAAAAACAAATGAGCCGAAGTTTTGGCAAAACTTCGTCCGCATTAGTCCCGCCACCTGCCCGAAGCATTGAGGGCAGAACACCAAAGAAAAATGTCCTTTCCTTTTTAGAAGAAAAAATTGGTCGCACCACAAGAGTACTTCTTGTTTTCTAATTCGCTTCGCTCATAAGAAAACAAAGTCGCGCGCAAATCCGAAAAGCAAGGAACATTTTTCTTTGGTGTCCGTCGTACTCGGCGGGTGGCGGGGCTGGTTCATTCGTTCAGTTTCCCCTCGAAAAAAGTTCGAGCAAAGTGTATAATTCCGAACAAGTTCCATTCTGGTGCCGAGGAGAGGACTTGAACCTCCACGCCCTTGCGAGCACTACGACCTCAACGTAGCCTGTCTACCATTCCAGCACCCCGGCTTAATATTAATCTTTATTATAGGGTAAGTTATCTTTTTAAAAAAGTATTGATATTAATCTTACTTGAGATAAGTTTTATAAATAATAATGAATAAGGAATTACAGAAACCAAACACAAGATACCGGAAACTAAAAATAGAGATTTAAATCCATATTGAGTAGCAATAAAGCCACCTAATGTAGTTGAAAGTGCGATTCCAATAAATACAATTACATCATATGCACCCCATTCTGTAGTTTCTTGATCTTTATCAATATGAGATGAAAATAAGGCATTTCTTTGAGGAGAAGCAAGTCCTATACCAATTCCTATTGCTGAGTATATTATGTAGATACTCAAGATAGAATCTGCTTTAATAAAGAAAAATTGAGCGATTCCAGTTATTATAAAACCAATTATAACAAGGGCTAGGCGGGTTGTTTCTTTTGGTTTATTAAAAAATATTGTAGAAAATAGCTCTAATAAAATTCTAACCACCCAGTACATACTTATTGCAGTTGCCGCAGTTTCTATATTCCCTCCACTAATTTCATTGGCAACAAAAATTGCAAAAATCGGAGCAAAAAGGTTTTGTGATGACCAGAATATTGTTTCTGATGTTATAACTGCCTTAACAAAAATGTTTGGGCTAAAATGACTTGGTTTATGTCCTGAAAAAACTTCTTTAAGCATTAAGATATATTATAGTTTAAAACTGAATATATATAAAGGGTCTTTTGCGATATAAGTGATATAATTAACAAGATATTTTGCCTCCATAGCTCAACTGGATAGAGCGTGTGGCTTCGAACCACAAGGTTAGGGGTTCAAATCCCTTTGGAGGCACCAAGTTTTTCTGATAAAATCTATTTTGATGAATTTGGGTGTGTAGCTCAATGAACATCAAAGAGCAAAGCGATTTGCTTGTGAATTATGCAAAGAAAGTAAGATAAAGAAAACAAGGCAATTTAACAAAGAAACATAATGATTACGCGGGAGTAGCTCAATGACAGACCACAAGGTAACCCGAGTGGAGTCTGGAATTATGCAGAGGTAAAATACTAATGAGATTAAGCATTAGAAAAAATTAAATAAATGGATCTAGGGTGTGTAGCTCAATGACAGACCACAAGGTAACCCGAGTGGAGTCTGGAATTATGCAGAGGTAAAATACTAATGAGATTAAGCATTAGAAAAAATTAAATAAATGGATCTAGGGTGTGTAGCTCAGTGGTAGAGCAGCTGGCTCTTAACCAGCTGGCCGTGGGTTCGAGTCCCACCGCACCCACCAGTTAATGAATTTTGTTATAGATATTTAATCTAATTATATGTAGAATGAAAATGTAAGTTTTTGCGGGAGTAGCTCAGTGGTAGAGCGCCTCCTTGCCATGGAGGAGGCCGCGGGTTCAAATCCCGTCTCCCGCTCCACTATTAGTATTAGTGGAAATTTTAGTTTTACTCTTAGAGTAAAACTTATAGTATAATAATTTGAGATGAATAAACTAATTCGTTTCAAATACAAATATATAATAAAACCTTTATTATTTAAGCTTGATGCAGAGTATGTACATAATCAAGCAATTATCTTAGGAAATAAACTCTCAAAAATTCGTTTAGTTCAGTTATTATTTAAAAATCTTTTTTACGTTAACTCAAAATATCTTAAAACTCAGCTTTTTAACTTAAAGTTTAACTCTCCAGTTGGACTTTCTGCCGGATTTGACTACGAAGGGTTAATTTCAGGAATTACACCTTACTTAGGTTTTGGGTTTGAGTCAGCCGGAACAGTTACATATAATAGTTACGAAGGAAATTTTCCGCCAAGGCTTGCAAGGCTACCTAAATCACAATCATTACTTGTAAATAAGGGTTTTAAATCTATAGGTATAAAGAATGTTGTTAATAACCTTACATTTATAAATGGATTTAACTTAGGATTAAGTATTGGTGCAACAAATTCTGAAAGCTGTTCTACTTCAGATGCACAAATTGAAGATATTATTAATACATTTAAGTATGTAAAAGCACACCCAATTTACAAAAACCTTGCTTATTTAGAGCTGAATATAAGCTGTCCTAATGTTAAGGGTGCAGGAACACTTGCAAATGAATATAATTTATATGCAACACTTACTAAAATTAAAGAATTAAAGATCAACAAGCCACTATTTGTAAAATTTCCAATTGAGATTGTGCCTAGTTATGCACGAAAACTGGTACAAATTATGATTGATTTAAATGTTGACGGAGTAATTATAGGGAATTTAGCAAAAAATCGAGATAATACGCTGTTAAATAAAGAGGAGATTGAAAATCTTGGTTCAGGGAATTTTAGTGGAAAACCAACCTGGAATTTAAGTAATGAATTAATATCTATAATTTATAAAGACTTTGGAAAAGAGATAAAAATAATTGGAGTAGGTGGAATTTTTAATGCAAATGATGCTTATGAAAAGATAAAAAGGGGAGCAAGCCTAGTTCAACTTATAACAGGAATGATATTTGAAGGTCCTCAGTTAATTAGTGAGATAAATATAGATCTAATAAAACTACTGAAAAAAGATGGATATAAGAATATAAACGAAGCAGTAGGGTCTTACTATTAAGCAACAAAGTTTTTATATATCTCTTTCTCATTTAAATTATTATCCAAAAAACCAAAGTTATTATCTAACTTTAACCTTGAATAATTAGAATCTGGATCATCAATCAAGTTATATAAGCAAAAGGGTATATTAAGACTATTAGCATAATCTAGTAAATCTTTATATATCTCTGAAATATCTTTATTCGTTAGCTTAAAATTAAAACTTGGGTTAATTCCAAACTCTGAGATAACAAATTTTTTTGTAGGATATTTTTTTACTAATTTTTCAATTGAGTTTTTGATCTTAGTTCTAAACCAATTTTTATCATTAAATGAAAAATAACATGCAGAGTGATATGGATGAAATGCGATAGAATTGACGAATTTTGACACACCTAGCTTAATAGAGAGTTTAAGAAAATCCCTGTAATAGGAAAAAGGCTTAATATTAAGAAATACCGGTTCTATATCATTTCCATTTATACCCCCAAAAATTATATTTGAACCTGGATTTATACTTTTTATTATCTCAAAAGATTTAGAAACAAGATTTACATATTGGGCTGGATCAGGAGTCTGGTGCCAAAACCTATGCATATTCTGTTCATTCCAGATTTCCCAGTGCGAAATCTTAAGTTTTAAAGCAAAAGTTTTAACTGCAGAAAGAATCTTAATCATATTATTATTTACTGCTTTAAATTTGAAATTTGAAAAGAATATATTAGTAAAATTAGCAGGAACATATTCAGTAACTAAACCTAAAATAACAATATTTTTATTAATTAATTTATCTATTGCAGATTTAATTAATTCAAGATAATTTACATCATCTGCTCTGTTTATATCTAAGTTTAACCGTACCCATCTAACCTCAAGTTTTTCAAGGTAGTATATGATTTTATCAATCTCTTCTAAGGATCTATCTTTAAAATCAACATCAATACCAAACCCAGAAATAATATTTATCATAAATTAAAAATCTATTACTATAGAACAATCTTAATATACCTGATAAAATATTGTAAGCACATTAATTTTAATTATGGTGAGGTAGCCAAGTTGGTCAAGGCACCGGTCTGAAAAACCGGCCATGTGAGTTCGATTCTCACCCTCACCACCATAAAGATGGTATAATTTACTTTCTCGGGTGGTTAGCTCAGTTGGTAGAGCGCTTCGCTTACATCGAAGATGTCGGGGGTTCAAGTCCCTCACCACCCACCACTATTAAACCTAGTAAACCCTACTATAAAAATCACCTCGTTCATCGATAACTCTTTCTGATATTTCTTGATTGCGCTCTTCCAAATATTTTAAGTGTTTTATTTTATACACATTATATTTATTAATATCAAATTCGTGTACCTCTAACAACAAGGCTGTATGTACTCCACCTAAAAAGTGAGGCATAATAACGTATGTAGCGCCAAGTTTATATAATTTTATAGCATCCTCTGAACTAAATGCTGTAACAATAGTAATAGCATTTTTTGAATTATTGTCTGTATGTTGTATCAAAAGTGAATTTGTCTCAAACACAGGTATAGTTGATATAATCATTTTAACCTGTTTCAAATCTAAAGAATTTAGTAGCTCGATATCTTCTCCATCACCATAAATACAAGATACACCTTTTTTCTTTAGCCTCGAAATTGTATCAGGGTTATAATCTACAACTAAAACCGATTTTTTAGTTTCTATTAAGATATTAACAAGGTCATACCCAATTCTATTGTAGCCAAATAGTATTACATCATATTTCTGATCATCAAATTGTTTTGTTGTTACAAAAGTTTTGCGAAATTCAAAGATACTTAAAAATGGCGAGAGGGTATGATAAATTTTATCAGAATACACGATCATATAAGAAGAAACAGAGATAGTTATTATCCCAACCAAAGTAATTAAAGATAAATCTGCAGTGTTTAGTAATCCTAAAGAGAAACCAAGTGCCGCAAGTATTAATGAAAACTCACTTATTTGTGCAACAGTTAAGCCTGACATAAATCCAACTCGTTTTTTGTAACCAAGCATACCCATTAATACCATTACTATTAATGGATTACCAATTAAAACAAATAAAGAAAAAACAATAGTTGGAAAAATAAGGGTATTTATATTTATAAATGTCATTTGCGCACCAAGTTGGATAAAAAATAAAATAATAAAAAAATCACGGATCGGTTTGATTCGTGAACTTATTTCATACCTAAAAGTCGATAAAGATAAGGTCATTCCTGCTAGTAAGGCTCCAATTTCCATAGAAAAATTTAAATAACTAAATAAAGATGCAACAGCTAAACACCAAGCTAAAGCAAATAAGAGCAAATATTCTTGAGATTTTGCGATCAAATTTATAACTTTATTGACTACAAAATAATAAAATACAAATACTAAAATAATTAAAACTACAGCTTTACCAAGATTTATTGCTAATACGAATCCTACATTTCCTTCAATATTGATAAGAGACGATAACATCATTAAAATTAAAGCAGCAACAAGGTCTTGAACGATTAAAAATCCAATAGATATTTTCCCGTATAATTTATCTAGATCTCCCTTATCAGATAGTAGTTTCATAATAATAATAGTGCTACTAAATGTCATTGCCACTGCAATTAATATTGCTTGCATAATAGAATAATTAAAGCCTATAGCTAAAATAAATCCGAAAAGTGTAGTAAAAACTATTTGACCAATGCCAGTAATAAATGCTACTTTGCCAACATCTTTTATGATTTTAGGGTTAAGATGAATTCCCACCATAAAAAGCAATATAGTAATCCCTATTTTTGAGAGGGTTTCGATACTACTAATATCAGATATTAAATTAAAAACACTAGGTCCTAGCACAATTCCAGTTAATAGATAACCAATTATTAGGGGTTGTTTAATGAGCCTTACTAAGCCTGTAATTAAAAAAGTACTGACAATTATTATAGTTAATTCAAAAAATGTATTATATTCCATAAAAAGTATAAAAAGAATGTACTTTAATTATAATACCAAATTTTCTGATATAATTGTTTAACTTTATTGGCCGATGGTGAAATGGTATCACACTAGGTTTTGAACCTAGCGTTCGGGGTTCAAATCCCTGTCGGCCAGCCAATTTGAAATTTCACCACTTTTTGAAGCTTCGTTGATGTATTTATAGGGTAGTTTATATTGTATTGACGCTATTTCACCATCTAACATAGAAAAGTTCCAAAGTGCTG
>Ga0209702_10009101_pt1 | contig 11230 bp, 9 predicted proteins | sample FRY01_FD_187210 | JGI IMG/M metagenome (GOLD analysis project Ga0209702, IMG submission 187210) | Freshwater microbial communities from Lake Fryxell liftoff mats and glacier meltwater in Antarctica - FRY-01 (SPAdes) (version 2) | ecosystem: Environmental > Aquatic > Freshwater > Ice > Glacier... | reverse complement strand
AACCAAGCGTATCCTTAGCGATCAGTTGAACAGTGTAATTTCCACCCGTTTGATACACATGCGTAGGATTTGCATTGGCTAATGTGACGTTGGTAAATGTTTCGGTGGTATTATCGCCATAGTTCCATGTCACTTCGCTGAACTGGCCAAGGTTGTTGAAATTCCCACATTGCTCTATGAAGGTGAAATGTGCCGTATCGCCTGAACATACCTCGGCATCCTCCACCGTAAAATCGGCAAACAATTCGTAGGTGAAATCAGAATAATATACGTCCTGCTGAGAGTAGTTATAGAACCCGAATCGGCCCGGTTCAAAACAGTCGTTTATATCGAAAATCGTATCTCCATCAACAAGAATAACTGCGCGGTTTACGGTGTAGGTTACTTCAATTTCGTGGTCGACATTCCGCACCCAGCCGTTGTTGCCATAATTGGTTGCAACCACCGTGAACTCAGGCGTAATGGTATGTCCCCAAAAGGTGGCAGCATATTGTCCATTCGGTATAGTTCCGACCGCATGACTCAGATTAAATCCTTCCTGACCGCTGAATCCCCCACTTGTCTGTGTTCCCTGCTTCCAGTCAAAAAGCCATGTATCAAAATTATCGTTTGCGCCTAAAGGATTTTTAAATCCAAACACCACTCCCATAAAGTCATCATCGCCATCGGTAGTTCGCATTTTTCCTTTCATACGCACATTGATGTAATCAACTGGAGTTACAAAAAAGGTTGGGTTGCCATTTGTAGTCTGATGGATTCGCGCTCCAGCATTTTCAACCACCCAGTTTCCGTTTGCTAAGATTCCAGCTTGTACCCATGTGTAGAAGTCAACATCCGTTAGGCAGGCCGGAATATTGACAGTGATTGTTTGCGTTCCTGTACAACCATTTGCATCTGTGACCACAACGTTGTGAGATCCTTGGCACAATCCAGTTGCAAGCTGTGATGTTTGACCATTATCCCAACTGTACGTGTATGGCGGTGTTCCACCAGATGGATTAGCAAAGCCACTTCCATCACATTGACCAGGGGCACTCACAAAATTGGAATATGCATTCGGAAAAATAGGTGTTGGTTCGTTGAGTATAACGCTGGCCTGTGCTGTACAATTATTTGCATCCGTTACGGTAACGGTATTTGCGCCAGCCACCAAGTTTGTTGCATTCTGCTGTGTACTTCCCGAAGACCATGAATACGTTATTGGAGCAAGTGCGCCATTTACCGTAAGATTGGCTGAACCATCATTTCCTCCGTTACAACTTACGTCAGTGCCGTTGGAAATTGCAACCGTTATTCCTGGAGGATTACCTAGCGTTATGCTTGCGGTTGCTGTACATTGGTTGGCATCGGTAATAGTTACCGTATTGTTTCCTGCAATGAGATTGGTCGGATCCTGAATGGTGCTTCCCGTAGACCACAAATAAGTATAAGGAGGCGTTCCGCCATTGACAGTTAAATCTGCCGTTCCATTTCCTACCGTGCAACTGGTTGGATTAGTTCCTGTGATTGAACTTGTAATTTGAGTGGGTTGAGCAATTGAAACAGGAATGGTTTCCGCACAACCGCTATTGGCACCCGATTGGGCAAAAACAAATCCGCTTCCGGCAGGAAGCCCCGGAACGGAGTTGGTAGGAGAATAATTCACTCCATCTGCCGAATAGGTATAATTTGGATGCCCTCCAGAACTGGTAACGGTAACTACTCCATCGCTCCCTCCAAAACAGGTTACATCAGTAACGGTTACGGAATTCTGAAAACTTAGGTCAACGTTATTGCAGGCCGTGTTATTTATGAGCTGCGGAGCACCAACGGGCGTTCCGTTCCATGCGGCATTGCCTTGAAGATTGAGATAGTTTCCTTCAAACTTGTAATAGGCCAACAGTCCAAGTTGAGTTGTTGGAGTTGGCAAATTCATCATATTGGCCTGAATCTCGGCCTGTGTCCGTGCCACGTTCCAGATTCTCACCTCATCAATGTATCCAATCCACGATTCGCATTGACAGTTTGACTGATCGCCAATGGCGGTTACTAAATTGTTGGTCACCAAATTTCCTGTATGTGGCGTTGAAGATGCCAGACATCCGTTCACGTAATAATCCAAACTTGTACCGTTATAGGTGAACGCAAGATGATAACACTGGCCTTGAATCAAATTGAACCCCGTTACTGCATTTACATATCCATTTGTGGTGGTAATCTCCGCTGAACCGGGACGCATCAGGTAGTTTACATTTCCGGGAGCCGTGTGCTTTGATACAATGTTCACACCATTACCAGTTTGGGTAATGATTGCTTCAACCGTAATCTGATTACCCGTAACGTCCAAATCTCCAACACGAACATAATTAGCCCCGTTAGGAATGTATAGCGACTGCTGCCCCTTAACAATTGACGCAACAAGCACAAGAATGGTGGAAAAGAAAAGAAGAGAAACGAATCGTTTCACCGATGGAGTTGGAGTTAGGTCTGTAAAGCTAAAAAATGTCTTCACCAATACAGACGAAATACACCAAGAAGGATGCTTACAAATTTGGGTTTTCAGATCGGCAGCACCGAATTCTCAGGAATCCAACCTACACTTCCGTTAGAAAGTCTGATGCGAACCCAGCCATTCAAAGCATCCGAAGTACTGACAACAAGTCCTTCGTGAATGACGAACAAATCTTTGCCTTTTTGATCAGGAGCACTTTTTGCGTTCACCGTTGATGCAAACACAACGGCACGCTTATCATTCACAGCATGGCTGTAATTGGTTTGTGCAGCGAAAATTGAAAACCCGAACCAAAGCAATGCGATAATGCCTGAGTAGAATGTCAGCCGTTTCATTCCTTCTTCGCTCGAAAACCTGAAAAGCAACAAACCACCAAGGGCAAGAATGAGGGAAATAACTGCCGACCAAGCCCAACCGTCCGTTGTAAACGTTTTAAGCACAGCTTCCCACCAAGTAATGAAGAAAAGCTGTGGTATCTCTTCTATCCTATCCTTCACACTCAGATTGGCCAATTTCAGATTGAACTGAATGTCATCATCCTTAGGAGAAAGCTTCAGCGCTCGTTCATAATTGAGAATGGATGGCGCTATTTGGCCTGCTTTAAAGTAGGCATTTCCCAAATTGTAATGAACTTCAGCAGAGACATATTCCTGCGATAGAATTTCCTCATAAAGCTGGGCTGCATCAGAATAACGCTCTTCAATGAAAGCTGTATCTGCTTTGGATTTGGTTGTTTCTACCTGTGCCATTATTGCAGTTGGCAACATCCAAAACAGAGCGATTATCACCAGCAACCATTTCGAGTTTCGAGCCTGCCCGTTCGGCAGGCGGGTTTCGGATTTCCGTCTGTCATGCTGAGGAACGAAGCATCTCATATTCATTTGTCCGCAATAAAGAGATTCCTCGTTCCTCGGAATGACAAGCGGGGTGTAAGTTTCATACCTGCCCGTCCGGTAGGCGGGTTTCAAGTTTTCCTTTTCGAGTTTTTTATTTCGAATTTCGGATTTCTCTTTTCCGATTTTATATTTGAGATTTCCGTCAAGCATGATTCTCCACATTTACGATTGCTGCCAATGCCTCATCATACACACTTCCCATTTGCTTATCGGCACCAGGAGCAAAACGGGCAAACTCTGTCTTATCCAACACGCCAATGAAAGCGCTTACTGTTTCTTCAGGAACGTTCTTACTTGCGAGAACTGCTTTTATCTTATCCTTACTCAAGGCTGAAACCGGAATCTGGAACTTATCGGCCGCATAGTCTGAAAGTGTCTTGAAGACTTCTTCGTAAAACAAAGCAGTCTTGTTCTCATCCCAAAGCTTCTTGGCTTTGGTTAATCGTTTTTTAGCAAGACCAGTTGCACGTTTGCTCTTTAAAAGCCCCATATCGTTTCCTTGCGAGCGCTGATATTCTGCGTAACCGATAAGCAGGATAAATAGCAGAATTGGAACTCCAACTGCTGCGTAGAACGGAACCGAACGGTAAAAGAAACTTGTGCCGTCCAACAGCGGATATTTTCCTTGTTTGATGTAACGGATATCGCTGCCAATCAATTGAATATCTTCCTTATTTGTGATGTTTACCGAAGGTGAAGATGCTTCATCTGCCTTGCCTTTCTCCACAATCAAATCGAATGCTTCCTGTGTGTCTGTTTTAAATTTTCCTGATGATGGATCGAAATAGCTGAAAGAGAATGGGCCGATTTTAAACTCACCAGCGTAACGCGGAATGAGCACATATTCGAATGTTCTGCTTCCCGAAATGCCGTTTGAACCAACCTTAATGTTGTCAGCCGTTTTAGGGTCGTACACCTCAATGTCCGGTGGAAATTCGAGTGCGAGCGCCTGCAGCTGATACAGGTTTCCTTCACCACTTACAGTTACTTTGAGATTGACAGCCTCATTTGACTTTGTTTCCGTTTTGTCCAGTGTAGCTGTCATTTTCAAGTTCCCAGTCAGACCGCTGAAATCGCTTGGTTTGCCTGAAGGATATGGCTTTACGTTGATGGTAACGGAATTGGATTTGACAGCGCGTTGCGTATCCTCGTACCCACCAAAGAACTGGTCGAAAACAGAACGGCTTCTTCCTGATGAACGTTCGCGAACAACGGCCACAAATTCCATTGGATTAATGGTAACATCTCCCGTTTTCTGAGGATAAACCACAAATTGCTTAACGAGTCCTGTCTGATATTGCACACCATCTACCACTTCATTCTGCCATTGGAACTGCGGATTGGAACTTGTTTCCTTGCTCCAAAAACCTTCAAAAGAAGGAAGCTTCCATCCATCGAGATTGACAAGCGTAACTCTATTGTAAATCTTGAGGTCAACGGTAATTTTCTCTCCCAAATAGACACTTTTCTTACTCACTTCTACTCTAGCAAACAAGTCATTGCTGCTTGCTGACGATTTGGTCTGCTGCTGTTCTTGCTGTTGCGCTCCACCCGATTGTTGGCCTGAATTATTGGCTTGCTGTGCTCCTTGTATCACATTGACTGTCAACGCGTTTGACTCAATTACATTTCCGTTGAGTTTAATCTTAGCTGGAGCAATCGTAAACTCTCCCGTTTTGGCTGCGCGAAGTACATACGAATAGGAAATGGACTGGGACATGGTGCCGTTTACGAACTGCATGGCCGTACTCTGATTGGGCCCGCCCAGCACTTGGAAATCCGAAATTTCTGGTGCCACAAAGTTGGACCCGTTTCCGTTCAATTCCCAAGTTACCTGAAAGCGCTGTCCAACCTGCACTTGGCTTGGCGCAGAGGCCGTCAACTTTTGAGCAATCGCAGTTACTGAGAACAACATTCCCAAGACGCATAAGAAGAAGTATGTGGTTTTTAGGTTCAAGTTTTAATTCTTAATTATTTCGCTTGCCTTGCTATCCGAAACAACATCAACGCGTCACCCTAAACTTGTTTCAGGGTCTATCATAGCTGTTGATACGCTTGAGGCGCACAGCATGACACGTTCTGCTGATTTTGGGCAGGAAAGCAGAGAATCACATTTCTAATTATTCATTTTTAATTTTTAATTCCAAAAAGACTACCAGTCCTTCTCAATATTCCCCTTCACCCCTTTCTTAATCTTCTGCTCTTCCAGTCGATCGCGAATCTTCTTCTCGTCTTGATCCAAGGCATCCAACGCACGTTCTGCATCCTCCTTAGAAATCTCTCCCTCCTTAGGTTGTTGTTCCTTCTGCTCGTCTTGCTTCTCTTGATCTTTTTGTTGTTGCTCTTGGTCTTTCTTGTCCTGATCCTTCTTCTCGTCCTGCTTTTGATCTTGCTTTTGCTGGTCGTCTTTCTTGTCTTTGTCCTTGTCCTGATCTTTCTTCTGCTCTTCTTCCTGTTGTTTCTGCAACATGCGCTTGGCGTATGACAGGTTATACTTCGTGTCGATATCCGTTGGATTGTTCCTCAGCGATTGCTTGTAAGCATCCACACCTTCTTGGTACTTCTTCGTTTTCATAAACGAATTGCCCAAGTTATGAAAGGCAGCAGCCTTCTGTTCCTTGTCGTCTGTGAGGTTCGGCAACGCTTGAAACGCACTTGCGGCCTCTTCGTAACGCTCTTGTTTAAAGAGTGCATCGCCTAGATTGAACCCTGAAATGAAAGCATCTGCTCCTTGGGTCTGCCCTTCTCGGTAGGTCATTTCGGCTTCTCCGAACTTGCCGTCCTTGTAAAGTCCGTTTCCTCTAGTAATGAGGTCATTTGGTTGTTGGGCGAAGGTTGATGCTGCTAACAATAGCATCATGAAGAGGAAAGATGCACTCTTTTTGAAAGCCAAGAGACTGCCGCGCTCGCACCTCGCTCGCAATGACGGGGCCAACTCTTTAATCGCTATGAACTCTATAAACTTCATCAACTACTTACTTTTTTCTTTAAACAGATTCAATCCTCCCAGAACCTTCAATTTGCGCGAAGGTAACAGCACCTCAATCAACAGCAAGAGCAATGCCACGGCAATGAAATACTGAAACCGATCTTCATAACTCGTAAACATCTTGCTTTCAAACTCCTCGCGCTGCATTCCTTCCAGTTCGTCCATCAACACATCCAAACCAGTTCTGGAATTGTTGGCACGAACATACGTTCCTTCGCCAGCGGCAGCCACTTGTTGCAACATGGTTTCGTTTAGTTTGGTAACAACCGTATTGCCTTCGCGGTCTTTTCGGTAGCCGAGTTTCTGTCCACGCACGTAGGTTGGAATGGGCGCGCCATCCACCGAACCAATACCGATTGTATGCACCTTAATTCCGAGTTCTGCGGCAGCTGAAGCTTGCTTCAGCGCATCGTCTTCGTGGTTCTCTCCATCCGTTATCACAATAATGGATTTGTTTGATTTTGAACTGGTACTAAAAGAACCCATTGCCAGTTCAATCGCCTTGCCGATGGCCGTTCCTTGGGTGGGCACAATATCCGTATCGATGGAGCGGAGAAAGAGCTTGGCAGCAGAATGATCTACCGTCATGGGCAGTTGGATGTATGCCTCGCCTGCAAAAACCACTATTCCAATCTTGTCGTTTTTTAAACGGTCTACCAAACGCGAAATGGCCTGCTTGGCGCGCTCCAATCTATTGGGCGTGAGGTCTTCGGCAAGCATACTGTTCGATACATCCAAACAGATCATGAGTTCAAATCCATCACGCTTTACTTCCTCGTACTTGGTCCCAATTTGCGGATTGGCCATGCCAATAAGCACAAACGCAATGCTAAGCGTGAACAGCAAGCGTTTCCAGCGCGGCAAAGCTTTGGAAAGCGTTGGCATGAGATTCTGAAGAATCTCAGCATCGCCCAACTGCTTCAGCACGTTCTTTCTCCAACGTGCGTTGAACCAGAACACGAGTAGTAGCACTGGAATTACCAGCAGCGCATAGAGCCATATATCACTTTCAAATCTGAACACTTTTTATAATTAGGAATTAAAAATTAGGAATGAATAATAAAATCCTCCGTCCCGATAAAAATCGTGACACCTCCTTTACAAAGGAGGATCCGCTGTCTGCCAATCTGTGCGCAGTATTGAGTATTGATTCGTTAAACAATTGATCGCAGAATAGTTTGTTTCAACAGCACCTCACACGCCAAAAGCAACAATGCTGCAATGGCAAACGGTAGAAATTCCTCTTTCCGCTTGCGGTATTCGGTTACATCGATTTTAGAACGCTCCAATTCATCAATTTCCTTGTAAACCTCTTCCAAACTGGCATTGTCTGTGGCACGGAAATACTTTCCATCGGTCATGTCGGCAATGCGGGTGAGTAATTCCTCGTTGATTTTCACTTCCACATCCTGATACACCGTTCTTCCGAAGGGATCTTGAAAAGGCATGGGTGCCATTCCTCTTGTTCCAACACCGATGGTGTAGACCCGCACTCCGAATTCCTTGGCAATTTCGGCTGCCGTTGCGGGTGCAATAGAACCTGAATTGTTATCGCCATCCGTAAGCAGAATAACCACTTTGCTAGTGGCCTCACTGTCTTTGAGTCGTTTCACGGATGTTGCCAGTCCCATTCCGATGGCGGTTCCATCTTCGAGCATGCCGCTTTTTACATCTGCAAACAGATTGAGAATGACCGAATGATCGGTAGTTAACGGACATTGCGTAAAGCTTTCGCCTGCAAATACCACCAGTCCTAGTCGGTCGTTGGGGCGATTGCCGATAAAGGTCTTGGCCACTTTTTTGGCCGCTTCCAATCGGTTAGGCTTGAAATCTTCTGCTTGCATGGAGCCCGAAATGTCAATCGCCATCACGATGTCGATTCCCTCTGTAGTCACATCTTGCCAACTGCTAGACGATTGAGGCCGTGCCAGCACCACAATAAGCAACGATGCAGCCAACATCCGCAGTATGAATGGCAGATGTATGAGTTTTGACTTGATAGTGGCTTCAGCGCCCTTAGATGAGGCCACATTGGAATATCGGAACTCCGCACGGTTTCTCTTGTGAAGGAAAACATAGTACGCCACTATTGGGATAAGTACCAATGCAAGCCACAGCAGCTCAGGATTCTTGAATGCGATATCAGCCATCATCCTTTCTCCTCCTCTACTTTCGGTTCATCTAACGGCATAACCAGCGTGGCATTGACAAACTGCCTTGCAATGTCGAAACACTGCTCATTCTCGTTTGAGATGGGCGTGTATTTGGCAAACTTGGCAAGATCGGCCATTTGCAGCATCTGCTTCAGCGTTTGCGTCTTGGTATCTTCCAGTCCCTTTAGTTTAAGAGCCGAAACGGTTTCTTGCGTGGTCATTTCCAGTGCCAACACATCATATCTAAACTCAATGTATTCTCTCACAATATCAGAAAGTTCGATGTAGAACTGCTTGGTCTGATTGTTCTGCCATAATTTCTTTTGACGGAGTTCTTCCAGTTTCTCCAACGCAATTTCGTGTGCTGGGCGTTTTGGTTTTGGTCTGGCAAGAATAGTCTCAGGCTTTTTGCGGTACTTGTTCCAAAGAAGGATTCCTCCGATGATAAGCGCCAGGGTCAACAGAACAATCGCTGCCCATTTCAGCCACTTTCTCCAATTGTATGGCACATCATACGGTTCTTTAATCTCCTTGATTTCGGCCTCCATTTCTACCAGAATGTCGGACACGTAGAGTAATAATGGTTCGGTGGCAAGCGTTTGTGAACTATCGCCATTAAACACAAACATAATCGCAGGAAGCGTGATGAATCCCGTATCGAAACTAGTAAGCACCAATCGTTGATGGATGATGGTTTCCCCTGTTTCCTTCTTGATGGTGTCTGGAATGGAAGCCTGCACAATTTCCAACTGCCCCGTGATGGTGTCCTTGTAAGCTGGCCAAGCCACAGGAATCAGTTCGTTGAACTCAACCGAAATATCGAGGTTGACTTGGTCGCCAATCAGAATCTGCGTACTGTCGAGAACTGCTTTTACGGTGGCGTTTTGGGCGAAGGAGCCCAATGCCAACAACAGCAGAATCAACGTCATTCCGAGTGAGGAAAGAACCGAGGAATCTGGAGTGAAGTTGAATTTAGATTCCTCCACTGCGGTCGGAATGACGCGAGTAGAAAGGTTGAACTTTGAACCTGAAACTTTGAACTCTCCCATCATCTCGCTCCTCTTCGTTTAAACAGGTTCAACAATGGTTTGATGTAAGAACCATCTGTTCTCACTTCGGCCATATCAACGCCAGATTTCATCAGTAGGTCTTTTAATTCTGCTTCAAAACGAAGGCTGTTGGCTTTCAGTTTAATGCGGGTTTGCTTGTTGGACGTATCTACCCACACCAGTTCGCCTGTTTCGGAATCGGTCATTGGCAGCAATCCCACATTGGGAATCTCCTGCTCCAACTGGTCATAAACACGAATGGCAACCAGATCGTGCTTCTTGTTTGCCAATTTAAGGGCATCAGAATAACCTTTGTCCATAAAATCGGTGAGCAAAAAGGTGATACTGCGCTTTTTAACCACGTTGGTCAGGTAGCGCAATGCCTCACTCAAGTTGGTGCCTTTGTGCTCGGGAGTAAAGTCAATCAGCTCGCGGATGATGCGCAGAATGTGGCTCTTTCCCTTCTTAGGCGGAATGAATTTTTCCACGCGGTCGCTGAAGAAGATGATGCCGACCTTATCGTTGTTCTGAATGGCAGAGAAGGAAAGCACAGCACAAATTTCCGTCATCATTTGCCGTTTCATCATCACCTTAGAACCGAAATCGCCCGAACCACTTACATCTACCAAAAGCATAACGGTAAGCTCTCTTTCTTCTTCAAATACTTTAACGTAAGGGTCTCCTGCTCTAGCTGTTACGTTCCAGTCAATAGTGCGCACATCATCGCCCATCTGGTATTCCCGTACTTCCGAAAAAGCCATGCCACGCCCCTTAAAAGCAGAGTGATACTGACCAGAGAATATCTGATTGCTCAGCCCTCGGGTCTTTATCTCTACTTTCCGTACGCGTTTGAGTAATTCGCTAGTTTCCATGTCGTTTTTTAAGGGACGAGAGAGAGGGACAAAGGACGAGGGGACGGATTCTTTGCTTAAAAAGGGACGAGAGAGAAACCCTGCAGAGCAAGAACCAAGTCAATATCCCAATAATTGGAACAAGGACAATGAACATTATGATGATTTCTGAACTCACTTTTTGCTATTCTTTTCTTCTAGTGTTTTAATCGTTTTACTCAACATGGCTATGATGCCATTCAACTTCTGTGTTCTGTCGCTTATTAGCTCTGCTGGTAGTAATTTGACTGAGCGTTGATACCAACCTTTAGTTTCTCTAGCCGAACCCCTTGATATTCGCAGAAACTGAGGGTATTCCTTTCCGTGTCCTGTTCCATATCCCTCTTCAATGTTTGCTGAGACCGAACCACAACTCCGAATCAACTGACGGGCAATTTCCTTTCCTCTGAAATCTTTGCCAAGAACATCACAATCATCCCAACATGCATCATTTAGCTGCATCGACTGCTGGTAGAATATCAGATTGTCAAGTGGGTCACTCATTTTGCTGTTTTGGATTGAACTGAACTCCTTTTTCCCTTATCTCGAAGAATCACTCCCCTCGCCCCTCACTCTTGTCCTTCGTCCCAATATCTCAGAGAATCACTCCCCTCGTCCTTTGTCCCTCTCTCTCGCCCCTCTCTCTCGCCCCTCGTCCCTCGCTTAAGGAACTTCAACCGTATTCAGAATATCCGCAATAATCTCTTCAGAAGTAATGTTTTCGGCTTCGGCTTCGTAGGTGAGACCGATACGGTGACGCAA
>Ga0209702_10009100_pt1 | contig 11230 bp, 15 predicted proteins | sample FRY01_FD_187210 | JGI IMG/M metagenome (GOLD analysis project Ga0209702, IMG submission 187210) | Freshwater microbial communities from Lake Fryxell liftoff mats and glacier meltwater in Antarctica - FRY-01 (SPAdes) (version 2) | ecosystem: Environmental > Aquatic > Freshwater > Ice > Glacier... | reverse complement strand
GCAAGCGCCAGTGGTAAACCGTGCTGACCGACAGTGTGGCGGCAGGCAGTGTGAATGACACCCCGGCGGCCTGATCGCCTGACGAATACAGCGGCGAAGTAAAGTCAGCGCTGGTGTTTACCTGCACTTGAATCGCGGATTGCGCAGAGCTGTACAAGCTGAAATACGCGCTGCCTGTCAGTGTTGGGGTTTCGACTACGGCGGTGGCTGCGTTGGCTGGGCTGATGTTTGTGGGGGTGATGATTTCGTCGGGGGTGCTGGCTGCCGTTTCCCAAGTAGGAGCGCCCCCACCAGCACTTGTCAGCACTTGACCCGATGTACCAGCAGCGCCAGTTAAGGTTAGGGCTGTGGTTATGTTGGCGCTAGCCAGCACAGGAGCGGTTAGCGTCTTATTCGTAAGAGTTTGAGTAACATCAATATCTACAGCCTTCTCACCGGGATAAGTAGCAAATACATCCTTAGTGCCAGCAGCGAAAGTTACAGCATTGTTAGAATTAGATGATTTAAGAATCGTAGTCCTAGCCAATTGACCAGCACTAATCGTTCCTACCCCTATTTCATAATCAGCACCTAAAGTTATCGTGTAGTAACAAGTATTAGTATTGCCTATAGCAGAACTAAACGTCCGATAACCACTTACAGCACCGCCCAAGGTCAAAGTGCCAGTTCCGGTTGTGGTGGACGTTTCCCTTACCCGGTCAGCAATAACTAAAGCCATTGTTTACTCCAAAGTAACGGAAAGGTTGCCAGTAGAAACAGTAAATACGTCACCTGTAGCAATAGTTTTAGAAGCATCTAGTGGCGTATAGAAAAGAAGATTACCTGAGCTAGCAGCATCACGTAGACCTATATGTGTAATCGTTCCCCATGTACTTGTACACGTTGGAAATGTTACAGCACCGTTAGTCGATACGCCGTTAGACGGAGCGCCAAAGGTTACAGCAGTACGTTCGTAGGAACCACCTGAAACCTCTGTGCCAGTGTCAGCATCAGTAGGATCAGTTGTATATAGAGCTACAAAACAAGTCGTAGGGCTAGTATAAGTAGTGTTACGTAGAGTAGCGTTAATTATCGCGTTCTCAAGATAGTTCGACATTTCTGCCATAATTTCACCTCACATAAGTCATTGACATGGACTGACCACCGTACTCACTGGACTGGTCAGAAATAGATATTGTGGAAATTGCTCGATCATACAAAGATGCCCACACCTGTAACCTAGCATCATTCATCAAGTACGGTTCAGCCTCACCTAACGCAGCATACAACAAAGCATCAGGATAGTTAGCTAAAAATACATTGGATGAATTTGTGGAACTTAGCACTTGAGGCTTCACGTAATACAGCATCTGTAACGTATATGCAGTATCAGGAACTGGTGCAAGTTGAATCTCTAAACCTAAGATCGTGTAATTTACCGGCTTGCCTAAATCTGTTGTTCTGGCAGAAGCGTAAAATGCACCAGGAGATAGATAATACAAAGCCGTAACAGGGTTCGTATTAATGTGTATGTCTCGCATCTCTAGGAAGTCCGTAGGCAAGCCAACAGTGCTATCACTACCTGTTGTATCCGCTGTAGCCACTACGAGCATCTGACGCGTTCTAAGGTCTCTCTGCATCCTTAATTCGCCTAGACGAATAAAGTCGGGGATCTGATTAGTTAGATCGCTACGAGCTAAGTAATTTGCAATCGTACTGGATAAATCACTGTAGCTAGTAAACGCCATGTCTATTTCCCGTTATTATGATCCTCGATGGCTGTCTCCTCGACATCCTCCCACCGATACTCATGTGTTCCAACGTGACCTATATACTTCGATAAATCGTGGTCAACAAGAGTAGGTATCCCGTGATCCAGTGCCTTTAAACAAAAGTGCACGTCCTCACCAATAACCCCTCTGCTACCCCAACCCACATCAAACCAAGGGTTTTCCATCTTCTCGAATACTTCCCTACGGATCATCGTAGCGCCAAAGCCTACAGCAGTTACGATCTCACATCCTGTCTTACCCCTAGAATCAACTTTAAGCCACTTGTGACGAGTTATATTGCCCTCATCATCTTTAGTTAAGTCTAAGTTCAGTGCTGTACTCAGAACCGGCTTACGTCTAGTTACCGCATTAACGCCAACTATCGGAACCTCTCTGCTTAACATTATACTAATAATATCAGCAGGAAACCGCATATCTGAATCTATAAATAAAACTACGTCACAACCTTCTTTTAATGCTTCTTTAACAAGTTTCTCACGTTGGTCAAATATCAACGTACCTGCCATTGTGTATAACTTTAATTGATTGCTTTCATCTTTACAACGGTGTTTAACGTCATAGCCAACCATCTTGGCAAAGTCAAACGCAAACCCTGTCATCACCTCATCACGGCATGGGACACAAACTCCGACCGTAATTCCTTTTTTCTTCTTCTTTGACATTAGAGAGTACCCCAATAAGTTTTCCAGATATGACCATCTACACCGTTCATCCATTTCGCAAATGCAACATCATCCACAATTGCAAAACCTCGCATAATTCCCATCTTGTTCATCTCATCGATTACAGTAAATGGTATTTTGCCTACATGATGAAACTCGTTTAGATTGCCTGTTCTAGCCTTATCGTGTTCTCTAATCTCGTTGACTTCGTTAAGAATATCGGTAACGTCTTGCTTCGTTTCAATTATTATCCCACCGTCACCGTCTGCATGTACTACCTGCTTACGAAAGTTCACTAAGGAGTCCTTTCAACACCCCCTAGAGCCGAAGCCCTAGAGGGTTAATTACAATTAAAGAGCCATATTTAGATCGGCAATTATGCCCATCGCAGCTTCGTTCTTAACCTCAAGTGTGCATTCCACCAGAATCTGAGTCTTGTCAGCATCACCAGCCTTGGCAAGTTCATTAGTCTGGAATGGACGCAGATAAGCAATTGCTGCGTATTCTGGATCAATTACCAGGGCATCACGAGCACGCATGAAACGGTTAGGAACCACCGAGATATTACCGAAGTCACTCACATAAATGTCAGCAGCACCGATAATCGTCGAAGGTTTAGCACCCGTTACGTTAAAGCGTGTCGCACCGATACCAGCAAAGCTAGATACCTTCTGCTTACCTAGTGAACCAACCATCAGAACCGAAGGCATACCACCCGCATCAAATACCTTAGCTACCACTGTCTTCAGCAGAGTTTCGGTAAAGGTACGCGTAGTACCATCAGTACGAGTTGATGTGCCAATGGTTAAAGGATCAACACCACTTATACCAACATCACTATTAGTCTTAATCCAAGACAGCAGAGAACCCATCTTACGAGCAGTTGAGTTAGTCGCACCAGCAGACTTACCCTGGTTCGACAGCATAATGGTTTCCATGTCTCGCTTCAGCTCTTGTGAAGCCTTAGCAAGTTGATATGCCTTCTCAGACTTACGACCTGCCTTATTAACCGTATCCAGAGTGCCAGAGACTTTGATAGTCTTTTGCAGAATCTGTGTGTAGTTGCCCAGACGAACCGTAGGAACCATCGTTGCATCAGATGCGTCAGCACCCTCAACAGCAGCGTTGTTAGTCGTTGCAGCAGCCAGCGAGTCAGTCTGCCACTCGTGGTTTACAGCAGTTGCCTTAGTCTTACCGATAGACGACATGAAAGGAGTTTCAGTTGGAGAAATGTTATAGATAACATCGCTCAGGTCTTCACGTTGTCCTACAGCATCGTATGCGTTATAAATTGCCATGTTTCACCTCAGATAAATCGTTCAAATACACTTGCGGCATCAGCAACACGTCCAGACTGCTTTGCTCGCACCTTTAGTTTCTTTAGTTCTTCCGAGTTACTATCTCTAGGCATTGATACTCCAGACTTCATAACTTTAGGCGCCTGAGATACCTTCTTGTTAATCTCTGGCTTAGAAGCTACTAGCTTGTCGTACTGCATCGCCTTATACAGTGTTAAAACTGCACGAGAATCGTAAACACTCGCTAATTCTTGATCTGACCAACCTAATTGTTTACCAAACTCACGGATGTTTTTCCGCAATGAGTCACGCTTAACAGGATCAGCAAAGTCTGGAACAGCGTCAACTAGCTTCTGGCTTTCCTCAGCAATGGTACGCTGAAGATGTTGACCACGTTCATACTCTTGTTGCTGTGAGATTCTTTCTCGTTCAGCCCTAACAGCATTGACTTGCTTATCACGCTCTACCATGTCAGCTACTTTTACACTGTAGCCAATAGGATCAGTTTCCCTTAAGTAAGCTAGGTTTTCAGTATCTTCTTGAGGACGAAGCATCTGCTCCATCATCTCAAGACGTTGCGCGTACTGATCGCGCAGTGCCTTAGCTTCATTTATCGCATGACGTTCAGCTTCAACAATCTTACGATCTTCAGCTACAGCTTGCGATTTCCTAGTGTAGTCAGTGCCAAGTTGATAGGACTTAATAAGTTCGTCTAGCGTCACCTCACGTTCTTCACCGGCAGCTTTCACACGGTACGTTGGTTGCTCTACTTCCTCATCACCTTCTACTTGTTCTTCATCAGATTGCTCTGAATCGTCCTCGCTATCGTTGGCTTCTGCTTGGAGTTCTGGTTGCCCTTCCGGATCATCATCTCCACCCATTAAGCCCAAGAAAGCGTCGGCTGCACTTGATATATTTAACTCTGCATTTCCCTCTGAGGGAGTCATGTCTTGAGTATCGCTCATTTAATCTTTCCTAAATTATATCGGGAACCGCCCGGTTCGGGTTACAAAATCTTTAACCTATTGTCCTTAATCTTCTTATCATCAACCATCCCTTTAAGATGATTCTCCATACTTTCAATAACCCGTAACCTGATATAAGCATGTTCTCTTAGATCAATGTCAGTATAATCACTCATTGCAAACTTGTTAATCTCTTGATTCTTCAAGTCTTGCATCATTTCAATAAAGTAATCATCCCTAAGAATGTTCTCTGCCCACTGAGCCTTATTCATTACATCCCCCTAGTCAACTGACCTAGCTCACGTAGAGCCTTTAGCGTCAACTCAGTCTGCTTAGTCTTAGTATCCTCATCTGCCAAGTCCATAGCCAGCACAACCTGTAACTGCCTAACCGCCAATTCAGCCTCTTTAATACGCAACTCAGCAGAGTCCTTCTGGTTCTTCAGCGACATTTCTATACCTTTACGGGTATATTCTGCCTCCAAACTCTGACGCTCCAAGTCCAATTTAGCAGCATCTATCTGTGACTTAGCCTGTGTCTTTTCACGCTCTACCTCAATTAACATCTTAGTCATCTCTGCCTGAGCATCAGGACTAGGAGGTTGTGGTTGTGATAACTGAGCATTCATCTCAGGACTAATCTCATTAATGAACGCGTTAGCATCCTTGAAACCAGCAGCCTCGATAAACTTAGCCAATGTATTACGATACTGACCAATACTTACCAACGGATTAGATGGGCCATAGCCCTTAATGATTTCTTCCTGCTTTGCCAGAATCATCTGATACATCGTCAGCTTCTGATCCCTGTCACCTGAACCCAGACCGACATTGACTGACACATCGTATTCATTAGCCCATGAACGCGGATCAAACGTCACATACTTGCCACGCATACGAACAAGTCTAGGCTTCTCTTGATACTTACCTAACAGCCTTAGAATGCCTTTAAACAAGCTCTTAACACCCGTGTCAGCAAAGATTCTAGCAATTAATTCCAGCTTGCCAGAGTTAGACTTCATCATCGCAGCAACAGCAGCAGCAGTTACGTTAGACAATACATCTGGGTCTAATCCATTCTGAGCATCATTAACACCTGTACGTTTAGCTTGTACATCATCAAGATATTGCATCATCGGCAATGCTTGACCGAACGTACTCTGAACCGTCATTGGAACCAAAGCGTTAGGATTCTTAATACGGATAATTCCACCAGGCGTAGCGTTCAGCAGGTCATCCAGATTAACCTGACCATCTACAGCACCAATACGAGCATTGTTCGTTAGGTACATGTTATCCAGAGACTGACGCGTGATCGTCGATTTCTCTAGCTGTATGTCCATAGTCCGATCAGCCAATGACTGACCAAAGAACTTATGCGGGATAGGGATAGGGCATATTGAATGGAATGGAATATAGTCACATTCCTCATCGTCAAGTATCTCTGAGCCGCAATACACAATCTTACGCAACTCAGCTATACCGTCTTCATCCTCGTCTATACGGATATAGCACTCGTAGACCTCAACTGTCTGCATTGACAAGTCTAGGCTAATGTTCTGATCTGGCTGCTCACCTAACGAATACCGGGCTACTCGCTCATTGCTAAACTCTAAGTCGTTATACGTAGGAAGCTCATTAACCAAGTCTTTGTCATAGCATAGAGCTATCAGGTCACTACGTGGAACCAAGCGACGATGGGCTACAAACTGAGCTTCTTCAATCGTCTTAGCTGACTTACTTATAAGGAATTCTTCAGGAGGTACGTTGTCAATCTTTACGCAGCTATAGTCCTTCTTACGTTTAACCTTAACCTCATACGTGGGAATCTGCATCACGTTACCAAACGGGTCAGATATTTCCTCAAACTCTACCTTCTGCTTTACAACCTCAAGTGACTGATCTGACAACAATAGAGCCAGTTCATCTTCGCTCAGGTTCTCATATTCTTCCTGCTTAACATCTTCACGCTCATCCCAGTACGACTTAACAATGCCTACCTTCTGTAGCAGCGCATCTTTAAACCAGTTATGGAGAATCAATAGACCTTCATTGTCTCGATAGAATACCCAGTTGCAGTAGTCCGTAGCCTGTTTAGCAGATTCCTCATCGCCGGGAGACTTAGGCTCGAAGTAGACAATATCCTCAGTGGTGATGAATACCCGCATTAGCTGAGGCAATGCGCCATCTATAGCCTCTGCAACCTCACCCGTGACAATCTGTGAACGACCCTCGACTTCATTGCCGTATGGATCGCGTAGATAGTATTGAAGCGCCTTAGAACGGGCTTCGGTAGTCTCTGTGTGAATGTAACCTAGAGCGTTATATATCTCATTCTCAAGGATGCCCTTGATGGTGCCTGAATCGAGCATTGTCGCCCCTTTGCATAATTTGTACCATTATACAATCCAATTTGTCTTAATTGGCAACTGTGATTGCCATGAACTGTCTGATTCGTCAAGTCCGACAGCTAGATACCTGAAACTGTCTGAATAATGTGACGCCCAGTCGTGTAACGGCTTTTCATAAAAGACATTACGTTTCTCGTCATGCTCACGTCTATAGTTCCTCAGAGCATTAAGACCGTTCTTAGCCTGGCCATGAAACCAGCATCTAGGAAGCATACGCCGTACCGCTTGGATACCATCAGCAACAGACAATCTAGGCGCCACAGTAATGTTCATCCCTGATTCCAGCAATACCTCTTTCCTTGACTTACCAGTACCTAGCTCCCTTACCTCTACGTCATGAGGCAGGATATGGTCAAAGCTCAGGTAGTTGTGTTCACGTAACCATGCGACATACCAATCAAGACCGACACCGTGATTCTCTACGCAGTCAATGAGACGTATCTCTTTACCAGATACTTGTGCAACCCAAATAGCGGTTGAATCACCCATACCAAGGTCCCAACTAGTAAAACTCCTACACAGGTCATCGCGAGGAAAGTCAACAAAACGCTTGTCATTTTCAAGATTGTTAAGGATTGCACCATAGTATGACCCTTCTACAGCAGCGTTAAATGAGCACTCGAACTCCTGGGCATACTTATCATCACCCATTTCCTTTAGAGCTGCCTTCAGTTCTTCTGCTGACAAAACATTAGTCTGTGATGCTTTGAACTCTAGGGATCCCCAGTTATCCTCTACCTTAGCCCTGTCAGCTAGATCAGCGAAATGGTTATTACCTTTAGGAGTGCCAATGAACAAAGCCCACCCAAGACGATCTGCCAGAGCCGGACGGATGATCTCGTTCCAAATCTTAGGGTTTTGATCCCCCACCTCGTCTAAAACTACGCCATCGTAATAGGTTCCGCGCAACGAATCTGGATTATCAGAGCCGTAAAGACTAATCCTACGCCCCCAAAAATCAACACGTAACTCAGCGATATTAGCAATAGCTCCAAGTGGTCTCGTATATTCTAGTAAGTAATCCCAAGCAATCCTCTTAGCTTGTCCGTAAGTGGGCGCTATATAAGCCATCCTTGGATTAGGCTTCTCACACTGGATTGCACATTTGATTAGATGGTTGATAGCCGCTACAGTCTTTCCAGCACGTCTGTGCATGACTGCAACTACAAAACGGTTCTTCTCTAGTTCTTCATGTAATGCTTCTTGATGAGGTCTAGGCTTGTACTTAATGACTATTTCTGCCATGTGACCACGTGTTGCTGAGCACCACCATCAGCTCCCGTTACCTCTGTCCTAGCTAGTTTAGGTATATGGTACTCACTTAGCTTATTCATTAGGTCTAAGGCTTTATACGGGTCTTCTAGGGCTACTTCATTAAGCCATCTGTCCATGTTAGGAGCATTGCGCTCTAGTAGATTAGCTATAGCTTCCCTTACTATTTGCGTTGACTTATTAGGTAATCCTTTAGGTCTACCCGGCCCTGCTAGTCCCTTGCCGATTTCTTTTGTTTTTAAATCATTAACTATTTCCATTTTTGCATTACCTTTCCGGTGTCATGCGTAAAATACTGAATACATATCTGGTCTGTTAGTCTTTAACCACTCTTTAGGTTCCTCTAAACACTTTTCATAGTCCATTCCTACCGTCTGACTTCCAGCATGATGAGCGTATGCCCTGCTTACAAAGTGCTTGAAACCCGCTTTACTCATGTCCATACAAATAATATTATCTGAAAACCAATTAATCGATGGGAATTTAGCTACATCCCACGCCTCTTTCGTTAGTACAGCGCATATCGGAGCTATTACATCAGTCTCCTTTATGTTGCCTTCACTTAAATACTTTAGCCCTGATACCTTATCATCCTGTACTGGAAACCTAATGTTCTGGTCATGCAACACGTAATCTGACCTGGTACCCAACCATCCTAATTTAATATCACTATGGCTTTTAATAAGTTCATAGTCTTGCTCTAATAACTTAACCGTATTCGGCGCCAATACCACATCATCATTGCATACAATTAATGAATCATATCCTCTGCTGAACGCATAGTCGATAATTTCATTATAAGCATCTCCGAAATTGGAAGCACTATTTGGTCTGAAGGCTGCGATTCTATCTCGCAATCTTCCCCATAATTCCAGACTATTTCCACTAATGTAAACTGGAATGTGTGGCGCATATTGATGTATAGACTCCAGTAATACGTAAATGGACGGGCTATCTACCGTTGCTATTACTATTGCTTGCATATTCCCCAGAAATATAAGTCAGCAGGATTAGATTTAGTAAGAAACCCGTAAGAATCAAACTCATCAAACGTAAACGTCATTTGTCTCTCCTTAATCTGGTAAGTAAATTATTGTAGTACTTCAGCATCTTCCATTTTGTTTGCCAGATCATGTAAAGATTCCGACTGTTTTACACATGCAAGTCTTGCAAGGTGCAAAGCCTTCTCCTGGCTAGCTGTCATTTCTTCTTCATTGGTTTAGCGTGGTTTTCATACCTTTTCCGCCTGCACTATTCGTGTGTTTACTGTAGCTTGCCCGCGCGGCGCTTTAGATTTTGGCATCATGGCTCAACCTTATGGATGTTGGCATTTGAGACTGCTAATATCGTTCCTGCGCATCCCAATACTTTTCGCGTTGCGCCGTCCCTAGTTTTTCGTTTACTGTGTTCATTTCTTAGCCCTGTTCTTAGCAGTACGTTGACCACGCATAGGCAACTTAGCTTCGCTCATAGCAATAACGATCCCCTGTTTAGGATTAGTCACCACTGGCCCACCTTTACCCGAATGCAGCTTACCTGCCTTAAATTCTGTCAAAACCTTACCCATCTTCTTTTGAGCCGCTGTATTTTTCATCATAGAGTCACCTGTAAATGGTTATTGTCAAAAAGTAAACCTATCGTCTTCCTGTGTGCTTCTTCCCACATTTCAACTCGTTCAGCCTTGCTTAGATTCTTACCCTGATCTAATTCCATGTGACAGGTAAAACAAAGGCTAGCAATCCTAAAATCACTAGCCTTTATACCTTTTCCTTTACCATCTCGCAACTGATTCGAGTGAGCTGCGACTACCGTTCCATCATCCCTGCCGCAGTGCTGGCATGGGAAGTTTCTTGCTATCTCTAATATTCTTTTGTTTCTGTATATCAATTCTTCTCTTTCTCCAGAGACTTCGCCTGGTATCTGACAAATGTTTCTCCCTCATTGCATTCAGGACAGCAAGTTACCGTACCGTCAGACCAAGGATCGTTAGCTGTAGGAATATCATCATAGTCTGTTACATAACCGCAATATTCACACTAAAATAGATTAGTATCGTCAATCATATTATTCTCCTAGTTTGTATTCCTATCTAAAGCACGATTAGACGCTTCTTGTGTCCTGTAAATGTCCAACCTAGCCTGTGCTGCTACTAACATCCACCTAAGCTCCTCAGCCTTCTCTACAGCCTCTCTAAGCCCTTCTAACAGCTCTATGTATTCAGGATGAGCATACGCCTTGTTTTCCCTGTCAGTAACGGTATTACCTATTGCTGAAGCAAATAATATAGCTTTCTTAGATTTTCTGAAGTGTTCTAAATACGTAACATCAGCCTTGGCTTTAGCATACGACTTAGCATTTTTAATCATAAATTCAATTGCTTGACTTGGGTCTATTTGTTGCATATTCGCAATCATATTCCATTAGACAATAAGGCAACTCAAGAGGTTGATATTCAACATCTTCAGCCATCCTGTTAGGACTGCTGCACCCAGAAGGACTACATCCCATTTCCAAGGCGACCGTATCGTGGTCTAATCATTCATCAACCTTGCTGCCTTGGCATTTTTAAAAAAACTTTGTTTGTTCTTGCTTGGCTGGTGGTTCTGGCTCGAATAGCTGGCCTTGCTTGGCGGCCTCCTCGATGCGCCTGCAAGCAATGTCAAAGTATTTAGGCTCGCGCTCTATGCCAATGAACTTGCGCCCAACTGCGTTGCGCCTGAATAGGGCGGGTCTGTAATCACAGCATCCACCTTGCCCAGCGTAGGCAAAATATCCATGCAATCACCCAGGTACAGCGTTGCCCCGCCTATCGTCACCGGGTTGTTGTTCATTTATTGCCCTCCGAGCAATC
>Ga0209702_10009097_pt1 | contig 11235 bp, 8 predicted proteins | sample FRY01_FD_187210 | JGI IMG/M metagenome (GOLD analysis project Ga0209702, IMG submission 187210) | Freshwater microbial communities from Lake Fryxell liftoff mats and glacier meltwater in Antarctica - FRY-01 (SPAdes) (version 2) | ecosystem: Environmental > Aquatic > Freshwater > Ice > Glacier... | reverse complement strand
ATAACACAGAATACAATAATCAGATTATCAGTGAAGTAAAAGACAGTCAGATTGATATAGTGCTCGCCGAAGGAATTTACACGCTTGCAGGAATTGATAAACTTAAAGATGCGGGACTTAAAAATATCATACTTCGCGCCCACAACGTAGAGCATTTGATTTGGAAACGCATTGCAAATCAACAGAAAAACCCGCTAAAGCGCTGCTATCTAAATATGATGGCAAATCGTTTACGTCGTGATGAGTTGAAAATTTGCAATAAAGTCGCTGGAATAATTGCTATTTCAGAGGTTGATGCTGAAGTTTTTAGGTCGATGGGTGTTACAGTGCCAATCACGGTTGTGGGAATTGGAGTTGAAATTCCAAAACATAGCTCAAAACCAACGTTGAAAAAACAGCTGTTCCACTTAGGTTCAATGGATTGGATGCCAAATGTAGAAGGGATCGATTGGTTTATTAAAAACGTTTGGCCGCAAGTTCGGATCCTTATGCCCGATTTAAAATTCGTGTTAGCTGGATATAACATGCCCGAACGTTTCAAGCAGCTCGAAAACAGTGGAATTGAAGTAAAGGAAGCTAAGAATTCTGCTGAGTTTTTCCAGAGCGAAGGTGTGATGATTGTTCCACTTCAAAGTGGAAGTGGTATCCGTGTAAAGATTATTGAAGGACTTTCCCTAGGAATCCCAGTAATATCTACCAAAGTAGGAGTAGAGGGGATTCCTGCTACAGATAAAAAGCACTGGTTTATTGCTGATACATCGGAAGCATTTGTGTTGACTATCAGCGAATTGTTTTCTAAGCCCGCCTTGCAGGCAGAAATTTCAGAAAATGCGATTACCTTTGCCGATGAAAACTATCGGATAGAACGGCTTGGTGAAAAGTCTTGTCAATTTATTCGGGACTCTTTGGATTTTGAAGATACTACTGGCACTTTCACGATTTCCATGGCCCACCGACAAAGGTGATAAGCTGCGTGCCTGGAATCATATTCTTGGTTTAAGTCAAACCCACGACATTCATCTATTTTGTCTAAGTGACGAGCCAGTTTCTAATGAGGCATTAGAGAAAGTTTCTGAAGTATGTGCTTCGGTTCAAGTTTTTCAACTTCACAAAGCTAGTCTTGCCTTCAGAATGTTACGACAGTTTTTTGGTAAGATGCCGATGCAAGTTGCCTATTTCTCTGACCTAAAAGCAATTGCAGAATTTCAGGCTTTGGCCAATAAAATCAATCCCGATAAGGTAATGATTCAACTGGCGCGAATGGCAGAATTTGCTGATGGTTTGCCCTATCCTAAACTGATTGATTATCAAGATGCTTTTTCGAAAGGTCTAGAACGTCGCAGAGAGCACAATCCTTGGTGGATGCGCAGTGTTTTGCAGATGGAATGCAATCGTTTAAGGAAATACGAGAACCAAATTTTTGACAAGTTTGAGCAAAAAATCATCATTTCTAAACAAGATGCAATGTTTATTGATCACCCAGATCATGCCATTTTGGAGGTGATACCAAATGGTGTTGATACTGATTTTTACAAACCTGAACCAAGAGCCAAAACGGTCGACCTACTATTTACGGGAAACATGGGGTATGAACCTAATGTAAACTGTGTGAAATATATGATTGGATTGGTTTTACCCTTGTTGGATAAGGAATTTCCACACATCCAATTTGTAGCGGCAGGAAAGGTGCCGTCCTTAGAACTTAAACGGATCAAATCGAGACATTTACAGTTAACAGGTTGGGTTGATGATCTTAGAAAATACTATCAGCAGGCCCGTATTTTTGTAGCTCCTATGCAAATTGGAATTGGGATGCAAAACAAAATTCTCGAGGCTATGTCGATGGGATTGCCTGTTATTACTACAAGCCTCGCCAATAATGCAATAGGAGCAGAGCATGGCAAAGAAGTTTGGATTGCCGATTCGCCCGAAAAAGTAGCCGAAGCCATTGCTTTCTTGATGAATAATACAGATTTGGCCCTGAAAATTGGTCAGAATGCTAGAAATCTAATGGTGAATGAGTTCAGTTGGAACAAACAAAATGAACGTCTAAATCGTTTGGTCAGCGGAACTCAAATTGAACCTATTAAAGTGCACCAATCTTAATGATACTGCTCGAAAGAGTAATTCTATATGTCGAAATTAAATACCATTGAAGAAGCTCTTGCCGACCTTCGTGCAGGCAAGGTTCTAATTGTAGTTGACGATGAAAATCGTGAAAATGAAGGTGATTTTATTACTTCAGCCGAAAATGCTAGTCCAGAAGTTATCAATTTCATGGCAACCCACGGTCGTGGTCTAATTTGCGCTGCATTAACCGAGAAGCGCTGCATTGAACTCGAATTGGAGATGATGGTAAGCCGCAATACTTCTTCCCACGAAACAGCTTTTACGGTTTCGGTAGATTTAATTGGGCACGGCTGTACCACAGGAATTTCGGCAAGCGACCGTTCCAAAACAGTGAAAGCTTTGGTTGATAAATCCATTAAGCCTTCTGATTTTGGTCGTCCGGGACATATTTTTCCTCTAAAAGCAAATACTGGTGGCGTTTTACGACGTTCTGGTCATACCGAAGCAACTGTAGATTTATCTCGAATAGCAGGTTTTGCGCCTGCTGGAGTTTTGGTCGAAATTATGAATGAAGATGGCTCTATGGCTCGTCTTCCCGAATTATTCGAACTTGCTAAAAAGCTTGATCTGAAGATCATATCAATCGAAGATTTAATTAAGTACCGACTCGAGAATGATTCACTTATCAAACGCGAGGTTGACATTGACTTACCTACTACGTTAGGCAATTTTAAAATGGTCGCTTATACGCAAACTACAACCGGGCAACCTCATTTGGCTCTTGTTAAGGGTGAATGGGCGGTTGATGAGCCAGTCTTGGTGCGAGTTCATAGCTCTTGCCTTACTGGCGATATTTTTGGATCATGCCGCTGTGAATGCGGTCCACAGCTTCACACATCGATGGATATGATTGAGAAAGCTGGGAAAGGAGTCATCGTATATATGAATCAAGAAGGTAGAGGAATCGGACTTCTTAATAAACTTAAAGCCTACAAACTTCAAGAAGAAGGTTACGATACGGTTGAGGCCAACGAAAAATTAGGCTTTAAGATGGATGAACGTGATTACGGAGTTGGAGCTCAAATTTTGCGCGACTTAGGCGTTACGAAGCTTAAATTGATGACAAATAATCCAACCAAGCGGGCTGGATTAATAGGCTATGGTTTAGAGATTGTAGAAAACATTCCCATTGTTATTCAGCCTAATATCCATAACATGAGGTATTTGGATACAAAGCGCGATAAAATGGGGCACTCGTTTTAAGGCTTTCGTTTTTCATTAAGAAAGGATGTTGTAAATTCCGACGAATCATAACCTCCTGAAATGAAAATTAGAATCATCTTATTGTTGGTATTAAGTTTCCAATTGACCGTCAATGCTCAGTCGGTGGCGCTTTTAGATAGCTTTATGAATCATCTTAGTACCCATAAACAATACATGGGTGCTTTGAGCGTAAAATCTGGTAACAAAGAGCCCTTAAATTGGTATGCGGGTTTTTCGAATTTTGAAGCGGGTCAACCTATAAATAAAGAAAGTACTTTTAGAATTGGATCAATTTCGAAGATGTTCACTGCAGTTATGATTCTGCAATTGCTTGATGAAGAGAAGTTAAGCTTGAGCAATTCACTGCATTTGTATTTTCCAGAATTTCCACGAGCCAAAGAAATAACCATTGAACATTTGTTGAGGCATCGCTCTGGCATTCATAATTTTACGAATGATCCTGAATACTTGGAATATATGACAATAGCTCAAACGCGCGATGAGATGTTAGCACATATAACTGCTAAGCCTTTTGATTTTGAACCGGGCGAAAAAGCAGAATATTCAAATAGTAACTATGTTTTGCTGGGATACATTATCGAACAATTGACTTCTTCGACCTATGCGCAACAACTAGAAGCGAGAATTACTAAGCCATTAATGCTCACCCAAACGAGCGCAGGTTTTCCGGGGCCAGCAGGTATGAATGAAGTTTTGTCTTACGAATATAGTGGCACTCGTTGGGATAAAGCCACAAATACAGATTTAAGTATACCACATGGAGCGGGAATGGTCATTTCAACTGCCAAAGACTTGAATAATTTTATCAGAGGGCTGTTTCAAGGTAGATTAATTAAAGCTGAAACATTGGTAAAGATGACCACCTTGGTTGAAGGATTTGGAATGGGTGTTTTTCCGATTCCTTTTGGTAACCGAATGGCTTTTGGTCACAACGGAGGCATTGACGGATTCAGCAGTACTTTGGGCTATTTTACTGATGATAGCACGTCGTTCGCGTTGTGTTTGAATGGATCTCGATTTCCAATGAACGACATGGCAATTGGAGCATTAAGTTCTTATTACAACGCACCTTATGAGTTTCCTGATTTTGAGTTGAGCATGAAAAGATTTTCAGCCGAGGAAATGGCATTGTATGAAGGGATTTATTCTTCTCCGGGAATCCCATTAAAAATTGAAATCAAGGGCGTAGATGGGGTTTTGATGGCTCAAGCAACAGGGCAAAATGCATTTCCTTTAACGCCGAATGGAGTCTTAGATTTTCGATTTGATCCAGCAGAAATTAAGGTGAAATTTAACCCTTCAACCGAAGGCAAGAAAATGCTTGGCTTTACGTTGAATCAAATGGGTTCGCTGATCAATTTTAGTCGCGAAGAATAATTTTATGTCTCAGCATTGTTAATAACCTACACTTACCAACCATCGAGTGTTAATGTTTTTAAGCATTTCGCGGTTTTTCAATCGCTATATTTGCCGTGCTTTTCATTGAAATTATCAATGGAATTTGATTTGAGATATTTATGAGCAGAATAATCGCAATTGCCAATCAAAAGGGCGGAGTAGGTAAGACTACAACCGCAATTAATCTAGCAGCCAGTTTGGCAATTCTAGAGCACAAAACCTTATTAATTGATGCAGATCCTCAGGCGAATGCTACTTCAGGTATTGGTTTCGATCCTAGGAATGTGAAAACGAGCATTTACGAATGCATTATCAATGAAGTTGAGCCACAGGATATAATTTTAAATACTGATACTCCGAATCTCGATTTAATGCCTGCGCATATCGATTTAGTGGGTGCTGAAATTGAGATGATTAACCTTCTAAACCGTGAACATATGATGCGCACGGCCATCGCGAAGATTAAAGATCAGTACGAATTCATCATTATCGATTGTTCGCCATCACTTGGTTTGATTACAGTAAACTCGCTTGTGGCAGCTGATTCAGTGATTGTTCCTGTTCAGTGCGAATATTTTGCATTAGAAGGATTAGGAAAATTACTAAACACCATCAAAATTGTTCAGTCTCGGCTAAATCCTGATTTGGAAATTGAAGGAATTCTTTTGACCATGTATGATAGCCGTCTTCGCCTGAGTAATCAAGTGGTTGACGAAGTAAAGACGCACTTCCAACAAATGGTGTTTGATACCATTATTCAGCGTAATATTCGTTTGGGCGAAGCTCCAAGTTTTGGTCAGTCGGTAATTATGCACGATGCAAACTCTTCAGGGGCAATCAATTACTTGAATCTCGCTCGAGAAATTTTGCAAAAAAATGAACTAACAAGAATTCGTCAAACAGAGAGAATGATTGACGACGTGAACCAGAATCTGAACTAAGTACCAGAATGTCAGCAATCAACAATAAAAGAAATGCCTTAGGCAGGGGTTTAGGAGCACTTCTTCAAAATCCTGATACCGATATAACTTCAAGATCTGTCCAACCTGCAGAGGTTGGATTGGTAGGTTCTATCTCAGAAATTACCATAGAATCAATTCAAGCAAACCCTTTTCAACCTCGAACTCATTTCGAAGAAGAAGCATTGCGTGAACTTGCCGATTCAATCCATGAAATGGGACTCATTCAGCCAGTAACAGTGCGCAAAATGGGTTACGATCAATACCAACTTATCAGTGGTGAGCGTCGTTTTCGTGCATCTCAATTAGCCGGATTAACAACCATTCCAGCTTATATCCGCATTGCGAACGATCAAGCCATGTTAGAAATGGCCTTGGTAGAAAATATTCAACGTGAAGAGCTCGATGCCATTGAGATTTCTCTGGCTTATCAGCGCTTAATCGACGAAGTAAAGCTTACGCAAGAAGAAGTGAGTGAGAAAGTAGCCAAGAAACGCTCAACCGTTAGTAACTACCTACGTTTACTAAAACTTCCACCTGAAATTCAGATGGGAATTCGCCAACGGAAAATAAGCATGGGGCATGCAAGAGCTTTGATTAATATCGAAGATCCTCGTCAGCAAATAAACCTCTTTAACCAGATTATCAGCAACGAATTATCTGTTCGTCAAGTGGAAGAAGCTGCACGTGAAAAAAAGAGTGCAAGTGCTTCAAAAAAAGCTAGTTCAGTATTATTACCTGAAGCATTGAATGAAGCTATTTCGGCACTTAAAAATCGCTTGAATGCTAAGGTCGATTTGAAAGCCGATAGCAAAGGAAAAGGTCACCTTAACATACGTTTTAACTCTGCCGAAGAACTAGAACGCTTATTGGCAAAATTGCTTCCTTAATGCGATTGCTTCGAGCAAGTTTTATTATTATTTGCTTCAACTGTTTCTTTTTTAGTCAGTTGATTGCACAAACAGATTCTATCCCGAGTCCAAGCCTTGGAACTGGAAAGATTCAGAAAGATGTAATAATACCTGTTCAGACGCTACCAACGGTAAATCCTGAAGTGAAAAAAGATACGACCAAGACTGAGCATGTTCATTCACCTAAAAAAGCAGCTCTTTATTCGGCCGTTTTACCTGGTGCGGGTCAAGTATATAACAGGAAGTATTGGAAAGTAGGAGTAATTGCAGCAGGAACGGGAGCATTGATTTACGGGCTCAATTTTAATCAACGCAATTTTAACCTCTTCAAATCGGAACTCATTAAACGCCAGCAAAATTTAGGTGGCTTAGATGCAGATTTAGATCTTTATACAGATGCAAATTTGAATGAACTCCAAGACTTTTACCGGCGCAACAGAGATTTAACCGTAGTTGGTTTAGCACTTTTATATGCCCTCAATATTATTGATGCAAACGTTGATGCACATTTGTACGACTTTAATGTTTCAGACGATTTGACAATGCGTATCAGGCCAACAATGGTTTACAGTTTTTATTCAGCTTTGCCAGTTCCGGCCATCGGGCTTCAAGTTCGATTCTGATTTATGAAAATAGCACTCATTGGATACGGCTCGATGGGCAAAACAATCGAAAAGATATGTTTGGCAAGAGGACATAAGGTGATTCTTAAGGTTGATGCCGATTCTGATTCTGCTTGGAAGCAAGAAATTACGAAAGCTGATGTAGCTATTGAATTCACCGAACCTCATGCTGCCGAAGAAAATATGCAAGTGTGTTTTGATGCAGGTGTTCCAGTGGTGACAGGAACTACAGGTTGGTACTCTCGTTTTGAACAAGTGAAATTAGCATGTGAAGAAGCTAAAGGAGGTCTATTTTATGCGACAAATTTTAGCATTGGAGTGAACTTGTTTTTCCAATTGAATAGGAGCTTGGCTCGTTTGATGGCGACACATCCTGATTATTCAGCACGCATGGTCGAAACTCATCACACCAAAAAGAAAGATGCTCCAAGTGGTACTGCAATTTCTCTGGCTGAAGGATTATTGGCCGAGCATCCTGCTTACAATCGTTGGATAATTCCAGAACTAGCTCGAAGCGGAGATTTAGAAATCGAATCAATCCGTGAAGGTGATGTTCCTGGTACTCATGAAGTTGCTTACCGTTCAGAAGTGGACGAGATTACCATCAAGCATACCGCATTTAGTCGTCAAGGATTTGCCGAAGGTGCCGTCGTTGCTGCTGAATTCTTACATAACAAAAAGGGCATTTACACAATGTCTGATCTAATAAACGAAACGCAATCACATGGAATATAAGTGGATCATCAATGGCATTCTGCTAGTTTCCCTATTAATTGGGCTTTATAAAATCTTTGAAAAAGCTGGTCGTAAAGGTTGGGAAGCCCTTATTCCAGGCTACAATCTTTACGTTTGGCTCAAAATAATTGACAAACCTTGGTGGTGGATACTATTATTATTGATTCCTGGCGTGAATGTAATGGTGTATCTGTTGATTGTATGGTTGACTTTGCGAAATTTCGAAGAAGAAAGTCCAGTAAAATTAGCAGTTGGCGTTATTTTCTCGTTTTTCTATTTGCCTTATATCGGCTTTAGTGCTGATAAGCGTTTCATGGGTGAAGATTATTGGAAACGCTACGAGCGTACCGCAATTCTAGAATGGTCTGAAGCGATTGTTTTTGCGGTAATTGTCGCTACAATTGTGCGCACCTTTTTCTTCGAGGCATTTACTATTCCAACGTCATCTATGGAAAAATCCTTGTTGGTTGGCGATTTCCTTTTCGTGAGTAAAGTAAGTTATGGTGCAAAAGTACCGAACACGATATTAACAGTGCCTTTCACGCATCACTCAATGCCATTTACTGAAAGCATTCCGTCTTATTCTGAGTGGATAAGTCTACCATATATACGTCTTCCAGGCTTAGGTGAGGTGAAGAATAATGATATCGTCGTTTTTAATTATCCCGATGGCGATACAGTTGCCTTGAATGCACAAAACATAAGCTATTCTAGATTGGTTCGAAATCTGGGTTGGACCCGCGTAAACACTCCATCCGCCATGAATCCCTTTACAAGATTGCCATTCGGCAAAGTGATTACTAGGCCGATTGATAAACGCGATAATTACGTGAAGCGTTGCGTGGCTATTCCAGGTGATGTCATGGAAATTAAAGAACAGCAGCTATTTGTGAATGGAGCAAAGGCAGAAAATCCCGAAATGATGCAGTTTGCATATCAAGCAGCATTTAATATACCACAGGATCCGCAAAAATTGTTCGATAAATTAGACATTACCGATGCTAATCGTGACCCAAATTCCAATTATAATGTTTGGGTTTTACATTTAAATAATGCCAATAAGGAAGGACTTGGGAAATCGACGTTGTTAACAGATCTTCAAGGATTTAAAGATCCATCTGGTCAATACGATCCAGATATCTTCCCTAATAATTTCGCATATCCATGGAATAAAGACAATTACGGTCCACTCACAATTCCAAAGGCGGGAGTCACTGTAAGTATAGATACTTCTTCGCTTCATATCTACGAGCGTATTATCCGTGTTTACGAAGAGAATAAATTGGTAGTGACCGGAAATCAAATTTTGATAAATGACGTGCCATCATCGTCCTACACGTTTAAGCAGGATTATTATTTCATGATGGGAGATAATCGTCATAATTCAGCCGATTCTCGCTACTGGGGCTTTGTACCGCATGATCACATTGTAGGAAAAGCTGTTTTCGTTTGGTTGAGCCGTTCTACAAACCGCGGTTTTCCAAATATCCGCTATGAACGCGTATTTACTTTCATCAAAAGCAATGGTTTATCAAGATCGTATTTCTTCCAAATAATGATTCCTTTGATCTTGATATCTCTTGCTTGGAGCAATCGTAGACGTTTTATGACTAGGCATTAAGCTTAAATAGAGTTTGTCTATAGAGTCTCCTGATGTCGTTCCACTAGTCCGAAAAATGCTCATTTACAAAAGTAAACTGCGCTTTTTAGTCCTTCGTGCGCCTAATCATAAGCCTCTATAGTTCAAACTCCTGCTTCTGTGGACAGACAATACATAGAGTCTGTCTATAGAGTCCTTATGTCGTTGCACTAGTCTGAAAAATGCTCATTTATAAGAGTAAACTGCGCTTTTTCGGCCTTCGTGCGCCTAATCATAAGCCTCTATAGTTCAAACTCCTGACTCTGTGGATAAACACTAAATAGAGTTTATCTATAGAGTCCTGATGTCGTTGTACAAGGCTGAAAAATGCTCATTTATAAAAGTAAACTGCGCTTTTTCGGACTTCGTGCGCCTAATTAAAAGCCTCTATAGTTCAAACTCCTGTTTCTGTGGACAGACACTAAATAGAGTCTATAGAGTCCTGATGTCGTTGCACTAGTCCGAAAAATACTCATTTAAAAGCAAACTGCGCTTTTTCGGCCTTCTTGCGTCTAATCAAAAGTCTCTATAGTTCAAACTCCTGTTTCTGTGGACAGACACTAAATAGAGTCTGTCTATAGAGTCCTGATGTCGTTTCACTAGTCCGAAAAATGCTCATTTACAAAAGGAAACTGCGCTTTTTCGGCCTGCATGCGCCTAATCAAAAGTCATTACAGTGAAACTCCTCACTCTGTGGACAGACACTAAATAGAGTTTGTCTATAGAGTCTCCTGATGTCTAAAAAATGCTCATTTACAAAAGTAAACTGCGCTTTTTAGTCCTTCGTGCGCCTAATCATAAGTCTCTATAGTTCAAACTCCTGAATCTGTGGATAGACACTAAATAGAGTCTGTCTATAGAGTCCTGATGTCGTTGCACTAGTCCGAAAAATGCTCATTTACAAAAGTAAACTGCGCTTTTTCAGCCTTCGTGCGCCTAATCAGAAGCCTCCACAATTCAAACTCCTGACTCTGTGGACAAACAATAACTAGAGTCCTGATGTCGTTGTACAAGGCTGAAAAATGCTCATTTACAAAAGTAAACTGCGCTTTTTCGGCCTTCGTGCGCCTAATCAAAAGCCTCTATAGTTCAAACTCCCCACTCTGTGGACAGACACTAAATAGAGTCTGTCTATAGAGTCCTGATATCGTTGCACTAGTCCGAAAAATGCTCATTTACAAAAGTAAACTGCGCTTTTTCGCCCTTCGTGCGCCTAATCAGAAGTCTCTATAGCTCAAACTCCTCACTCTGTGGACAGACACTAAATAGAGTCTATAGAGTCTCCTGATGTCGTTGCACTAGGTTGAAAAATGCTCATTTACAAAAGTAAACTGTGCTTTTTCGCCCTTCGTGCGCCTAATCATAAGTCTCTATAGTTCAAACTCCTGACTCTGTGGATAAACACTAAATAGAGTTTATCTATAGAGTCCTGATGTCGTTTCACTAGTCCGAAAAATGCTCATTTACAAAAGTAAACTGCGCTTTTTCGGCCTTCGTGCGCCTAATCAGAAGCCTTAATAGTTCAAACTCCTAACTCTGTGGATAGACAAATAGGGTTCAATAAAAAGTCCGAAACACGTCAGATGAGAAACAAGAGGATTTTTTGACGAACAAAT
>Ga0209702_10009096_pt1 | contig 11237 bp, 10 predicted proteins | sample FRY01_FD_187210 | JGI IMG/M metagenome (GOLD analysis project Ga0209702, IMG submission 187210) | Freshwater microbial communities from Lake Fryxell liftoff mats and glacier meltwater in Antarctica - FRY-01 (SPAdes) (version 2) | ecosystem: Environmental > Aquatic > Freshwater > Ice > Glacier... | reverse complement strand
AGTCGCGTTATTTCACGGAACTTGCCGCAGGCCCAATCTCCACCAACATGATCCAAGCGTTCTTCTTCGATCTGCAGAGCCTCACGGGTGATTCACTCCGCCCCACTGGTGTTGACAAGCGCAAGGTTGCCACGGTTGGAATTCTTGGGGCCGGCATGATGGGCGCGGGAATCGCTTACGAGTGCGCTCGCGCCGGCATGGACGTTGTACTCAAAGATGTCTCATTAGCCGCCGCTGAGAAAGGTAAGGCTCATTCGGAGAAGTTGCTGACCAAAGCAGTCGGCCGTGGTCGCATGACCGAAGAAAAACGATCTGAAATTTTGGCACGGATCACCCCAACCGAATCGGCCGCAGATCTTGCTGGAATCGACGCGCTCATCGAAGCGGTCTTTGAAGACGCTGGCCTCAAAGCCAAAGTATTCGCCGAAGCACTCGAATTCATTTCCGATGAAACCCTGTTGTGTTCTAACACGTCAACACTGCCCATCACCGGTTTGGCGCACAATGTTCCCCGACCCAATGACTTCATCGGTCTGCATTTCTTTTCACCCGTTGACAAGATGAAACTCGTCGAAATTATTAAAGGCGAGCAAACATCGGATGAAACCGTCGCCCGGGCAATCGACATCGTGCAACAGATCCGCAAAATTCCCATCGTCGTCAACGACAGCCGCGGGTTCTACACCAGTCGAGTTTTCGGCACTTTGATTAGCGAGGGCGTCGCCATGGTCGGCGAAGGTGTTGACCCGATGACAATTGAACGCGCCGCCACCCAGGGTGGTTTCCCCGCCCCACCGTTGGCGATGTTGGATGAAGTGTCCTTGACGCTGACCCAACACATCCGAGCCGAAGCACAAAAAGCCGCGGAAACAGACGGAACTGAACTCCCCGGTGAAGTTGGCGTAGAAGTCATTGAGCGCATGGTGAATGAATTTGGTCGCAAAGGTCGCGCGGCCGGGTCAGGTTTCTACGACTACCCAGCCGACGGTTCACCCAAAACCCTGTGGCCGGGTGTGCGCGAGAACTTCACCACCGGCACCGAGTACCCAATGGCGGATATGCAGGACCGTTACCGGTTCATCATGGCTTTGGAAACGGCGAAGTGCATTCAGGAAGGTGTGCTCACCGACACGGCGAGTGCGAACATTGGTGGAATTTTTGGTATCGGCTACCCACCGGCAACGGGTGGTCCCGCGCAATTCATGACTAACTACGCAGGGGGTCTCGCCGGGTTCGTGGCTCGAGCTAAAGAACTCGCGGCCACCTACGGTGAGCGCTTTGAACCGAACGAGTGGTTGATCAACAGAGCTAACTCCGGCCAAGGTTTGACCAGTGACTAACGTGCAAACCAAAAGCAGCGACCTCCTTGACGGGGTGGTCGTGGTTTCACTTGCGGTCAATCTTCCCGGACCACTCACCGCCGCACGGCTTAGCAAACTCGGGGCGCGCGTCACCACGATCCTTCCGCCCAGTGGTGACCCCCTTTCGCAATACCAACCGGACTGGTTCGATGATCTGCATATAGGACAACAAGTTCTCACCCTTGACCTAAAGACAACCGAAGGGATTACCGAACTGGATTCATTGCTTTCACGTGCTGACCTACTAATTACATCCTCACGGCCCAGTTCGATGAAGAGACTGGGACTGGACCCTCAAAGCGTTGCGACTAAACATCCACGACTGTGCCAAGTAGCAATCGTTGGTGAAGCCGGCGCGAAAGCTGAAAATCCCGGACACGACCTGACCTATCAAGGGATCAATGGTCTTATTGATCCACCCGCTATGCCAAGCACTCTGATTGCAGACATGGCAGGTGCTGAACGCGCAACCCAGATTGCAATCGCAGCGTTACTGCACCGTGAACGCACCGGGCGCCCAACCCACCACGAAGTTGCATTAGCCGACGTTGCCTACGACATGGCCGAACCGCGAAGGCGTGGACTCACCGCAGCCGGGGGCGGGCTTGGTGGGGGAGTCGGTCTCTATGGAATTTATGAAACACAAAATGGCTGGATCGCATTGGCTGCAATCGAACCGCATTTTGCCCAACGAACCCTGAGTGAACTGCAAGTAGATGGCACCCAGGAAGCTTTCACGACAATATTCGCGACCAAAACCGCGCAACAGTGGGAAGAATGGGCCGGCCAGAAAGACATTCCACTTGTAGCACTTTCACGGTAAGACCTCGGACAAAAAGGAGTAAGCCATGTTGACACCCCAGCCCTATGAATCACCGTGGATGACCCAGGACGTAAAACCAGTTGCCGACCTGGCCCGGACCTTCTTTGAGAAGGAAGTTGTTCCCCACCTTGATCGCTTTGGTGAAAACCATCAGGTTGATCGTGAACTCTGGAATAAAGCAGGTGACGCCGGACTGCTCTGTATCACGATCCCCCAGGAATATGGCGGTGGTGGCGGAGACTTTGCCCAAGAAGCAGCGGTGATTTGGGAACAGGGGATGAGCACCGACGATAGTTTTGGCTATCTCGTTCACTCGACAATCGTTGCCCCATACATATATAAGTACGGCACGCAAGAACAGAAAGAAAAATGGCTACCCAAACTTGCTACGGGAGAACTCGTTGGCGCCATCGCCATGACCGAGCCGGGCGCTGGATCAGACCTGCAAGGAATCCGTACCACCGCCAAACGTGAAAGTGATCACTACGTCATCAACGGCAGTAAGACGTTTATTACCAATGGATCACATGCAAACCTGATCATCGTGGTCACCCGAACCGGTGGTGAAGGTGCAAAAGGAATTTCGCTGATCATTATTGAGACCGATGGTCTCGCCGGATTTGAGCGAGGTCGGGTCTTACAAAAAATTGGTCAACACGGACAAGATACCCGTGAACTGTTTTTTGCCGACATGAAAGTTCCCACCGAAAACTTGCTTGGCACCGAGGAGGGTCAAGGTTTCATTCAACTCATGGAGGAGCTACCCCAGGAGCGTTTAGGGATCGCCATTTCCGCTGTCTCCTCGGCTCAGATCGCAACCGAACTCACGATCGAATACGCGAAGCAACGCGAAGCATTCGGTAAACCGATTCTTAATTTTCAAAATACCGGATTTGTCCTCGCCGAGGTGACGACCGAAGTCATGGCCGCCAGAGCATTTCTTGACTACTGCATTGGTCTGCACATTGAGGGAAAGCTCGACGCAACAACAGCTTCACGCGCCAAGTACTACTGCACCGACATGCAAGTGTCGGTCATTAATCGCTGCGTTCAGATTTTTGGTGGCTACGGATATATGGCGGAGTACCCGATCGCTCGCATGTATGCCGGTGCTCGGGTCCAACCAATTTACGGTGGAACCAATGAGGTTATGAAGGTTCTGATCTCTCGGTCACTTTAGAGGGGCAACCACCCCGCTAGTAATTCCTTTGTCGGCGCACAGCACACTTACGCCAAAGAGAGGTGTGCATGCGCGCTTTAGTGGTCGACGACGAGATTAATCTCGCGAACACAATTAAGCAGGGCCTCGAAGCCGAAGGTTTCAACGTTGATGTGTGTTACGACGGAGAAGAAGGATTGTGGGCGGCAACCGAGCAGCCATACGACATTATCGTCTTAGACTTGATGCTCCCGAAAGTCAATGGTTACCAAGTTATTAAGAGTTTACGCAAGCGTCAGATTTGGACTCCGGTGCTGATGCTGACCGCGAAAGATGGCGAGTACGACCAAGCAGATGCGCTGGATCTTGGGGTTGATGACTACTTAACCAAGCCCTTTAGTTTCGTGGTTCTTGTGGCCCGTATTCGAGCCCTCCTGCGACGGGTGGGAGCTGAACGGCCAGCTGTCATAACCGTGGGAACTTTGACGCTGGACCCGGCCACTTTCGCCGTCCGTAGAGGTGACACCTCGATCGAACTCACTCCCCGTGAATACGCATTGTTGGAATACCTGATGCGGAACCAGGGAAAAGTAGTGTCCAAGAGTGAATTGCTCGACCACGTGTGGGACATAAACTTCAGCGGGCCACTTAACGTCGTTGAGGTCTACGTTGGCTACCTGCGAAAAAAGATTGACGTCCCCTTTGGCCTTCTATCATTGACCACGGTGAGGGGTTTTGGTTACCGCCTAGACCCCGTCACCGAAGCGGAACCTTCCAGGACCAAAGTGACATGAGCTCCACCAAGTTCGCTGTCACCGATTAATACGTGACCGCGATACTTCTGGGCAATCTCGTTCACAATGGCAAGGCCCAGCCCAGAACCCCCATCACTTCGAGCGCGGTGTTCGTCCAATCTGACGAATCGCTCGAGGACACGTGTTCTTTCTGACACTGGTATTCCGGAACCGTCGTCCTCCACCGTGATGCGGACTTGTGGCCCACTTGCGATTACCGAAAGTCGAATCGTGGTGCGGGCGAATCTGTTTGCATTGTCGACCATGTTTCGAATGGCGCGCGACACGAGGTGGGAGTCGGCGCGAATACGCGCGGGTACCACGTCCACCTTGATTTCTAAGGATCCCATTGATCGCAATCGGTTTGCCTCGAGTAAAAGCAAGTCGTCAACGTCGACATCTCCCACGTGATGTCCACTCAAACCCTCGTCAGTCTTTGCCAGTAGGAGGAGGTCGTCAACGAGGTGGGTCATTCGATCAACTTCCTGACTGAGTACGTGATTGAGGTCTGGGGTTGATTCCTCGTGAACTCGTTGTGAAACATCAATTGATGCCCTCATCGAAGCGAGTGGACTCCTCAATTCGTGGCTGGCATCTGCAACAAACTGCCGTTGAATTTTCATCGAATACTCAATACGATCCAGCATGTGATTCATGGTGAGGGCAAGCTTTTGGATTTCGTCTTTAGCCAGGGGGACCGGCACGCGATCTCCTAAGTCAACTGCACTGATTGCTTCAACTCGATTGCGAATCTGGTCCACGTTTTTTAATGACTTTCCGACACTGAGCCAGTTGACGGCGCCCACTGCGCCGAGTACGAGTGGAGATGCTGCCAGGATCAGAATCACAACTGTATTAATTTCCTGACTTACAGAATCGAGGGATTGACCCGTAACAACTATTAGATCCCCCTTCTCTGATTGTTTTTTAATGGAGGCAACAACATAGATTTGACCGTCGTCAACAAATGGCAGGCTGAGGTGTTGAATTTTGAGAGTCGCCCCAACCTCGGACACGGGGACGATTGCCGGCTCACCGGCAACGTCGGGAGAAGAAAGTATCACCTGCCCGTTTTCATCAAGTACTTGAATAATCGTGGAATCTCCGAGTATTGATTCTGCCGAGGCGAGAGCGGTATCAAGGTCATCGAGTGAGATCCCGGCATAAATATCTTGAGCTCGCTGGGTAACGCTTTGGGTGACCGAGTCCGTCAAGCTAATTTGTAATAAAATCACGACGCCAACAGATCCGATGGTCAGGGCGATCAGAACAACAACGATCGCCGAAATAGTCGAGCGGGCGCGCACCCCTTGGCGCCCCCACCAAGTGGAAGTCGTGACAACTTGCCTCATGTGGGCGAGCATACGTCCACGCGCCACCACAGCAAATGCTTGTGTTCATAAAATCTGGATTCTCTCAGGCTTTTCTCAGCCAGAAACATTTAGCGTGCGCACATGAGTGAATATGCGATCCAAGCAAGTGGACTGTCAAAGAGATACGGAATCAATACGGCGCTGCTCGATCTGAATCTAGAGATTAGTAGCGGAGAGGTCTTCGGGCTTCTGGGACATAACGGCGCTGGCAAGACGACGACCGTAAACCTGCTGACCACGTTGTTAGAACCAACAGCCGGTCAGGTGGTGATTAATGGAATCAACGCTGCGGAGTACCCCAACGAGGTCCGTCGAGTGATCGGTTATCTGCCAGAGAATGTTCAGTTCTACGACAACTTAACCACCATGGAAAACCTGAGATTTTTTGCGAGACTCTCCGGACTTACAAAACCAGATATTCGAATCCGAGAGGTGTTGGAGTACCTGGACTTTAACGATCATGACCATGAGCGGGTTGGCTCCTTCAGCAAAGGTATGCGTCAACGGGTCGGAATCGCGCAGGCAATTTTGCACGCACCGTCTGTTCTTTTTCTTGATGAACCTACTTCGGGTCTAGACCCCGAAGGGGTGCACCAGTTACGCGACGTAATTGTCAGGCTGAATCAGGAACTGAGCATGAGTGTTTTCATGAACACTCACTTGCTTTCTGAAGTGACGAAAACGTGCACGAGCATCGGGATCCTGCGAAAAGGCGAGTTGGCATATCACGACTCATTAACGGCAACCCTAGAAGCCTTCCCAAGGGAAGAGTCACTCGAATCGATCTACCTACAGATTGAGTCAGCAGGTATTCGGTGAAACGCGCCCTAGCGATCTCGAGGCACGAGCTTGTGAGTTTGCGGCGTGAAAAACTTCCACAAGTCTTACTCATGGTATTCATCCTCATGGTTTCGGTCTCCGGCTTAATCGGTTGGCTAACTAATACAACTGTCAGTAGTGTCTGGACAGAGGCCACGCAGACGGGACTAACACAAGCTCCAAATCCATTTGAAAACGTCAGTCCGTTGTATTACTCCCGTAACACCGTGATCTATTTGGTACTCATCGGTGCGCTGATGGCAATTGTCGTTGGTGTTACGTCCACCATGCGGGACCGCAAAGCACGCACTATTGATTTGGTCCTGAGTAGACCGATTTCCGTCGTCGAATACTTGCTGGGGAAAACCATTGGGGTGGCAATCTTTCTGGCAGCGGCGCTTGTCGCCACCGGGTTGATCAGTTGGGTGAGCATTTCCTTCATCGTCGGTAAGCCACTAGGTTTTCAGGACACCGCCCGGTTGATGGGCTTCTTTGGGATTGCGCTGATATTTCTGATGGCCTTTGTTTTGCTCGGCATGATCAGCGGCGTTTACGCTTCACGTGAGACGACCGCTCTGCTTATACCCATCAGTCTCTGGAGCATTACAGCATTTGTTCTTCCTCAGATTGGTACTTCAGCAAATCCAGTATCACTTCTTAACCCTGTCCCAAAAGTGAGCGTTCCGGGTGGCGCATTTGATGCCCTGAACACGATTTTGGGCCCGTTATCGGTCACTGAACAGTTCAAGGGTGCTAGCGGGTGGCTCCTGTCCAATCCAGAAGCCACCGGTGACTTCACGACATCAATTTTTGTCGTCGTTATCGCTGCAAGCCTTGGAATGTTGACGCTTCTACTCACCCGCAGAGATCGAATCAGAGGAGCACTCAATGACTAATTCGTTGATCATCGCCCAAAAAGAATTGCTCGACCTACGTCGAAACAAGTTCCTCATTGCCGTTCTAAGTTTCGTACTGATAGCCGTTGTCATCTCAGTCGTCGTTTCCGCAACACAATACGGAGTGAAACTCGATGCGTACAACATGTACGTCCAATCCCTCAAATCCGCTGGCAACTCGACTGTCCCACCTTCGCCGCAGTTATACCCGCTGCAACTCTTACGCGGCTCTATCGAGTACATGGAGATCCTTGGCGCACTATTCGCGATCGTTATGGGTTACGGAATCGTCGCGAAAGAAAAGCAACGTGCCACAATTCAATTGCTTTTTAGTCGACCTATTGGGCGCTTCGCCGTTCCTGCAGGAAAACTAATTGCGATCGCGGTAGCGTGGTTCGTCGCAGTGACAATTATTTTTCTCTCCGTCACCCTGTGCGTCGCCTTCGTTGGAAATGCAAGTTTCAATGCAATTGACTACCAACGCCTGGTGATTGCCGCCTTCACCACCTGGCTGTACCTCATCATGTGGAGTGCGCTCGCCCTAGGCCTCGCCAGCTGGACCACCAGGTTGGGAACAGCGCTCATCATTGCACTCGTTATCTGGTTAACCGTGGTCCTCATCATTCCTCAGATCGGCGACACCATGGATCCAGACAATCAAGTTCCCGGTGGACTATTCAAGAGTTTGAGTATTGCCAAACCTGATGAGTTGGCCGTTTTGGCACAGTTTTCCGGATTCGATACAGCCCGCAATGGGCTCGAGGTCTCCTCAGTGACGAAACACTTCGAGCGCTTTACCTTCGCATTTCTAGGAATAAAAGACAAGTTCAACCAGCAACCGTTGGGGATTGTCTGGGCAGGTGTTTGGAATAACGCATTATCGGTGTGGTTCGCAGCTTTTGGCGCGGTCGGTTTCGCACTGCTTATAACAACCCGGAAGAAACTACTAAGGAGAACATGATGAAGCGAAAAACACTAGTAACACTCGCCGGTGGAGCCTTGCTCACCTCGATCGCCCTTGCGGGTTGTTCGAGTAACTCAGCCACACCGGTAGCAAGTGATAGCGCCAGCGCGCAGTCAAGTCTGGTGGCGGCAGACACCTCAACCGTTGGATCCACTGATGTCGTCCTGCCCGTCGGATCCAATCCAATTGTAAATACGGCAACGGAAAAAAATTTAGAGATTTCTTACGCCGCGGTAGAAGACAATATCGACCCAGCAACGGGCCAGGCAATTGACGACCGCTTGGAGCTCACACTAAAAAATGTGGGCGCCGGGACACTTGACGGGTTTGAGGTCTATTACGAAATGACGGATGTGGTAACGGGTCAGGCAGAAGCTTACTACCAGAAACTCGACGGGATCAGCATTCCTGCGGGCTCTGAAACAACAGTTTTCTTCGACAACGTGACTGACCCTGGGCACTTTCCTGAAAATGATTTCAGCATTTATCGGAGTTCCACAAACGAAGTCGACTTCACGATTCAAGTGAGTGCGGCAACTGCTCAAATTGCCACGGCAACGGCCGTTAAAGCAACGGGGACTGGCGAAAAAGTCGACTAGTCACAATCGGGTTTGCTGGCCACTTCCTTTGGTCAGCAACCCGATTTTCTTTTGTCTTTTTAGTTGATTCTCAGTTAAATGATTTCTTCTCAGCGTTCTCACAGGTCACTTACCGCAAAGTAGTGCTTGAGCAGTTGCACCAGCAACTGCCACAAATGAAAGGTTCGACGATGATTAATATCTCGAAGAAAAAGAAGATAATGGTTGCTGCGGCCGCTGGTACCGCAATTGCACTAATGGGCGGCACCGCAATCGCAATGGCAGCGGACAATTCAGCTCCTGAAGCTCCTTCAGTCAGCGCACCTGCAGATGCAACTGCGGTCGCTAACGAATCCGGGGTTGAAAGTGCAGACGACGGCGCTGATCAAGGCACCGACGCCAACGCAATTGAGGCTGGTCATCAGGACGCGAACGAAGCCGACGACGCTACCGAAGGTCCAGAGAATGCTGCAGACGATGCTAACGAAGCGGCAGAGGGACCTGAAGATGGTGTCGATGAGGGTCCTGATACAGACGCAACTGAGTCAGGCCACCAGGACGCAGAAGGCGCAGATGACGCAACCGAGGCCGCCGAAACTAACGGCTAATCCGTAACCTTTGGCAAAAGTCTCGTCAGCATGGACCCCGGGAAACCGGGGTCCATGTTTTTCTCTTCCAAGGAGTCTTTCTTCTCAGGTTATTCTCAGGTTGGAACACATAAGTTCCGCTTCATGACACAAACCATTGCGCCTTCGCGCCATTCTGTTTTTACGTCTTCGGTGCTGAACAAGGTGCCCGAAGTAACCATCTTTTTCTGGATTATCAAGATCCTTTGCACGACCGTCGGGGAAAGTGTTGCCGACTTCGTAAACGTAAACCTCAACTGGGGACTGTCAGGGACTTCAGTTGGGACCGGATTAATCCTCGTCGTGGTCCTGACGGTTCAGATCTCATTGCGCAGGTACATCGCTGGAATTTACTGGCTGACAGTGGTCCTTGTAAGCGTTTTCGGGACGCTCGTGACCGACAACATGACCGACAATCTTGGGATTCCACTTCAAACCAGCACAATTGTATTTTCCTTTTTACTGGGCTTCGTATTCCTGGCTTGGTACTTGAGTGAAAAAACACTCTCCATCCACTCGATCCACACCCGCAAGCGCGAAGCTTTTTACTGGCTCACAATTCTGGTGACATTTGCACTTGGGACAGCGGTCGGTGACTTAATCTCCGAAGGTCTAGGTGTCGGTTACTTGTGGACGGGCATACTCTGTGCATCCCTGATCGCCCTGGTCACATTGGGTTGGAGGTTGGGACTCAATCCAATTCTTGCTTTCTGGATTGCCTACATTTTGACTCGACCACTGGGAGCCTCACTTGGCGACCTTCTTGCCAAGCCATCAGCTGATGGTGGATTAGGACTCGGAGTCACCATTACCAGTGTCGTCTTTCTCACCGCCATTCTCATAACGATCGTGTACCTGACTATCCGTAAGCCAGATGTCGCAAAACCGGGTGCAAACGGCAAATCTAACATCGAAATTCAAGCGGATGCCAGTCCTTCAAGTGGTAGAAGTGCACTCATCCAGACCGCAATCGTGGTCCTTGTCTTTGTCATTGGTGGTGGTTCGTTCTATGCATACCGGACTTCGGTTTTGAATAACGAAGCAGTTGTTGCCGCAGCAAGCAATGTTGGATCCGCGTCACCGTTGGGTGATTTAACTTCCTTCATCACCATTACGCAGGATTCACTTGACTTGCTGAACAGTGGTGATCAAGCCGGCGCGACAGCTCGGATTGGTGACTTGGAATCAGAGTGGGATAAGTCCGCTGCAGCTTTGAAACGTCAGGATGGAATGGAGTGGACCGCTGTCGATGACAAGATTGACACGGTGCTGCGTGAAATGCGTTCGACAACACCCGATCCAAGAACCGAAGCCAGTGCACTCGAGGCACTGCTGACTCAAATGGCCGGTTCCGCCACGGCCAGTACGGGTTCGGCGTCACCGTTGGGTGATGTAACTTCCTTCATCACTATTACGCAGGATTCACTTGACTTGCTGAACAGTGGTGATCAAGCCGGCGCGACGGCTCGGATTGGTGACTTGGAATCAGAGTGGGATAAGTCCGCTGCAGTCTTGAAACGGATTAATGGGACGGAATGGACCGCTGTCGACGACAAGATTGACACGGTGTTGCGTGAACTGCGTTCGACAACACCGAATCCAACAACGGAGGTCGGTGCACTCGAAGCGCTACTGGCGCAATTGACGAACCCTGCGTAACTCTTTCCCCCTCCAGGCGGGTCAGTTGTCCACGTGATAGGCACACACGTTGGTCAACCGGCCCGTTTCTTTGAGACGACAACGCCAGCGATGCCAGCCGCCACGATTATGATGGCGAGCGTAATCACAAGACTTGAGTTTGAGCTCAACGTATTAACGACCCAGGCTTGTGCATCCGTTACAGC
>Ga0209702_10009093_pt1 | contig 11241 bp, 23 predicted proteins | sample FRY01_FD_187210 | JGI IMG/M metagenome (GOLD analysis project Ga0209702, IMG submission 187210) | Freshwater microbial communities from Lake Fryxell liftoff mats and glacier meltwater in Antarctica - FRY-01 (SPAdes) (version 2) | ecosystem: Environmental > Aquatic > Freshwater > Ice > Glacier... | reverse complement strand
TTGGATGTTCACTTCGTCACCTTTTTTGCCGGTGCCTTATCCGCCTCAACCTGTGCCGCCAAAGCAACCAGTTGGCTCGACAGCAGTTCGATCGCCTGTTGCTCCGGCGTCTTCCATGCGTCGCCCACGGGAGCGTCCGCCACCACGGGCGTCGCAGATGGCACCGACGCCTCGACCTGCTTGACCTGCGCTGCCACTACGTAGCCATGTGCCACGCCAAAGCCATCGCCGACGAAGCGGCCGAGGACAAGCAATCCGTCCCAAATGCCACTTACGCTGAGCGTCATTACCCATCCGATTGTGATAATGGCTTCGATCAAAAAAGCAACGATGATCGCACCAGGACCGTCCGCGTAGACCGGCTCACCATAGACGCCGCAAACATCAACGCCCGTCGCGTAAGCAACGGCCGCAAAGATGATCCCCGCTTTGTAGAGTCGCCAGCCCAGCCATAGGACTGCGAGGCCGACGAGAAAATGGAAACCACGCTTGTCGTTCATTCGTCCCACCCTTCGCAACCTGGTTCGCCCGCAACAAACACCGCCGATGGTTCGCTGATTCCGTGAGTCGCCCAGTAGTCCAATAGCGACTCAGCAAGCTCGCACCCGTCGCGGACCCACGCACCGCCTACTTCACGGTCGATGTTCTTGCCGGCAATGACCGCCGCTGTGTCCGCGTCACCAATCGCAACAGCCCAAGCATTGCGAGCGATAGTACGCACGCGGTTCTTTTGGCTTTGCGGAATGGGTGCCATCGATAGATTGCCGTGGCGGGTGCGATCCAAGAATCGTCACACTATGGCGGGCGATGGCAAGAGAAATCTAGCTGGTGATGGTCGTAGATGTATCTAGTGTCCGAAGTGCGACAAGTAGGTCGCTTTCGAACACGTAAACAATGCGGCCTGGGATCGGGGCACGCGGAAAGAATCCGCTTGCAACGAGCCGCCTGACTTTGCGTGGGCTAATTCGCGTCAGCTCCGAGATCTCGGTGATCGTGAGTAGCCGAAGATTCCGTTCCATTGTGGGTTTCCTATCGCGAGGATGTTTTCCGCATACTCAGCTTCGAAATCAATTCCTCTTTGCTATAAAACGAGTAGCAGAAGTTACACCACACCGTCTCAATGTGCTGCTCATGCGTCCGCCCAATGGGCACGTCGCGGGCGTAGCGAAGTGCGATAGGGGCCAGATCAACTTCGCGGGGATAGACGGGATGAATCATTTCATTTCCTCAATTTCGAGTAACGTCCGTTCTTCTTCTGCGTTCTTAACTTTGTGCTGCCGGTAGCAGACTTCGCCGACTTCCTTGGCTGAATCGTCGCGTAATACTCCGCAATGCACGAGGCCATCAATTGCCGCCTTTGCGCTGATCCCATCGGCGTCTGCGAGGCGACATCGATACGATACGATTGTGATACGCACTGGTGTATTAAATGCCGCACCTTTGCTTGCCGCCAGCGATTCATTGCAAGTATAGCGTTCCACGTCGGCAGCTTTATCGGCAGTTCGATTGTCATTTTTCCCATTGAGTAGTAATCCTTTTTTCATTGCTTGCCATCCGTGTTATTTGCGCGGAGCGGATTAATAAGTTGTTATGCGGACGGTCTCGCACGATTCTCTCGATCCGATCCGTCTACCCGGTACGTACACTGCCCGCAAACGATCTCGTTCATTCTCCGCATCGAGCCGCACATGTCGCACGGTGCTTTGTCGATTGATGCCGCCGCTTCGACGAATTGACACAGTGCGGTGACTTCTGACGCAGTAGTCGACGCATGCAGACGAATCCCAAGTTTGTTCAATGCGTGATCCAGGTACTGCCAATCGCCGATTGTCTTGTCAATACACCCACTCGCGGCCGCAGCGATTTGCTCCATGTCGTTCGTTGTAATGCGGGAAAACCTATCCCATATTCGCCGCATAACAATTGCATGAACCGGAGCAACCGGCGATGTCTTTTCTGATGTCATAGTCTTTCCTCGGTTGCTCCGGTTATGCAAACGTTCTGGCTATCGCTGGCCACGTTTAGCGGCCTTCAGCAGTTTTTCCCATGCCCATTCAGAGCGTGTCTTTCCCGCCGCTTTCGCGGCTTTGTCGATCGCGTCGATCTCATCCTGCGGGTGCCTGCCGATTTGCACCTGCGGGTTGATCGCCGATTCAAGGGAAGGCTTTCGCCCTGCTCCCTTACGTTTGCCGCCATGGCTTGACTTACTCATCGTGGCAACTCATTTTCATCAATCGGAAAGCGTGTCGATGTATTGCGCTCCTGCGGTTTTTCTTAACGCACAAGCTATTTTTGCAAACCTCAATCATGCCGTCAGTCGCAAGCCTTGCCAGACTAAAATGTAGTCCACGCCCGCCGAAACCACCGACGTTGCATAGTCCCGCTGTAGTTACCCACTCGCCCTGAGCCTTGCGAGCAATTCGCAAGATCATCTGCTGGTTTTTCGTGTACGTTGCCTCGCTACACGATTCGCACAAGCAGGCATAGCACTGCTCCCATTCTTCAAGTTTGATTCCGCACCCTCGGCACTCGCTAGGACTTGTAGCCAAAATCAAAGCTCTCCTTTTTCACGAACCCCGTCGCCATAAGTTCCTTCACGGTGACTTGCTTGCGTGTCTCTCTGTTGTACCGCTTGCGACCGCAGCAAACGACGCTGATCTTTTCAGCGTTGATCGCAGAGTCCTTTACCCACGTTTCGCTGTAACCGCTGCAAATCGCGTCGATGTATCCAGTCGTCGTTTTGTGCAAAATCATTTTTGTGGCTTTCGGTTTCGATCGGCCCGCGTCATTCGCTTGCCATGCCTACATCTTATCGTCGGTTGATTTTGTGTCAATCACCAAATCAAGCAGAAAAGCAAAATAAACTGCGAAGCCAGAACAATGCGATCAACGGGGACCGGGTGTAGCTTTTTGGAAATGGAGAATCGATGGCCGGTCCCCGTTGATCGCAAGCGTTCGTGGTATTAGTCGATACCTAACTTCGTCAGCATGTTTGCGATACGTGCGACCAAAGACTCGCGAGACCAACCGCCGCCGTCTTTTCCTCCCGGCAACACAATCATCAGCCTCTCCCCTCGTTGATTGCCTCCGTTTGTCATAATGTCGTCCACGATGCACTCCGCTACTTGATTGCGGCGTGCCATGCGTGATTTGACTGTCTCAATTCCACCTAGTTTAGTCATATAAAATCCGGCTGAACGACGAACAAGAAAATTGCATCTAAGTCGCGGGCAAAGGCTATTGTGATGGTTAGCACCTCGTCGCGGCGAGGTGAATTTCAGCGTTATTTGATTGAAGATGCACGACCCATCAACAATTGTCGCTGAACGCTGCGTCCGCTCGCTGCCGTTGTCGCCACGCTTCATCAAACGCGATCCCAGGCGGATATGGCCTGTCATTGCGGCCCATTGGAGTGTCAATCTCTGCGTCGAGGCAATCCTCGCAGCACCAAATGCCGCCGCCTTCTTCGTCCTCGTAAAAATCAATTAAGTCGTCATCAAAAGGCTTATTGCATCGCTCGCAATGCTCAATGTCTTCGCTCATTACAACTCCTTACCTCAAACACATGTAACGCTTCCTCAAAATCCTCAACTGCCGTGCGGTTTCCAATAATGTCGTAGAACTCCCACTGTCCTGACCATATATGCACGTCCCAGCTTTTTTCACACGACCTCGTGTAACGCCTGGATCGATTCTTGCCTGGAATAAAGCACACGAAAGCATCTGGCAACGCAAGTGACTTGGCGTTAATAGCATCTGCTTCAACCTGCTTTTGTGCCGCATTGATCTGACTGACGGACGCGGGCCGCTTTTGGGGTCCATGGTCATTAATCCACGCCACGCTAGATTCGTAGGTTCTAGCAGGAGTGCTGTCTTCGCGTGTGTTCATAATGTTTCAAAAACCTTTCTGTAGCTTTTCCAGTTGCACGGCACCACCACCGCACAATCAAACAATCGATCTGTCGCCTGCGGCCCTAACCTTTCCGCCATTTCCTTACGACTTGAACAATTCACAGTCACGGCCAGCGGCAGACATTGCCTGTATCGCCCGTCAATGATTCTGAGGATCACGGATTGATCGTGCTGCGACAACGCACCGACAGGTGGTAGCGGATCGCTGATCGCCAGCAACACTGGCCTGATGTATTTTTCAACCACATCATCGGTTCGGGTGTGATCATCATACGTTGCCTTCACCTCCGCAAACAAACTCAGTCCGTCACGAAACACTACGGCACCTGGTTTGCCGAGTCGCTTCGCAATCTCTCGCACCACTGCCGAAACTAGGTGATCTTTCCCCGTTCCCTTCGGGCCAATCAAAATCAACGATCGGCCCGCTTCGTGGTGCTCCCGAAAAGCATCAACGTAATCTCGGCATTGAACGACGGCATTGCATTTCGCCTGCGGTTCATCGCCTGAGCAATCAAACGTGTCCAAGCGGCACCGAACGTATCGCTTGCCGATCTGGTGATCGATGTATACCGTTGGCGAATCGTCAACAGGCGACTCTGGCGTGTCGTGGTATGTGCGTTGGTTCATTTTCAGCCGTCGTTGAAATCGTGCCCGAAGGAAAAGTTGGGATCGTAGTTCTGGCCCGGGCCTGCCGCTGGTAGGCCGCTGCGTGGCTTGGGTGATGGTGCGACGTGTTCGATCTCGTCGGTCCACCCGGAAGCGTTTAGCCACGTTGCTGGGTGCGGAATGTAAGCCGACTCCCGCTTGGCAAGCTCGGCAAGGCGTGGGCGGCTGGCAGCTAGTAAATCGGCAACCGCATCTTTGTGCTCTCCACCGATCCGCTTGATCGCTGCGGCATAAGCCTTCTTGGCCGAATCAACGCTGACCTTTCGAGGGTATCCCGAATACCACTCAGTAAATCCGTCTAAGATATTTACGTTAGTAAATATCTTATCTGTTCTATTCTTTTCTATTCTAGGTAACGCTGAGGTAACGCTGGTGCTAACGCTCGCAGCGTTACCTTTTGCGTTACCTTTTCCCGTCCCCGTTTTATGGGTTGCGACTCTTTTTGCCGTTAAAGCCCGTGTTTTTGCAGTTTGTCCGTTATGCCTATCGAAGTTCGGCAGCGAAACACCGTTGTCGTCTTCTGTCATCCATCCAGCTACGATGCACGCTTCGCAGAAACCGCTAACGCCGACGCGACGATCTAGTAACGCCTTGGTAACGCTCACATGTCTTTTTGGTAACGCTGACAGCGTTAGCGAATCGTTAGCACTAGCGTTACCTGTTTCGGTGTGTTCATCGAACCAGGCCCAGACGCGAAGCAACTTTCCTACGACAGCATCGGGATCAATTTCCAGGCTGTCGGCAATCGCCCAGACCTCCGGCTTGTCTGATGTCGTCGTTTCGAATTTGATCCAGTGCGTCATGAGCCTTACTTCTCTGATGTCCATTCCTGCGGAGCCGCGATCCACTTTCGCCCGTCCGCGATTGTCACTTCCAGCTCGTACCGCTTCGCCGCCTTGCCGAGGGTTCGCACCCACGACGGCGGCCCGCCCTGCGACGGAGTACGCCACGCAGCGGGATAGTCGATGATCGGCCACAACCGATGAGCAAGCTCGTACGCAGGCATTGCGGAGCCGCGTAGTTCAAGGCGTAGCTTTGCTTCTAGTGGTGCCATTAGTTATTCCGCTCCCCAGTTGCTTGCTCGATCACGTCGGCCAGTCTCTCACTTGCTGATTCATGCACCGGGCTTCCGCGATTAATCCAAAGAACTTCGCCGCCAAGGTTGGCTTGCTCAATCGCGGCAAGCACAACCCGGCACGCTGCGAGTAGGTCGGGAGCCGCAGCTATCAGACAGGCGTTCTGCTCATCTGCCTTTTCAATCGTATCCGGCAATGGTCCGTTGCCTCTTGTCGTGCCGATATACGTTCCACGAAAACCAGTTTCCTGATTGTCTTGGTAGATGTCGAACCGTCGCGAAACCTTCCACGGCCCCGGCGTATGAACAGTTGGTTGATCCTCAGACCCGGAATCATAGTTTTTGATTGTTGTCATTTCTCCCCTTTCGCTCGCAGCGTCCCCGTGTGCTTACTTACGGCAAAGCCACTCTTCTGTGATCCCTAGTGCTTGCATTAGTTCGTCCATGGGGTCGCACGCTCCACCGACACTACCGTCGCGGAAATACCATTCCAGCACTGCGATCGACCGCAATCGAATCAATGCCGTTTGTGCCGAGTCCTCGCTTCTACGCTTATTCCACAACCGCGAAACGAGCAACTCGGCTGCTTCTTTCGTGCCCGGTTGCACTTGCAGGTACGGTGAAAGGGCTCCGCAACTGTCACATCCGACCCAACTAGCAAATCCGTGAGTGTTTTTGAAACAAGTTACGTCGCTAGTCCCGCAAAATGGGCACGGCAACAGCTCTGGGTGGATATCACTCATTTTAGTTTCCCTTTTCCGCAACACGGGTTACTCGCAAAGTTAGTTGACCTGGTCGGATTCGAACCGACTAGCAGCTTGAGGCAGTTCCTAGGACTGGCTGCACTCACCTAATTCGTATGCTTCACCTTCAGCACCGCAGGCCAATATTTACTTATTGCTTCTTTCCTTTCGTTTCCATCTTGTAGCCGACGAACTTCCCGCACACCCTGCACGTCACGCGGACACGTCTGTTATGCTCCCGCTCCACATAGTTGTCGGGGTTGTTGTGCGGTGAGCACGGTAGGGGCGTAGGGGCGGCGGGTGTGCGTGAAGTTTTTAAACTACTACTTGCCAGTTTCTCGACCATTTAACGTCTCCGTCAATTAGTGTCAACAGAATTCTCTAAAACGCTATTTTCGTTTTCTTCGCTCACAAACAAGTCGTTGTTGTAGTCGGCAGATACTAAGTTTCCTTCAGACAATAGCGTCGAAAGGTTTCTGGCGGCCTGTACGTAGTAGCTTGGTTTTAGCTCGATTCCGACTCCCATTCTTCCTTGCTTAACCGCACCGTAAACCTCTGACCCGACACCCATGAACGGCGTCAAAACTACGTCGGTAGGGTTGGTCCACATCGCAACGCAGCGGGCAATAACGTCAAGCTGCAAAGGATGTTGATGGCGTTCGTCGCCTTCGTCCTTCGATTCGTGATACGGCAAAACGTTACCCAGTCGGATGTCGTCCCAAAAGCAAGATGCGTAGTTTCGCCAAATCCAATGGGAGTACTTGTTTTCAATCTGGTTGCCTTTGTGACCGCGAAACCTAAGTAGTTCTTTCGGTATTTCCCTAGATCCCTCGTACTCAAAAAGTCCCTGTGGATGTGTTACCGGATCAGGGTTCACGCCTCGCTTGCGAAATGGAATCAAGTAGTCAGCCGCAGCAACATTCGTCAGCGTTGCATCCTCGCATATTTGCCGATGCGCCAGGGCCTTGCTCATCGTCCTGTTACGAACGGCGAGAGGTTCCTTCCAAATGCAAATGCGGGGCAAGTATTCCCATCCGAGCTTTTCATGCAGGCGGATAATGTCACCCGGAAAGTCCGAGTAACCGCAGATATTGGCACCGGCTTTCGGAACATCCATGCAGTGAACTGCCGATATCCTGCCAGGCTTCGTCGCCCGCGTAATCTGTTCAACGATGAACCCGTAGTGTTCGAAGAACTCGGCGTAGGTGCGAGCGTTTGATAAATCGCGAACGGATGAACTGTAATTATAAAGACAGCCACCGTTCTCCGTCGCAAACGGAGGAGAATACACCGAAAGCCCTATTGATTCATCCGGTATCGTTTGCAGCACCTCGGCACTGTCGCCGTTGTAGATCGCGAATCGATCGGTAATTAGTTGATCTGTTACAGCCATGATGGTACAGTTTCCTTTTCTCCGAAGTAATCGACAGTCGCTAAGTGCATGCTGTCGTGCATGTGCGTTACCAAACTTTGAAACATTTTCTCAGTCTGTAGTTTCTTGCGTTGTAAGTTATCAATGATTCCACGCTCGCCATCAGTGACGATCATCGTCAAAGCGACAGGATTCTTTTGACCAAAGCGGTAGCACCTTCTTACCGCTTGGTAGTATTGTTCAAACGAGTGAGACGGGAACATTACAACATTATGGCAATGTTGCCAGTTCATGCCCCACGCCCCTATTTTTGGCTTAGTAACTAGTCTCTTGATCTGACCCGTAGCAAAACCAATTAGGTACTCTTCTTTTTGCTCGTCCTTTAGCGAGCCGCTGATTTGAACACAATCGTCGGTTAGCTTTGCGAGAAGGTCGCCTTCGGTATTCAGTTCACACCACAACACGCTAGCCCCGTCGTGTCCGTTGGCAATCTCCGCAGCCATTTCGCAACGCTCTGCAATCGTTCTTCGCCGCTCTTCTCGTTCCTCCCTCATGTCGGTAGCGGGTAATTCGAACAACATTCCGTCTCTCATGGTTCGAGACTCAACGACAACCTCGGTCTCGACAAGCGGCGGTAGAATGAAACGGGCGTCATCGAATCCTAAATCCGATGGTCGTTGTAGTGACATTGCCCAAGAAGTTACCCAACTCCAAAACGGTTGTTCGGCGTGTCCACGAAATCGGTATTTCGTTCGCCCCCATCCGTGATGATCCTTTGAAGTTTCTTGCTTGAAAAACTTCGTAATCATGTCTCGCCAACCCAGTAGGCCAAGTGCCTCCGACGATGTTCCAAGTTCCCAGTAGTCATTAGGAGCGGCAGTTGCAGTGCATAGCAACCGAAACTCCATGTTTCGCATAAACTCTACTACGGTCGCCTTGCGTTGCGATTTCATGTCTTTGATCGCCGATGATTCGTCACAAACTACGCCGCTAAAATCACTCGGATTAAGTTTGTGCAACTGCTCATAATTAGTAATCCAGACGCAAGTTTCTCCGCTCATCGACCCGTCCCGCGAACGCATTGCCGGGATGCCAAAACGCTCCGCCTCTTGTTGCGTTTGCAACCCGACTGCCAACGGCGTCACAATTAGCACCGGCTTATTTGTTCGCTCGATTACCTTTTGTGCCCAGGCTAGCTGCATTGCTGTCTTGCCCATTCCGCAATCCGCAAATATCGCAGATCGCCCTTTCAGCAACGACCACCTAACTAAAGACTCCTGAAAGTCGTATAGCCAGCTTGGAAGCGTCCCGCAGTCAAATCCGCACTCATGGTGCCACTGCGATTTGTTGAGAATAAAATCTTTATAAGACATGTGAAAACCAGAAAAAAAGAAACCCACTCCCGCGTAGTCAACTACATTAAAAAGGCGGCACGCCCGCAGGCAGCGTGCCGCCCTACACCCCAACACCACACCTCAGAACGGTATGTCAATCATCGCTTCCTTGCTGCTGCCGTTGTTCACCGCAGCGAGGTTGTTTATGACGTTTTGATACTCTGGCGACGCTTCGATTTGCTCCCGCAGCCGAGGCCCAACACGCTCCAGCATGTCGGCGTCGAACTCATCATCTTCAAGCGAAAAGAATAGATGATGCTCCGATAGCTTCGGTGCCGGAACGCCCTTCGGCATCCTGGCAATCGACGCGATATTTGCATAGGTTTTCCCGTCACGCTCCGACGGAACAACGTTCAACATACACGCCTTCTCAATCAGGTTTTGCAGGCGAAAGTTGCCCAAGTCGTCCTCGGAAAACTTAGCACCACGCCACGATTCCAAATCCTTACGCATAGTCGCTTTCTCATTGCTGGAGAGCGTATACGTTTTTCCAATGCGGAACGGCGTACCGTCGGTGCGTAGCTCGTCGGGAATCTCCCACTGAATGAAGATCTTCCGCTTCGGCTTAGGCGGCTGCCCCTCGTAGCTTTCCTCATGCGTGCCGAGGTCGATAATCGCGTAGCAACAAGCTACATGATTACCTTCGGGGCATAACTCAAAGTTTCCGCCCTCATTCTTGGGTATCGTCAATGCCATCGTTCTTTTCCTCTACTAATTCACCGGCGTTATTCTTGGGTGCCAGCTTACCCATTGTTTCTTGTACTTCCTGCCCGCCCCACGGCTGCGGTACTTCCATCCACGCGAGCGTAAATTCGTTCGAATACTTTCTGCCCCAAAACGCCCTAATCGAAAAACCTGTCGATAGCACGACAGCGAGCGAGCGATTGTTATTTACGTCAAACCGCCACACGGTCGCGAACGTCAGCTTATTTTCCGCCAATTCGACAAGAGTTGGCGGACGGTTGCTAATCCATTCACTCATATAATTTACCCTCAAACCTGCTTAGCTTATTCGGCACTGTAACCCACCTCAACTCACTATGTAGCTTTATCGCCTGCGAAAGCTCATGCCTCTTAATTGCGTCGATCGACATTTTCACGCCAGTAGCTATGTGTCTGTAAAGCGGCTCGCGAGTCTCTTCCGCTTTCTTTTCCCAATACGCAAGCTCCGCTTCGATTGCTTCGATCGTCTCCTTATCTACCATTTTTAGCTCCCGCATACTTCTTCGAAAGTTCGTGTTGAGTGACGCCACATCGCCTGAGGCCGCCTGCCACGCGGTAGGTTCCCGCCCGTGATGTCGATATATGTTTCATTCCTCAGGATCGATCGAATCTGCCAAATACCAATCCCGGTAATCTTGTGGATTCGCTGTAGGCCGTTGAATTCGCGGTGGAGTTGGACGATATGCTTCACCTCGTTGTCTGCTAAGTCTCTCATTGATTCACCCTTTCAATTTCTTCATTCTCGATTAAATATCCCAGCATTTATGCTGACTTAATAATCGCTAGCGTCGATCCGCAGTGACTTATATGTATATTCGGCCCATTTCTTTCTTTGGCCTGCTTGGTTCCGGCGTTCCGGCGATTTTTGTTTCGCCAAATATTCTGGAGTCTCGCAATACGCTTTGTCCCTTAGTTTTACTTCGTCTTGCTTGCGGTACTTCGCCTGTTTTTCGCAAACGCAAACTTTGCATTTGCGTTTGCTACGTTTATAAAACTCAGTTTCTGGCTTTGTCTCCAAGCAATATGCGCATAGGAACATGGAAATTGCATGAATTTGAGCAACCGGCAACGTTTTACTCACTGATTTACCCTCTCGATCCCTTCCGTTGCCGTCGTTCTGTATCCGTCGAGGATGGCAAATAATTCCTCCTGTGCTTGATACGCTTTACCAACCGCCACTCGCGATTGCTGCTCGCTAATCGCATAACGCTCCACCTCGGCGCGGTAATATTTTAGGTCGTCCGCAACGTCGTCCGATTTGATCTTTCCCAGCAAGTAGCCGCAGACAAAGAAGATAACGCTTGTGATGGTCGCGGACGCTAAGATTGCCATAGTCATTATGCTTTACCCTTTAGC
>Ga0209702_10009091_pt1 | contig 11242 bp, 10 predicted proteins | sample FRY01_FD_187210 | JGI IMG/M metagenome (GOLD analysis project Ga0209702, IMG submission 187210) | Freshwater microbial communities from Lake Fryxell liftoff mats and glacier meltwater in Antarctica - FRY-01 (SPAdes) (version 2) | ecosystem: Environmental > Aquatic > Freshwater > Ice > Glacier... | reverse complement strand
TGTCGGGCGCGCGCCCGACCAGCTGCCATCGCCCGCGCTGGCCCGGCATCCGAAAGTCATTGCCACGCCGCACGTCGGCGGATTGACGCCGCAGGCCATCGAGCACCAGGCTCTGGAGACGGTGGCGCAGGCGGCCGAAATCCTGCAGGGCCGCGCGCCCAAGGGCGCGGTCAACGCCGCACAGGCCACGCGGCTGGCGCGGCTGCGTATAGCCTGATGCCCATTCCTGCAACCAGAAGGACACGCCTCTCCTGAAGGCGCCGGCTGGCAGCTGCGATTGCCACATGTAAGCCAATCCGGAGGTAGCCTGCGGTCACCCCAGCGTCTCCGACGGATCAAAATCCAGCTCGACCTTCGCACCATTCGGGTCGAGGCAGAACAATTGCCAGGTGCTGGCACCGGCCTGTTGGCACAGATCGTACTTGATGCCCGCGGCATCGAAGCGCGCCTTCACGGCACGCAAACCTTGCGCGCTGAAGGCCATGTGGTCGATCACACCCGCGCGGCCGGATGGTACCGGGCGGTCGAAGTAGACGTGCAGCACGGCCTGTGGTCCGGTTCCATAGAGCCATGCTCCGGGGAAGCCCAAATCCGGCCGATGGCCCACCGTGAGGCCGAGCAGGCCGGTGTAGAAGGCCAGGGTTTTGGCCTCGTCTTCGGCGATAACGGTGAAGTGGTTCATTCCAACGATCATGGTTGTCTTCCTCGGGGTTCAGGCTTGCAGGACGAGCGCACCGATGGTGGCGCGCGATTCGAGCCGGGCGTGCGCCTGTGCAGCGGCATCCAGCGTGTAGCGCTCGATCGGCGGAACGATGATGGTGCCGTCGGCGAGCGCGTCCCAAACGCGCTGCGCGCGCACGCCAAGCTCAGCGTTCGTCGCGACATAGTCGAACACGACCGGGCGTGAGAAGGAAAGCGACTTCACGACCAGCGCATCCGGCGGCAGCGGCGCGAGTGCGCCGGTGGCCTGGCCGAGGCTGATCCAGTGGCCGCGTCGCGCGAGCGCGGCGAGGTTCTCGTCGCGTGCCGCGTCGCCGAGGCCGTCGATGACCACATCGGCGCCGCCGCAGGCGCGCTGCACCGCGTCGGCGAAGCGGTAGTCGCGGGTCACAATGACCTGCTCGCAGCCATGCGCGCGCGCGACCCGCGCCTTCGCCTCGCTCGACACCGTGCCGAGCACGACCGCGCCGAGCCGCCGCGCCCACGCGCAGACCAGCAGCCCGACACCGCCGGCCGCCGCGTGGACCAATAGGCGCGTGCCGGGGCCGACATGGCCGAGGTCGCGCAGCAGCACGTCGGCGGTGATGCCCTTCAGCAGCAGCGCCGCGGCGACGTCGTCCTCGACGCCCGCCGGCAGCCGCACGACCCAGTCGGCCGGCACGCTGCGCACGCTGCAGTACGCACCGGGCACCGGGCCGAGATAGGCGACGCGGTCGCCGGGCAGCAAGCCGCTGACGTTCGGGCCGATGTCGAGCACGCTGCCGACCGCTTCCATGCCCAGCACGCCGGGCAGCGGCAGCAGGCCGGGCATCCAGCCACGCCGCAGGTAGACATCGAAGAAGTTCACGCCGATCGCGCGCTGGCGGATGCGCACCTCGCCGTCGCCGGGCGCAGCGGCTTCGGCGGCCTCCGCTTGCAACACCTCGGCCTCGCCGTAACGGTGCAGCGCCACGCGCCGGGTCGGCACGGCGAGCGCCGTCGGCATCGCGGCGCGGTCGCGCGACTGCAGGTCGGTGCCGTGTTGCAGGTATTTGCGCAGGTTCGCGAACCCGGCTTCGTAGACGCCTTGCGCGACCATGTCGTGCAGCTCGCGCTCCATCCCCGGCGGCGTCGCGAAGCTCGACTCCCAATGCCAGAACGTGCGGTTGCCGTCGGTCACCGGCTTCAGCGTCACGGTTGCCACATAGCGCTGCAGCGGCAGCGTCGCCTCGACGATGCAGTAGGTGCTCTTGTGCTCGGTGTCTGAGAGCGTCAGCAGTTGCTCGCGAATGCGGTTGCCGTCCTTCAGCATGAAGTTGCGCACGCAGCCGACCTGGTCGCTGCGCTCAGCGCCCTCGATGCGGCTCGCCTCGACCGCTTCGTGCCATTGGTCGTGGCTGTTGAAGTCGCGCAGCACGGCCCAGACGCGCTCGATAGGCGCGTCGATGATGGTCGAGCGCACAACGCGCTGGAGCATTTCAGCGTGCCCCGAAATGGCGCTTCAACGCGTCGAAACCGGCCTGGAACACGCCGCCGCCTATCGATTCGGTCAGCTCGCGCTCGCGGTCCGCGGCGCATTCGAATTCGGCGCTCCATTCGGCGAAACAGCGCGCGCCGTCGGTCACCGGCGTGAGCTTCAGGGTGGCAATATAGTTGCTCACACCCATCGGGCTCTCGAGGATCTCGTAGCTGCAGCTGTAGTCGTAATCGGAAAGAGCGAGCAGCTTCTCGCGGATCATGCCGCCATCACGCAAATGAAAGTGGCGGATGCATCCGACGCGGTCGGCGGGCTCGTTGTTCTCGATGCGGCTGTCGGCGATGCTCGGGTGCCATTGCGGCAAGCCGTTGAAGTCGCGGATGCGTGACCACACGTTGTCGGCACTGGCATCGATGACGCTCGACGCATAGACTTGAACCATCGGCTAGTCCACCTTCTTGTTGCTCGACGGCGCCGGCGGCAGCGAGGCCTGCGCCCCGCTCACCCCGCCGACCAGCCGTTGGATGTCACCGCCTTCGATGCCGATCTCGCGCAGCAGCTGGTCGACCAGCGGCGCCTGGGCCCGAAAGCGCAACGCCGAGTTGACGATGTTGTCGGAGAAGCTGCCGCCGTGGCTGGCGTCGCCGCTACTGCTGCCGCCCGAGCCGCCGAATCCGTCGACCTGCAGGATCTTGATGCCCTCGATGCGCTCCATCGGCCGGACCGATTCGCGGATGATGCCCTCGGCCTTCTCGACCAGCCTCATGCGCAGCGCCGACATGCGGGCATCCGGGCTCAGCATGTTGTGCGCGGTGTTCATCAGCTGCAAGGCCTCGGCCTCGATCTCGGCACGCACGCGCATCGCCATCGACTTGATCTTCTCAGCATCGGCATCGGCTTCGGCTTGTACGCGCACCGCGGCACCGCGGTCGGCGCTGGCGGCTTTCTCGGCCCGGGCCGCAGAGGTCAGGCGCAGCGCATCGCCCTCGGCGACCTGTGCGGCGCCGATCAGGTCGATTGCCTTCTTGCGCTCTGCCATTTCGACCTCCCGCGCGGTGAACACCTTTTCTTCTGCCGAGATGGCCAGCGCCCGTGCGGTCTCCGCCTCAGCATGCGCCTCGCTCTGTGTCTTGCTTTGGCGCGCGATGGCAATGGCCCGCTGTTGCTCGGCGAGTTCGAGCGACATGCGGCGATCGATCTCGGCAGCCTGAATCGCGCGCTCCTTGCCGATGCGCTCCTGCTCGATCGTCTGCTCGGACCGGATGCGCGCCGTGTCGATGTTTTGCTTGGCCGTGATCTGAGCTCCTTCGGCATCCTGCTCGCGTTGGGCACGTTCGGTCGCGACATCGGCGCGCTGGCGCGCACGCGCGATCTCGACCTCGCGCTGCTGCGAGAGGCGTGCGTACTCGCTTTCGCGGTCGATATCAAGCGACAGCTTCTCGGCCTCCAGGTTCTTGTTGCGGATCGCGATCAGCGTGTCCTGTTCCACGTCGTTGCGCTGCTTCTTGCGATGCTCGATCTGCTCTGTCAGGCGCGTCAGACCTTCCGCGTCGAAAGCGTTGCTCGGGTTGAAGTACTCCATGCCGGTCTGGTCGAGCTGCGTGAGCGAGGCCGCCTCCAGTTCCAGACCGTTCTTGCTGAAGTCTTCGGCCACCGCCTCGCGCACCCGCTTCACGTAGGCGCCGCGCCGCTCGTGCAGTTCTTCCATCGTCATCTCGGCAGCCGCCGTGCGCAGCGCATCGACGAACTTGCCTTCGACCAGTTCCTTCAGTTGATCCGGCTCCATGGTGCGCAAGCCGAGCGTCTGGGCCGCCTTGGCGACCGAGTCGGCATTGGCCGCGACCCGCACGTAGAACTCGGCGATCACGTCGACGCGCATGCGGTCCTTGGTGATGAGCGCCTTGTCGCGGCCGCGGCTCACTTCCAGTCGCAGCGTGTTCATGTTGACGGGGATCACGTCGTGCACGATCGACAGCACGAAAGCGCCGCCATCGAGCACCACCTTTTGTCCGCCGAGGCCGGTACGCACGAATGCGCGCTCCTTCGAACTTCGCAGGTAGAGCCAGTGCATCAGCCATACGACGATGGCGACGACGATGGCCACGATGATTAGGACGAGGATGAAATTGCCAAACTGGGAACCTGACATGGAATGTCTCCTGTAACTGCTGTACTACCGGGTGATTTGGGTGAAGCGCCGTGTGGTCTCGGTGATCGCGATTTCGGTGGGCAGGCGCTCCATCGAACTCGCGCCGTAAAAACCGTGACACGCAGGGCAATGCGCGAGCACGTGGCGCGCGTCGTCGGGTGTCGCGATCGGGCCGCCATGGCAGAGCACGATCACCTCGGGGTTGACCGCTTTCGCGGCCGCCGCAATAGCGTTGATGCGCCCGATGCAGTCGTTCAGCGTCAGCGCCGTCCCGGCGCCAATCGCGCCGCCGGTGGTGAGGCCGAGATGGCAGACGACGATGTCGGCGCCGGCGCCGGCCATCGCCTTCGCATCGGCCTCGCAGAAGACGTACGGCGTGGTCAGCAGCCCGAGCGCGCGGGCGCGGCGAATCATGTCCACTTCGAGGCCGTAGCCCATGCCGGTCTCTTCGAGGTTGGCGCGAAAGGTGCCGTCGATGAGGCCCACCGTCGGGAAGTTCTGCACCCCCGAAAAGCCAAGGTCGATCAGCCGCTTCAGGAACTGGTCGAGGATCATGAACGGATCGGTCGCATTCACGCCAGCAAGCACGGGCGTGTGCTGCACCACCGGCAGCACCTCGTGCGCCATCTCGCAGACGATCTCGTTCGCGTTGCCATAGGCCAGCAGGCCGGCCAGCGAACCACGGCCGGCCATGCGGTAGCGGCCGGAGTTGTAGATCACGATGAGGTCGATACCACCGGCCTCTTCGCATTTGGCGGACAGGCCGGTGCCCGCACCGCCGCCGATCAGCAGCTGCCCGGCGGCGATTTTGGTTCGAAAGCGTTCGAGCAGAACGGAGCGTTCGATGCGTGGCATATTGCTGGTTCCCTTTGTTCTCTCAGGCGCGCCGTGCGCTTGCCGGCGGCCGCGCCACCTCGTGCCAGGTCGCGACCAGCGCGTTGGCGAACGCCTCGTCGTTGATATGCAGCGGCAGGCGCAGCAGCTTGCGATCCGCACTGGCGCGAAAGTGCTGTTCGATCGCGCCGAACAGCGTCCGGTCGGCTTCCGGGTCGTGGAAGGGTTGGCCGGGCTTGTCGATCGCCGAGACGCCGCCCTCGGGTATCAGGAAGCGCACCGGACCCTTCATTGCATTGAGCTTGCCGGCGATGAACTCGCCGATCGCGCGGTTCTCGTCGACGCTGGTGCGCATCAGCGTGACGGTCGTGTTGTGCCGGTAGAGCTTTCGCGCCTTGAAGCGCTCGGGCAGCGTGTCCCACGCGCCGAAGTTGACCATGTCGAGCGCACCGCAGGAGCCGACGTAAGGCAGCGCATGGCGTGCGAAGACATCCAAGCGCGTCGGCCCGGCCGACAGCGTGCCGCCTACAATCTCGTCGGCGATCTCGGTCGTGGAGACATCGATCACGCCCACCAGCAGGCCCGAGTCGGCGAGCTTTTCCATCGACTGCCCACCCACCCCCGTTGCATGGAAGACGAGACAGTCGTACTCGCCCTCGAGCTGCTTCGTCACTGCCTGCACGCAGGGCGTGGTCACGCCGAACATGGTGAGGCCGAGCGCGGGTCGGGTGCTGTCGGACGCCACTGCAGGGTGCGCGATCATGCCGGCCAGCGCATGCGCGGCGTTAGCGAGCACCTTCTCGCTGATGCGGTTGATGCCCTGCACGTCGGTGACCGAATACATCATGCAGATGTCGCTCGGGCCGACATAGGGCCGGGTGTCGCCGCTCGCCATCGTCGAGACCATCACTTTCGGGCAGCCGATCGGTAGCGCACGCATGCCCTGGCTCGCCATCGAGGTGCCGCCCGAGCCACCCGCAGATATAAGCCCACCGAGGTCGCGGCGGGTCTGCACAAAGGCTTCGAAGGCCAGCGCCATCGCTTCGGTCGCACGGCCGCGGTCGCCGTTGAACACAGCGCTTTCGCCTTGCGGGTGGTGGCGCGCCACCTCGCGCGGATGCACGCTGGCCAACGACGGTTTGCCGGAGGTGGACAGGTCGACGGTGACCACGCGCAGACCGACCTTCTCCAGACACTGGCGCAGGAAGAATAGCTCGCGTGCCTTGGTATCGAAAGTGCCAGCCACATACGCTGCGCGCACGCTGCCGGCCGCCACCGGAAAGTTGAGCACGGTCGGCGCTGCGGCCGGGCGGGCTGCCTGCGTGGTGGGCGTTGGAGCCAGAGCTGCTCGCGCAATGTCGGTCACCGGGGCCGCGGTGCCGCCGGCATTCCAGCGCGTGTAGCCGCGGACGCTACCGGGCGCCAGCTCGCTCATCGACGGCGCAGCGTCACCGTGGGCCCGTCGAACGGTGAAGACCTGTGTTTGGGCGGGTGCGTCGCCGGCCTCGGCCTGCGCGTCTTCAGTCGGCCCCGACGTCTCGTCGTGGCCACCGGAACGCACGCCGAGCAGGCGCTCCTGTAGCTCACGATTCGCCGCCAGTTGGGCCGCCGGCATCAGGTGCGCGATACGGCCGTTCACCATGACGCCGATGTTGTCGCTCACCTCCAGCGCCACGCCTAGGTTCTGCTCGATCAGCAGGATGCCGATCTCGCCTTCGGCCACCAGTGTGCGCAGCGACTGCGCCACATGCTCCACGATCATGGGCGCCAGCCCTTCGGTCGGCTCGTCCATCACCAGCAGGCGCGGCTCCAGCATCAGCGCGCGGCTGATCGCCAGCATCTGCTGCTCGCCGCCCGAAAGCTCGCCGCCGCCATGACCCTTGCGCTCGGCCAGGCGCGGGAACATGGCGTAGACACGGTCAAGATCGCGCTTGTGGCGTGCGACGAGCCGGAGCGTCTCGTCGACCGACAGCGACGGCCACACGCGCCGCCCCTGCGGCACGTAGGCGATGCCGCGCTTCGTGATGGCGTGGGGTGGCAGGCCCAGGATCTCCTCACCGGCGAGCTTGATGCTGCCGGTTGCCGGCACCAGGCCGGTGATGGCGTTGCACAGCGTGGTCTTGCCCATGCCGTTGCGACCGACGATGCCGAGCACGCCCCGCTCCAGCGCCAGGCTTACGCCCTGTAGCGCGTGGGCCCGGCCGTAATAGACGTCCAGTCCTTCAATCACCAGCAGCGGGGCGCTCGACTTTCGCGCCGCTTCGTCCGGAGGTCTGAGCCAAGTCATCAGTGCCTGCTCCCCATGTAGATCGCCTGCACCTGCGGGTCGTTTTCGATTTCATCCGGCGTGCCATGCTTGAGCACGCGCCCGTTGTGCATGACGGTGACCCGATCGACCACGCTCAGCGCGATGTCGAGGTCGTGCTCGATCAGGACAAAGCTCATGTGCGCCGGCAGCGAGCGCAGCAGCGCCACCAGCTCGCGTCGCTCGGACGGCGACAGCCCTGCCGCCGGTTCGTCGAACAGGATCAGCCGTGGCGCGCCGGCCAGCGCCATGCCGATTTCGAGCTGCCTCTGATGGCCATGCGCCAGGTTGCCGACCAGCTCGTCGGCCAGCGACTCCAGCCGCACGCGCTGGAGCAGGTCTTCGGTGGCGACGCAGGAAGCATGCGCGGCAGCGGCGCGCCAGAAGCTGAAGCGGCCGCTCGACACCCCGCGTACGGCCAGGAAGAGGTTGTCGCGCACTGTCAAGTCACGGAACAGCAGCGACGATTGATAGGTGCGCCGCAGACCCTTGCGAATCCGCTCGTAGGGCTGCAGTGCAGTGATGTCTTCGCCGAAAAACAGGATGCACCCGGCGCTCGGCGGGAAGTCGCCGGTGATGGCGTTGAACAGCGTCGTCTTGCCCGCTCCGTTGGAGCCGAGCACTGCGTACTTCTGACCCGCGGCCACGCTCAGCGACACCTCATCGACGGCGCGCAAGGCGCCGAAGGTGCGTGTCACGCCCGCCAGCACCAGGGCGTCGCCCGACAGCAGCGGCCGGGCCGCAGGCGTGGTCGCGCGCGCCGCTGCGGCACGCAGGGGAGTCAGGTTGCTGATCGAAGCCATCGAGATGCCGAACTCGCTAGCAAGAAAATGCCGCGCGTCAAGGACATGCCGGCTCGTCACGCGAGCCAATTTTGAAGTCTTCCTTTTTCATGCCCAGCATCTGCTCAACGCCATCAATCTTGCGCAGCACTTTGTTGAACAGGTTGCCCTGCGCGTCCTTCACCACTTCGGTGATGAAGGTGGTGCCGATCGCTTGGCGGTTGGCGTCCAGACGCACGTCGCCCACTGGCGTTTTCAGCGTCATTTTCTGCAGGGCGTCGCGGTACTTCGCCTGGCCCCCGGACAGATCACCGTTGACCAGTTCCAGTCCGTCCAGCGCCGCCTTCATGTTGATGTAGTAGACCAGGGCGAACAGCCCCGGGCTTGGGTAGCCGCCGGCCGAGACCGGATAGTTTTTTTGGTAGTCTGCGACAAAGGCCCTGAATTCTGGCGCCTCGAACGAGTCGGCAATGGGCGCGCCGGCGATGGTGCCGACCAGGGAGTCGCGCCGCTTGCCCCTGTAGTTGAGGACGTCCTGGCTGACCGTGATGGAGCCGCCGACAAGCGGCTTGTCGCCGCCCGCAGCCTCGTACTGGTTGAGGAAGTTCACCGCGTCGGCGCCACCGAGAATTACCAGCAGAGCGTCCACGTCTTTCGGGATGCGCGCGATCACCGAGGAATAGTCCTTGGCGCCCAGCGGCACCCAGGCCTTGAGCGGCACCTTGCCGCCGAGCCGGCAGTACTCGCTCATGAAGCCCTGCACCTGCGAATAGGGGAAGGCGTAGTCTTCGGCGATCAGCATGACGCGCTTGTAGCCCTTGTCCAACGCCGCCTTGCCCAGGCCCACCATCCATTGAGCCCCGTCGGTGTTGAAGCGGAAGAAGTTGGTTGAGGGGTTCACCAGCGTGGTCGCCTGCGCACCCGAGGAGCCGTTGATGAAGGTGATGTTGGGCTGGGTCTTGGAATATTCCTTGACCGCGATGCCCTCGCCGCCCGACAGCGGCCCGACCATGATCTCGACCTTGTCCTGCTCGACCAGCTTGCGCACGGCGTTGACGGCAACGTCGGGGGTGGCATTGGAGCTGGCCTTGATGAGCTCGATCCGACGCCCGGCGACCACGCCGCCGCGCTGGCGCACGGCCATCTCGGCGCCGCGCATGCCATCAGCGCCGCCCGCTGCAAAAGGGCCTTCGAGCGTGGCAAGCAGGCCGATCTTGACCGGCTGGCCCTGCGCCCAGGCGCTACCTGAGAAGGCGGCTACGGCGGCGGCGCAGAGTATTGAATGAACCCAGATTCGCTTTGTCATTTTCACGGTTATCTCCTAGTGGTGGTTGAAGTAAAGGCCTGCCTGGGGCCAAAGCGCGTACGCGCCTTTGCCCACAGTCCGAGCAGACCATCGGGGGAAAACAGGACGATGGCGAGGAACACGCCACCGATGATGAGGTTGAAGCGTTCGCGGGCGATGATGTCGATTGCGAAGGTCTGCAACAGCACGAAGACGATGGCGCCTAAAAAGGCGCCGATCGGGTGCTTCATGCCACCGAGCACGGCGATCACCAGCACGTTGATGAGCCAGCCGGTGCCGACCGAGCCCGGCGAGATCAGGCCGTTGTACCAAACGAACAGCACGCCGCCGATGCCGGCCAGCAGGCCCGACACGGCGTAGCTGGCGACCCGATGCGCGGTGACATTGAAGCCCAGCGCTTGCATGCGCCGTGCGTTGTCGCGGCTGCCCTGCAGCGCGATGCCAAACGGCGTGCGCACCAGCCACTGCACGAAGAAGTAGCCGGACATGGCCCAGAACAGCGCCAGGAAGTAAAACGGCAGCGGTTCGCGCCAGTTCAGACCGAAAACATGCGGCGGGTAGACATTATGAAAGCCCTGAAAGCCGTTGAACACGGTGTAGTTCTGCAGCACCAGGTAATAGAAGGCGACACCGATGGCCAGCGTGATCATGATGGTGTAGATGCCATCGGTGCGCACCGACAGCCAGCCGATCAGCGTGCTGCAGACGACTGCGATGACCAGCGCAAACGGCACCACCACGCCCCACGGCCAGCCCAGGCTGCTGGCCGAGTCGCTGGCGCCCAGCACGGCCACGGCATAGCCGGCAATGCCGGCCACCGTCATCTGCGCCAGCGAGACCATGCCGCCGTAGCCGGCGAGGAAGGTCAGGGACAGTGCGATCAGGCCAAGGATCAGCGACTGCGCCGCTACCTGATAGGTGACAAAGGGCGAGGCCACGAACGGGACCAGCAGCAGCAGGGCGAGCACGAAGACATGACGCGGCGAAACCGTGCGCCACAGCGCCTTGAGCCAGCGCGGCGCGCTGCTGTCGGCGTAGGGGTCGGGCGCGGGCCTGGCCGTTTGTGTCGCTGCGCGCGGCGGCGGCCGGGTGGGCCCGGTCGTCAGGCCGGTGTTCATGGCGCGGCGCCACTTGGCTGCGTTCATGCCGGCCGCCCCATGATGCCGCGCGGCCGGAACGCCAGCACAACGATCAGGATGACAAAGGTGAACACCACGCTGTAGGTCGGTGCATAGGCCAGGCCGTAGGTTTCGGCTAGGCCCAGGATGGCGGCGCCGATGGCGGCGCCCGTCACGCTACCCATGCCACCGACAATGACAACGATCAGGGAAGCCAGCAGCAGCCGGGTATCCTCGCCCGGCACCATCGAGAGCTCGACCGCGCCGATCACGCCACCCAGCCCGGCCAGGCCGGCGCCGAGCGCGAAGGTGGCCGCGAACACCAGGTTCACGTTGACGCCGGCTGCGGCCAGCATGGCGCGGTCATCGACACCGGCGCGAATCATGCTGCCAACCAGGGTGCGGTTGAGCAGCCACCACAGGAACAAGCCGATGACGATGCCAAATCCGAGCAGGCTCAGAGATCGAGAGTTTTTCGGAAACCAACGGGGCTGACGGGCGGGCCGAAGGTTTTGGCGATTTCATCGACACGCCGATGTGCCAAGCGGTAAATGCGCCTGATCGACGCTGAA
>Ga0209702_10009088_pt1 | contig 11244 bp, 10 predicted proteins | sample FRY01_FD_187210 | JGI IMG/M metagenome (GOLD analysis project Ga0209702, IMG submission 187210) | Freshwater microbial communities from Lake Fryxell liftoff mats and glacier meltwater in Antarctica - FRY-01 (SPAdes) (version 2) | ecosystem: Environmental > Aquatic > Freshwater > Ice > Glacier... | reverse complement strand
GATAAGATCCATCTTTATCACGACCATCAAATATATCCAAAACTCTTATTCGACATCTACCAACTCTTTTAGGATCTTTATTATATTCAACTACACCAATATATGTTCTATTTGATTCTACTTTACTTGACATTGTTTAATATTATTTTTTACCATATTTAGCAACAATTTCACTTAGAGTCTTACTAGCCGCGACATTATTTTGTTTAAATACACCCTGTGTTGGTTTTAAAACATTTAAAAACCCTCCTAACACACCAGCAATATCATTACCAACAAAATCTAAAAGATCATTTCTAACATCAAAGAATATACCAAAACTACTCGGAAAATAAGGCTTCGGATAAACATTCCTAGGAGCATTTTCTAATCCACCAAATCCTAATGCGTTTTTCATCTTTTGAATTGTATTATTTAAAAGTCTAGTTCTCATACTTATTTGATTGTTTACCTCACCAACTACAAAATTACTAACACTTCTAGCAGCATTTTTAGCAGCAATCTTCGAATTTTTTTTGAATTTATCTAATGAATCTTTTCGTTTAGCTTTTCTTACATCTTTCTTACGCTCAACAATAGGTGGATAGTTGTTAGATGATGTATCTGGATTAGATTTAGTTTCATCATCTACTATTTCTTCCTCTATATTAACAGGAGGTCCTGGTACTGATATATTATAACTGCTCATAAAAATCGGATCTATAACACCATTTTCTTGTAATGAGTTTGTTTTACTTGTCATAAATTTAGGACTTGATCCATTATTTATATTATCAGATGATCCAGAGTTTCGTCCTTTTCCACCTTCTTTCCATAACGAAGAATTGTTATATCCAAAATATTTACCAAATTTACTATCATCTTCGATCCATCTCTCATATTTCATTGACGAAAATTTAAAATCAAAACTAACCTCATAATCATTAAATGGTTTAGTATTACCCATATCTAATGTATCATCATGTGGAAGTTTATCAAAGTAAAATTGACACTCATTTAAAGTATAGATGTATCTAGAAACATTATCCTTTATAACCTCTATATTATTATCCTTTATAGCTTTTCGAACTCTATTAAAATGTCTAGTTTCTGATATAACTATACTACAGTTAAATCTTAATAGATTCTCAGGTATAATACCCTTACCATTAATCTTAGACCAATATAATAGTTTATATAAATTAGATAACGTAGATAAGGTCCCTGATACATCTTCTAAGAATGTTAATGTTATAATATCCTTATTATAATCAGTAAGATAATTTTTAGCAGATGATGTATTTGATTCAACTAGTTTAGATAATCCTGATATCTTCTGTAAATAATAAGATAAATAAGCTTTCCTACCTGGTCTCCTAATATCACTTTTAGATGATTGACTATGAGCATATTGCTGTAGTAAACTAGAATTACCTTTCCCTGGTAATTTTGGATTTTGTGTAATATTTACACTACCTAATGTTTTGAACAATTTAACAAATTGCACCTTAAAGTCTTCATATATATGCTTTCTTGATGCAACTTCACGTATAGTACTAAATTGATTTATAAAGTCATCAATTGATCCATTTAAAAGTGGAGATGATATTGCATCAACTATTACTTCAAATCCATATATTACCGGATCACTATTTTCATATGAAGTATTTCCGAATGTAGATAACTTTAAACTTTGATCCTCCCCATTATTTGCATACCTACTAATATCATCACCTGATTCAATTGGTGTTTTTCCATCTAAAAATAAATCATTTTGAAAGTAATCAAGTGAACTATCATTAAATCGTAAAAGAGAATCTCTTTTACTAAAAGGATTACCACTCAACCCATCATTAACACTCTCGTTAAATCTATCATTAGTGGATAAAGGTCTTGGAGTACTTCCGACATAATCAAAATGTGATTCTAATAAATGACCATACCAAGTTACATTCCCATTACTATCTCTATCACTGTTTGTTGAGTAAGCCTCAATAGGAGTAAACCCAGGCGCGTATCTAATTTCATCTTTACCTATAATAGGAGTTAATGATAATCCATCAGTTCGTGTTTGACCACCCGGTTTAAATACTATATCATCTGATAAAATACCCTTTTTGAAAAAATTTCTACGTCCATCCATAATCTATATATTAAATTATAATTTCTTTTGTTATGATATATAAATATCACCTTCCTCATTTCTTCTTCTTTCCAATCCAGTTAAAATTTTACCACTACTCTTCTCAGTCTTTGGTCCACTTTTTATCTGAGCTGAAGCCGTATTCTTCTTACCCTGATTTGTGAATTCAATAGCTTTCTTAAAACTTCCATTACTCTGACCAGCATTATACATCAATGATAATAAAGAATCAAATTGATTCTGTGTAACCACAACTTTTAATATTTTATTTAAATGTTTTATTCTTTCTGCTAAATCACTTAATAATAAAGAATCTACCTCAGAATCAGTCATATCAGTTTTAAGATATTTCACAAATTTCGATCTATCACCTTTCTCAATTTTATGACCCACCCCAATCGTTGGATATCCTTTCACATCTGAGTAAGAAGTAACCTTCAACCCTGTTCTATCATCATAAATATATTTTTTGGTTCCCTCATGTATCCTTAACCTTTTAATGCCCAATTTACTGATTGTTAAATCACCAGCCTTTGGTAATGGTATCTCAAACACACCCTCATCAACATTTACAGATGAATCATCAGCATCACTGAAGTAATCAATCTCCTCAAAAATAAGACCAATTTCATCTTCACCTTCAAAAGCGTTTTCTGAATAAATGTCATCATAATCATCTGGATAACTATTTGTATTAATAGGTGTTATAAACTTAGGATCAGATGGATCCTCTTTTCTAACTATGGTTAATTCTCCTATGTCTAAATCACCTGATATAAATGTTAAATTCTTTTCCACATTAAATGTTAAATCTCTTTCAAGTTTTATAGGAATGATAACATCCTTAACCGGATCCACTATAGGAGATGGATCTTCTTTTGGAGTTGGTGGCTTTTCACGTTGTTCTTTTAACCAAATTTTATATTCTTCGTGATGATTTATTAGATCCATATCCAAAACTTGTGGTGGCACATTATTGGGATCAAATGGATCTTGAATTAATTTCCAATTATTTTCTAATTTTGTTTCAAATGGACCAACATTCGGATGTTCATTTAGTCCACTCCAACTGTTCTTATCATATTTCCAATCTTCTCTATTATTCTTTTTTACTAAAACCTGAGTCTTGTAATTGCTCCAACTATATTCATTTAAATATTTATTAATAAGAACCTCATCATTAGTATTAACTTTCGAAATAATCGGTGAGAAAAAGAAACCTCCAAATTTATTATTAGCAAAGTAAAAATTTAAATTTTTACTATCTTTAGCATAATCACTAGCACTTAATGCAATGATTCTTATTTCTCTTCTTTTTCTCGTTTTGGTTACAATTAAAACAGCATCAGCTTCACCACCATTTACATATACGCTATTTTTCCAAGTTGGTTGTGGTATCTGTGTACATCTAAATCTAGCAATTCTTAATATTTCATCTCCATCTAAAAATCCTAATCCGCTCATATTATTAATTTTCTTTTATATTACCAAATATCTCATTACCATCATCTGATAAGGATTTTATAATCAATGTATATTCAATTCCATTTTTATCTTTAACAGTATAAATATCACCTATTTCATATATATCATTAGCCTTTGCATCAACTGTTGGATTCTCATTTATTTCATCCTTAGTTTCTTTAATAGATTCCTTAGTAGTGTTTGCTATCTCATCTGGTGTCTTATCAGCTTCTTTTCTAACTAACATAAGATCTTGTGTCATTCTACCTTCTCTAAATATATATGAAATATTAACTAAAAACCAATCACCATTTTCTCTATATATAATCCTATTTGTATCACTTGGAGAGATAACCATATTAATAACATTAACATAGAGTTTCTGATATTTATATAAGTTAAAATTTGTATTAGGTAAAGATATATTCATAACTAACTTTTCCATATCAGTTAAATTTCGTTCATTCTGAGTAACAGCATACATATAATTCTTATGAACATTATCAACATCTAATCTACCCGTATATTTAGTTGTTACATTGTTATCAAATGACTCTTTATCACCATTAGATCCTTTAAGGATAATAGATTTATCACCATTAGAAGTCGTTCCATCAATTTTAAAAACTTGAAAGACTTTAGATAGACTATCATATGATTTATTTATGGTACTATAACCTTCTTCTAAACCAGTCTTTGAAGCATTATTAGTAATTTTCTTACTAGAATCTTCATAATAAAATGTACTTTTACTCGAACTTGGCTCATTAGTAAGAGATAATCTAACCAGTTTTTCATCACTATCAACTTTAATTCCATCACCAGTCTCAACACCAACATCAGATGTATTATCCCTTGTCATTTCCTTCTCAACATCAACATAGTTAAAACAATAATAATAATCAATATATCCAGACATATAAGACGTATCTGATATATAAGAATGATTTATAACATCAGATATAAATTCATAAGGTCTTTGATTATTCATTCTCCAAGACATCGAATCTGTTGTATTTTGTATATTTGAATTGAACCCTAATCCCAAATCAATTGAAATTTTTCTTAATACCTCAAATGAGGTTCCAGTATAACTTTTAGTTTGTATTCGGTATAAATCAGATATATCCAAAGTACCTATTATGTTATAAGTTTCACCTAAATTCTTTTTAAATTTTTCAATTTTAAACTTTAAATGTATTGATTTTAAATTATCAGATTTAGAATTTAAGAAAATTTCTATTTTGGTGTCGTCTTGTGGACTATTAGTTTTAATAAGATTTAAAGTATCATTAAATGTTAAATTTAATTTTGGTATAATACCATCATGATATAATTTAAATGAAATTATATCTCTATCTTGTATGGTAGCACCATTATAACTAACAAATGGCATTAATCCAATACTATCAACAATTAAAGTAGTATTTGATTCACCATCAGGCTTATCTATCTTGATAGGTGGCAGAACTATTGTTGTATTATCAATCTGGGCAATTATAGGTCGAGATCCCGTAACCGGAACACTCTCTTTCTCAACAACTTCATCTTGTGGTATTACTTCTGCTTCCGGTAAAACTTTTAAACTAAATTCAAATGAATCTACATCAGGTGATGTACTTGTTACGGAAATAACATAATCACCAGCTTCATCAAATTGAATTCCCTCAAATTTAACAGATCCATTAAATATTGTAATCTCGGTGTTTCCAATCATCTCACCTGGACCACTCTTTTTCTTTAATATAATTTTACCTGATATCTCAGATGGTATTAACTTAGGAGTGGAAACTATTGGTATTGTCATATAGTATATATTATAATACCTCTGTTCTAAAAATATAAATTGTGATTAATTAATAACTTTTTAAATTTTATTTAAAATTGGTATAGCAACTTCCTCAACAAACTCTTTCATATCATTAATATCAATTGTATCAATTGTATCACTATAAGTATGACAATTAAATAACATATTATAATCTAAGAATGTATCATTATCCCACTTTACAATAGAACTTTCATTTATAGGAAGAGGTGGTATCGGATTTATAACAACTGAATCAATTCCATTTCTTCTAAAAATAACTGAATCATTAAACGGAGTATTTACAATTGGACAATTAAATATTGATTTTATATGATCGCTTAATTTACCAGGATAATTCCCTATGAAAAAGTATTTACCACCTTTACCAGTTAATTCATAATTTAAAACCCATTCTATATCACCATAATAGTTCTCTTTAATTTGTTGAGATACTCGATTTGATCCCATTCCACCAAACTCCTCACCATCTAATATAACAACATTCAAATCAGGCATTAACTTCTTAGTCATTATAGCATTTATAACAGAACAAGAGTTATCATTAGCATTGTCGGTATTATGATTAACTATATCATGATGAGCAACAACCATTCTATTGGAACTACCTTTCATTATTATGTTATAACATATTACAGAATCGTTATGTAAAAACTTATCAACCACAAATGGTATATTCTCAGAAACTAAAAGATCTAATATAAAATTAACTCTTGGTGTTGGATTACCCGTGTTTTTATACACTGATCCAATATTACGGACTTTACAGAAGTCATATATCTTGTTATACATATAATATATTTTTAAACCTATGCTAATATAATAAAAATAAATTTATAAAAACCTATAAATTTATTTTTATTATTTTATATGGATATTTACGTTTTTTATAGAATTCCTCACGCTCACGAAAATGTCTAAATAAGGCATTATTCATATCGGTTGGATCAAAAATATCAACCAAATCAAAAATATTAACCTTATCTTTATCAGTGTGTAAACGAAGACCCCGACCAATACTTTGGATAACAATCTGTTCTGATTTAAATGAGTCAACAAAAATGATATTAAAAATAGCATTAATTGAAACACCCGTACTTAAAGTTCCTTAACCACTCAGTAGGAGGCGATTAAAACTCTAACCGCCCCTACTTCTTTAATTATTTTTCTTTTGTCTATAATTCTAGCCATATTTATTTTCTTAATTTTCTTATAAAATCATCATTAATATCATCATCACATGTTATATCATTTGCTAATTTATATTTACCATTATTTAATAATATTAAAAAATCCGATTTAACTTCAATTTCATAATCACCAAAATTTAATATAGTATATTCTACATTTTTCTTAGTTACTTCCATTTGTTTTTTTATAATCTCTCTATTTCTACCACTAATAGATCCATCTATATAAAAGAACTCCTTATCACTAACTTCACTTTTTAATTTCTCTAATATCTTTTGACCATGCTCAATTGTATGAAATAATATTAAAGTGTTATTATCACATTTATTAACAATCTTTTTAATGAAATCTAAACGCTTAGTAGATTGATGTATATAAGACTTCTCAAAATCAAATGCCGCTTTACCATCACCACTTTTTCTAACTATCTTCAATCTTTCATTATAATTTGGATCATTATGATTTAATAGAGCTACTTTAATCTCCATTGGTGTTATAATACCCTTCTTCTTTAATTCATCAGCACTAACTTCTGTTATCTTAGGTCCTAAAACAGATTGTATATTTAGAATTTCACAAGTATCATCACCTGGGAAAGTACCGGACACTCCAAACCTACAATAAGCATGTCCAAATGTATATTCTAATATAGTAGAGATTGTTTTAGCTTTTGCTCCGTGTGCTTCATCAGTAGCAACTGTATGAAATTGTTCGAAAAACTTTTTTGGCCATTTTTCAAGAGATTGATAGGTACCTATATAAACATTTGGATTATCAGCACCTGAAAATTTACGAGGTCTATCAGACATTACTTCTTCAACTCTAACATTACATATTTTATCATTTAAAGTATCTTTACTATGACCTTCCTCAGTTAGGTTATTAAGACCATGATTATATTCTAAAATATTATCATAAAATTGAGTAACTAAAGTTATAGATGGTACTATTATCAGAAACTTAGCAGTATGATCCATCATCTTCAATGTATAAAACATAACAATTGATATAATCAAAGATTTACCACCTGATGTAGCAACCTCAGCCATACAATATCTATTTTTTAATATCTTATAAGCAGCTTCAACTTGATGATCATAAGGCATAAATGGTACCCAAGTACCATCAGACTTTCTAACTTTATGTGACTTAAAGAATTCAGTACAGAAGTTTACTACTTTTTCTAAAGTAATTTGTCTATTTATAGGAAAATCTTCCTTATTTTCTAATATAAAAGGCATCTCAATCTCTTTACAACCTCTCATAGCTTCCTTCCAAAGTCCGATATTTATCCTACCATCTCTGAAAAAGGTTTTATTACCATCCCAAACACCTAATTTAACAGCTGGTTGAAATTTCCAACCCTTAACTTTACGAGTTAACCATATTTGCATTTGGTGATATTCCACCCTTGATGATTCACTAACTACTAGCTCTTCCGTCTTTTTCTCATACCTAAATTTCATCTTAATTTTATATATAAAATATAAACATTTGTTGTTTTGTGTTTTTAACATAAAGGGGATTTGATAAATTTATATATAATAAAAAATAAAAAATTTTACATGAAAAAGTTATTAAAATTCATTAAGAATATCTTTAAAAAAAATGAAGTTAAAAATGAAGTTTGTCAAATCGTTAGTTCGGATGAAGTTACTTCCGAAATTCAACATTTTCAAAAATTAGAAAAAGTTGATGAAAAACCAATTGATAAAAAGGTAACTGATAAAAAGGTAATTGATAAAAAGGTAACTGCTAAAAATACAAATACTAAAAAGAAAAATACTAAAAAGGTAGTTAGAAATCCTAAGAATGATGATTTGATCTAATAAATCTATAAAATAAAATGTTAAATAGTTAATTTAATTAAATCAACTATTTAACATTTTCTTAATTATACTATAATAGTATTATTCTTAGTTTGATTTATATAAAATTCATAATGTTCCTTATCTAATTCAGATCCAATAAATCTTCTATTTGATTTAATACAAGCTCTAGCAGTTGTACCAATTCCCATAAATGGATCATAAATTAAACTATTTTCCTCAAAATAAATATTCATTAACTTAATTACTAAATCTTCCGAAAAGGTTGCTTTTAATTTAGTCTTTAAATTATCATTATTCTTAGCTTCTACCAAATTAGTATAATTCTTATAAAACTTCTGATTAGTTTTTTCATTAATCTTACTAATTTTCTTATTCGTTTTAAAGTCATGTAAGTGATCCTTTTTAACCAATATATAAACTTGTTCACATATTCTAGAAAGTTTAGTAGGACTTGTTTGAAATGGTAAAGCAGTTGACTTCCTCCAAGTTATCATATCAGCTAATGTTAAATCCGTTTCTTCATGTATCTTAGCCATTAATAAAGTTGGTAGAATCGGATTTTGATTGTGATATGATAAGTTATAACAAATAACTCCCTTATCTTCCATAATTCTTGAAAACTCCTTAAACTCATTTAGTCTAATTCTTATATACTCATCTTCTGGCAATCCATCAAGATTTGAATAACCATTGTTGTAATAAACATCCTTTCTTTTTGTAGCAATGTTATATGGTGGACTTGTTATTATTCCCGAAATTGATTTATCAACTATTCTACTCATAGTTTTGATATTATTCTCATTAAATATTCTATTTTCCATTTAAAATCTCATTTATTTTTTCATCTCTTCTAACTTTCAACATTAGTTTATCATCATCAATACCAACCGATCTAAGATATATATAAGTTTTACCATTTATAAATTGAGAATCTATACTATAAAAAATAAAATATTTTAAACTATTCAAAATATATTCAGAACATTCATAAAGAGAATTAAATCTCATACTAATAGTTAAATAACTTTTATTTTCAAAAATAAAAGTTGGTGATTCGGTAATATGTGGAATATAATCTTCTACTTTTTTAAAAAATTCAATAACATCACAATCTTTTAAAGTATTATCATATGATATATCATCCAATTGTTTAAGTAGAATAACTGAATTACAATATTTTCTATAATGTGAAAAAAGTTTATCAGATCTATCATCCTTTTTATATTCTACTAAATCAATCATCTCCTAATAATTTTTTTAACTTTAAATCCCTATTAAACTTCTTAAACTTATCTTTAAAAGTTTCTAAGTTTTTCTCACCTAACTTTTCCATTCTAGAAACCATATTATCTAAGAATATATCCAATGATAGATTTGTATATAAATTATTTAAATCTACACCATTTCCTAAATACCTATTAAATAACATCAAAAAATTTGTAGTATTTTTAAAAGGAGAATCTTTGTTATTAATAACATCAGTCTCCATCTCATTATAAATTTCTCTAACAGATTCAACCGTTAATATATTAGATTCCAAAGGAGACATATTAGTTCCATTACACTCATGTAATTTAACCCAAAACTTACCACCTCCTAAAATAACATTACTTTTATATTTTAATTTATCCGATTTTGTTTTAACTTTAGGTATACTAAATGTTATAGAACTAAATTGACTAGATCCCTTTCTTAGATATATTCTATCAATTTTTAAAATCAATCCTGATGGTAAATCTACCAATTTTGGACCATCTGAATAATTTAATGATAAAATATTAAATAATTTACTATTCCTATATTCGTTATATAGTGTAAATTGCCAGTCTTGATTTAACTGCAATATTGTTCCGATTCCTGGTATAAATAACTCCATAAATAATTTATTTTCTACTTTTAACTATTTCATCAATAATTCCATACTTTTTAGCCTCAATTGATGTCATCCAATAATCACGATCACTATCTTTATAAACTTTATCAAAAGTTTGTCCACTTTTTTCAGAGATAATCTCATATAATTCAGTTTTTAAAGAGTTTATCTCTCTAGACTCAATCTCTATATCAGAAGCTTGCGAATATCCAGAATAACCAAGTGGTTGATGTATCATTGTTCTACTTCTTTTAAGAGCTCTCCTTTTACCTATTGTTCCTGAACAAAGTATAACCGCAGCCATAGAAGCAGCTAATCCAGTATTAACTGTTACAATATCAGGTTTGATGAAATCCATAACATCAATTAATCCCAATCCAGAATAAACTGATCCTCCACCACTATCAATATACATCTTTATATCATCATCACCCTCAGACTCTAAATAAAGTAGCTGAGCTTTTACAAGATTACAAGAATAATCATCAATTTCAGTAGATAAGAATATGATCCGATCATTAAGTAATTTTGAAAAAATATCAACAGAAGTTCCATTATTTTCTAATAGATATTGTGTAGTGTTACGAACAGACTTAAAATAACTATCAACATATGTACTTGAAATATTTTTACTAGATGTATAAGACTTGAACCTTCTTTCATTTTCAACCATTTAATTATTTATTTATTTATTTTATAAATAATCTAATTAAAAGTTTTAATATAATGTAGTTTTAAAATTTAATATATACATAAAAAATAAATAATATATGAAAACTAAAGTAGAAATTAATGGATATGAAATCACTATTGAAGAATCAAATGGGGTTATATCAGTAAGTGCGACTTTTGAAGATGAAGTAGTTGAAGAATTCTCAATCGAAATTGAAGAAGGTCAAGAAGGTCAAGAAGGTCAAGAAGGTCAAGATATACA
>Ga0209702_10009086_pt1 | contig 11248 bp, 12 predicted proteins | sample FRY01_FD_187210 | JGI IMG/M metagenome (GOLD analysis project Ga0209702, IMG submission 187210) | Freshwater microbial communities from Lake Fryxell liftoff mats and glacier meltwater in Antarctica - FRY-01 (SPAdes) (version 2) | ecosystem: Environmental > Aquatic > Freshwater > Ice > Glacier... | reverse complement strand
GCATACTTCGATCGACTTGGCGTACCTCGGCTCTCATGACCTCAACTTCTCGAACCGCCCGGTGCGGACCCGCATGCCGGGTGGTGTGGCAGGGGCGCAGTCTATGATGACTGCCCCCTATGCCGATCGGGTCTGTTTTGAGGCAAAAATTCCCAAGCCTAAATGCTATTCTGGTCGGCCATGAGCAAAGCCTTTACCAAAGAAACCCAATCTGATGCGGTTGACGACGATGACGGCCTGGTTCTGCCGCCGCTTCCGGCTGGCGGCAAGAACTACATCACGCCTGTTGGTTACGAGCGTTTGCGTGCAGAACTGCTGGGCCTGATTGATGCTGAGCGACCGCGCATTGTCGAGATTGTTCACTGGGCGGCCAGCAATGGTGACAGGAGCGAAAACGGTGACTACATCTACGGCAAAAAGCGCCTGCGCGAGATTGATAGGCGCATCAGGTTTTTGACCCAGCGCCTTGAGATTGCCGAAATCACCGACCCCTCGGTTCACCACGGCTCAGACCAGGTATTTTTTGGTGCCACAGTGACCTATGTGGATGACGCGGGCATAGAGCGCACTGTGACCATTCTGGGCACTGACGAGACCGACACCTTGCAGGGGCAGACCAGCTGGGTCTCGCCAGTTGCCAGGGCGCTGACCAAGGCCAGGGTGGGTGATGAGGTGAGTCTGGTAACGCCGCACGGCGTGCAGTTGCTGGAGGTATTGCGGGTTGAATACCCGGCCCCGGTCAAGCCAATCCAGCAGGACTAAGCTGCTTTTTCAGGAACCCGATTTGACCCGCTGCACACGCAGCACAGACGGCGTGCGCTTGACGCTGCGCAGCACGGATGCAAGGTGTACGCGGTCGCGTACCGCAATGCCAAAGCGCAGTTCTGTTGCATCTTGCGCCCGCTCTTGCCCCATGTTGACATGCGTGATGTCGGCTTCTGCGCCAGCCAGCGCTGCGGCGACGCGCGCCAAGACCCCTTTGCCGTTTGATACCGTGACCTGCAAGGCGGTTTCAAAAACGCGCGACGGCTCGTCTGACCAGTCCACCGCGATGAACCGTTCGCTGTCCCGGTGCTGCAAGCGCTTGGCGACCGTGCAATCATCGGTATGCACCACCAGCCCCTCGCCGTGCCCCAGGTAGCCGAGTATGCTGTCGCCCGGAATCGGCTTGCAGCAGGTGGCGAATTGAACCGAGGCACCTTCACTGCCGTCCAGCACCAGCGCGCCCTGCGACACCGACTCATGGGCGGTGTAGCGCTCGCGGCTCATTAGCAGCGCATCGGGTTTTACGCCTTTCTCGGCGAGCAGGCCCAGCATGCGTTTGGCCACCATGCTGGCAATTCGTTTGCCCAGGCCAATATCGGTGAGCAGGTCAGCCCTGGACCGATTGCCACTGAAGCGCAGGATTTTTTTCCATATGACACGATCAGCTCCAGAGTCTTGCGGCAGACGCTCAATGCCTTCTGCCCGCAGCGACTGGAGCAGCATTTTTTCACCCAACTCCTGCGACTCTGCCAGCGCCATGGTCTTCAGGTAGTGGCGGATTTTCGATCGTGCCTTGCCGGTTCGCACAAAGCCAAGCCAGCCTGGATTGGGGTTTGAAACCGCTTCAGTGATGATCTCGATCACGTCGCCGTTGTGCAGCTCAGACCGCAGGGGAACCTGCTCGCCATTGACCTTGGCCGCCACTGCGCGGTGGCCGATGGCGCTGTGAATGGCGTAGGCAAAATCAACAATCGTCGCGCCGCGCGGCATCGCTATGATCTGGCTTTTCGGCGTGAACACATAGACTGCCTCGGGGAAGAGGTCAATCTTGACGTGATCCCAGAACTCGGCTGCGTCACGCGTTTCATGCTGGATGTCGAGCAGCGACTGCAGCCACTGCGTACCCAGGCGCTGCGAGGCATCGCTTTCAGGGTCAGAGGCCTTGTACAGCCAGTGCGCCGCTACGCCGGATTCCGCCACCACATGCATGGCCTCGGTACGCATCTGGAATTCGATGTTGGTACCAAAAGGCCCAACCAGCGTGGTGTGCAGCGACTGGTAGCCGTTGATCTTCGGGATGGCGATGTAGTCCTTGAACTTGCCGGGCAACGGTTTGTACTTCTGGTGCAAAACACCCATGGCGGTGTAGCAGGTTGTCAGGCCGTCAACAATGACCCGGAAACCATAGATGTCTGTGACTTGGGCAAAAGACAGGTGTTTTTCATCCATCTTGCGGTAGATGGAATACAGCGTTTTTTCCCGCCCCGATATTTCGACCTTGATTTTTGCGGACGCAAAGGCGGTTTCAACCTCGGCCTGTACCCGTTTGATGGCATCGCGCCTGCGGCCTCGCGCCTTGAGCAATGCCTTGGTGAGCACGCTATAACGCCAGGGGTGCAGGTGCTGGAAAGACAGATCCTGCAGCTCGCGGTAAGTCGTGTTCAGACCCAGGCGGTGTGCAATCGGGGCATAGATATCGAGGGTTTCGTGCGAAATTCTGGCCCATTTGTTGCGCGGCACATCGCCTAGCGTTCGCATGTTGTGGGTGCGGTCGGCGAGCTTGATGAGGATGATGCGGACATCGCGCGCCATTGCCAGCAGCATTTTTCGGAATGACTCAGCCTGGTTTTCTTCCCGGGTGTTGAACTCCAATTTTTCTAATTTTGTGAGGCCATCAACCAGCTCGGCAACCGGCGCACCAAAGCGCTCGATCAGCTCCGGTTTGGTCACGCCGCAATCTTCAATCGCATCATGCAGCAGCGCGGCCATCAGCGCCTGTGCGTCCAGCTTCCATTCGGCGCACTGCTGGGCTACAGCAATCGGGTGGGTGATGTAGGGCTCACCACTGTTGCGGATCTGGCCCAGATGGGCTTCATCTGCAAACCGGTAAGCGCGGCGGACATTGTCTATGTCTGCTGCCGGCATGTAGTCCAGCTTTGCTGTGAGTGCGGCAAAGCTGGCCGCTGCCGCATTGGCTGCGGCAGGGGTCGGTTTGCTGACCAGCTTGGGCGAAAGCAGTGCACTCATGCCTTAAATGTATCGCGCTGCGTGTAAAACATAAAGGACACTTCTATAAATTCATTTTTCGGGCGAATTGCGTCGTTGGGCGGTACTCGCAATCCTCACGTACCTGAAGTACGTTCCGGTTGCTGCGTTCCGTCCGCCTTGCACTTCATCCCGAAAAGCTGAATTTCTAGAAGTGCCCTAAACCAAACGGGCTTTGCGGGAGTTATTGGGGTCAGAGTCCAAATTCGCCGAGCCTACGGCTCGCCCGCAGGGTGCGGTGCGTTGCACCGCAGCGAAATTGGCGTCTGACCCCAATAACTCTGCACTGAAATGCAAAAAGCACCGCGAGGCGGTGCTTTTTGACGGGTCTTAAGCGCCGAGCGTTCAGCCGGGGACTTTTTTCAGCATTTCCAGGCCGATTTTGCCTGCGGCAATTTCACGCAGAGCTGTTACGCCGGGCTTGTTTTTGCTTTCGATTTTCGCTGCATGACCCTGGGTCAACATACGCGCACGGTAAGTGGCGGCCAGTACCAGCTGAAAACGGTTAGGGATTTTTTCGAGGCAGTCTTCAACGGTAATACGGGCCATGGTGATCTTTCGGTAATCCAAAAAAATGATGCCAAACAAGAGGGTGTTCAGGGAATATGCAGCGCTTCAAAGGTGTCAGCGCGGGCGCGACGTTGGGCTGCAAACTTGAGCCGCTGGGCATGAACAATGGTTTTCAGGTCGAAAACCGCTCGCTCGAACAACTCATTAATTATAACGAAGTCGAACTCCCTAGCCTGCGGCATCTCGGCGGCCGCGTTTTTCAGCCGCAGTTCAATCACCTCGGCGCTGTCTTCGCCGCGTCGTTGCAGGCGCGAGCGCAGCTCTTCCCAGCTGGGGGGTAGGATAAAAATCAGTACCGCGTTGACAAAAATCCGCTTGATGTTGATGGCCCCCTGAAAGTCGATCTCTAGGATCACATCTGCGCCATGCGCCACCCGCTCTTCAATAGCCTGGCGTGATGTGCCGTAGCGATGGCCATGCACATGCGCCCATTCCAGAAACGAATCGCGCAGCACCATGCCGTCAAATTCTTCGGGCGACAGGAAGTAATACTCCCGGCCATGCTTTTCCTGCCCGCGTGGTGGTCGAGTGGTGTGTGACACCGCAGGCTGGACGCGCGAGTCCAGCTCCATCAGCGCCTTGACCAGGCTGGATTTGCCGGCCCCGCTGGGGGCTGCAACCACAAACAAATTGCCGGGATAGTCCATATTTAAAAAGCTTGATGGGTAACTGATTTTAGGAACATGCCTGTGCTCTCATTCGATGTTCTGCACCTGCTCACGGATCTGCTCTATCAGCACCTTCATGGCGACAGAAATGCGCGTGAGTTCAAGCGATGCTGATTTTGCCCCCAGCGTGTTGGCTTCGCGGTGCAGTTCCTGAATCAGGAAATCAAGGCGTTTGCCAAGCTCGCCGCCGACTTCCAGCAGCCGGTCAATCTCGTCCAAGTGGGATGCCAGCCGCGTGATTTCTTCCGCCACGTCGATGCGGATGGCAAAGGCGGTGGCTTCTGCAAGTGCCCGGTCCTGAGCGGCCTCGGGCAGAACCTTGCCCGCCTGGCTACCCAAGCTATTGGGCAGCCCCATGGCTTCTTGCCAGCGCTCCAAAAACCGCGCCTTTTGCATCTCGACCAGCTTGGGCACCAGGGGTTGCGCCAATGCCGACAAAGCCCGCAACTGGCTGGTACGCTCGAGCAGGGTTTGTTTGAGTCGCGCCCCTTCGCGCTCCCGGGCCTCCAGCAGGGCCTTAAGCGCTTTTTTCCCCAGCTTGAGCAACTCGTCGCTGTAGTCGTGCGGTTTTTTGTCCTGATTGGTGGCAACGCGCAGAACGTCCGCCACGCTCAGGCCTGCTGCCTGGGGGAGCCACGACTTGATGCTGTCTTCAATCGAGGCCAGCCGCTGCAGGGTGCCGGATGAAGGGGCGCGCAGACTGCTGGTCGATGTGCTTTCCAGTGAAACCCTTAGCTCCACCTTACCGCGCTTCAGCTTGGCCGTCAAAAGATCGCGGAGTAGCGGTTCAGCCTGGCGCAATTCATCGGGCAAGCGAAAAGCGAGGTCCAAAAAACGGCTGTTGACCGAGCGTATTTCCACGCCAATCCGCGAGCTGGCATGGCCTGCGGCTTCGCTCTCAGGAGCCGCACTTGCCGCGTTTGACTGGACGGCTGCATAGCCCGTCATGCTGTAAACTGACATTGATAGATACGCTTTTTTACAAGAACAGGACTGCGCAAGCAGGCGAAAAAGCAGAAGTTAAGAGTTATTGGGGTCAGAGTCCAAATTCGCCGAGCCTTTGGCTCGCCCACAGGGTGCGGTGCGATGCACCGCAGCGAAATTGGCGTCTGACCCCAATAATTCTGTTAGCCTTCTGCCCATTTTTTAAATATGTCAAAGGTCAAGCCAGCACCCTTACCACCCGATACCGTCATAGGCGGCTACCGGGTTGTCCGCAAATTAGCGGCTGGCGGCTTTGGTGTAGTTTACTTGGCTGTTGACAATCAGGGCCAGCAGGTCGCCATCAAGGAGTATCTGCCGTCATCCTTGGCGGGCCGCCCGCCCGGGGAGTTGCTGCCGCAGGTGCTGCCCGAGAAGCTCTCGCTGTATCGCCTGGGACTTAAAAGTTTTTTTGAGGAAGGCCGCTCCCTGGCGCAGATTTCGCACGGCTCCGTGGTCAGCGTGCTGAACTTTTTCCGCGAGAACGAAACCGTCTACATGGTGATGAATTACCTGGAGGGCGGCACGCTGCAGGACTTCATCATCACGGCGCGCGACCTGAAAAAGCAGAAGGTCTTCCGCGAGTCAACCATCCGTTCGCTGTTCGATGAAATCTTGCACGGTCTGCGCATCGTGCATCAGCACAAGATGCTGCACCTTGATATCAAGCCTGCAAATATTTTCGTCACCAATGACAATCGCGCGGTGATGATTGACTTTGGTGCCGCACGCGAGGTCTTGAGCAAGGAAGGCAACTTCATCCGGCCCATGTACACACCGGGCTTTGCCGCGCCCGAGATGTACCGCCGCGATTCGTCCATGGGCCCGTGGACCGACATCTACGCCATCGGTGCCTGCATCTACGCCAGCATGCGGGGCTACCCGCCCAACGACGCGCCGCAGCGGCTTGAAAAAGACCACCTGTCGCTGGCCCTGACGCGCTTGCGTGGTGTGTATTCAGACAATCTGATCGAGGTGGTCGAGTGGTGCATGTCGCTGGATCCGCTGTCCAGGCTGCAGTCTGTTTTTGCGCTGCAAAAAGAATTGAGCCGCGAGGACGAACACCGTTACACCAAACTCACTGTCGGCGAAAAAATCCGCCTGCAGTTCGATAGCATGGTGTCTGACACCAAAAAATCCACCCGTAAAGCCGCCGGCTTTGCGACCAAATTCAAATGAAGCTCTCCGTCTTTCAGATCAGCCGAAAGGGTGGCCGTAAAAAAAACGAAGACCGCATGGGCTACTGCTACACGCGCGAATCGGGCCTGTTTGTGCTGGCCGACGGCTTGGGCGGCCACCCCGAAGGTGAAGTCGCGGCGCAACTGGCGCTGCAAACCATATCGGCCCTGTACCAGCGTGAAGCGCGGCCGAAGATTGAAGATACCGTTAAGTTTTTGTCTGCCGCACTCACGGCCGCGCACCACCAGATCATCCGTTATGCCGGCGAAAAAGGCATGCTGGATACGCCGCGCACCACGCTGGTTGCCTGCATCTTGCAAGGCACGGGCGCGACCTGGGTGCATTGCGGCGACTCCCGCCTGTATGTGGTGCGCGACGGCGAGTTGCTGACGCGCACGCGCGACCACTCCTATCTGGAGCGGCAAAAAGGCGACCTTAACTTTATCAAGACGGATCGTATCAACCGCAACATTCTTTTTACCTGCCTGGGCGCGCCGACCAAGCCGGTGTTTGATATTGCCGGGCCAGTGGTTTTGCAGCAGGGCGATAAATTGATGCTCTGCTCGGACGGCTTGTGGGGCAGTTTGACCGATGCTGAAATTGTCAAACACCTGGCCAGCAAGGGCGTGTCCGATGCTGTCCCCGACCTGGTCGAAAACGCGCTGCGCGTCGGTGGTGAGCGCAGTGACAACGTCACCGTGCTGGCGATGGAGTGGGAAACCCCCGATGCGTTTGAGTCCACTCGCGGCATTTCCACCGGCAGCATCATGGATGGGGTTTTTGCCTCCACCATTCAGGCTGGCGGGTTGGACGTTGATGACCTTGACGGTCTTGATGAAGCCTCGATTGAAAGATCCATCGCCGAAATCAACGAGGCCATATACCGCTCGGTTGCCCAAAAAGCCTGATTCATCCTCTGCGTACCCCAGCAGCTCCTGTTTCTTCACTAGTCCGGTGTTATTCGCCAGAAAGCTTCTTTCCCCATGACCTCATTCGCCAGAAACGACGCACGCGCCCCAGACGCATTGCGTGCCGTGCGCATCACCCGCCACTACACCGCCTACGCTGAAGGTTCGGTGCTGATTGAATTTGGCGGCACGAAAGTGCTGTGTACCGCCTCGGTTGAAGAGAAGGTACCCGGCCATAAAAAAGGCAGCGGCGAGGGCTGGGTCACGGCTGAATACGGCATGCTGCCGCGCGCCACGCACACGCGTAGCGACCGCGAAGCCGCACGCGGCAAGCAGAGCGGCCGGACGCAGGAAATCCAGCGCCTCATTGGCCGCTCGATGCGCACCGTGTTCGATCTGAAAAAACTCGGTGAGCGCACCATCTACCTTGACTGCGACGTGATCCAGGCCGATGGTGGCACGCGTACCGCCAGCATCACCGGCGCATTTGTTGCCGCGCAGGATGCGGTCAACCGCCTGCTGGCCGATGGCAAATTGAAAGAAACCCCCATCCTCGACCACGTAGCCGCCATCTCCGTCGGTATCGTGCAGGGCACGCCGCTGCTCGATCTGGAATACACCGAAGACTCCGCCTGTGATACCGACATGAACGTGGTGATGACAGGCGCGGGCCATTATGTTGAAGTGCAGGGCACCGCAGAAGGCGCGGCTTTTTCGCGCAAAGAGATGGACGCGCTGCTGCTACTGGCTGAAAAAGGCATCAAAGAATTAGTTGCCCTGCAACAGCAGTCACTATCAAAATAGTAGCTGGTTACACCCGTTTGATTACCCGTTTTTATTGGCTTGCAGCCATTTTTACAGCATGAAAATCGTCCTCGCATCGAACAATCAGGGCAAATTGGCTGAATTACAAGCCATGCTGGCCCCGCTGGGTGTTGAGTTGCTGCGCCAGTCTGACCTGGGCATTCCTGAAGCTGATGAGCCATATCGCACCTTTGTTGAAAACGCCCTTAGCAAAGCCCGCCATGCGTCGCGCATCAGCGGCCTGCCTGCACTGGCCGACGATGCCGGTTTGTGTGTCGATGCCTTCGGTGGCTTGCCCGGTGTTGACACCGCTTTTTACGCCACGCAGTTTGGCTACTCAAAAGGTGACGCTAACAACGTCAAGGCCCTGCTGGAGCAGATGGCGGCTATCCCCAACCGCCGGGCCGCGCTGGTCAGCACACTGGTGGCAGTACGCTCTCTTGAGGACCCCGAGCCATTGATTGCAGCAGGCCGAGTGGTCGGTGAGATCACGCGCGAGCCGCTAGGCAGCAACGGCTTTGGCTTTGACCCGGTGATGTTCATCCCCGAGTTCGGTAAAACTTTTGCGCAATTGCCAGTCGAGGTCAAAAACGCCAATAGCCATCGCGGCAAGGCAACGCGGCAGATGATTGAACTCATGCGCGAACGCTGGCGAATATGACCCCCACGCTTGTCGCTTCGCGTACTACGCTGCCCCCCGAGGGGGCTGGCCTGGCTTGGGGCGGCCCTGCGCTGGCGGCCGTCGGCTCTAAATGACCCGGCAAGACATCCAGCACTACATGCGCAGCGGCACGCTACAGCTCGCCGCCTTGCCGCCGCTGTCGCTGTACGTGCATTTGCCTTGGTGCATCAAAAAATGTCCGTACTGCGATTTCAATTCGCACGAGGTTGCCAGCAGCATGCCCGAGCAGGCCTACGTGGATGCCCTGATCGCTGATCTTGAATCATCGCTGCCACTCATCTGGGGCCGCACCGTTCACAGCATCTTCATAGGCGGCGGCACGCCCAGCCTGTTTTCACCGCAGGCGATTGATAAGCTGCTCGGCGACATCCGCGCCCGCCTGCGGCTGGAGGCTGATTGCGAGATCACGCTGGAAGCCAACCCCGGCACGTTTGAAAAAGACCGCTTCAAGGCTTTTCGCAGCGCTGGTGTCACGCGGCTGTCGGTGGGCGTGCAGAGTTTTAACGATGCACACCTCAAAGCCCTTGGCCGCGTGCATGACCGGGCTCAAGCCATCGCAGCGGTAGAAGAAGCCGCGCAAAGCTTTGATACCTTCAACCTCGACATCATGTACGCGCTGCCCGGCCAGACGATGGCGAGCTTAGAGGCCGACATGCGGCAGGCCCTGGCGTTGCAGCCATCGCACATCTCGATCTATCACCTCACGATTGAAGCCAATACCTACTTCGCCAAGTTTCCGCCCGCGCTGCCAGAAGACGACATGGCCTACGCCATGCTTGACAAAATCACCGAGCTGACCGAGCTAGCAGGTTTGCAGCGCTACGAAGTCTCGGCCTATGCCCGCAAGGGGCATCAGTGTTTTCACAACCTCAACTACTGGCAGTTTGGTGATTACCTCGGTATTGGAGCCGGTGCCCACAGCAAGCTGAGTTTTGCGCACCGCGTGGTGCGGCAGCAACGCTTTCGCGAGCCAAAACTCTACATGGAAAAAGCCATGGCGGGCGATGCGGTGACAACCGAGACCGAAGTCACACGGGCCGAGCTGCCGTTTGAGTTCATGCTCAATGCCCTGCGCCTGAAAGAGGGCTTCAAACTGCAGGACTTTCTTGACAAAACCGGGCTACCTTTAACGGCGATTCAAAAGGGACTTGAAGAAGCCGAGCGCAAGGGGCTGATTGAACGCGACTTGGTGTACGTCAAACCCACCGTGCGCGGTTTTGATTTTTTAAACGATTTGCAGTCGCTGTTTTTGTAGCGGCGGTTAGCGATTCTCAAAACTCTTCATGGAAATTCGGGTGTGTAGTCGGCGGAGCGAATGCCAAATACGGATGGAGTGCCAAATTTGTGGTTTGAAGACGAGAAGCTTAAAACCTGGTTGGCAGAGGCGGTGTCCTTCGTATCGCTAGCATTCATGCGGGTTGTAGGACGATTTTTTTCTATTCCCCCCATCCTTACCCCCATAAAGAAAAGTGTACCCGCATCAATACCGACAGGCGGATCAAGGCTTTGAGAGTTGGAATTGTCGCGTGGTCACCATGTAGCCAGCGCCCGAAGCGGCCAAAAAACCCAGCGGGTTTATGGCTGGGCTTGAAAAGCCTTCGCAGGCTCCGCGCTCAGGTCACGACCGCACCATTGGTGAAACTCCCTAGAGTCTGGTCTGCTGGCGTGTCGTATACTGCGCCCCTCATTTTATCAACTGGAGTTTTCCATGCGTGCTTCCCTTTCCGTTCTCACCTCCCTGGTGCTGTTTGGCGCCGCCACGCTGGCCCATGCCGGCAGTTGCCCGACGCACATGAAGGCGATCGATGCCAAGCTCGCGACCAAGCCGGCTTTGTCGAGCGACAACTCGGCCAAGGTGACCAAGCTGCGCGCCGACGGCGAGACTGCTCACAAGGCAGCTAGGCATGCTGACTCGATGGCTGCGCTGCTGGAAGCCAAGAAGATTCTCGGCATCTGATCTCGGGTGCCGCCTCGACTGTCCCGGCCATGCCGGGCCGATCAATCCGCCGCGCCGCTGCGCGCAGCGTCCGGCCAGCACTTCAAACACCAGGCAGGTGGTGATCGCGTGGGCGCACAGGGTTCCGTCCGCGCCCTCCAACCGAGCGCGAAAACATAGCGTTTGAAGTGCCTATTCCCCGTCCTTTTTTTCAGGCGCTGGCGCTACCTCGTCCTTTTTGTAGTCGCCGATGATTCCCTTGGCTGGACAGACGTTGAAAAGCGCGCACTTCTTGCATCCGACGGCGATCGCAATGGGGCATAGGGTCATGAGGGCCTCATGCGGTTGAATTTCCTATCCTTTAACCTAAATTCCTCAGTTACCCGGTAGCCGCAATGAGCGATTGCGATAAGTTGGTCGGTATCAGCGCCGGGTGAGCGTAATTCTTTGGTTTGGTAGAGATGATTTTTTCCACGATATAGCGCAACAG
>Ga0209702_10009085_pt1 | contig 11249 bp, 14 predicted proteins | sample FRY01_FD_187210 | JGI IMG/M metagenome (GOLD analysis project Ga0209702, IMG submission 187210) | Freshwater microbial communities from Lake Fryxell liftoff mats and glacier meltwater in Antarctica - FRY-01 (SPAdes) (version 2) | ecosystem: Environmental > Aquatic > Freshwater > Ice > Glacier... | reverse complement strand
TAGTACAACGTTAGAATATTCAGGATTAGACATCAAAGAGGTAATACTAATTAGCGCAAGTGATTTACTCTTGGAGATAATATGCACAATACCGAGTAAAATTAGGCTGCTGCTTGTAAAATGTGTAATAAAATATTTTTTTGCTGATCGTATGCTAAAACGACCTTCTCCAATAAAAATTATCGAAGACGAAAATAACATCATTAGCTCAAGGCCAATAAATAGAGAGAGAAAATCGCCAGCAAACAGGCATAATAATGAGGATGCTGCGTAAGCACTGCCAAGTATTATTTCAAGTTTTTTATTTTGTCCTATGGAATAAAGATTCGCCGCAATTAGAACTATGCAAAAAGCGAAGCCGATTAACTTATTGTAAAATGAGCCATCCCAAATAATTTCTGTTTTAAATATATCAAAAATCACTTGTGGGGGCATAATGTAGATAGATATTAGAGCTGCAATTGGCATAAAAAGAGCGATATACCTAAAGATTTTCTCCTGTTTACGTGTGGCAATCAAACCAACGATAAACGCCAATACTATAAATGCGGGGTGATGGTACATAATGATTATATAAAGCCTAAAAATTTTACTATCACTTGTTGTATAAAAAAGAATCCAACTACGCCAGATAGGCATAAAATAATACTAATAATCATGAATATTGGCAATTTTTTCTCAGCCTCATAGTTTGAGCTGGTAACTCTATTGGTGCTTTCGTTCTCAGATGCTTCAACAAAATATGGTTTTAGTTTAAGGTGCAAAATAAAATGTTCTGAAGCTGGGCGATAAATAAAAATAAGCATCTTTATCACATATGCAGCAGTAAACAGAGAGCTAATTAAAAGAATGGTAATCACAAGAAAGTTATTTTGTTCTGCAGCGGCAAGAAGGATATAAAACTTGCTTATAAAACCCGCAAATGGTGGGATACCTATTAGCGATAAGCCAGCTATCAGCATTACAAAACTAGTTTTTGGCATGGTGTTTTTTATTCCCACCAATTCACTTAAATTATAAGAATTCTTAACACTGTATATGTTGCCAGCTGCATAAAACATACAAATCTTGGAAAAGGAGTGAGAAATCATGTGCATTACCGCCGCTACAAAACCTTTAGGCGAGAGTAAAAAGGCGCTTAGCAGCGCTATTGAGAGCTGATTAATGGTTGAGTAAGCTAGTATCATCTTAATTTCATTAAAACGCAGTACCTGGAAAGAGCTATAAATTATTGTCACAATAGGGAACAAAACTAGCCAATTATAACTGGCAAATAATGTTTGCAAGTAAGCAATACCAAATACATAAGCGATAATTTTGTATGTGCAGAATAGCCCGGTTTTTACTACAACCACGGCATGAAGTAGAGCGCTGACTGGGTATGAGGCAACCATTGCAGATGGTAACCATCCATGCAGAGGAAAAAGTGCCGATTTTGCGGTACCAAAAATCATCATTAATAGTAGTATTATTGCGTACGAATCCTTAAAATGACCGGCAATAAATCCACCTTGTACAAAGTTGCCACCTCCTGTGTTAACATATATAATGATGATCGCTGGCAAGAGAAGTAGTAGCGCGCTAATCATCAGGATTTTTAAATACTTAAACAATCCTTGAGTAGATTTTTTATTAGTAGAATGAACAATTAATGGTATTGTAAAAAGCGTAAGCATTTCATAGAAGATAAACATAGTGAATAGGTTGGCTGAAAGTGCGATAAAGCTTCCGGTCATGATGCAGCAATTAAGAAAAAACAAAAATCTGTTGCTGTTCTTTATCTCATTAATTGCCAGGAATTTTATGGTATATAAGAGAGAACAAGTCCACAATACCGCTAGCAAATTTAAGAAAATCATACCGAGTGATTCCAATCGCAGAGCGATAGAGTATTTACCAAAGTCAAGTATAGTAAAGCTTGGCTCAATACCATTGAGAAATAAGTAATCAAGCATAAGTACATTACACAGAAACGATACGCTTGTAGCAATTAGGAAGAAGCTTCGAACAGGAGAATCTTCTTTTGAGATGAAGGGAGTAATGAGATTAACTATACCGATAAATATCGTCAGAATCACTAAAATATTTGGTCCGGCAAGTTGCATCATTTTTTTTGTTGATTATAAATATTTGTTATATCAGTTCTTGCTGAGTTAAAAATCATCGCTATGCTAAACTTGTTTCAGCATCTTCTTTTTGTCTCATGAATCCTGCGATAAATTCAGGAGAACTTATTGCAGTTTGTTTGTGCACCTAAAATTCAATTTACTATAACCGATTCGGTATAGCCAGCAAGCGTTGCCATATTATTCATATAAATAAGCGATATTATTTGAATTACAACTATTGCTGTTAGACCGTATAGTTTAGTTTCTATTTTTATTGTCTCATTATGATGCGGACTAAAAAAGATAGCTTTTGCCAGTCTTAAATGATAGAGAAGCGCAAGTAGTGAACCTAAAACTACTATTATAAATTCTGTTATTAAATTTTTGCTAATTAGTAAATCAAACATATTTATTTTGATTAAAAACATACTCGTAATAGGCATGCCAGAACTGAACAATAGACTAAAGGCCACAAGAGTTTTGAAAAAAGTGCTCCTCTCTATATAGACAAAGTTTATAAATCTTAGATCTTCTTTTTTATTTTGTATGTGTGCAACAATAGTAAATAATGCAATTTTATTTATTGCGTCAACAATCAACAATTGAAATAAGAGTTGTTTTGCTTCTGGAATGGTAATTAATAAAAATATATAGCCAATTTGAGAAGCTGTGGAGTAGATAATGACTTTTTTAAAGTCGCGCGATCTAAGAGCTAAAAATGTACAGATTGCTATTGTAAAGATAGCGATTGGGCGGAAAATTAAGGATAAGCTATTGATAATTGCTTCATTATCAATAGTAAAGTGTATAAATCGTAAAGTAATATATACTCCTAAAACACTTGATATTGCAGCCAAGTATGAAAGCACAAATGGTGCGGTCGAAGAATACGACCTGATCATCCAAAAGTGCATTGGGAAAAAAGCCATTTTTAGTATTACCCCAGTTATGAAAAATGCCACAGCAGTTATTACTAATCTCGAATTATCGTTATTGCTTAAAATATTGGCTACATCAGAAATATTTAGGCTGCCTGTTAGTACAAAAAGGAAGCCTATACCTATTAGGATAAGCGTAGCACCAATTGTTCCCATTATTAAGTAATCAAATGCACCTATCAATGCTTTGGGCGATTTTCCTTTAGACATAAGTACATAAGTAGATAAGGATGAAATCTCAATAAATACATAAATATTAAAAAGATCATTTGTACTTATGACGCCTAGGTAACCAACATGCGCAAATAGTAAAAGTGAATAGAAAATATGCTGTTTACCGTATTCTATATAGTTTGTAATAGTGACATTAATTAGCTCTTTGCCAAAGATAAGAAAAAATAGTAATACGGCATTTATAAAGATAATAACGGGTTGGTTTAGATGGTCTAGCCTGTATTCAATACCAATTGGTGCTGGCCAATTTCCAAAAGCATAAAAAATTGCATTCATTTTCGTTAGCTGAAAAGCATAAACTGAGAGCAACAAAGATAAAGACACGCTAATAATAGCTATTAGCCAGGCGGAAACTCTATTGAAGCTTAATACAGCAAAAAGTGCTCCAGCAAACGGAATCAGGATTTGTAACGCTGGGAAATGCTTTGCTAAAATATTCATAGTAGGGTGTTCCTTTGGTCTATCTCGCTTGCATTTACAGTGTTGTATTCACGTTTTATTTGATAAATTAAAGCAAGGCCAACAGACATGGTAGCAAACCCAACGACTATTGCTGTTAGCATCAATACATGTGGTATCGGACTCGAGTATATGTGTGGGCAGTTTAATGCATTTTGGCAAATGTCTATAGGTACAATGCCGTCTCTAGTTTTCCCAAGTGATATATAAAAAATGAGCACAGAGCTTTGGAATACACCAAGGCCAATAATTTTTCTTACGTAATTGTCACTAGTCAGCATTATGAACAAACCAGCGTTTAGTACAATTATGGCAAATATGTATATCAAATGTTGCATTTTATAGTTTTAGTCCTCTCGAAGTAAAGTGTATATTAAGCACATTACGGATGAAACTGTAAGGCCAACACCAATTTCAATCAAAAAAATTCCTAAATGTTGTCCGGCAATTGCATTGCTTTGAAGTGAGTTGTAGTTTAAGTAGTTATCGCTGAATATCAAAGAGACAACACCGGTTCCTGCATACAAAAACACTCCCATTACGCTGCATATTAGCAAAGCCTTGATAGAAATAAATCTTAAAAAATGCTCCTTACCAAAAACTAGTTCATATCCGATTATTCCTGTAGCAAAAATTACACCAGCTTGGAAGCCACCACCTGGTGATATTTCACCATTTAGTTGAATATAAATTGCATATAAAGTTATGTAGGGAATGATAAATGATAATATAAGTTTTATTACTATAAAATCTTTAAGCATGATTATTTTTCCTAGAAACAATTACTAACACAGCAAGACCAGCAATCAGAATAACTGTTGTTTCACCGAGTGTATCGTAACCTCGGTAACTGGCAAGTATAGCTGCCACAAAGGATGGAATGGCTATATCGGTCCTTGTGTTTTGGAGATAGTATTTTGTTAAATGTGTTTGTACCTCTGAATCTTGTGTGCCAAATGATGGTAAATCAAGGCTTATCCAGGTGAGTATAACCACAAAAAAGGAGCATAAAATTGCTGCTAATAGGGTGTTTAATTTTTTTAATTTCCCAGTATCTTCTCCAACGATTTTGGCTACGTTAAGTAGGACGCAAGTTGATAAGCAAGCACCAAGTGCTGTCTCAGTCATGGCTACATCGGGAGCATCCATGAATAAGTAGCATATACCGATGAACAAACTGAATACAGACATAATGATGATAGATTCAATTAAATTACGGCTTATAATTAGCCAGAAACAAGTAATTAGCAAAACTAAAGATGCAATAAAAAGAAGCATCTCATCTAATACGAAGCTAATCTTAAAAGGTAGGGTAAAAAACTCTTCCATATGAATTACTTAATCCTCCCTTGTTTATCAATTTTATAAAGTAGTGATGACCTCCCAAGGGCAAAGGTCAATACTGGATTTAAGATAAAGAGTACAACTGTGATGGCTAATAACTTAAATGAAGAGCTGTAGCTATCTTGCAGCATAGCCAAACCGATTAAACAGAAAGGAATGCCGCAACATTCTATTACGCTTACTGCATGTAACTTTGTATAAAAATCTGGAAAACGAATTAGGCCAACTATTCCTGATATAATGAAAAGCATTCCTATAAATATCATAATCCAACCGAGGTATATCATAATACTATTCTCAATTTAATGACATTAAAGAATTATACAAATAATGCGATGGCAGTGACCATATGGGAGCATGATCATTCCCATACGACGTATCATTCGGAACTTAAGTCCATGATCTTTTTGTCATCGAAGATCCTGATAGCTGCGTTCAGGATGACTATTAGTTTAATTTCTACATTATATTTTTCTAATATTCAAGAAGTACAAAGCAAGCACAGAATTATTTAATTCATTTTAGTCCTTAGTGATCAATCGATTATAGATAATATTATCAAATACCCGAGTTTTTTAGCGATCGGGGTTTATTATCTAACTTAATAAAGGGGGGTTATTTTGCAAAAGGGTTGGATAAGTCCAGAGTTTCTTATTAAATCAAGTAAGGCTGATAATACAGTTATTATTGGATATGCAAGTGTTTTTGAAGTAACTGATAACCAAAATGATATTATTTTAAAAGGTGCTTTCAAAAATTCTGAAAGTCATAATGTTAAATTGCTTTGGCAGCATGATGTTACCAAGCCAATAGGAGTTATTAAATGTCTAGAAGAAGATGAATATGGTCTTAAAATTGAAGCTGAAATTAATAATAAAACTCTATTAGGTTCTGAAGCTATTGCACTTATAAAGCAAAAAGCTGTCAGTGGATTAAGTATTGGGTTTACCATCAAATCATCAGATTACAATAACCAAGGTTTGCGTGTTATTCATGACGTTGAGCTGATGGAAGTAAGTATTGTTACCTTCCCGGCAAATAGGATGGCTGGAATTAACCAAATAAAGCAACGGAGTTTAAATGATACAAATTTTAACTGCAGATCATTAGAAGAACTAGCTTATTTAGTAAAAAAATTAGGAGAAATATGCAAGAGAATGAAATACAAGCAATCGCATTTGACGTAAAAAAAATTTTGGCTAAAGAGTCAGGTGCGCAAATAAAAATCAACGAGATAGAGGATAGAATTAACAAAATGGATCATTATTTTTCAAACACCCATACAGATAATTTTTCAATTAACGAAGAAAAATCAGCATTAGATAATTTTATACGTAAAGGGATAGAAAGTGACTTTATAACGAAATCTCTTAGTGGTGGAGCAGAAGAAGGAGGAATGCTAATTACTCCAACTTTAAGTCAAAAAATTATTTCAGGTATCAACACTAGGTCTCCAATGCGTCAAATTGCCTCTATAGAAACTATTTCTACAAGAGCCTTAGACATAATTATTGAAGATGGAAAATTTGTCTCTGGATGGATTGGAGAAGATAAAGCTAGGCCTGATACAGATACCCCTAAACTGAAGAAAAAAACTATTCACGTGCATGAAATATATGCTCAACCAAAAGCTACTCAGAGCATTATCGATGATGCTGAGATAAATATTGAAAATTGGTTGGCTGAGCGCTTGATAGACAGCTTTGTTAGGTTGGAAAACGAGGCTTTTATCATTGGAGATGGTACTAACAAGCCTAATGGTTTGCTAAAAGACACTAAAGTGGAAGCTATAGAAGCCGGTACAGCTATTACGCCTGAAATGCTATTAAAGCTTATAAATACCCTTGATGAGGGGTATCTTGCTAATGCTAGTTTTTTAATGAATCGTGGTACTTTATCATCTATTCAATCCCTTCAAGATAAGACGGGGAGATTTATTTGGCAGCAATCACTTACTTCTCCATTAGAACAAAGTATTTTTGGAATTCCTATTGTTATCGATTCTCATATGCCAGAGATAGGCGCTAACAGTTTATCAATTGCAATTGGCGATTTTAAGTCAGCATATAAGGTAATTGACAGGTCTGGAATTAATTTGATTAGGGATCCCTATACAGACAAGCCGTTTGTTAGGTTTTATGCTGTTAAAAGAGTTGGTGGTGATGTGGTAAATCCTGCCGCTATTAAATTTGCTAAGTTTTCCGTCTAAATGTTATTGGGGCTGCTTTAAATAGCGGCCCTTTTTTATAGAGCACACAAATGATCATAAGCTATTTAGTAAAAGATATTACAGCTGAAGAGATTTGGCCATTAGAGGAGGTTAAAAATTACCTACGTATTTCCCATAAATATGACGATAATTTGATACAAAGCCTTATTGAGTCAGCAACAGAAGCGGCAGAAAATTTTACCGGCCTTAGCATACATCAAAGGCGAATAGAGTATAAAATACAGAATTCTAAGAGTGATTTTACTTTAAGATATCTGCCTATACTTAGGGTTGAGGAGGTTTATTTAGTTAAAAAAGAACAAAAAGAAAAAATTACGAACAAATTTGGTTATGCAAATGCTACTACTAATCGAGTTTATTTAAATGATGACTATGTCGGTCAAGATATAGAAATAGGTTATCTTGCAGGTCATAAGAAGATACCGAGTACTATAAGCCATGGAATACTTATGCATGTTGCATCGATGTACGAACATTCAGAAAATGGAACAAACTTAAACTCTCAAATTCGAGATTTATATCTGCCATATAGAATTATAAAGATTTAACCAAGTGAGTAGTAGATATGAAAAATTCTGAAATAGATCATCCAAAATGGGAGCAAGTAACGGAAAGTTTTGCTGAAGTGAAACCGGTATGTGACAACAGGTTTATCTTACTAGAAGGAATGCAGTTTGGCAACGTTATCACAGAAGAGTATTTTCTTTTTACAACGAGGTTCATTAAAGACATTAATAAGACCATGCGTATTAGCTTTCATAATCAGATTTTTGAGATAAAAAGAATTATTGATGAAGACTCTAAAGGTAGAATGCTAGGGATCGTTGCCCTTAAGGTATGAATAAGTATAGTAAATTAATTATATAAATAATTTACAAAAAGTGCTACCATAGGTTTAAATTTATAAAATTAGGAGAAAATATGAAAAAAACATTTAACCTTTTAGTATTGTATTTAATTTTGTTTATAGCAAATGCTGCATTAGCTGTTGAACTACCTAAGGATTTTGTTAATTTAAAAGATATAGAGCCTTCTATTATTGAGAACCTTCGTTATTTTTCTAACGAAAATTTTATTGGTAAAAAAATAGATGGTTACAACGCCAATCGAGTAATTTTAACCCATAAAACTGCGATAGCGTTAGTTAAAGTTCAAGAAGAATTACTAAAAGACGGCTATTCTTTAGTTATATACGACGCATACCGTCCCCAAAGAGCGGTTGATCTTTTTATAAAATGGAGTAAGGATTCAGAAGATCAAATTGCCAAAGAAAAATACTATCCCAATATTAATAAAGCTGATGTTTTTAAATTAGGATATGTTGCTGAAAAATCAGGCCACAGCCGAGGTAGCACTGTGGACTTATCAATCATAAAAGTAGGTGATTCCCTTAAACCCATTACCTTACAAAAGCGTCAGTTAAGAAATGGCAGTATTATACCCTTCTTGCATGATGGCACTGTGGATATGGGGTCGTCATTTGACCTATTTGGAGAAGCATCCCATCATGATAATAACTTAATTGAAAAAGAGTTCTTAGACCAACGTAATTATTTAAGAAGAGTAATGAAAAAAAATGGATTTAATGACTATCAAGAAGAATGGTGGCATTACACTTTAAAAGATGAACCTTTTCCTGATACTTACTTTGATTTTATAGTTGAATAAAGGGTTTAACTTATATAACGAAACTTTACTCACCTGTGTAACGTTACAAGCTTCATCACCTTATTTAAAAATACCAATAACCGTTGCTATCTGAGCTACTGTTAAAAGGTAAAAATGATAGCTAACAATTTTTAAATCCATATAGAAAAAAACATTATGTCACTTACATTTATTCACGATTTTCAAAATCGAATCTATTCTTCTTTATCAGAGGATAAAGAAATTATGTTCATAGTTAAAAAAATATATATAGGGGCTATTCAGGATGGAGTTAGTCCATTTTTGCTTATAAATGTTGCAAAAGCTGACGATCTCTCTGTGCATAATATTGCCCTATATGAGGTTGAATTTCAAGTTTCAGCTTATGCAAAGGATCAAAATCATCAATTATTAGTAAAGCTTTCTGATTTGATAGTAAGTAATTTGGCCAAGATAAATAGATTATTTGGCGGATATATGATTGATGGTATCAAGGCTAATAATATGCAATTTGAGAAAGCCAAGGATTTGGTTTTGAATAGGCTAGTTATTAATTATAAATCATTTATAAAAAAAGAAGGTTACTAATGAATTTTCATAACGTAAATTTACCCAAATATATAGAGATATTTGCAGTAGGCGTTTCAGAATTTACTACATCATGTGCCACATCCATGTCAGGACGAGAGGTTAGATCATCGGATAGTCAGATAGCTCGTAGGCGTTACCTTTTAAAAGAATGTAGGTTATCACAGCTTCAGTTTGATGCTTTTAATAGTTTTTTTATTGCAAGAGCTGGCAAAAGATTTTCTTTTCGCTTAAAAGATTATTTTGATTTTACGGTTAATAAACAAATTATTGCTACTGGTGATGATATAGAAACAAAATTTCAGTTAAAAAAGCTATATCAGGATGATTTTGCACCTTACTTACGCAGTATAACAAAACCTAAAATTAGTACTTTAAAACTTTGGTTAAATAATAAAGAAATTGTTCCGCAAGATATAGGTTTAGATGATGGAATTGTAAATCTAGGTAAGCCACTTCCCACAGGCGTTAAACTGGTGGCTAGTTTTGAATTTGATGTTCCGGTGCGATTTGCTAATGATAACTTTGAATACAGTTTTAATAAAGACGGGACAATAAGTTTAGATAAAGCTGAATTGATTGAGGTATTAGAATGAGTTTAAAAGAAGATTTGATTTATATGTTTGATATAAAATGCAAAAATGGTGAGGAATTTTATCTAACTTCATCATCAGTTTCTTATAAAATAGACAATGTAGATTATATAGCAAATTCTGGCTTAAATTTTATTTCTGGAGAGTTTGATGAATCTGCTCATAATAATGTTTGTATAAAGGGGGTTTTCGAGAAAGGTGGTATTCAAAAAAAAGATAATTTAGCCGGTGCTTTGGTTAAAATATCTCATTTGAACTCTGGGAAATTAGTACATTTTATAAGTTGTTTTTGTACTCAATATCTAAGCAAAGACCTAGAGTTTGAGATGCGATGTGAGTCAGAGGTCGTCAAATATAATCAGTCACTTTTACAAATGTTCAGCAAGACATGTAGAGCAAATTTTGGTGATAGTAGGTGCAAAGTTTCAATAGAAGAGTATGCGGTAAGGACTGAAGTTACTGATTTTGTTGGGAATGTACTTAGATGTGCATTTGAAGGATTTGATAATGGATATTTTAAAAATGGCAGGTTGTTAGCAGTTGGTGAAGAAAATAATAAGTACGAGTTCAAAATATTATCGCACCTTGGGAACAATATTGACATTGATCTAGACACAGAGTTTGATTTTACAAAACATAAATTAGTCACTTTAATTCCTGGGTGCGATAAAAACTATAGAACTTGTTGCTATTCTTTTAATAATGCAGTAAATTTCAGGGGTGAACCGGTGATCCCGGAGTCTAATATTATAGAAAATTGATAACAGAATTTATTGATGTTGAAGCATTTTTTATCTGGTTTTTTGAGTGTATTTAGGTTGGGGCAGGTGTCCACAAAATATATTAATACAGTTGATATTTCAGAGTATTTTATCCAAGCTAGCCAAGACATCAGTAGTTCGTATGATAAGATAAAGATAAACCATGAAAGAAAGTAAAAAATTTTTTGATAATAATCGCTTGAACAAAGGATACAGCAGAGTTGTTAACTTTTATCAAAGTGATGCTAACCTAATTCGTAAGAAATATAAGCATGTCCTTCCTCCTATCGAAATGACAGAACAGTACGAGGAGCTTTATCCAGGTACTTTTGAGAAGTTATTGGATA
>Ga0209702_10009082_pt1 | contig 11250 bp, 12 predicted proteins | sample FRY01_FD_187210 | JGI IMG/M metagenome (GOLD analysis project Ga0209702, IMG submission 187210) | Freshwater microbial communities from Lake Fryxell liftoff mats and glacier meltwater in Antarctica - FRY-01 (SPAdes) (version 2) | ecosystem: Environmental > Aquatic > Freshwater > Ice > Glacier... | reverse complement strand
ATTCTCGGCCTTCAGCCGCTCACGTTCGACATCCTTGTCACGCTTCGCTCTCATGCCGGTCTTCTACAAAATATCGCTGTTCAACGCATCACCTCTTTTCGCAGAATGGACGGCTACTAGAATGACCGGCCACGCCCGTCAACTCTTGGGCATAGATTTCCGTGTCAGGCTGCTGCCGATTCAGCCGCTCAAAAATGGGTGTGCGATAAGCCCGACCACGGCCGCACCGAGCACGATGACCGGCTCCGGTAGTTTTTTAAATCTCAGCAGCAGGCCCAGCGTGACCAGCAGGATCACGATTTTTGGAATGTCTGGAGTCCAGCCGTCTGGAAAAAGCGTCCGACGGCCAAGCACCACACAGGCACCGGCAATGGCCCCGACGGCAGCCGCTGTGACGCCATCAACAAAGGCCACGATGCCCGGCTTCTTTCCATGCTTCTTAAAATACGGCGCTGGAATAATGGTGAACAGGTAGCACGGCAAGAATGTCGCCAGAGCCGCAACCAAAGCCCCTGCTGAGCCAATCCAGAATCCGCTGCTTTGAGCCGTCGTCGGATCGCGACCGGTGACGAGATAGCCGATGAAGCCGACAGTGATCACCACCGGACCTGGCGTGATCATGGCAACAGCCACCGCATCGAGAAATTCCCGGTCGTTCAGCCAGCCGTATTCCTTGACAACGCCGCCGTAGAGAAACGGCACGATCGCCAATCCACTGCCGAAGACAAAGGCCCCCGCCTTCGTAAAGAAGACTGCGATCTTCATGAGCAGCAGTCGCAACGATTCCTCGGCCGCGGGCGGCACAAGCATGAGCATCGGTGCCGAGTAGCCCACCGCTACGCCAACGGTCGGCTGCTTCGGTGGAGTTCGGAGCATCCAGACAAGCAGCCCCGCTGCGAGAAAGAGCAAGACATTTTCTGTTTCCGTCACGACTGTGGCGGCCGCACTGACGAGATAAATCGACCACAACAGCCTGTTTGTGCCGAGCGTCTTCTGCGTCAGTTTCCACGCGCTGATCGTAATGATGCCGATCACGCTAGCACCGATGCCGTAAAAAACGGCCTGCATCCAACTGATGCCCCCATACTCGACATAGGCCCAACCGAGGGCCAGAACCATCAGAAACGATGGCAGCACAAAAGCGATTCCAACAAGCGCCGCCCCGATTACGCCGTAATGGACATACCCCAGATAGATCGCCAACTGCGCCGCCAGCGGCCCCGGCATGAGTTGCGCGAGCGTCAATCCTTCCTTGTACTCCGCCTCTGAAATCCACTGCCGCCGCTCGACGAGATCTCGATGCATGGCCCCGACAAGCGCGACCGGGCCGCCGAATCCAATCGTACCGAGAACGAGTGCATAACCGACGAGATCGCGCCGGCGATAGACGGGTGATGATTCAGATTCAAGAACTGTTTCCACTGTTTTTCTGAGTGATCCTGACGCGACAGCAGCGGCAAACGCTGGAGAGAGGTCGGCCGGAAACGGGTGCGACTTGAAGCTCATGGGCTGCAAAGTGTATCTGAAAAAAAGGGAAAGATTCTCTCGCAACTTTTGAATGGCTCAGCCGTTGAAGTCTGAATATTCACTCATGTGATTCACATCTCGGCGAAATGGTGATGCGAACTTGGAAAGCGGCAATCATCGGTGGTGGGCCCGGCGGCCTGATGACAGCTTATTTGCTTGAGAAACTGGCTGCGGCTCCGATCGATCTGACACTCTATGAGGCCAGTCATCGCCTCGGTGGAAAAATCCAGACGATGTCGTTCGGCTCGACTCCTGCTCCCTATGAAGCCGGAGCAGCAGAATTTTACGACTACTCATCCATCGACGACGATCCGCTTCGTTTGCTCGTCCAGGAACTTGGGCTTTCGATTACTCAGATGAGCGGCTCTGCGGTGGTCATGGACGAAGGATTTTTGTCGAATCTCGATGACGTGCGCGATTGTCTTGGCGATGTGGCCGCGGCGGCGATCGTGGCTTTCGATCGCTCTGCCCAAGACGCCATGTCGCCTCGGGATTTCTATGCGCTCGGACAGTCGCATAGAGAAGTGCTGCGGCAGGGAATTGATCGCTTTGGTGACCTGCTTGATGCAATCGACGAACCACATGCGGTGCGATACATCGAACGACTAATCCACAGCGATTTGGCGACAGAACCAAACAACACCAGCGTTTCGTATGGCCTACAAAACTATCTGATGAACCATCCTGCCTATATGCGTCTCTATGCAATTGAGGGCGGAAATGAGCAACTGACTCGCGCGCTTGCCGCGCGGATCAAGGCCCGTATCCTGTTGAAACATCGGGTGGAGTGCGTCAGTCGTGATAATGCCGGACGCCTGCGAGTCGAAGCCACCCATGCCAATTCGACAGGCAGCGACTCGTTTGATTCGGTCATCGTGGCGTTGCCCATTGAACACCTTGCTGCGTTACACTTTTCTGATCCTGTTCTGGCTCAAGCCATGCAGCGACACCTCGATCATCACGACCATCCGGCGCATTATCTGAGAATCACAATTTTGTTTGACCGTCCTTTTTGGAGGCCAATGCTGCCGGGCTCCTTTTTCATGCTCGATCGCTTCGATGGCTGCTGCCTCTACGATGAATCGAGCCGAAATCCCGGTTCTCAGCATGCCGTACTAGGTTGGCTGATCGGAGGTTCAGCCGCCCTGCGGCTCAGCCCGCTTGCTGATGACGAACTGGTCCGGCTCGCGCTCGATTCTCTACCATCCCAGCTCGCCTTGGGGCGCGGTCAGGTCGTCGAAGCCAGAGTTCATCGGTGGCTTCATGCAGTCAGCGCGTTGCCCGGTGGTTGCACGCCATTGCCGATCGACCGTCGGCATCAACCCGATCCGCTGAACCATCCAGATCTATTTGTCGTCGGCGATTACCTTTTCGACTCAACGCTCAACGGCGTGCTCGATTCAGCCGAGCACGTCTCAGGATGGCTGAGCGACCTCATCAACGCTGGCCCAGGAGTGCTCTTGTGATCCAAAACCCAGCCGTATCTATTTGCAGCGATGATCCGTCTGTCGCTCTGCCAGCGACTCGGCATGTGGAACAGATTATTTTCACCACCGATCGCCGCGACACACGCCCTGTGATCATGTCCTTTGATGACTCTTCTGGGAGCCGGGCGATACTCACCACTTCTGATGCTCCAAACGCTTCGGGCACGGCTGCTGCAGTGGCCGCGATCATGGCAGGTGAAGAGCTTCCTGAGGCTGGTCGCCGCACTTTCGAAGAACCTCATGGCGAACACCATCTCACGCTTCTTGTGATGCCCGAGATTGATCTGGATGCCACCCACATCCCATCGGCAGCTCTGCGGTGGGCCGCGACCAATGGACGGCCCGGTCGGGAAAACCTTGTGTTGATCGCAATTCATGGCGCCCAGATCGCGTGGGCACCAGGCAGGGCACTGCTCATGGCCCATCCCACACGAATCGAATCGGTGCGACTGGCATTGCTCGACTTTTGTTTTTACGAGGCGGAGTTACGATCCATCGAAGATGCCGTGAGTATGGGGTGGCCGAATCTCAAGCTGGATGCTCCGCTGGCGTTTGAGTTTGATGATCGGAGTGTTTCTCGAAGAAGTGAGCTTTCCGCACGCTTTCAGAGGGTGGTGGCGCTGCGTTGCCGTGCCAGCCAGATCATGCCTCATCTCAATCGGCCCGCCATTCACCCACCAACGCTTGCCAGCCAAATCGGGGAGCGATTTCGGGAACGGAGTCGACTGGAATCACGAGGCGATTTCGTGAGCGATCAACTTGAAATTCAAGAACGCGTCTACGAACAGTGCGGCCAAAGGGCCAGCGACTACATGATCGCCCGCAAGGAGAACATGCTTGGCTGGATGATCGTGGTGCTGCTCAGTGCAGAGATTGTCCTGCTGCTGGTGGACCTGCTGGCCTCGACGGGAGTCTAGCCTGTGCGATTTTTATCCATTGATCTTCTGCGGGCCGTTGCCATTGTTTTGATGGTCATTGTTCATTTTGTAGAAAATCTTTCCGCGCTGTTCACGCTGGATCCATCGGTGAGTCAGCCTGCCGCCATCGCATGGCTCCCGTCCGGTTTTGCGGCACCGATCTTTACATTTCTCACCGGAGTGAGCTACCGCCTCTGGGTGCAACATCGCGAGGATCGCGGCGACACTACTCTGGCGATCACAAAGGCTTCAGTGCGACGGGGTCTGCTGCTGATAGGCTTGGGTTTTGTTTTTAACGTCATCGTCTGGATGCCGGAGGATACATTCAACTGGGACATCCTCACGTTCATCGGCTCGGCGCTGATTCTTCTTTCCATCTTCAGGCACGCTCCACCCGTCATACTGCCACTGGTCTGCGGGATTGTGCTCGCCTTGACTCCAGCATTGCAAAGCATTTCTGATTACCCAAGCTACTGGCAGCAGGGGTTCTTCGACTACGACTTGACGCTCTTTGATGTGGTGTTGGGATTTCTGTGCGTCGGCTATTTTCCCATTTTTCCTTGGATTGTTCTGCCAATGGCCGGCTTCGCAGTGGCGCCACTTGTCTTTTCTGACACACCCAATCGACGCTCGGCGAGAGAGATTCCGGCGATCGTCGGCGGCATCCTGCTGGCAGTCTCTGCGGGGGTGCTGCTGGCCTGCAGCGGTACCCCTCCGAGATCTGCATGGCAATCGATTTCGGGCTGGTCAATGTTTCCACCCTCGACGGCATATCTCTGCGGAACCCTTGGACTGGTGTTGATTCTCCTCGATCGCTGCCATGCGATCCTCGACACCACCAGTCAGGAAAAAACGCCGCTGGGAATTGTCTGTGCAACCCTGAGCAGGCACTCCCTGTCGATTTATTTGTTGCATCACTTCATTCATATCTGGCCGCTGTGGGCATACGGCCTGCTGTCGGGAGAGAAGGCGTCTCATTTCTGGCAACAAGCGCTGCCCGCATCGGTATCGTTGTGCTTGGCTGCTCTATTTGTTTTTCTGTGTCTGCCGCTATTTTTCTGGATGGATCGCACGGGCCGGCGTGGAGTCGAGGGATGGATGCGATGGCTGTGTGATTGATACCGATGTGCGAGGAGTTCTTTCGGGGCTGGGGATCGGAATTCGTGGGAATCCAGTGTCTCATGACAACCTAGTCTTGGGTTCTATTCTGGCGATTTGAACTGCGGAGCCTCGACAAACCTGCGGCCCTCTTCATGGCCTGACGGGTTCCAAATCGGATTCACATTTTCGGGCAGGGGATCGCAGCGGACGAAGATATGCTTCGGCGGATCGACAAAATAAAGCAGCAGCGCCGGACACAGCCAGTTTTCCATGGGCTGATCGACCACATCGCCTGCGTACCAATTTCCTGAATGCCCGTCGGAGCGAATCCAATCCAATTTTCCGTCGTAACCGTCAAACGGCTGATCGGAGAACGAGATTTTAAAGCCTTTCTGGGCATTCGGGATCGGTTTGCTCTCGACCACTCGCGTGATCATTTCGCTCGTGCCCAAAACAAATGCCTCTGCTTTGAGGCCGGTTCGTTTGTCATCAAAAACCCATGTGCTCCCCAGTAAGTATGGGTAGAGCACCAGAACTTTTGGGCTCGTGGTCGTGCTTTTGTTGTCGATCTTATCGAGGCTGGATTGGGACATCGCTCTCTCCTTGTAATGGCCTGAAGTGTGGGGCGACATGTCCGGACATGCCGCTTGTCATTCCACGAGCATTCTACGCTTTGCAAAGAGTGAATTGACTCGTAAAAGACCGTCGCGCGTGTCATAGTCGCGGGGCTGTCGGGCGGCAGCAGGGAATCATCCCGTTTCTACTCACGCTATTTGGCCTGAGCCCAATCACCAACTTCAAGGTCACTCGCTCAGAAGTCTGCTTCAACACAACGAGCCTGTTTGGCCATCGAAATCAGACGATTACGCTGCGGAACGTCTGCTCGGTGGCTGCGGGCGCGCAGAAGCCGGTGAGCTATCTCCTTTTCGCTGCGTTTTTTTCCTTCGTTGGAATGTTTGGCAGCATGATCGTGCTCGTGCAACAAGGATTCTTCGCCTCCGTTGGAATGCTACTATTGATGCTTTTGCTCAGCGGATTGTTTGTCTGGCTGTATGCGATCAACAAGAGATTTTTTGTCAGTATTTATCCGCAGGGCGGCCCGCCCATCATGCTTTCACTGAAACCTAATCTGATTGAAGGGGTTCCCCTCGATCTGGACAGAGCTTTGCGAGTGGTCAAGCTTTTTCGCGAAAAAGTGCTTGCGTCTCATGCTCCCTCACCCGCGACGCCGCTCGCAGCCGTTGTGTCCGCCAATGGCAACCACGCCGCTGCGTCACATGTGGGACAGACAATGTTTTCTGGGGTAGAGCAATTCGAACCAGAACCCGAAAGTTTTTCTGGATGGATCGATGCTGTGGAGAGCGATCCCGAATCGCTCCTCCGGCAGGCTCGCGATTTGATCGCAACTGGCGGCCGGGCAGAGGCCATCGTCGTTCTGCGTGATATAATTTCGCGATTCCCGACCTCAAGAGAAGCCACGATGGCACGATCCACCCTCGATAAAGCTGGCCTTAAAACCTGAGGGAAAGAAAAGGGCGAGGGAGGTTTGAAAGGCTTTGTTCCATGATTCAGCTCAATCGCAACTCCTCGAGCTTTCTGTCGCGCACCTACCAAAAACGAGCAAAAGACTTCCAGCCGTTTCTGAGGGCTCTGCGGCTGCGTTGTCCTGCCTGCGGCGTAGGCCACTTGTTCTACGGATGGTTTCAGATGCACCCGGCTTGCATGCGGTGTGGCTTCTGCTTCGCGCGGGAACCGGGCTTCTATCTCGGATCGATTTACATCAACTACGGCGCCACTGTGATCCTCACAGGTTTGCTCTATGCGGCCATAGTGCTCGGCCTGGGATTTTCCAATGAGTCGGCACTTGCAGCCTGCCTTACTGTCACGGTTGTGTTTCCAATCTTCTTCTTTCGCTATGCACGAAGTTTTTTGCTGGCTTTTGATAGTTGTGTGAATTGGCATCAATCACAGGCCAGCCAGCCCTCCGATGCAGCGGAGTTGAAGGGGGGCGGCCTCAGTGCCAAACACCTAGCAGGACTCAAAAAAGACGACGCCAATGCGGCCTACGCGATGGGGATGGCCCTGACGCTGATCATTCTGTTTGGACTTCTCATGGCTGTTGCAACGATTTATTTCGTTGGAACCATTTCGTTTGGACCCGATCCGCTTTCCGAGGGCGTCTGGCACGAAACCCAACGGCCCTGCTACGAGAGACTTACCGCCAATTGCGAAACGGCTCATAGATTCGCACCGATAGAAGCAGTTCGCTGGAACTGAAGGCTGTGTCCAGTGGTATGACCAGAGGGGTTGGACCAAAGCCAGTCACAGTGAGCGGCGTCGTTCCTTGCTGCAAGGCAAAGAAACGATACCCGAGGTCGAGCGTAACCCGTTCGCTCAGGGCGTAGGTCACACCGCCGCCTGCCTGCCATGCAAATGACACAATACTTGAGTTGCCATTTACTGTAAAGCCGACACCATCCGTGGCGTCTGCTGAAAAGCGGTAGCCGCCCGCTCCGATGCCGCCACCGGCGTAGAGGCCGAGGCGATCGTTGACCGAATAATCCCGCCAGACATTGGCCATTGTCGACCAGCCATCGCTCGCTTTCATGCCGATAAGGTTTGAAAAATTAATTTGCATTTGTTCGCGGGCAAGCCCCTCAAACTCCAATCGCACCGACCCGTGGGGGCGATCAAACGCCACTCCAATCGTGCCGCCACCGGTCATCAGCGACTGGTTCATGAGTGCCGGTGGCGCATCGGGGGTAGCAAGCGTTCCAAACGACGCCCCGACAATGCCTGCAAGATAAAATCTGCGGGACGGGGTCGGGGAGTCGTATTCAACTGGCACAATCGGCAGCGATGCAGCCGAGTCGTCGGTTTCGCTCAAGACTGATTCTATCTCAGTGAAGCGAGACAGATCGATAGGCGATCCAAGACTCTCAGGGGTGGCGTGGGCCCGAGAGCCAATAACGGCCAACGCAAGAAAAAAAGCCGTCGCGGTCCAAGTCACTCGCATACTTTTGTTCCCAGTTTTGTTCCCCGAAGTACAAATGGAATCGTCGCCGAGGGGGCAGAATCATCCGCAGTATTTGTTCGCGGCGAACAACCGGTCTAACCGCTACGCCTTTAGGAGCGTGCACAATGGCTCCCTAGGCACCCTAAAGCCCTTGTTCTTTCGGGGTTGCTTTGAAACTCTGGCTGAGATACTCACTCAAGCAGAGACGCGAATTTTTTAGTCTTCGTGCAACGGGATCATGATTATGAGACTTCCTGACTGCTTTGATGCCTTCCTCGGATTGCCTTTGCCGCTGCTGGTGTTGTCGCTTTTGGCCTACTGGGGCAGTTTGGCCTTTCTGGTGCATGCGTGGCTTGTGCCGTGGATCGCCGGTAGAGAAGGAGTTCGAATCGGTCGCTTGGAAGCAGAGGTGCCGGCGCAGATAGGCCTAGCCTTTGGATTGCTGATTTCGTTTATTGCGATGTCTGTCTGGGAACAGCACAACCTCGCCGAAGAGGCTGCCCGCAGCGAGGCGGCGGCCTATCGCGAGATGGCCGAATCAATTGAAGACAAATCGATTGTTGGATGGGAGCCTGTGCAAAGATCACTGCTGAGTGCGGTCGACTTTGTCGTGGCGACTGAATGGCCCCAACTGGCCCACTTGCACACGCCCCGCGTCGCGGCATTGCCGCTGCGCGCACTTCGCACGGCCATTCACAAACTTCCGGAAGGTTCTTTGCGAACTGAGTTGCAGGATCTCTACAGGCAGGCAGCAACAGCCCGAGAAACGCGCCTGCGCATTGCTGCAACGCGGCCGCCTCCGGCGCGTTGGGGAATCGTAGGCGTGCTGGCCATCCTTACACTCCTTGGAGTCGGGCTGATCCATGCCGATTCCCGCCGAGCCAGACGCGTTGCCCTGAGCATGGTCTCCATCGGCATCGCCTGCTGTTTTGTCATCCTGTTTGCCTACACACGGCCCTACCTCGGACAGTTTGCGGTGAAGCCCGACGACCTGCAAATCCTGCTGACCGACCTCGGCGCCGACGCTCGCCCCGCGCGGCTGAGCCAAGCAGGGCCTGACCGCGAGGCAAACTTTCTGCGTTGAGTTCAGTCAACCGTCATTCCCGCGAAGGCGGGGGTCGAGTGCATTGCCAATCGGCGGCCGCGACGGCGTGGTAGACTTTTGCTCGCCAGTGAAGATCGCTCGTTTGAATCTCTCGCTGGCGATACTCACTGCAAAAGGAGCCAACGCCTTGGAGTGGTTCTGGATCAAACTCGCTGCGCCGCCACGCCGTGTTCTTCTGGCATTGGCCTGCCTCCTGGGGGGCTAATGAAAAATCCAGGCCGTCTGTCACGACATTCTGCATTTTACTGGTAGTGTACATGTACGCATGTTCACTTTGAGCCCAGGGTGCCCTCATGGTTGCCTGTAACGCTCCGCTGGTCAGCCGGCCAGCGGCCCGACCGCACTGCGGCGTCGCCGCGTCGCACCGCTCCACTGCGTCGCCAACCGGAGAAGACGCCGCTCTTTCGTGTCGTCGCCGAACACCTCGAGAGCTGGCTCGAGTGGCGTTTCCTCCACGAACGGCCGGTGCCGGCGCACGCGGAGGAGGAGTTTCGGGAATACCTCCGCTGCGGCATCCTCTGCTTCGGCTTCGCGCGGGCCTAGCTGCGGCAACTGTGGGCACAACTTCGTGATGGCGTTCTCCTGTAAGGGTCGTGGCGTGTGTCCGTCGTGTAACGGCCGACGGATGGCCCAGACCGCCGCAGACACTCGCTTGAGTCGGCGGGCTTGGCGGTCGATCCTATGATCCCGCCGGTGCCCATTCGGCAGTGGGTGATTTCCATACCGAAGTGGCGTGAGGTGCTTTCTCGAGGACCGGCCCGCCGCGGTCTCGGCCCTCACAAAGATCTTCCTCGCCGAGGTCGAACGGTTGCTTCGGGAGGCATCGCTGCCGGTCGGGACCAACACACCAGCCAACACACCAGTGAGAACACTCAAGCGTCCGCGCATCGGCGGCCGACTCCGCATTCGACATGCTGGCCTGGGAGCACAGCGGGTTTTCCATCGATGCGATGCCGAGCTACTTCCGAAGCCTCAGAACATCTCGTGCGCTCCTGCGCCCGGCCGGCCTTCGCACGCTCGAGCGACTCAAGCGTCATCTGCCATTGAGGATGTCCGGATCAGCCGCGTTCGCTACTCGCTGCCGCGGTACAAGCGCGGCGAGTGGGTCGGCCCAGGCCGGAAGCGGAAGTCATCCAGGCCGAGCGAGAACGGCGTCGTGGACCTCTCGCCTTTCGAGTTCCTTGGACCGGCTCGCCGATCTCATCCCGCCACCGCGCAAGCACCGGCATCGCAACACGAAAGTCTTTGCCCCGAACCACCCCCTGCGGCAGGGCCGGGACGACGCTCGCCATCGGCAATGCCGCGGCAGCCAGACGCCGAACCAGGGCTGCTGCCATGCAGTGAACGCCCGCGCCGCACACGGCAATGGCCACTGCAACACCGCAGGCCCACGCTGCGGCGGCGACATCCGGCTCATCGCCTTCATCATCGAATCCGGGCCAATTCGCAAGATCCTCACGCACGATCGCGAACCGCTCGAGCCGCCGCCAGTTCCTTCAGCCCATGGCCCGCCCACCGACTGGGCCGAACTCGGCTAGTTTCACGACGACCGGGACATCATCCAGGTCTCACCCGACGAGCTCCCCGTGATCGACATTCGCAGTCTGTGAATGAGGGATAGAGTGCCGGATGATGGCACGAGTCGGGGGGCGTCTGCGCCGGGGGTAAAAAACGGGGTCTTCCGGTATTTTAGTGGCACGCCCTGGTCGTTTTGGGGCCGTCAATGGGCTAGATTACCGGGATGGAAACACTCTCTGCACATTATGCCCGGTTGCTCGGGATTGATGAATCTTGGCGGGTTGAAGCTGTCGACCTCCGGCTTGAAGAGCGGCAGGTCGAGATCCGCCTCTCGCACTCTGGCTCCGACGTCTTTTGCCCAGAATGTGGCCGTTCCTGTGGTCTCGCTGATCATGCTGCCGAGCGACGTTGGCGGCATCTAGACACCATGCGGTTCACCACGGAACTGGTCGCACGCCTCCCTCGGTGCCGGTGCCCTGAACACGGGGTCAAGACGATCGTGCCACCGTGCGGTGAGAAAGCACTCCCGATTCACCCTCCTCTTCGAAGTCTTTGCGATCGAAGTCCTGCAGGCATGCC
>Ga0209702_10009081_pt1 | contig 11254 bp, 14 predicted proteins | sample FRY01_FD_187210 | JGI IMG/M metagenome (GOLD analysis project Ga0209702, IMG submission 187210) | Freshwater microbial communities from Lake Fryxell liftoff mats and glacier meltwater in Antarctica - FRY-01 (SPAdes) (version 2) | ecosystem: Environmental > Aquatic > Freshwater > Ice > Glacier... | reverse complement strand
TCCGTTCCGAAAATGTTCAAGATTCGTTCGCGTCTGATTTCAATCGTCGTTTTCATATTTGAAGAATTGAGCTTTGGGGGCGTTGCGGAAAAAATGCAGCTCGACGGGTTTTCCGATTGAGATTTCCATGGCCTCCGTTGATACGTTCAAGCCAACGACGATTTGCCACGATGAAAACTCGCCTTCAGGTTTTCGAACATCTCGCCACGTCTTTAGATCGCTGGATATTTTCAAGACTCCGGCGGGTGGCATTTCATCCATCCAGAAGACGGTTTGCGTGCCGAACCCAAGCTTGCGGATTTCCGGGCCTTTCCAGGCTCCTGATGGTTCAAGCTTTGGGGTTTCGGCGTTCAGTGTTGCGAAGCTCTCGAACGTTTTCGGAATGGATGGACTCTTCGAAGCCGCCGGAATCGGAGGCAGCGGCGGCGGTTGAATCAACGGAGTGGAATTTTTCGGCGTAGCGCAACCGGCAACCAACAAGATCAACCAACCTATGGTTTTATTCAGCTTCATTGCTTTCTTCTTTCTCTAATTGGATTTTCATTTTCTCAAGGTTGAAGGTTTCCGGTTCTCCGAACAGGCTTGAAATGGCGTCTCGAATTTCGGAAGGCGGCCTGATTTTCAGAGCCTCGCACGCATCATTAAGAGACCAACGGCGAACCTCAAAATATTCGATGGCGGCGAGTTTGATTTCTGGCCTTAGTTCGGCAACAAGCTTTGCAACGTCTACCATGATGGGACTCGGCGGAATGTTGTTCAGCCAGTGAATCGCGGTTTCCCACGTGTCCAGAATTGCAATCAGAGCGACGCCGTTTGCGATGCCTTCCACGGTTGCCTGGTTGGTTTGCTTCCTCCCCGTTCCAACGTGTCCGATTTTCATCCATTTGCAGACCGCGCCAGAGTCGCAGTACGGGGTTTTTTTCCCCATTGACATTCCAATTTTAAAAGCCAAGACGGCTTCCGTTCCGTGATTGAATGGTGTCCCTTTAAATCCTCCAACATAATCGAACAGATGTTTCGAAACAAAGTAGCACCCCGACATCGGGAAAAATCCAGGCGTTGAGAGACTGGGGGAAGAGCCTATTTTCGAGAAGTTAAATACGGAAAGTATGCCGTCGATGTTTTCATTCCACCACCAACGCGCCCCAAGGTCTGATTCTCTGTCTCGAATTTCGAAATCCCATTGCTGCCGGGCTACCGGATTCCACAGCGGGGAAAATATGGATTGGTGCGCGGCTGTAATATTTCCGATGTCGAACTCCCTCCAGCCCTTTCCGAACGCCATATGAGAATCGAGAAAGCAAAGGAATTCGTTTCTTGCTACTTCGGAGCCGCGCTGTCCAGCGGCAGCAGAACCGGACAGCTTCAATCCTTTTGGCTTCCTTACAAGATGCACGCGGGCCGGAAATGCGAACTCGCTCAAGGTATTGATCAATGTCGGCCAACCCATCGGTGGTTCCGCTGATCCGTCATCGGAAACAATGATCTGATCCTTGGCAGAAAGGGCTTGATCTGCACCCATAGATTCGATTGTTTTGGTCAAATTAAAGTATTCATCCTTATGCCGGATGATGAAAGAAATCGGCGTCGTGCTTTTGCGTTCCATGGGTCTATTTTATCCGCTTTTCTATTTCCTTCAAGTTTTTTTTACCATAGAAATAACTAGGCGAACCATAAACAATCGTATTGTGAATAACCTGTGAATAACCTGTTAATAACCTGTGAATAACCTGTGAATAACTTTCTCGAAAAAGTTATTCACAAGTTATTCACAGGTTATTCACATAGTTATTAACAATTTTTAGAGACGTAATCCGTTGATGTTGTGCCGCTTCTGGAGTTATTCACAATTTGAGGGCTCTCTTAATAGTAATTGGGGTACTTAAGAGATAAGATCCAGTAGTAATTAAGCGACCGGGGAAGATTGAAAAAAAGAGTTTGCAAAGAACCGGATGCAGGGATACAAAAGCGGAGCAAAGTGATTAACCGTTGACGCGAGTCACTTTGCAAAAAAAAGGTTCGTTGCCCCCCCGCGACGAACCTTTTTTGTTGCGATCCTCAAACAGCAAGCTATTGTTTTGCGATGTCAAACATAACTAAGCCGAAGCTGCCAGGGAAACGGCAGCGAACTAAAGCCGAAGAGGCGGGCGGAAATCCGAATGATCGGCTTACCAACACGATTTACATGATGCGGAAATTCTGGATCATCCTCGATAGGAAGCGCGGGCCAATGTCTCGGGGTGACTACATCGCCTCACAGCTCGATACAATGCCGGAAATGTGCTATGCGACGGTCACGACCCCAGGCGACGGAGTGGAGCCGACAAAGCCATAAAACCGCTTGTGGAACAATCGCCGAATGTTCCACGTGGAACAATCGGCATGGACACCCGATGGCCAACCTGAAGGAACGCGGAAGTTCGTGGACGCCAATGTATTTCTGCGATAAAAAACCCCTATGACTGACTCTTTTTTGCAGGATTATTACTGCCTTGAATTGGAAACCAAGAGTGGTGAAATTTTGAATTTCGAGGCGATTCAGGGCGAAGTGTGCCGAATGATACACCTCAACTTGAAGCAAATGGCGCTAATCTCTCAAGACACTCAAAAGCTCGACATCACGGAAATGTTTCAGCGCGGCAAAAAAATCGAACTTGCCAAAATCCGTTACATGATCGCGGTCAAGCTCTCAGGAAAAGACAAGCCCATGCGACAGACGTTTTACCATCCATTCAAATCGCCTACTTATCTCAAGACGGGGAAACTTTTTTGCCCGTCGAGAAACCTCCTTAGAAAGCAATCTCTCAACACTCTATTCGACTACCCATTCCCTGATTCGGTCGTCGGATCGCAATTTATTTCATGAAATACGTGACACTTATTGTAAACGGTTCAGATTCAGAGTCTGACATAAGCCAAAACGATTGGGCCACAGTGGCGTCAAACCTCCGGTCGACAATACTGCAAATTCCCAAGCTCAAATTCTTGGGGTGTAATCTTAGTTGGGATAAGGCCCGATGTTTTTGCGCCGTGTTCCCTATGGTAGACGCAATCGAAGGATTGAAGATCAAAACGGAGGCCATGACATTGGCCAGCCGTTACAAGATCGAAATCGAGTGGATGGAATGCGACAAGAAAAAGTTGTGATTATTTCGTTTTTCTATTGCGCTGCAAATAGAACTAGATTAGGTCTATTGCATGTCAATCACATCGGATAGATTTACAAACTTAGATGGTTCCGAATTGGAAGTGATTCCATGGGGATCGGATCTTTACGTATTTATCCGCGAACTGACTTACAGGCGAGTGACCGGCCAGGTTCCGGGGTGGATTACGAAAAGCGTTGATTTGAACGAAATCAGCTATGTTGTTGGGGCTGTTCAACTCAACCACCTTTCGGTTCTAGATCCAGAGCGGGAAGGAATGTTCATTATTTATTTGGGTGGGGAAATCATGGTCGTGACTAAAGCGATGCTTATCCAGATCAAAAAAGCCGGTTCGTTTTTTGAGATTGATTCATCTGAAAACGGCTTGGTGAAACCTCCAAAGGATTCCAAAATCCCTGAAGAGCCCCAATTTGAATTTGTGGCATTCAACCGGCGGCGGAAGCTAAGGGGCGAAGACGCGGCTCAAATAAGGGTCACCTATCCATATGGCGAAAAAGAAACCTTGTGGATGTCAAGTCTAGATTTACAGAAAAACGTTGATCAATTCGGTAAATCCGTTGCGCTTCTTGAAGCGATGGAAGCTTACGGGGAGCTGAAAAAAGGGCACTAAAAACAAAAAATGACAGATCAATCCAAAATATTGGAAAGCCAAATCTTTGGAGCGGCCATGCAAGTAAAACTTGGGATGCCGTCTGAAATCGTGATGATTGAGGCCGGTCTCTACGGGCTCCGGTATCCATCGGAAACGACGGTTAAGGAAGCGGCAGACAAAATCACAAATGACTATATAAGCGGAGAACTATTTAAACGACTTCAAGAAAATCATGATTAATACAAGCGATTTACCAAAGATCATCGATCCGGATACGGAGGCCATGGAAGCCCTGGCGAAGTTGTGCGGTCAAACCGGCGTAAAGGTCGTCGTCAAGCGAAAGGCACCCGATGCGATGTCGTTTGAATGGATTGCGGAAATCCAAAGCGACGACTTATCAGTTGAATATTTAGCCTCTGAATTTGGCGGGGGGGAATACTCCTGCACGGCTCGAAATTCAAAGGGGCACATGACACCCGCCGTGCGATTTGAGATCAATCGAGAACTGAAAGGACGGCGGCGAATCGCTCTTGAAAAGGAAGAATCAAAGGGTAGGGGCGGCTCTGATTTGGCTCCTTTGGTTCAGATCCTTGAAAAGGTGATCGAGAAAAGCGGATCGAACAACAACGGAAGCGAAAACATGAATATGATGATGCAGCAGATGCAGGCATCCCAAGCGGCGTCAACGGCATCGAGTATGCAGATGATGCAATTCATGATGACTGGAATGCAGGAGTCGAACAAGCTCATGATTGCGATGATGCAAGCCAAGGGGCAGGGCGGCGGCTCCGATGTCGCCAGCCTTGTAACGTCTCTCTCTCCCTTGTTGCTACAATCTGCCAATCATCGCGGTACGACGACCGACAAGTCGATGAAAGAGAATCTAGAATTGATTGCTCAGATTCGCGATTTGTTTCCGGCAAATGGAGATTCCAGGGAGCCCAGTATTCTTGAAAATCTTACTGGTTTGCTCGGGGAAGGCGTTGCGGCATATATGGCGAGTAAAGGGATGAATCCTGCCGAACTTGCCACGGCTGCCGAACCCCATAATCCGACGAAAGCACTAAAACCCCAACAGCAAGAATTGAAGACGATGGAAACAACAGTTCTGGAACTAAAAGCCGAATATAAAAATTATCTTCCCAAGCTTATTCATGCGGCGGACACTAAGAGCGATCCCACGACGATCGCCCACTTCATTTGTGATTCGATGCCGCAAAACGCGGCTTCCGTTTTGGTGCAGATGCTTGTCCATGAAAACTGGACACTCATCATGTTTGATGATAATCCGATGGTGATCGAGAGAATCGAATGGTTCTCTCAGATGCGTGAATCGATATTGGAAGCGTTTGGGGTTGAGATTCCAAAGCAGTCGGAAGAAGCCGGGATTTCAGAGGCCGACAAGAGCGGGCTTTCGGAGTCCGGAGAAATGCCAGAAGCAACTTTAGACAATGATAATCAACCCAAACAGGAAGGCGGCACCTAAGACTTTTCGCCACGGTCTGGTTAGTTGGGCACGCCCCAACCCTAAAGCGCAGTCGCTCGCGCAAGGGGTTGGGGCGTTTCCGTCTTCAAACATAGCGAGACGCGGGAGCGCCGTCACGGAATCACTCGACCTTGCCGCAAGCGTCAAAATGCCGATCACCTCTGAGGCTCGCGCATCCGTCGCACGTCTCCCATTGGATTCCAAGCGGTATTCCGATGCTCATCAAATCGTTGCCTACCTAAACGAGCTGGCTTTTCAGTATGCCCAGAATCCGGCGGTCAGATCGGCGGCGATTCAGATTCTTCATCACTTCCGGGTCGGAAACAACCAGGTATCAAGACAGGTTTCCGTATTTACTCAATGGGTCAAAGGGAATGTCGTCTATGTGGGAGATCCTGAAGACGCCGAATATGTGATTTCACCCGTCGTGATGATTCGGAACATCGAAGAATCTGGAAAGGCATATGGCGATTGCGACGATCACGCGCTTTTGCTCGGCACGCTCATCAAGTCTGTCGGGGTTCCGTGCAAGATCATCGGAGTCAGCTTGAACGACCCAAACCGATACGATCATGTAATTGTTTCCGTGCGACTGAATGGACAATGGCGGGATATTGATCCGTGTGCGAAAGAGTACGGACAGCCAAGGTATTTGAAACGACTTGAACCAAGATGATTTACAACAGAGAGGGATTAAAATATTATGGCTAGACCATGGACTGACGGGACTATAGGGGGCGAGCTTATCACGAAAAGGAAAGGCGCGATGGGTGAGCTATACGCTTGGCTATACTCTTTTCTGCCCCCCCTCCCAACAGCCTGGGCAATGGCTCACCCTGTTCCCATCGTCCGTCAATTTGCCGGAAAGCCGATTGGTATTGAAAAAGGCATATTGATTACTCATATTTCGTCACTTGGTTATTTGCGTGTAAATCTAGAAGCCTGGGTGTCCGCGGTCCGAATGCTCCAGGAGCATGATTTCCGAATTGCTGATTCTGGATCGCTCCCGGATTTTGCCGGAAAGCCGATTGGTATTGAAAAAGGCATATTGATTACTAAATTTACTCAACCCAAAGGGCCGTGGGTTCGGGGGCAGTGGGCAAAACCTAGTCAGTTGATTTTAAATGAAGAAGCCTATGTGTCCGCGGTCCGAATGCTCCAGGAGCATGATTTCCGAATTGCTGATTCTGGATCGCTCCCGGATTCTGGGATCACTCCTGATTTTCGGGCGCTTGAAGAGGAATTGATTGAGGCGTCGGACAAAATCCAAGAACTGAGAGTTGCCGCCGCCCAGGCGATGGGATCGAATGACTTGGAAGCCGCCGAAAACACCAACGAGGAACTGGATTCGGCGATTGCTAAAAGAATCAAGATCGAAAAGCAGTTAGATGGATACGCTGTCTCCAGCGGGAAGAAATTCAATAGTGATCGAAGGCGTTTGCTTACTCATTATTACGTTATCTCGCTCCTTCAACTGGATTCGGATTATCGAGCTTTCGTATTCAACGAGCAACATCACGTTTTTTATTCGATTGATGGAATCATTGCGTTCAACACGGATCGATTGGAGCGGGAGGCGTTTCAACGAAACATGTTCGCGCAGATCGAAAATGATAAACGACTTCTCGAAGAATTCATCGTTGCTGGCCGTACGGAACGCGAGTTGATCGAGCTTTCTCGATTGACCGCAACTGACCCGGTTTCGCGGGCATTCGTTGACTTAGAAATCGATAAAATCATCCCGCCCATCGTTCGGTCGGCTCCGTCGCTCCTCGGTGAATCGACGTATCCAATTCAAGAAATCGAATGGGCTCCAAATCAGACGCTTGAATTCGCGAACGATCCCAGTCTCTTAATTCTTAGAAATCCATCAATGCCCTACGGTCCTGGCAATATTCTTACCCCGCTTGAATTGAGACAGCGAGAATTGAGGATTGCACAGAGACTCGTAGACGATGCTCCAGAATATTACGATCTGGAATGGGAGAAGAATCTAAACCCTCAGAAGTGGCGGGCGGATTACACCTACTGGAGATCGAACTATCCAACAATCACGGTCCATCCCGAAGAGAATTCCTTTTTAGATCCTCAATTGCTCTTGACACCGTGGGACGTGGCCACGATGGGGCCAGCTCCTATCATCAATATGGAAGTGATTCCCCGCACGAAGCCGCTTCCTCCGTTGGGATTCCTTGCCAAATACAAATGGATCGGGATCGTCTTACAAGTAGTACTCGCGCTGATTCCCATCGTTGGAATTGTTCTTTCGATGGCGGTTGGTTTCATGCTGAACCAAGCTCAAGCCGGTCAGCTTAAGAGTTGGGCGGAAGAGGTCGGAGAATTTCCCCCGACGGCGTTTGCTCCGGCGTTTTACCCTCAACTCTTCACGGTTCCGATGCCGCTTGATCGTGCCCAGCTTCTTGCCCGCGAGCCGTGGTTTGCTCCGATGATGGTTGACGAGGCGGTTAAGGAATACGCAAAGCTTGAAATTGCGGTGGTCCAGTCGGAATACGAAGCTCGCGCAAGTGTTCCGGTTGGTGATGGTGCCATTGCCGGATTGCCCGCCCAAAGTCTTACGGGTCTTGGTGGAAATCTCCCCGTGCTTGCCCCTACTCTTCCGCCTTCGAAAGTCAAATCCAGCAACTCTCTAACCGGGCTCATTTTGGTTGGTGCGGCGGTTGTGGCGTGGATGTTTATTGACCGGAAAAAGCGATGATTGACGAGACGCAATACGAAGAAGAGTCACAACTCGCCAAGGACGCTCAAGCGTGGCGAAGTAATCTAGAATACTGGAAACGAAATTCTCCGGCTGCCTTTCTCAATCCAGATCAGAACCGGCACCTTGAAGCGCGTGTGCTCCGTACTCCTTGGGATGCGGAAAAAATGGGTCTCGCGCCTTTGGTAAACGTCGAAATCGTCCCGAAGAATAAGCCACTTCCGAAACCTGGATTCCTTGCCAAGAACTCTTGGGTCGGTTCCATCGCGACAGCAGCGGCGGGAACGATTCCGGTCGTGGGATCTTATGCGGCGGTCGTGGTGGCGGCGGGCTTCGTAGTTGCGACGGCGGTCGAAATGAAAAAGTGGTCGGATGCCATGAGTGCCATTCCGCCAGAAGTATTTTCACCGCAGTACTATCCGAAGCCCTTCACGGTTCCTTTGCCGTTGGATCGGGCGCAGAAGTTGGTTCGCCAGCCGTGGCTGGCGTCTCTTATGGTTCAGCAATTTTTTTCGGAATTCGCGAGCGGACGAATACAGGCGTTTGATGTCGCTTATAAAAAGTTGACGGAAGGCCCACAACTGGAGTCCAGCCTCCCCTCTCAATCTCAAACCGGCGGCGGAAGCGTAGCCAATGTCGGAACGTTCATCGTGACGACCAATCCTACAAGCCAATTGAAATGGTCGATCGTTGGCGGGATTGCGGTTTCCGTTGGCGTTGTGGTATATCTTCGAAGGAAGCAAAGACGATGACAACCGAAGAAATTCAAACTCTCTCTCTCGCGCAAGCTGCCGACATGCTCGATGTATTTGTTGGAGACCTCACGTCTCAATATTCAATTCCCGGCAATCTCGATTTATTGGCGGCTCTTCCTCTCTCTGACATTTCCCGGATGAGCGAGCACGCGCCTTTGATCATCCAGCGAATCGCGAACCTCGAAGCGAAAGCGAATGTCACGACTCACTTTGCCGGAGAAAAGCCGGAATACATTTCTACGGACGCCGATTCGAAGCTTGCGACAGAGCCGACATTCGGAGCAAAGGCGCTCGGCTTCGCAGTTGCCGCAACGCCGGGCTTTTTATTCGTGACTCCAGGCTATCGGGCTATAGGATTGATTGGTGCGGTCGGCATGGGTGGAATTGCGCTTTCGCTCGCGAGTATGTTTGGATCAACCAGCAAGGTCGTAAGGCGGGTATTCATCCCGATGGGAATTGGCGTCGCGCTCGGATTGTTGGTTTTGAAACGGAAGCGAAAATGACAGACGTAGGACTCAGGCGAATTGTATACCTTGGAACGTCCATCATCGTTCTTGACAAGTTGCAACAGGCTGCAAAGAGTAAGCGAGCACTAGATTACATTGTAGCGGGGGGAATTGCGGCGTCGTTGGCGTTGCAGGTCAGAAACGACCGACAGAGCGATTCCATGAAAATAACCGCCAACCTACAGCCTCAAAGACTTGCCCCCGTGGGGTTCATCGCGGGCGTTGCGAATGCCGTGGCGGGTTCAACGGCTCCGATCGCTGCCGCCGCGTCAAATCCAAGCATCTGGGCACAGATCGGACAGGCAGCAATTGGGATCGCGTCGGGCGTCGGTACCGCGGCGCTTGGCGCTTGGGCTTCTAAGGAGATTATGGGAGGCGGCGGCGGCTCTCCCCTCCAAAACCTCGCAGGCACCGGAACATTCTACCAGTCTCCGGACCAGTCTCCTCAAGAAAACCCCCAAGCGTCCGGTATTAGCCCGGTTACCGTCGGAATGATTGTCATTGGTGGCGTCCTTGGGGTTGGTGTCTTAATTTTTGCTCTCCGTCGATGATTGCAACGCGCACAAAGCCAACGGGGGGATTCGTCGATGAAGTGATTGCGAACCTCGCAGGCAGCGGCGTGGCGGATGGCGTGCTTGATAAGGCGGCGTCGGCAATGGGATTCGACGGCTTTGAGAAAATGGCAACCGTTGCAAGGCGCGGAAAAGCTTTGTTCGACTGGTTTACGCCCGGGCGCGTGGCGATGATTTCGGGGGGAGTCGTGGCGTTGACACTGGCTGCCGTAAGAGTGGCCAAACCTGGAAACGCAACGATGATCGGCGTTGGGGTGGGAATTGGGACCTTTGCGATATTGAAAGCGAAATGAATTTTTACCGAATAGATTCAGCCCGCATCAACCGTTTGACGGAACGGGTGTTCTCTTTACCGAGTGTCAGTCCACCGCCTGCGATGACATACGCGGAAAAGGTAATTGCCCGGAGAAAATTGCTGAGATCGGGCGCGTCGTTCGAAAAAGTAGATCAAATCGTCCCGATGTCGGGATATTACTCAAACCAAAATACCATGAAACTATCTTCACTTAATCTCGATTATTCGCTTGGTGGCCGGGGCCGCTTTTCACCGGCTCGCCTGTTGAGCACCAGCGGCTGGTTCGACGGATTTTTGGGCAACCTCTTTGGAGAAGACGCCGCCGGTGCTCTCGTGGAAGCGGGCACGACTGCCGCAACCAACGCCATAACCGGAAACTCTGGCAACTCTGGCAACTCTGGCAACCAATCTGCAACCGGCGGGGGCGAAAGTGTCCCGGCGGAAAGTGAACCGTTCTACAAGACTGGAATCGGAATGGCGGCAATTGGTGGCGTCGCTCTGCTCGGGCTTGTGTTGGTGATGAAGGGCAAGAAGCGCCGCCGATAATGAGCGCTCCCGCAATCCGACCAAGCGAAGGGTCCGACCTTCTCGGCCCGTTCAAGCTCCGTGCGACTTGGGCGTTGATCGGATTTGCTGGCGGAATCGTGCTCTCAATGTACTTCACAGCGAAACAAAGAAAGAAAGCCACTCAATGAATCCAGTAGCTTCTCAAATCAAAGCGTGGGGCGTCTCCGTCCCGGCGTCGATAGCCAACGCAACCGATCTTTCACGCACGCTCCGTTGGTTTGTGAGATTCCAGGCGCGGGAACTTCTGGCGTTTGAAAAGCGGACGCGGCAATTGGCCGAATCCGGAAAGCTTACGGTCGCAGGCGCATTTGCGAGAGTTGCCAAGGCTCGCGACGTGTATCAGCACCGCGTTGAATGGCTTGAAAATTTGATAACGGCTATGTTTCAAGTCGAAAAGACATCAATGCAGCAGCGAAGAAGGCAGGGCCTTGAAGGTCCAACCGCTCTCGACTCCGTCGAAGTGCCAAGCCTACAGACGGGCCGCAATGAGCTTGCCCAAATAGCCGAATTTACCCAGTTCGCGACAGCGACTCAAAACCTTCCAGTGGGCGCACAAAGCGCCGTCTCTCCAATCCCTGTAACCCCTAGAAAATATAAC
>Ga0209702_10009080_pt1 | contig 11255 bp, 9 predicted proteins | sample FRY01_FD_187210 | JGI IMG/M metagenome (GOLD analysis project Ga0209702, IMG submission 187210) | Freshwater microbial communities from Lake Fryxell liftoff mats and glacier meltwater in Antarctica - FRY-01 (SPAdes) (version 2) | ecosystem: Environmental > Aquatic > Freshwater > Ice > Glacier... | reverse complement strand
CCGCGGCGGCGCTGGCGAGTTGAGGTCTGAATCGTGGGCACGGTGTTGGTAAGCGGCCCGATCCTGGCGACGATTTCGGCGACCGATGGGCTGCCGGCAGGAACTCGATTGTCGAGCGAAGCGCGCATAGCCGTGAGATGTTCGGGTGATGTGCCGCAACACCCGCCAACGATTCGCGCGCCAGCGTCGGCCGCCATTGCCGCGTAGCTGTGCATTAGTTCTGGGGTACCGGAGTATTTAATTGTGGTGCCCTCAAATTTCGGAATACCGCAGTTGCCCTTAGAAACGACAGGCGTTACGAATCCGCGCATCTCGCATACCGAAACCAAGATGTCGCTCGCGCCGACGCCGCAGTTTGCGCCGATCGCCAGCGGCTGCGGCTCGAGGCCCTCAAAAATTGCCTCGAGGGCACCGGGCATAATGCCCATCATTGTGCGGCCTGCAGTGTCGAACGACATCGTCGCCACGTAGGGCATGCCCACAAGAATTGCTGCCTTAGCCGCAGAGCGAACCTCTTCTGGCGCCGACATCGTCTCGATCCACGCCACGTCGGCACCACCCGCCTGCAACCCGCGCATCTGCTCGGCAAAAGTGTCAATCGCCTCTTGCTCGGTCAACGCGCCGAGGGGTTCGAACAACTCACCAGTTGGCCCGACAGAACCAGCGACGACCACAGGCCGCGAAGAGGCATCGGCGACTTGGCGCGCAAGTTCGGCGGCGCGTTTGGCAAGATCGTGCACGCGAGACTCGGCCTTGTGCAGTTTGAGGCGATGGCGGTTGCACCCAAAAGTGTTCGTCAAGATGATGTCGGCGCCCGCGTCGACAAATTCTTGATGAAGCGAAACAACGCGGTCTGGGTGATCGGTAATCCAGAACTCGGGCGGCTCGCCAGATTCGAGACCGGCGATGAAGTAATTCGTAGCGGTGGCGCCGTCCGCAAGTAGAACTTTTCCGCTTGATAGCAGGTCAGCAAGCGATGTACGCACTGAACGAGTTTAGCCCATCACGTTTCCGGCGGTTACCGCCTGGGTACGCAGACGCGAAAATGCCGCGAGGTCGATTGCTCGCCCCGTATGCGCGCCGATGAACTGCACGGGGTCTTTGTCGTGGTCTTGGCCAGCGGCGGCGGCGTCGATCAGTGCACGCATGAACTGACCAACAAGTGGCGAGTTCTTAAACTGGTTGCCGCTGGTACCACACGCCATGAAGAAACCCCCGAGGCTCGACTTGTCGTAGAGCGGGATCCAGTCATCGGTGGCGTCGTATAACGCGGCGATTCCGAGCGGCTTAAGCGGTATCCCGAAATCGGGCATACGTCGCGCGAGGCGCAACATTGCCGTCTCCCAGATTTCAACCGTTGTCTCTTGCTTCCAGTCGTCAGCGTCCTCTATCCAATCGAGCGGATCGCATGCCGGCTCGGTTGCACCGACGTTGAGCGTGTCGCCCATGTGCGGCCTGAAATACTGACCGATATCTAGGTCGGCGACGATCGGCGCGCCATCTTGCAGTCGGAAGCCGACAGGTGCGGCCGGCGAGAAAACTTCTTGGCGTAGCGGACGGTGGCGCACCTTCATCTCTGCGGCGATGCCCGCCATGAGATTGATCTTCGAGGCATGCGGGCCGGCGGCGTTAACGACGATCGGCGCGTTGATGCGGTCGCCCGAGAGCAACGTCACGCCCGTGACCTTGTTGTTTTCGCGATGAATCTCGCCGACCTCTTCGTGAAAGCGAAACTCGGCGCCGTGATTCTTCGCGGCGTGGGCGAAATTGTGCGTTGCCAGCATCGGGTCGTCGATGAAACCGCTGAGCGGGTCGTACATCGCGGCGAGCTCGTCGTACGGGTCGTCCCCAAACGCGGGGTCGTCGATGCGCTTGGGTGGGAAGAACTTGCCCGGGTCGAGGGCAGGGAAACGCTCACGAATCTGCGCCGCACTAAGTATCTCGTAGGGAATGTCGAACTCGTCCCACAGTTCACGAACTTTGACCCCGTCGTAGCCCTCAGTGAGAAAAACGATGTAGCCAGTCTTGATGAACTTGGCCATGCCGTCGGGGTCTTGCACGCCAATGTAATTCTGCCAATCAAACCAGAAGAACGCGGACTCCCAAGCCATCAAGATCGTGTTGTGGTTCGAATAGGTGAAGCGAATGATCGCCGACGATGCGCTGGTAGACCCTGCCCCCGCCGCGCCACCCTTGTCTACGCAAATAACTTTGCGCCCAGTGCGTGAAAGCTCAAATGCAATAGAGGCGCCGATCACGCCCGCGCCGATGACGATGACGTCAGCAGATGTCGTTTTACTCACGAAACCGATTCGAGAATCGCGCGCTGCCACGACGCGGTGTCGGCAGTGCTGTTGAAGGTGAACGAATGGATGCCGACAATGTCGAGTTCTTCAGCGTGCACGGCCAAATCTGTCAAAAGTTTTGTCGGGTCGTAGCCGCCAGGGGCAAACATCAGCGTCAGCGACGCCTTGTTCTTCTTCAGGTAGCGAAGCGATTGACCAACGCCAGTGCGCACGCCGACCGACATTAACCGCACGCGATCCACCACCCCGGGAAGGCCGAGGTTGACTGGCGTGGTGAACCCTGTGGCGCGCAGCGCCCTGAGCCACTCCAGAATTAGCGGAGCGTCAAAGCACATCTGCGTAGAAGTCAGACCCTTAACGCCGAAGCTCTTAAGCAACGCTTCTTTTTCGAGCAGCGCATTGTGCAAGTCTTCGTTGCTAATTGTGGCGTGCCCGTCTGGGTACGAACCGAAACCGATCGTCTCGACACCGGGGTCGGCGCTCAAGAAATCTTTTATGAACGGCAAAGCAAATTGGTAGTGCGGCGGCACTTCAGCGTCGCCACCGATGATGAACACCTCTCTAATGCCGTGTTGTTTCACCCACGCGGCGAGTTTTGCTGCATGTTCTGGCCCCTCGACAAGGCGCGCCGCGAAGTGCGGCACCACGTTGTGGCCCTTAGCGATAAGTTTCTCGCACAGATCTTGGGTCGTGGCGATGCCCTTCGCGGGAGAGCAAGTAACCGAGACGGGCGCGCCCACCGGCAGGTCGGCGATCGCCTGATCGAGCGACTTGAGCGGCACCAATTCGTAGCGCATGTTGCGCACCAGTTTTTTCGCAGACTCTGATGCCACCGGCGACGATTTGTTGGAGCGAAAAACGCCGCGCATAAGCGCGTTGACAATGCTCATGCGAATGCATCCGGGAGGTCTAGTTTTCGTTTGGCCATATATTCTTGCAACTCGGCATCGATTGCCTCGTCTAATTGCGGGAGTTCGTACTCTGCTAAGCGCGACTTCCACATCTTGTTGGCTCGCTGGGCTGCGTCTAGCGAGCCGTCTTCGAGCCATTGTTCGTAACTGTTGTTGTCGGCCGTATCAGAGCGATAGAAGGCGGTTTCGAAATTGGCCAGAGTGTGCTCGGTGCCCAAGAAGTGCGAGAGCGAAGTGTTCTCTCGCAACGCGCTCATTGCCTGACCGTTTTCGGTTAGGTCGAGACCTTTGCCAAACGTCATCATCATCCCCAGTTGGTCGCAGTCCAAGACGAACTTTTCGTAGCCGATTGCGAGCCCGCCCTCAAGCCAGCCTGCAGAGTGCAACACGAAGTTGGTGCCCGCCATGATCGTCGGTATCAGTGTGCCCGCGCTCTCGTACGCGGCCTGCGCATCTGGCAACTTCGACGCCGTGAGCGACCCGCCCGAGCGAAACGGCACGCCGAGTCGGCGCGCCAGCGAAGCCATCGTGTACAACACCAAGGCTGGCTCTGGCGTTCCAAACGTTGGCGCGCCCGTGAGCATCGACATTGAAGAGGCAAACGAGCCGAATATGACCGGCGCGCCAGGGCGAACCAGTTGCGTAAAGGCCATGCCGACGAGCGACTCGGCGAGCGTCTGCGCACAAACACCTGCCGACGTAGTAGGAGCCATTGCGCCGGCCAAGATAAACGGCGTGATGATCGTGGCCTGATTATTACTGGCGTAGACCTCTGCCGATGCGAGCATCGTCGCGTCCCACGCCAACGGCGAAGAAGCGTTGATCAGGCTCGTCATCACGGTGCGATCCTGCAGGTCACCGCCAAAGGCGATACGCGCCATGTCGACAGAGTCTTGGGCGCGCTCGCCCGCAGTCACCGAACCCATGAAGCCTTTGTCCGAGTACTTGATGTGGCTGTAGACCATGTCGAGGTGGCGCTTACTGACGGGAATGTCAACTGGCTCGCAGACTGTGCCGCCAGAGTGATGCAGGTACGGCGACATGTATGAGAGTTTGACGAAGTTTTGAAAGTCGGCGATGGTTGCGTAGCGGCGACCGTTGTCTAGGTCGTGCACGAACGGCGAGCCGTAGTTTGGCGCGAAGACGGTGGCGTCGCCGCCGATCTTGACGTTATTGAGTGGGTTTCGGGCGTGCTGAATATACTCGCGCGGCGCAGTCGCCTGCACGATGCTGCGGCATAACCCGCGCGGAAAGCGCACACGATTGCCGTCGACCGAGGCGCCGACTTCTTTGAAACGAGCAATCGCCGATGGATAGTCGCGAATGTCGACACCGATCTCTTCGAGAATCGTCTCGGCGTTGTGCTCAAGAATCTCTAGACCCTCGTCGGTAACAAGATCGACAGGCTTGAGCAAGCGCGTGAGGTAAGCCTCGCGCGCAGTCGTCGCCGACTTGCGTGTGGATTGACGATTGGCGCGACCGCCAGATCGCCTGTGACTCGCACCTTCGGTCATCGCAGCACCTCTCCCCGCGTGCGTCGACTGCTGCGCGTTCCCTCTAGCGCATCGGCGCCGACTTGTCGCTCTGGCAAAGTAAGCACCGTCGCCAAATGCGGATTAGGCGCCGTCGCATGCGGGAAGGCCATCGCGGCGATGAAAAGTTCTTGAAAGCGCGGCTCTGTGGCGGTCTCGATCTTTGTAACCTTGCGCACCGCGTCTTGCATCTCGCTGCGCAGAGCGCGTGACAACAACGACTGCACCGCGCCGGCGCCGGCGGCGTTGCCGACCGAGCGCACGCCAGCGACTGGACAATCAGGCACGAGCCCGAGAGCCATCGCGTAAACGGGGTCGATGTGTGCACCGAAGGCGCCGGCAAGGCGAATGTCGTTGACAACCGGTGAACCAGCGTGCTCGACAAGCAGGTCGATACCGGCGCGCAGTGCCGCCTTGGCCAATTGAATCGCGCGCACATCATTCTGCGTAATCATCATGCGAGTCTCGCCTCTCTCGTAAAGCAGGTAAGAGAAGGTTCGGTCATCGGCGATGATTCGCGGCGTACGACTCGCCATCGCACCTTGAATCACTCCGTCCTGCGAAGTGATGCCAGACAGATACATCTCGGCGATGACCTCGATGATCCCCGAGCCGCACACGCCAGAGATATTTAGTTCGCTAACCGAGTCGGCAAAGCCCGGCTCGTCAGACCACAGATCAGAGCCGATCACCTTGTACTTCGGCTCGAGCGTCTCGCGGTCGATTCGCACTTTTTCGATGGCGCCAGCAGTTGCTCGCTGGCCGCAACTAAGTTGCGCTCCCTCGAACGCCGGACCAGTCGGACTTGATGCCGCAAACTGGCGGGCGCGGTCGCCGAGAACAATTTCGGCATTGGTGCCGACGTCGATTAGCAGTTGCATCGCCTCGCCACGGTGCGGACCCTCTGCCAGAATTGCCGCTGATGTGTCTGCGCCGACGTGACCGGCAATGCACGGCCCGACATAAAAACTTGCCTGCGGCGCGTCGAGATCGAGCATCTTTGCCATACCCGATACTGGATTATCCGTGGCCAACACGAACGGCGCGCCACCGAGCGGTGTCGGGTCGATGCCGAGCAAGATGTGGTGCATGATCGGGTTGCCGACCATCACGATTTCTAGAATGCGATCGCGCGTTATGCCAGCCTTGTCGGTAAGTTCTCCGATGAGGTCGTTGAGTGCCGCGCGAATTACGCGCGTCAACTCTTTGTCGCCGCCCGGGTTCATCATCACATACGAAACACGGCTCATCAGATCTTCGCCAAAACGGATCTGCGGGTTCATCACGCCCGCGCTTGCGCGCACCTCGCCACTAAAGAGATCACAGAGGTGACCCGCCACGGTTGTCGAACCGATATCGACCGCGATACCAAATGCGGCACCGACGTATCCGGGCCAGGCGGCAACTATCTCGCCATTGCCAGAGATTCGAACCGCGACGGTCGCTCCCTTTTCGCCCTGGTCTGCGGCGACATGCACTTGCGTCAACGCGCTCGCCGCGATGCCTGGTCGGGCGACGCCATGCTGCGATGCCACAGCATCGCACAGCAATTCGGCGGCACTAGCCGAATCGCCAAGTTGTGAAATCGGCACGATCACGTAGTAGAGCGCGAAAAATGGATCGACGACGATCGGATCCAGGTCGAGGTCTTTACGCACGACCTGACGGTGCACCTGGCTAGACGCGGGCACGTCGATGACGACGTCGCCGCAAATTTTTGCGCTGCAACCTAAACGATTGCCCTCGCCCAGCGGTCTGTTGCCGCGGTAATTAGTTTCGAGTTCGCCAGGCGTACTGAGCGCGTCCGCGGCGACATCGATGCCCCACTTGGCGAACGAACCGATGCTTGGCGTGACCTGACATCTACCGCAAATACCGCGACTGCCACAGACCGTGTCGAGATCGACCCCGAGCACGCGCGCGGCCTCAAGAACAGACGTGCCCGTCTCGACAGTGGCGTCAAGACCAGATGGTGTGAAGACGATGCGAGGCATTATTTCTCGTTTGGTTGTTTACGCCTGGGCGCGGCGACGGCGGCTTGGGTCGCGATCGCCGCGGCCGCCCGTCGGCGCATTGGGGTCACGATTGGCCTTGATCCACAACGCGCAGTCGCGGTCGTTGCCTGAGAGCACGTCTGCCGCCATCACAGCGGCCTTGACCTCTGGGTGCAACGGGCTCATGATCGCCGAGGTCATGCCAGCACCGATTGCCATAGCTAAAAATGTACCCGTAACGACTTGCCTGTTCGGCAAACCGAAACTGACGTTAGACGCGCCGCAAGTCGTGTTGACCTTCAATTCTGAGCGCAGGCGGCGAATCAGCGTGAAGGCCTGCTGCCCCGCCTGGCCGAGTGCCCCGATCGGCATGACCAACGGGTCGACGACGACATCGCAAGACGGAATGCCATAGTCGGCGGCGCGGTTGACGATCTTCTTGGCGACCGCAAACCGCACGTCGGGATCCATGCTGATGCCCGTCTCGTCGTTCGAGATCGCCACGACTGCTGCGCCGTACTTGGCAATCAGCGGAAGAACGCGATCGAGAGATTCGTCTTCGCCAGTTACAGAGTTAACGAGTGGTTTGCCCCTGTACACGGCAAGACCCGCCTCGAGCGCGGCGATGATCGATGAGTCAATCGAAAGCGGCACATCGGTCACGGACTGTACAAGTTGCACCGCGCGGGCTAGCAGCGCTGGCTCGTCAGCGAGCGGGATGCCAGCGTTGACGTCGAGCATGTGCGCGCCGGCCAGGACCTGCGCAAGCGCATCCGCCTCGACTCGGCTGAAGTCGCCGTTCTTCATCTCTTCAGCGAGCAGCTTGCGACCCGTTGGATTAATGCGCTCGCCGATCATCACGAAGGGGCGATCGAAGCCGATCACGACCTCGCGGGTCGCCGAACTAAGAATTGTGTCAGTCATTGTGTTTTCCGTTTTCTTATTGGATCGATTATTCGTCTTCGGCAAGTTCTTCGAGAGCGGCCAACTCTTTAGAGGCCACCGAAAGGTCTTGCACATCTTTTTCGTATCCGCCCGCGAAAGCCAGCATGCCGAGACGCTCGCGCGAGAACTCGCCCTCAATGCGTTCGGCCTCGCGCTGCGCCGACTCTTCGAGTGTGCCAGTGAGAGGCAGCGAGATTCTGCGCCACTGGGCGACGTCTTCTTCTGCCGTGTAGATACCCGCCTTGCGCTTGGCCCGATCGACGGCGCGCTGAAACTTCGCCGAAAGCATCACCTGATGGCGATCGCGACCCGACTGCGCGTTTACTTGTGCCGGAATATCGCGCCACATGATTACGACCACCGAACTACCGCCACGAGCCATGACTATGCCTTTGCTTTCGATTCAATCGGATGTTTTGTAAATGACACCGGGATCGCACCGCTAAGACCGCCGACGCCGACATGGATGTGCTCGAACTTCAGACCCAACTGCTCGGCACCTTTTTGCGCGGCAACAAAGACGCCTGGGTCTTGCGACTGCGAGAGCAGGACCACGCGCGTGTAGTTACCAAAGTATGTGTCACGAAGTTCGGGATGACGATCTAAGCCCAGGCCCTCCCACACGAGCGCGCGAAAATGCTTGGCTAGAAAATCGGTGAGGTAAAAAGTTCCCGGTTGCGCGTCATGAAGTTGCGCGAACAGTTGCGAGCCAGCAAAAAACTCGTAGCAATGCGCACCGGGTAAGCGCTGCACGTCCGGGTACGAAGCCAGCAGTGCGTCGAGTTGACCGCCAGTTCCGCAATCTGCGTAACCGACGAGCGTTGGCCGAGAACCGCGGCCGTCAAGATGCTCTTTGAGAGCAGGCACTATTCCCTCGGGGCGATTGTGCAAGTTGGCCGGTAGATACCGAACCTCAACGTGCTCGGCTAGGCCATTGAGAGCAAGTACTTCGCGCAACTCTGACACGAGCGCGCCACAAGCAATCACGAGCGGACGGTTGTCGTCCGACATTTAATTCACCAGCCTTGCGGTCAGGCGACCGATGGGCCAGGAGGCTCGGCGTTGCGCAGGCGACGAGCGCTCACCATCTTCTTGGCGGTCTCGGCGGCAACGGCGGCATCGCGGCAATAGGCATCTGCGCCCACGGCAACGGCGAACTCTTCGTTGAGCGGCGCGCCACCGACAAGCACGATGTATTTCTCGCGCAGGCCCTTCGCCTTGAGGGTGTCAACGACAACTTTCATGTACGGCATCGTCGTTGTCAGCAACGCCGACATTCCAAGGATGTCGGGCTGATGCTCTTCGAGCGCGGCGATGAACTTGTCGGCGTCGGTATTTATACCGAGATCGATGACTTCAAAACCAGCACCCTCGAGCATCATCGCCACGAGGTTCTTGCCGATGTCGTGAATGTCGCCCTTGACGGTGCCGACAACAACTTTGCCAACCGATACAGCGCCTGTCTCGGCGAGCAGTGGGCGCAAGATTTTCATGCCGGCCTTCATCGCGTTAGCGGCGAGCAGTACCTCTGGCACGAACAGAATTCCGTCGCGAAAGTCGACACCGACGATGCGCATGCCCTCAACCAGCGCTATTTGCAACACGTTGGCTGGCGTCCATTTACGATCTAGCAAAATCGTTACGCCCTCGACGATCTCGTCGCCAAGACCATCGTAAAGATCGTCGTACATCTGCTTAGTTAGCTCGTCGTCAGACAGCGCAGCAAGGTCAATTTCGTCGAAGTCAGAATCACTCATTTGCGCTCCCCTGGACTGTCAATTAATACGAGTATTTCGCCCACTCAGATATATCACGGCGGGAATAGCGTACCAGCAAGGATCCCCCGTAGACCTACTCTTGGGCAAAATCAGCGTGGCGGTAAAACTCGATTGGCTCGGGCGCCAGCGGTTGCTTGCCCAAGATCAGGTCGGCGGCCTTCTCGGCCAGCATCATCACTGGTGCGTAGATATTGCCGTTCGTGACGTAAGGCATTACCGAGGCATCGACTACTCGCAGCCCGGACATACCGTGAACCCGCATCGTCAGAGGGTCAACCACCGACATCGCGTCAGTGCCCATGCGACACGTGCACGACGGGTGATACGCGGTCTCGCCGTCTTTGCGTACCCAGTCGAGTACCTGATCGTCTGTTGCCACATGCGGCCCTGGCGAGATCTCGCCGCCACTGAATGGAGCGAAGGCTGGCTGGTCGAGAATTTTCCGGGCGACGCTGATGGCCTCGACCCACTCCCGCTTGTCTTCGCTAGTCGAGAGATAATTGAATTGCAGTAGCGGCTTGTCGTGCACGTCACCGGACGAAATTCGCACCGTTCCGCGCGAGTTTGAGTACATCGGGCCAATGTGCACCTGATATCCGTGTCCACCTGCCGGCGCCGTGCCGTCGTACCGAACCGCGATCGGCAAGAAGTGAAACATCAGGTTTGGATACTTAACGTCGCTATTGCTACGAGTGAAGCCGCCGGCCTCGAAGTGGTTAGACGAACCAGGACCTTTGCGAAAGAGCCACTGCAAGCCAATCCACGGTCGCCACGCCATTTTCATAAGTGGATTAAGCGACACTGGTTGAGTGCAAGCATGCTGCACATAGACCTCGAGGTGATCTTGCAAATTCTCGCCGACACCAGGCAGGTGATGAACAGACTCGACACCCACCGCTGCGAGATGATCTTTGTTGCCGATGCCCGAAACCTGCAACAACTGTGGAGAGTTAAACGCTCCTCCGCACAAAATAACTTCCTTCGCAGCGACTGCAATCTTGCGGCCAAACGGTAAAACATACTCAACCCCCGTCACCGTCTTTCCGTCGGTTATCAAACGTGTCGCCAACGCCCGACACTGCACCGTTAAGTTCTTGCGCCGCTTCACTGGATGCAGATACGCGCGCGCCGCGCTCAGGCGCCTGCCGCGCTTGATGTTGCGATCGAAAGACGCGAACCCTTCTTGCTTAAAACCATTTACATCCTTTGTTAGAGGATGCCCAGCCTGCTGCACGGCCTCGAAGAAGGCAGAGAACAATGGATTCTTTACCGCTCCTCGTTCAAGCACGAGTGGGCCCTGCTTGCCGCGAAATTTGTCCGAATCGTCCGCGGTGAGGCAACCTTCCATCCGCTTGAAATACGGCAGGCAGTGCGCGTAATCCCAAGACGACATGCCCGCATCGGCCGCCCACCGCTCGTAGTCGAGCGGATTTCCGCGCTGAAAGATCATGCCGTTGATGCTCGAAGAACCCCCCAGGATCTTGCCCCGACCATGAGTGACGCGGCGGCCATTCATGTGCGGTTCGGGCTGAGACGAATACATCCAGTCGTAGAACTTGCTACCGATAGGAAACATTAAGGCCGCGGGCATGTGGATAAACACGTCAAACCAATAGTCGGGCCGGCCGGCTTCAAGCACGAGCACTTTCTTGGTCGGATCGACACTGAGACGATTCGCCAACGCACAACCCGCGGAGCCGCCACCGACAATTACAAAGTCATATACACGGTCAGTCACGGTGTCATTCTGTCACTTCGCGTGTCGTTCCACGTAAATGAACGCGGCGGG
>Ga0209702_10009077_pt1 | contig 11260 bp, 9 predicted proteins | sample FRY01_FD_187210 | JGI IMG/M metagenome (GOLD analysis project Ga0209702, IMG submission 187210) | Freshwater microbial communities from Lake Fryxell liftoff mats and glacier meltwater in Antarctica - FRY-01 (SPAdes) (version 2) | ecosystem: Environmental > Aquatic > Freshwater > Ice > Glacier... | reverse complement strand
CTCAATGACGCCTTCCACGCCACGCCAAACCGCTTCAAGGGACGCCGCTGGCACCCCATGCGCTGCCCACCGCTGTCTGGATCAACCCACCACCACCACCGGAGACCATCAAGCCAACATCATGTCGGGGCCTCGTCAAGCAGGCTGCGACCTCGTGGCTGGACGACCACGTGCCGAGCATGGGCGCGGCGCTGGCCTGCTGCACCGTGTTCTCGCTGACGCCGCTGTTGCTGATCGTGGTCTCGGTGTCTGGACTCGTGTTTGGTGAGGACGCAGCCCGAGGCGAGATTCAGGCGCAGCTGCAGAACCTGATAGGTGCAGAGGGCGCGGGCGCGGTGCAGGTGCTTCTGGCCAACGTGCGCGAGCCCGCCAAAAAAGGGCTTGGCGGCACTGTTGTGGGCCTGGTGCTTGTGTTCGTCGGCGCGCCCACCGTGTTTGCCGAACCGCAAGACGCGCTCGACCGGATCTGGCGGGTGCCGGGGCAAACGCGCAAGGGCGGGTGGCTGACGCTGGTTCGCACCCGTCTGGTGGCGTTCAGGATGATCCTCACCTTGGAGTTTTTGCTCATCGTGTCGCTGCTCACCAGCGCCATCTTGGCTGCTGCAGTCCGCTACCTTGGCCCTGTCTTTGGCGTCTGGCAAAGCGCAGTGGAAGTCGGCAACGCCTTCGGCTATTTGTTGCTTGTGGCGTTCATGTTTCGGCTGGTCTACAAGGTTATGCCGCGCCAGCGTGTGCTGGCAGCAGACGTTTGGCTCGGCGCCTTGCTCGCGGCCTTGCTTTTCACGGGTGGCAAGGTCGTCATCGCCGCCTACATTGGCCGCAGCGGTGTCGCATCGGGCTTCGGAGCTGCTACTTCGTTGGTGGTGATGCTGCTGCTCTGGGTCTATTTTTCAGCACAGATCCTGCTGTTGGGTGCCGAATTCACCTGCGTCTACGCCCGGACCTTCGGATCCCGGTCAACCACACCGCAACCACCCAAGAACCCACCCCCGCTGCGGCCCGACACACCAACAACAACACAACCCTCTGTGCGCCAGTGAACAGACGGTGGTCCACCGAGGGCGCATCGTTGTGCCATGCAAACACGGCTATCCGCTCATTGTGTTGCGCCAAATGCCCCGGGTCGCCCCGGACACCATATCGAAAAATCAGGGAGCCAATCCATGTTGCGAGCCCTCAAAGAACCGCACGACTGCACCATCGGTGGCGACAACGGTGTCATCGGTCATGTCAAGGACCTGTTTCTGAACGACGAGGACCGGGTCATGCATTGCCTCACTGCTGGTCGCACCGCAGTGAATCGAATCGGTGGGCTGGGGCAAGCGCGAGGTTTTGGTCGCGCTGAGGCGTCAGGCTGTGAAGGACGCGCCCGTGTACGGCCCCACTGGCACGCTGAACCCATGAAGACGAAGCCCGCATGCACGAGCGCCACGGCCGCAACAGCCACAGGACGACCAGGGGCAGTCCCCCCAACAAAGCCACGCATGCTCAACACCTCTGCGCCATGTCCTGCTCAGCGCGCATCGATTCACATCCCCTGGAGAACACCATGAATCCCAATACCCAATCGAAAATCCTGCCACGTCAGGTCTTCGTCGCGTCAATGACAGTGGCCTTTTCTCTCCTCGCCGCCGCATCCTTGTATGCGGCCACGCCAGAGCCTGCCAAGGCAGCCGTGGCGAAGACGACTGCCAGCGGGCCTGCCAGGCAATGCCTGACAGATCTGAACGCCCTCCAGACCCAGATGAACAAAGAGGGCTACTGGGGCGGCGGCTCGGGCTATGGCTATGGCTACCCCATGCGCGGCTATGGCTACGGCGCAGGCATGGGGATTGGCACGGGGGGCATGCAGGGCACCAGCACAGGTTACATGCGCGCACGTCCCGGCTTTGAGGTTCGTACGCTGATCTCTGCGGCACAGATCCTGGGGCAGAACGGCCAACAAGCAGCCTGCGCCGCCGTGCTGGTCGAAACACGGGCAACCTACGACCGCTATGTGGCCGATATGCGCAGCGGGAATCTACCGAGAGACGACTTTTCGAGCCGACGCCAAGACCAATTGAGCGCAGCCAAGTCGGTCACTGAGCAGGATGTGGCATACCGCTCGGACCAGCTGATTGGCACCGAGGTACTTAACCCAAAGGGCGAGACACTGGGCAGCGTCGATGACATGGTGTTCAGTCCACAAAGCGGGCAGATTGGCTACTTGGTGATCGGACGGGGTGGGTTGTTCGGTATCAACGAAAAATACGTTCCTGTGCCATGGACCGACTTCAAGGCAACCATCGGCGCGAGGACACTTGTGCTCGACACCACGACAGCCGCGATGTCAGCAGCGCCACATGTGAATGAGGATCGGTTCTCCGCCACCAAAGGCGACTTCGACAAGCAAAAACAGCAGGTGGACGCCTACTGGTCGGCTCGCCCAGCCAAGTGAGTTTGCGAGCGTGTCGCCTGCGGTCCGCTGAACTGAGTGAATAAAACCAACCCCTGCTCCGCGCCACCGCAGTCACGCGCTCCAGTTCAAGGCGTGATCGAATGGCTGTGGGAGCCCGACGATTGCAGGCTGCCCAGCTAAGACCAGAATTGTCGCGCTTGATACCGCGTGGACGCATCAGGCATTCAGATCGGGGGGGTGCATGACACGCTTGTTGATGAGGAACGCGAGCAGGTGAAGGATGTGCTGCTGGACACTGGCGTGCAGATTCCCAACGGTGAATGGCCCTGCTCAATATCTTGGTGGTTGCCGCCGACAGTCAGCCCAGAAGTGCCGGCAGTGCGATGCCAAGATCGGTGGGATGACGCCAACGCAAGGGGCTTGGCACCCCGTCAATCAGCGCCAATTCCTGGTTAACTTCACCAGCTCAGTGAAGCACCAATGTACCCACATCCGTTCTCAGTAATCGAGCTTGAGGGGCTGCTGTTGTGCGTCTTCGATGGTCGCGGCGGAAATCTCGAAATCGATCGTTTGCCGTGGCAAGAATTGGTAGCTTCCCAGGTGAGAGATGGCACCGTTCTCGCGCACCTCGATCATCTCGATGTCGCTTTTGAAGCCGGACGCGGCGCGCATGGAGACAGCCACGCGCGCTGCCACGGTGGTGGTGTTAGCGCCCAAGCTGGCTTGGCGCATCAGCGCCACATTGACAGCCATCCAACAACCCAAGGCAGCCGCGCACGCAGTCAAGCGCTTCCGATCCGCTCGCCTCGCAAGGCGCCCGCAGGGCGACTGAAGAGGCGAGCGCATCGTTGCCACCGCATGCAACGTGCGCCACCGATGCCGAGGTCGTGCCGCACGCGAGCCGCCGGCAGTTCTCCAACGCCGACAGCGCCACATTCTGAACGCCGCCGAGCGCTGCACCCGCTCCGGCGAAGTCGGTGCGCTGGTGCGCCAAGAGGGCGTTTACTCCTCCTCGCTGAGCACTTGGCGGCGTCAACGCGAAACAGGCGACTTGGCCGCCCTGGCACCACAAAAGCGCGGCCCCAAGATCCCGGCCAACCGCGCCGAGACGCTACAAATCACCCAGCTCACGCGTGAACGCGATGGGCTGCAGCGCGAGCTCGAAAATGCGATGCTGGTGATCGGGGTCAAAAAAACCCGCCACGCTGCTTGGACACCCTGAACAACGAGAACAACGAGAACAACGAGAAGCCATGGTGGTTGCCGTGCACGAACTCGCCCCGGCCTTGGGCGGCGCAATCAACGCGTCCATCCCGCCCACACCAAGCCCGAGTTGCTGGTTGTTGCGCCCAACCAAGTCTGGTCGTGGGATACCACCCAAGCTCAAGGGTCCGGCCAACTGGACGTGTTTCCATCTCTACGTGATCCTGGCCATCTTCAGCCGCTTGGGGGGTGGGCTGGTTGCTCGCCGAGCGCGAGGACGCAGACCTCGCCCAGCAGCTCATCGCCGACTCGGCGGCGCGCCACGACATCGAGCCCGCCACGCTTGTCGCTGCACGCCGACCGCAGCACCAGCATGCGCTTCAAACCGGTGGCAGTCTGGCTGGGGGACCTGGACATCACCAAGCGCCACAGCCGGCCCTGTGTATTGGATGACAACCCGTACGCCGAGGTGCAGTTCAAGACGCTGAAGTACCGGGCGGACTTCCCCGAGTGCTTTGGCTGCATTGAGGATGCATGGGCCTACTGCCAAGCCTTCTTCCATTGGCACAACACCGCGCACCGGCACTCAGGCGTCGGCTACATGACGCCGAACAGCGGTCACCACGGGCAGGCTGAGAAGCTGCGCAGCGCGCGCCAAGCTGTGCTCAATGACGCATTCCACGCCACGCCAAACCGCTTCAAGGGACGCCGCTGGCACCCCATGCGCTGCCCACCGCTGTCTGGATCAACCCACCACCACCACCGGAGACCATCAAGCCAACATCACCACAGCCTTGCGCAGCAAATTCGTGACAAACGGCGGCACAAAGTCATTGACATGTTCCGGGCCTGGCACAAGCCCACCGAACAGACAGGCAAAGCCGCAGGCGGCATGGAAGGTGCGAGACCCGCACTCGAAAGCCATGGTCTCAGGCCGCCGGCAGAGGCCATGCGCCGTGCCTGCGCGGCGGCTCTCATGTCCGCAGCGTTACCGTCAATGATCACCGTTCTTCTGGTCATCCCTGTTTCTGCGCGTTTGTCGTTTGTCCGTCACCAGATCACGGCTTGCGCAACAGCGGCTTGGGCCGCCCCGGTCGGCCATGCTGCGGCGTCAGGCCAGGAACACCGCGATGAAGGCGAGCATGAATATCAGGAAGGCCGCTATGACAGGCAGGACGACGGGCATGTAGTGAACGATCGTCTCCAAAATGTCTTCTGCCTGTTCGTCGGTGTAGGCACGCAATTCGGGATCGGAGTAGTCCAAAGGAGCTTCGGCCAAGCCTTGGTCGGGTGGTGGATTCACTTGTTTCAAAACAGTTTCTTTCTGTGGGTTTGTGGGTGTTGGGGCCAGTTGCAGGTTGTCGCGGGAATCGGTCGTGTTGTGTTGTGTTGACAGCCTGGAGCAATCGCATGGACGCGTCAACCAAGCCCTGCCTGTCTTGTAGCCACTGCTGGCTGCGCTTTTGGTGCCAAGTGTCAGATCCGTCCCCGTCCTACAGCCAAGCGTTGCAGTGGCTGACACGGTGCAGAGCCCAGATTCCCGACGATAAAAGCTGTATGTCAACAAGTTGAATCGTTATGAACACCACCATTTACACCGCAGGTCCCGTCTTGGTTGTGGTCCCAGTACTGAGCTTCTTTGGCGTGTGTTCAATAGCTGGTGGGCAAGCATCTGGCGCTGGACCAGCAGGTGGCTTCTGGCGCTTGATTGTTTGAGAGGTGGGCCTTTTCTGGCTCAACAGCCGATCAAATTTACCACCCCCAACCCAGCGGAGCCACCCATGCCATCGTTTTCCAACCCGTTCGAGAACCAACTGCTCGCTGCCATCGAAACCATGGACTGGTCTCGATTGGCGCCATCCATGGATCGGGTGGATCTGTCTCGAAATCAGCCTCTGTGTCAGCACGGCGAAACCATGTCACATGCTTATTTTTTCACCACCGCTGTGGCCTCAACAATGCACGTAACCGAAAGTGGTGACTGCGTGGAATCGGCAATTGTGGGAAACGACGGCATGCTGGGCGTTGGCCTTTTTATGGGTGGTGGTCCCGCTTTCGGTTGTGCTTCTGTGCTCACCAGTGGAGAGGCCTATCGCATTCCAGCGGGTGTTCTCAAGCAAGAATTTAACCGCGCTGGCACCACCATGCGGGTTCTGCTGTTGTACACGCAATCGCTTCTCAGGCAAGCAGCGCAGCGCACGGTGTGTGTGCGGCACCACCTGATCGCGCAGCAGGTGGCGGTATGTCTGTTGCAACACGCAGACTGTTCTGGCTGTGATGAGGTGTTCATGACCCAGGAGCAAATCGGATTGCGTCTTGGCGTGCGTCGTGAAGGGGTAAACGACGGCGCTGCGCAGCTGCAAAGGCTCGGGTTGATTCGGTATGCCCGGGGCCATGTCGAGGTGCTCGATCGGGAAGGCCTTGAACAGCAAGCTTGCGAGTGCTATGCCGTGCAACGCGACGAATACAAGCGTCTGCTTCCTGTCTCATCCTGTCAGCGGCACCTGGAAACGGCAACTTAGAGATTTTGCAAACCGCGTTGCAGGTCAGCCTGAGCTTGCACCCGCCAGATCAAGGAGACGGCTCGTGCCCACCTCCACCGCTTTCAGCAGAAAGCCAAAGCATTGGCCCCTCATCGCGCTCACCATTTTGTTGCTCAGTGCCTGTGGCGAAATGGCCAAGCTGCCGGTAGAAACCGGATTCGGCGCCAATCCGCGACTGCCCGAGCCTGTCAAAACCCTGATTCCCACAGTGAAGATTGCCCCTGCCCAGCGATGGGAGTCAGGCGAGAGCCCCACTGCTGCACAAGGCACGACCGTGCGCCTGTTCGCAGACAACCTCGACCACCCGCGCTGGATCCATGTGCTGCCCAACGGCGATGTGCTGGTGGCTGAAACCAATGCCCCCAAACGCCCGCTGCGCGACGAGTTGCTTGGCATCAAAGGCAAAGTGATGGGCTTTGTCATGAAGCGTGCGGGCGCCGCCACGCCCAGCGCCGACCGCATCACACTGCTGCGCGACGCCGATGGCGATGGCACTGCCGAGGTGAGTTCGGTGTTTCTGGACAACCTCAACTCGCCATTTGGCATGGCACTGGTGGGCGGTGAGCTGTTCATCGCCAACACCGATGCGCTGGTTAAAGTGCCCTACCAAGCTGGCGACATGAAGGCCAGCGGTCCGGTCATCAAGGTGGCCGACCTACCGGGTGGACCGATCAACCACCACTGGACCAAGGGGCTGCTGGCGAGTGCCGACGGCCAGCATTTGTATGTGTCCGTGGGCTCGAACAGCAACGTGGCGGAGCATGGCATGGAACACGAAAAGGGCCGTGCAGCAATCTGGGCATTCGACCGCGCCAGTGGCAAAGGCCGCGTTTTCGCCAGTGGCCTTCGCAACCCGGTGGGCATGGCGTGGCAGGGCGATGCCCTGTGGACTTCGGTCAACGAGCGCGACGAATTGGGCTCCGACCTGGTGCCCGACTACATGACCTCGGTGCGCGAGGGCGCCTTCTACGGTTGGCCCTACAGCTACTACGGCCAGAACGTGGACACGCGACCCCAACCACCAAGGCCCGACTTGGTGGCCAGTGCTGTCAAGCCCGATTACGCATTGGGCAACCACACCGCGTCGTTGGGTCTGGCTTCGGCACAAGGCAACACCTTGGGCGGTTTGTTTGCACAGAGCGGCATGTTTGTGGGCCAGCATGGCTCCTGGAACCGCAACCCACCCAGTGGCTACAAGGTGATCTATGTGCCCTTCAACGGCGCGCAGCCCAGCGGCCCGCCGGTGGATGTGTTGACAGGGTTTCTGGACGCCGAAGGCAAGGCCCAGGGTCGTCCAGTGGGCGTGGCCATTGACAGCAAAGGTGGGCTGCTGGTGGCCGACGATGTGGGCAACGCGATCTGGCGGGTGCAACGCGCCAGCGTGCTCGCGGCCAACACTGCTACTGCTACTGCTACTGCTACTGCCAGTGCCAGTGCCAGTGCCAGTGCCACGCTTGCCCTGACACCGATAGCCATGGTGCTGCCTTTGTCCAGCCCGTCTGCACCGCGCTGATGACCATTGCCAGAAAACCTGAATGGCCATGAACTTGGGTTACGTGGGGAGGGGGGTGGCTTGTGCGGTGCACGCAAACAGTGACAGCACCCGCCACTGGACCCAGGTGCTGGTCACACCGCACTGTTGAGGGTCAAAACCCGGACTGGTGGCGCAACAAGTCGGCTTGAAACGACAGGTCAATGCGGCGTTCGCCGACACACCGATCGGGCGCATCAAGCGAGCATCAAAGCTTGACTTGCACTGCTCACCTCACCGCATCCGAATCGCCACAGCCTGCGCGCTGCATGTCTCACAGGCCATCGCCGCATTCGCCAACACGCGCCCCTTCAGGAACTGCCCATGCCCAAGCTGGACACACGGCCCATTGTCCTCATCACTGGCGCAGCCGGAAACCTGGGCTGTTCGCTGGCGAAAGCGCTGGACCGCGACCACCGCATTGCCGGGCTTGACCTCAGCACCGAGGGTGCTGCCTTTGAGGTGTTCGAGGCCGACTTCACCTCGGATGCGTCGGTGGAGCTGGCGTTGCGCAAATTCAAGGACGCGTTCGGCTCGCGCATCGCCAGCGTGATTCACCTGGTCGCGTTTTTCGATTTCACCGGCGAAGACAATCCGCTTTACCAGTCGGTCAACGTCGAGGGAACCTGCCGCCTGTTACACGCCTTGCAACCGTTTGAGGTCGAGCAGTTCATCTATGCCAGCACCATGCTGGTGCATGCGCCGTGCCAGCCGGGCGAGCGCATCGACGAACAGCAGCCGATCGACCCACGCTGGGCTTACCCGGTATCCAAAGCAGCCGCCGAGGCGGTGATCCGGGCGGAGCGTGGGCAGATTCCAACCCTCATGCTGCGCCTGGCTGGGGTGTATGACGAGCGCTCCATGGTGCCCACCGCAGCCCAGCAGATGGCGCGCATTTATGAGCGCGATTTTCAGAGCCATCTGTATGCCGGCAGCACCTTGGTGGGCCAGTCCATGCTGCACCGGGACGACATGCTGGATGCGTTTCGCCGCGCGGTGGACCGCCGGGGCGTGCTGCCGCCGAATGACGAGATTCTGATCGGCGAGCCCGACGCGATGGGCTACGAGGCGCTGCAGGACGCGCTGGGCGTCTTGCTGCACGGTGCTGAGGACTGGCCCACCTTGCGGGTGCCCAAGCCGCTGGCCGCCGCTGGCGCCTGGGCGCAAGGCAAGCTGGAGCCGGTCATTCCCGATGTGATGGACGACGGCAAAGCCCCTTTCATCAAACCGTTCATGGTTGCCATGGCGGACGATCACTACGCGCTGGACATCACAAAAGCGCGCGACCTGCTCGGCTGGGAGCCGCAACACCGGCTGAAGGACGAGCTGCCCCGGCTGGTCAACGATTTGAAAAGCGACCCCAGCAGTTGGTACAAAGCCAATGGCGTTCAAGCGCCTGCCTGGGTCAGCGAGGCGGGCAAACTGGGTCGAAATGCTGAGGAATTGCGCTCTCGCCATGAGGCGCAAATCAGGTCCGAGCACCGGGACAGCCGCTGGGCGCACTTGGTCAACATGGGACTTGCGACATGGCTGATCACCCAGCCGCTCTTGATCAACGTGCAGGAACCGCTTTTGCGCTGGAGCGAGGTTGTGCTGGGGACTGCGCTTTTCGTGTGCGCGGCGCTGGCGCTGTCGTGGCGGGCACCTTGGGCGCGCTGGCTGTGCGCTGGCATTGGCGCGCTGGTGATGGCAGCACCTTTTTTGTTTTCAACCAGCAACGCGGCCGCCTATTTGTCTGATTCGCTGGTCGGCGCATTGATTTTTGGCTTTGCTGTTGGCACCAAGCCAGAACCAGGTTCGTCGGCGGTTGCCGCGCTGACCGGTCCCGAGAGACCGCCGGGCTGGAGTTTCAACCCTTCCAACTGGACGCAGCGCTTGCCCATCATTGCGCTGGCATTGATCGGGCTGTATGTGTCGCGCTATCTTGCGGCCTACCAGCTTGACCACATTCCGGATGTCTGGGACCCATTTTTCGCAGGCTCGCCGACCGACCCGCAAAATGGCACCGAAGAAGTTATTACCTCAGTGGTTTCACGCGCTTTTCCAGTGTCGGACGCGGCCGTTGGTGGCTATATCTACCTGCTGGAAATACTGACTGGTTTTGTTGGCTCCAGGATGCGCTGGCGCACCATGCCCTGGCTGGTGCTGCTGTTTGGGCTGATGATCGCGCCGCTGGGCATCATATCCATACTTTTCATCATTATCCAGCCGGTCGTCATTGGCACCTGGAGCGCGATTGCGCTGATCGGTGCAACAGCGGTTTTGCTGCAGATTCCGTACTCGCTGGATGAACTGCTGGCGACAATTCAGTTCTTGTACCGGCGCAAGGCGGCGGGCCAGAATTGGCTTCGTGTTCTCTTTGTGGGCGACACCGACGAGGAGCCGACAGCGAAGGGCGCGAAACGCTTAGAAACGCTCGCCGATGGGTTCGACCAGCCAGCCGGCAGGGTGATCAAGAGCATGCTGGGTGGCGGGGTCAGCCTGCCGTGGAACCTGGCGCTGGCAGCGCTGATTGGTTTTGCTCTGCTGTTCAGCCGCGTCACCCTGGGTGTGGATGGTGCCTTGGCGAACGCCCACCATGTGATCGGCTCGCTGGTGCTGACCGTGATCTCGGTGGCCGCAGCCGAGGTGGCCCGGCCCGCGCGCTGGCTCAACACACTGCTCGGTATTGCCCTGATTGCAACGCCGCTGGTGTGGCAATCCAACACCCTGCCGCTGTTGGCCAGCGTGGTGCTGGGCTTGGCACTGATCGCGCTCAGTGTGCGCCGTGGCAGCATCCGCGAGCGCTACGGCAACTGGAGCCGTTTGATTGATTAGGCGACCACACGACAAAAATAAATGCTGTCTCCAAAGCGGTCGCAGCGGCTTATTTTCTGCCAATCTTTGCGCCTTGGTCGAGCGCTCTTTGGTCGGGTAGACAACCTGCCCCTGTTCTTACTAGGATTGTTCATATGGGTACACAACAAAACAAAGACGCTGCTGAATCGGCTGAAAAAGATTATAAAGCTAGCGAGGATCTCGAAGGCCCCGATGCAGGCCCGACCGAAAAGGCCATTGTTTTTGGAATCATCCATGTGATTGAGCGTCTGCTGTTGTTCACCGTAGTTTTGATGACAATGGGTGGTGCGGCTTTCGAAATTCTGACGATTTATCAGGCCCAGACAATTAACCTCGCGGATATCCTGCTGATGTTTTTGTACTTGGAAGTGATTGGCATGGTGGCGGTGTTCTATTCAAATCGGCAGTCTGTCTTTGTCTACCCGATCTTGATTGCTATTACAGCCCTTGCACGGCTGATTATTTTGCAGGGCAAAGAAATGGCGCCTGAAAACATTCTGTATGAGGCGATTGCCATCATGATTTTGGCCATCGCTGCAGCGATTCTCATCTGGGGCAACCGAAAATAACGGCACGGTGATCTTTTGGAAATGGGGTTTCAGACAGCCAGTGTCATTTGAGGCTGGCTTGGTTGCTGCGTTGCGGCGAGACAAGCGCACCACGCTTGGACACAATGCTTTGGCGTGCACCCCATAAACGGCGCTTGGCAGCAGCGCAATGACCGCAAGCAGATGCGCTTGGCCTGGT